>Ga0302314_10000985_pt1 | contig 53099 bp, 42 predicted proteins | sample III_Palsa_N2_3_FD_200533 | JGI IMG/M metagenome (GOLD analysis project Ga0302314, IMG submission 200533) | Peat permafrost microbial communities from Stordalen Mire near Abisko, Sweden - III_Palsa_N2_3 | ecosystem: Environmental > Terrestrial > Soil > Palsa > Peat permafrost | place: Sweden... | reverse complement strand
GCTGTGCTGGAGCAGGATGGCGTGATCGGGGCGCACCTGAGCACAAGGGAACTCGACCACGCCTTCGACCCGTCCAATTATGCCGGCGAAGCCGCGCAATTCGTCGACCATGCGATCGCAGCGTGGCGCGCGCAATGGCAACAGGAGCATTGATGGAAGACTTCTTGAACCGGACCGAAGGCCGGCTGCACTACCGCATCGACGGAAACGAGAGCGGTCCCTGGCTTATGCTGTGCAATTCGCTGGGCACGGATTGCGGCATGTGGGAGCCGCAGATGGACATATGGGCGCAACACTTCCGCGTACTGCGCTACGACACGCGCGGGCACGGCAAGTCGGCGCAGCCATCGGGCCCGTGTACCATCGCGGATCTGGCTGACGATGCGCTGGCGCTGCTCGATCACCTCGACATCGCCCGGACGCATTTCTGCGGCCTGTCGCTGGGCGGCATGACCGGCATGCAATTCGCCGTGCGCCATCCACAGCGGCTTGAACGCCTGGCCCTGTGCAATACCTCGCCCTACATGGGGCCGGCATCGAACTGGGATGCACGCATTGCCGCCGTCAGCAGCGACGGCATGCATGCCGTGACCGACGGCGTCATCGGCCGCTGGTTCACGCCGCGCTTTCGCGAACAGTCGCCCGAGGGCGTGGCCAAAGTCAGGCAGATGTTGCTGGAGACTTCGGTGGGCGGCTACGCTGCCTGCTGCGCTGCGATCCGCGATATGGATCAACGCGATAGCATCAAGGAGGTCGTCAAGTCGACGCTGGTGATTGCCGGCAGCAGCGATCCGGCGACGCCGCCTGCCGATGGCAAGGCGATTGCGGACAGTATCGACGGTGCGAAGTATATTGAGCTTGAGGCGGCGCATTTGTCGAATTGGGAGTGTGTGGAGGAGTTTGGTAACGCAATCAAAGAGTTTCTGCTGTAAAGAACCCCTCGCCCGCGGGTGGTGTAGTCGGGATTTCGGTCGGCACGCCGGCCGCCGACGGAACGACACTCGCCTTTGGCGAGTGGCTACTCCTTGCAGGGACACAGGGGAGAGCGGTGGGGCGGGCGGCGATCCGATGAGGACGGCTGTGATTTGGTTAGGCGTAGAGTAAAAACTTTTGCGCATTGGCCCGCATGCTTGGCAGTCGCAGTCAGATCATAATCGCCCTCACCCCCGGCCCCTCTCCCGCCCGCGGGCGAGGGGAACTCTATTAGAACAAGAGCCATGGACGAAGAAAAACGACACGAACAAGGGATGCAGGTGCGCCGTACCGTATTGGGCGAGGCCCATGTGCAGCGCGCCCAAACCAACACCAACGACTTCAACGCCGACTTCCAGGACTTGATCACGCGCTATGCCTGGGGCGAGATCTGGACGCGTCCCGGTTTGCCGCGCCACACGCGCAGCCTCTTGACCATCGTCATGATGGTGGCGACCAACCGCGAAGAAGAATTGAAGCTGCATCTGCGCGCCGCCGCCAACAATGGCGTCACGCGCGACGAGATCAAGGAAGCGCTGCTGCAGACGGCGATCTATTGCGGCGTGCCGGCGGCCAACGGCGCGTTCCGCCTGGCGCAGGAAGTGTTCGACGCGCTCGATGCGCAACATGCAGGGGAAGCGGAGCGCGATGCAGGTCGTGATGTTTGAGCGCTTGTTCGGCGTGCTGTTCGACGGCGTCGCCTACGGCAGCCTGCTGTTCCTGATCAGCGTCGGCCTGTCGGTCACGATGGGCTTGATGAACTTCATCAATCTCGCGCACGGCGCCTTTGCCATGTTCGGCGGCTACGTCGCGGTATGGGCGATGAACCGCATGGGCCTGCCGTTTCTGGCCACCTTGCCGCTGGCTTTCCTGTGCAGCGCCATCGTCGGCGTCGTGCTCGAGCAATTGCTGTATCGCCATCTCTACCGCGCCAAGCCGCTCGATCAGGTGCTGTTTTCCATCGGCCTGACCTTCATGGCCATGGCCGCTGCGACCTATGTCTGGGGTTCGTCGCAGCAGCCGGTGGCCTTGCCGTCCTGGCTGATGGGACAGGTGTCCTTGTTCGGCATCGACGTCGGGCGCTATCGCTTGTTCCTGATCGGCTTCGTGGTCGTGATTTCTGCGGCGCTGGGTTATCTGGTCGGGCGCACGCGCTTCGGTGCGCAATTGCGCGCGGCGGTGGATAACCGCGAAGTGGCCGGCGGCCTGGGCATCAACGTCAAGCTGCTGTTTACGCTGACCTTCGCGCTCGGTTCGGGCCTGGCCGGCCTGGGCGGCGGGCTTGGCATCGAAGTGCTCGGGCTCGATCCGGTGTTCCCGGTCAAGTACATGGTCTATTTCCTGCTGATCGTCGTCGTGGGCGGCGCCGGTACCATGCGCGGGCCGCTGTATGCATCGCTCCTGCTGGGCGTGTTCGACGTAGCGGGAAAATATTACCTGCCCAACTATGGCGCCTTCATCATCTATATCTTGATGGTCTTGTTGCCGCTGCTGTTTCCGGCTGGCCTGCTGAGGAGGCGCGCATGAGCACGCCACACTTCAACGCCTTGCCGCACGACCGCTGGCGCGCGATCGAAATCGTGTTCTGGCTGGTGCCGGTGGCGGCCTATTTCGTTTTTCCCGATTACCTGATCCTGGGCAACCAGGTGTTGTTCACGGCCCTGTTCGCCGTGTCGCTCGATCTGGTCTTGGGCTACGCGGGCATTCTCTCGCTCGGCCATGCCGCCTTCTTCGGCATCGGGGCCTATACGGCGGGTCTCCTGGCTGCGCATGGCTGGGGCGAACCGCTCTCCGGCCTTTTTGCGGCATGCCTGGTGTCGGGTATCTGCGGGCTGCTCGCGAGCTTTCTCGTCGTGCGCGGACAGGACCTGACGCGCCTGATGGTGACCCTGGGCCTGGGTTTGATGGCATACGAACTGGTGAACCAGGCGTCCTCGCTGACAGGCGGTGTCGATGGCTTGTCCGGTGTGACCATGAACAAGCTGTTCGGCCTGTTCGAGTTCGACTTGAACGGCCAGACGGCGTACTGGTATTCGCTGGCGGTGCTGTTCGTGGTGTTCGTGTTTTTGCGCCGCCTGGTTGCTTCGCCGTTCGGCTTGAGCCTGGCCGGCGTGCGCGAACAGCCGCGCCGCATGGCGGCCCTTGGCGCCAACGTGCCGCGCCGTTTGATGGCGGCTTACACCATCGGTGCGGCCATCGCAGGTATCGCCGGCGCCTTGCTGGCCCAGACCACGCAATTCGTCGGCATCGATTCGCTCGGTTTTCCGCGTTCGGCGGAATTGCTCGTCATGCTGGTGCTGGGCGGTACGGGGCGGCTTTATGGCGGCTTGATCGGCGCTGCTGTATTCATCCTCATGCAGGATTATTTGTCGGGCTTGAATCCGGTGTATTGGCAGTTCTGGATCGGCGCCTTGCTTGTTGCCGTGGTGATGTTTGCGCGCGGCGGCATCCTCGGTGCGCTCGACCGCGTACGCAATCTGATCGCGAAGCGGAGCCGCGCATGAGCCTGTTGCGTACCGAAAACCTGTCCAAGCATTGGGGCGCGTTCCAGGCCAATAGCGACGTCACGCTGCAATTCGAAACCGGCGCGCGCCATGCGCTGATCGGCCCGAACGGCGCCGGCAAGACCACCTTCATCAATCTCCTGACCGGCGTCCTCGCACCATCGTCGGGCAGGATATGGCTCGGCGACGAAGACATCACGCGGCAGGCGGCACATCAGCGCGTCAAGCGCGGCATCGCACGCACCTTCCAGATTAATACGCTCTTTCCCGGTTTGACCGTGCTCGAATCGGTCATGCTGGCGCTGTTCGAACACAGCGGGCGCAGCAAGGTCTGGTATCGCAGCGTGGCACGCGAACGCGCGACCGAGGCCGATGCGATGGAATTGCTGCAGTCGCTGCGTTTGCAGGCGGACGCCAATGCGGTCGTGCATAGCCTCCCTTACGGCAAGCAGCGCCTGCTTGAAATCGCGCTGGCGCTGGCGGCCAAGCCCAGGATACTGCTGCTTGACGAACCTGCTGCGGGCATTCCGTCGGAACAAAGCGGCGAGCTGTTTGAAGTGATCGCCGCCCTGCCGCGCGACGTGACGATTCTATTCATCGAACACGACATGAACCTGGTTTTCCGCTTTGCCGAACGCATCACCGTGCTGGTCGGCGGGCGCGTGCTGGTCGAAGGCACGCCCGACGAGATCGCGGCCGATCCGCGGGTCAAGGAAGTCTATCTCGGCGAGGCCGCCCATGGCTGAACTGCTGGCACTGGAAATGGTGCGCGCCGGTTACGGCAAATCGGTGGTATTGGAAGACATCTCGTTTTCCCTGAATGAAGGGGAAAGCCTGGCTCTTCTGGGGCGCAACGGCGTCGGCAAGACCAGCCTGCTGCTGACCCTGATGGGCATCACGCGATTGCACGGCGGCGACATCCGCTGGCGCGGCGGCAGCATCGCCGCCGTGCCGAGCTTCAAGCGGGCCCAGATGGGACTGGGCTGGGTGCCGCAGGAACGCGGCATGTTTCCTTCGCTGACTGTTGAAGAACATTTGACTGCCGTGGCGCGGCCCGACGCGTGGAATCTCAAGCGCATCTACGAACTGTTCCCGCGTCTGCAGGAGCGGCGCGCCAATCTCGGCAACCAGCTCTCCGGCGGCGAACAGCAAATGGTGGCGATCGCGCGTGCCTTGATGACCAATCCCGCTTTGCTCCTTCTTGACGAGCCGATGGAAGGCCTGGCGCCCATCATCGTGCAGGACTTGATGCGCGTGCTGGGGCGCCTGGTGCGGGAAGAGGGCATGGCCGCCATCATGGTCGAGCAGCATGCCAGGTTCGCCCTGTCGCTGGCCGACCGGGCGGTGATCCTCGACCGCGGCTGTGTCGTGCACCGGGGGGGAAGCCGCGCGTTGCTCGATGACGCCGCGTTGCTGGAGGGATTTCTCGGCGTGGCATGAGGCGGGTGCACACGGGCTTGGCTGGCTGGTAGAATCGTCGTGCCGCAAAATCGCGCGAGCACGGCTCTTCCACCACCGATGGAGCATCATGAGACAGCCCCACACTGACGACCATGCGGCGCATGCTTCGGGCATCTGCCGCAATTGCGATAGCCCGGCGCCCGGCAATTACTGCCCTTCCTGCGGCCAGGAGACCGCGTTGCATCCGCCCAGCCTGGGCGAATTCCTGCACGAATTCTTTTCCCACTATATCGCCATCGACGGCCCGCTGTTCGGCTCTCTCTGGGCCTTGCTGGCCAAGCCGGGTTTGCTGACCAATGCGTACCTGGCCGGGCGCAAGCGGCGCTATCTTCTTCCGCTGCGGCTTTATCTGACCATCAGCCTGTGCGTGATCGTGGGTTTGTCGATCAGTTCGCAGTGGAGAGGGGAGCGCATCTACGCCAGGACGACGGGACCGTTGGACAATGTGCATATCATCGACTTCGGCCTTCCTGCACCGCGCGTGACCTTGATCCATGGCGAATTCTCCTGCACCGGCTTGCCGCAGTGGGGTTGCGACAACATCAAGGAGCGTTTCGGCCGCAGCGACGCAGATTTGCGCGAAGAAATGATCCGTTTGCCGGCCCACATATTCAAATACATGGCGTATTCGCTGTTCGCCATGGTGCTCGCCTTTGCCGCCTTGATGCAATTGTTTTTCCGTAAGAAGCGGCTGTTGTATGGGGAACACCTGGTGTTCGCGTTTCACATGCATGGCGTCGGCCTCTTGGCCATGCTGCTGATGCAGTTCGTGCCCGATATGGCGAAGCTGGCGGTTCTGGCGCTGCTGCTTTGCAATTACCTGCTGGCGGTCAGGCGCGTCTATGAAGAGTCCTGGCCCATGGTGGTGCTCAAGGCGGCGCTGGTCGGCGTGCTCGATCTGGCCGTGATCGTGCTGGTTGGAACGGCGACGGGGATCGTCGCCTTGATGCTGTAGCGAGCGGCGCGTCAGGCGCCGCTCGAGCCGCTTACTTCCCTGTCGGGGCGGAATACATGTCGATGATCCGCGTGATCGCCGCCTGGCATACGCTGCAGAAGGCGTCACTGCGATTGAACATGATGCATTGCATCGCGGGCCGATAGTAGCCGGTCGCTTCGTAATTTGCGCCTTCGAAGGCGCCGACCGTGTGGCGGTTCGGATCGGGCGAGAACAAGGCATTCTCGCGTTTCAATTCCTCGCGGAACAGCGCATTCATTTCCGATTCGGGCCGGTTGGCACCGCGCAGGGCGGCGCGGCGTTTCTGGAAGTCGCGCGCCTCGTCTTCGAACACTTTCTTGGGCCACGGCGTGGGCAGGGCCGTGGCGGCTTGTACCTTGTCTTTCCATTTCAGGTTGGCCGGGTCCTTCAGTGCGGTGACGTTGGGTTCCCATGGTTCGATGCGCGGGCCGCCGGTTTCGTAACTGACGTCGGAGGTGTAATACTCGTCGGCCAGGCCGGCGAAGTGATGGCCGAATTCGTGCACGAACAGATAATTGGCCCAATCGCTGCCGACGGCTGCCGTGCTGAACTGGCCGAAGATGCCGCCGCCGCCGTAGGTGTCGTTGTTGACCAGGATTTCGATGAATTCGTACGGTGCGTATTGCGCGATCTCGCGCAGGGCGCGGTTATCCACCGCCAACACGTAACGTTCGCTGCCGAAGATGTCGTAGCGCGCACCCAGGGCGGAGGCATGGTACTTGCCCGTGGAGGGGCGCGACACGCCCGATTCCTGGGTCGGCACGGCCATGGCCCAGACGTTGAAGTCATGCGCGTGTTCGCGGAATGGGGACACCTCGAACAGGTGCGCGCTCATGCGCTTGGCGTCGGCGACGAATTTTGGCATGTCGGCCTTGGTGTAGCCGTCGCCGATGATCAAGAGATCGACCTTGTCCTTGGAGGGGCCGCTGACGTGGATCGGGATCACCTTGGTTGGCGCGGGGCCCTGCTTGCGGATCACTTCCTGCGCATCGGGGTCGATATCGACGTCCCAGGCCGGGACGAAGGCATTGTTGCCGTCGCGCTTGTAGATGCGCACGTGCACCGGATGCGCAGGCTTGGGAAAGCGCACCGATTCCTGGAAGGCGCGCGTCACGTGGCCCGCTTCGTCGGTGGAACGCCATTCGCCGAAGATGGTGGAGTAGCCGCGCGAATAGAGCAACTCGCCGGTCTTGGCATCGCTCACCTCGACCTTGTTGGCGCCGAGGTTGGTGGTGTCGATGGTTTGCGTGGGACTGCCGGGCCAGGGCAGCGGCTCGACGACGATGCGGTCGAGCGCATAGCTCTCGGTCTTGGCGTCGCCGCTGTGGATGTAGTCCACGCGCAGGGTGGGCGGATTGTCCGTGGCGGCATGGGCGGCATTGGCGACCAAGGCGGCCAGGAACGGGAATGCGCAAGCGAGTATCTTGAGCGCGCGGGGGAAGGTCAGGGTCATGATGTCGTCCTCGTTTTTTTATTGCCGCATGTTAGCAGATCGGTTAGCAGATCGAAGCGTGAGTTTTCGGCTCCCGGCTTTCAGCTTGCGTTCTTGCCGAAGCCGAGCCAGCGTTCGTTGGAAATCAGTGTGGAGCGGTAGACCGGCAGCTTGGCGCAGCCGTCGATCGAGCGGATCACTTCCTTGGTCGCATCGGCCAGGTTGGGATGCAGCCAGGGGCTTAGCGAAATGCGGTGGATGTGTTTCAAGTCGATCGGCACGTCGAGAGTGGGATGCGCCTCCGTTGCCGATTCGTAGATCACGCGCCATTCCTCTTCGGCTTTGAATACCGAACGCTTGCGAAACGGCAGGTCGGCGATCCTCAAGCCCTGGTGCCCCAGTTGCACGGTGTTGCGGTACAACACCTTCTTCGCGGTGAGTCCTTCGAACTGTTCCAGGTGTGCCAGCAAGGCATCCTGCTTGAACACCATGCACACGCCCGACGATCCCCTGGAAAACACGTGCCAGTGATGATAGGTCTCGTCCGCTTCCGAAAAGCACAGCGCCAGCAGCGATGCCAGCGCCTTGCGCTCCTTGTATTGCGACATGTAGAAAGTATCGTTCCTGTCGTCCCAGGTCTTGGGGTCGAGCAGGGTGATGCTGCGCGTGGCGAGGACGCGGAACAGCGAAGGCAGGTCGGTGTAGCGCCGCACGTGGCGCGGTACGGATTTTTCCGCTGGCATCTGCGCGCCTCTTAGCGTACGCGCCGGTAATGGACCAGGAAGACTTGCGAGCCGGGCGGCGAGACGAACTCGGCCGGGCGCGGCCCGTCGCCAAGCTGGTAGCACACGGTCATGTCGTCGCCTTCCTGGCGGTAGATGGCGCGGATCACGCGGCCGGCGTTCGGGCCTTGCACGCCGTAGATATCGATCTGAGCCGGCTTCGCGCCCGGCACGGTGACGTAGCCCCCGCTGTCGCCGGAAAACTCATAGGCGTTGGTCGTGAGATGCAGTGCGGCACCGTTGAGGCTGGCGAGGGGATATTCCTTGCCGCCCAGTTGCGCGTCGGCCAGCGCCCAGGTTCCGGCCAGCGCGCGATTCGCGTTGAGGGTGCCGCAGGACGCCGTCATGACGGCGGCGCAGAATAAAGCGAAAAGGGTGCGGCGCTTCATGGTGTTTTTCTCATGCGTACTTCAATCGACCGGGGCGAAGCGCTGCACCGGCTGGCCGTCGAGTTCGACCGTTTCGAAGAACACATCGCGTGGCCGTATCCAGACCGTGCCGTTGCTGGCCTTGTAGACGATCATCGGCGTCAAGTCCGATTCGAGCGTCGCTTCGCAGATGTATTCGTAGAATCCGCCCTTGTAATGGCGGTAGCGCTGGCCGGGCGTCATGTCAATGCGCCGGGCGAGCCGCAAGCTTGCACGCCTTGAGCGCACGGCGGGTCTGGGCCGATTGCAGGCAAGAAAGCAGCGACTGTTCACGCGCGATGCGGGCTTCGACCTTGGCGATCATCGCGGCCTGGTGTTGCGCGAACGATGCGCTCGGCACAGGCGTGGCCGGCGGCGGTGGCTGGGTTTGCGCCAGTGCCGGGATACTTGCGGCCAGGAGGATGGCCAGCAGGAAGGCATGTTGTTTCATGGCGAAGGGCTCCTTGACGGTGAGTCTTCCAGTATCACCGATAGCGCCGTATTGCGCAAATTCAGGACCAGCGGCTGTTGCGCAAATCCTGCTCCAGCGCAGCGTGCACCGCCTGGACCACCTCGTCCCAGGCGCCGGGATGCGGCTGGCGGAAGATGCGCATGGAGGGATACCAGGGGCTGTCGCTGCGCGCGCGCAGCCAGCGCCAGCACGGGCGATGACGATCGAGCAGCCACACCGGCTTGCCCAGCGCGCCGGCCAGGTGGGCCGACGAAGTATCGACGCTGACGACGAGGTCGAGATTGGCGATCAGCGAGGCAGTGTCGTGGAAGTCGTGCAGATCGGCGGTCAAGTCGATCAGCTTGGCATGGCTTTGTGCCTGCAGCGCTGCCTCGCCCAATTGCAAGCTGTAGAATGCGACGCCTGGCATGTCGAGGAGCGGCGACAATTGCGCCAGCGCCATGCTGCGCTGGCGGTCAACGGCGTAGGATTCCGGATTGTCCTTGCGCGGCTTGCCGGCCCATACCAGGCCGATGCGCGGCGTGCTTTTCGGCCCCAGCCTGGCGCGCCAGGCGGCGACGGCTTGTGCGTCGGCGTCGATGTAGGGCACGGTGGCGGGGATCGTGGCGACTTCCGTGCCGAAAGCCAGGGGCAGGCTCATCAGCGGGCAATGGAAATCGAAGACGGGCGTGGCGTCGCCTGTGGTCAGGATCGTCGTCACGCCGGGGCAGCTCGCGGCGAGTGTTTTCAATTCAGGCGGCACGCCGAGCAGCACCGTGGCGCCGCGCGCCGAAACCAGCGTGGCGTAACGCAGGAATTGCAGCGTGTCGCCGAAGCCTTGTTCGGCATGCAGAAAGATCGTCTTGCCGCGCAGATCGGCCTTGCCGTCCCACAGCGGCGCATCGAAGGCCGGTGCGCCCGCGCGCCCGGCGCTGTGCCAGCGGTATTCGTATTCGCGCCAGCCGTTGGCGAAGTCGCCGTCGGCCAATAGCAGGCAGGCGAGATTCAAGCGCGTATCGGGATTGCCGGGCGCGAGCGCCATCGCCTGGCGATAGCTGGCCAGCGCCGCGTCGGGCTGGCCGTCTTCCTTGAGCGCCGTGCCGAGGTTGTTGTGCGCCTCGGCGTAGTGCGGTGCGAGAACGATGGCTTTGCGATACGCGGCGATGGCGTCATGCATGCGTTCGGTCTTGCGCAATAGGTTGCCGATATTGTTCAGGGCTTGCGGAAATTCCGGGCGCAGCGCCAGCGCCTGGCGAAATGCCTGTTCGGCTTCGTCGCTGCGGTCGATGCGGTAGAGCAGGGTGCCGAGATTGTTGTGCGCGTCGGGCGACTGCGGATGCAAGGCGATGGCCTGGCGATAGGCTTGTTCGGCCTGATCCATCCTGCCGGTTTCGGCCAGAATGGCGGCCAGGTTCAGCCGCGCCGGCAGATGGCCGGGATCGAGTTCCAGGGTGCGGCGGTAAGCCGTTTCCGCTTCGCCAAGCCGGCGCATGCCCTTGAGCAGGTTGGCCAGATTGTTGTGGGCAAAGGCAAAATCGGGCCGCGTGGCGATGGCGCGCCGGTAAGCCGATTCGGCGTCATCGGTGCGGCCGATTTCACCGAGCAGATTGCCGTAATTGTTGTGCGCATCGGCCAGGCCCGGGTCGAGGTCGAGTGTGCGGCGGTAGGCCGATTCCGCTTCGGGGTGGCGCCGCAATTCATGCAGCAAGCCGGCCAGGGCGAACAGGAAGCGCGCATCTTCGCGACTGTTGAGCGCCTGGCGATAGAGGGTTTCGGCATCGGTACGGTTGCCGCGCTGCTGCTGGAGCGCGCCCAACAGATAGAGCGCGTCGGCATGGCGTGGCTCGCGGGCAAGAATGCTGCGATAGCCGGCTTCGGCATCGGCCAGCTTGCCGGCCTTGTGCGCTTGCGCGGCGAGCCCGAAGGCGGTTGCGGCGGAGAATGGCTCGGATGCCGGCGCAAGGTTCGGTTTTTGCGCCAGCATGCGTTGCAACAGGGGATTGAGCGGTTTTCCTTTTTGGGGCATGGCCCCAGTTTACCCTAGTGTGCCGCTTTGTTTTACTTTCCGGAGTCCTTGACGTCGGTGAACTTGTCGAATTCCACGTTGGCCAGTTCGCCGCCGATTTTTTCCACCTTGCGGATGTAGACGGTTTGCACGATGTCGCGCGTGTCCGGATCGATCATGATGTTGCCGCGCGGGCTGACGAGCTTCATACCCTTCAAGACCGCCATGGCACGGTCGCCATCGATTTTGCCATTCAATTTGCGCGCCACTTCATAGATCGCCGCCATGCCGTCGTACGCGGCCACCGACATGAAATTGGGCTTGCCGGCATCGGGATTGGCTTCGGCGTAGGTCTTGAGGAAAGCCTTGTTCTCGGGCGAATCGTGTGCCGCCGAATAGTGGAAGCTGGTGATGATGCCCAAGGCCGGGTCGCCCATACTTTGCAGCACGTGGTCGTCGGTCAAATCGCCCGTGGCAATGACCTTGATGCCGGCTTCGGCCAAGCCTTTTTCGCGGTAGGTTTTCATGAAGGCGATGCCTTGCTCGCCGGCAGGCACGAAGATGAACACGGCTTGCGGCTTGTCATCCTTGATGCGCTGGACGAAGGGCGCGAATTCGGGATTGCGCAGCGGCACGCGGATCGATTCGATCACTTGTCCGCCGCCGCCCAGGAAGTGGGTCTTGAATGCGGTTTCAGCATCGATGCCGGGCGCGTAATCGGCCACCAGCGTCACGGCGGTCTTGATGTTGTTCTTCACCGCCCAGGTTGCGATGGGGCCGGAGACCTGCGGCAGCGTCATCGAAAAGCGCGCGATGTAGTTCGACTTGGTGGTGACCACCGAGCTTGCGGCATTCATGACGATCATCGGTTTCTTGGCCTGTTCCGCGACAGGGGCCACGGCCAGCGCTTCCGGCGTCAGGCCGAAGCCGGCCAGGAAATCGACCTTGTCGCGCACCACCAATTCCTGCGCCAGCCGCTTGGCCACTTCGGGCACCGGGCCGGTGGTGTCGCGCACGATGATTTCCACCTTCTTGCCGGCGACGTGGTCGCCATTCTTTTTCATGTAGGCGTTGATGCCGGCCTGCATCTGCTTGCCGTAGTCGGCAAAGGGACCCGAGAACGGCGCGACCAGGCCGACCTTGATCGTGTCGTCGGCCAGAACGCCGGCGCTGGCAATGCCGAGCGCGCCGGCTATGAGAATGCGAAGTGCGAATGTGCGTGTCATGCCTGTCTCCTGTTTATGGAATCTATTGTGGGTTGACATGGTGTTGGCGAATTATAGTATGCTAGATCGCGTTCGATAAACAGACATATGTGCGATTATCGAACGATACTTTAACCACTCGAAATGCTTTCGCATGACTGTCACGCATACACAAGTCGGCATCGTCGGCGCCGGTCCTTCCGGCCTTTTGCTTGCGCACCTGCTGCATTTGCAGGACATCGAATCGATCGTGCTGGAGAACCGCAGCCGGCGCTACGTCGAAGAGCGCATCCGTGCCGGCGTGCTGGAGCAGGGCACGGTCGACCTGCTCAATGAAACCGGCGTCGGCGAACGCATGCGGCGTCAAGGCATGGTGCATCACGGGCTTGACCTGCTGTTCGACAATCGCCGTCATCGTATCGATTTGGCCGACCTGACCGGCGGCAAGGCCGTCACCGTATATGGCCAGCATGAAGTGGTGAAGGATTTGATCGCGGCGCGCGTGGCTGCCGGCGGCAGCATCGTGTTCGAGGTCGAAGACGTGAGCCTGCACGACATTGATGGCAGCAACAAGCCGCGCTTGCGCTACCGCAAGGATGGCGTCGAGGAAGAAATCGTGTGCGACTACATCGCCGGCTGCGACGGCTTCCATGGCGTGTCGCGCGCGTCGATTCCTGCGGGCGTCCTGCGCGAGTACGAACGCGCCTATCCGTTCGCCTGGCTGGGCATCCTGGCCCGGGCCGCACCGGCCGCCGACGAATTGATCTATGCCCAGCACGAGCGCGGCTTCGCCCTGTTCTCGATGCGCTCGCCCGAGATCACGCGGCTTTACCTGCAATGCTCGCCGCAGGAAAACCTCGATGAATGGTCCGACGACCGCATCTGGAGCGAACTGCATACGCGGCTCGAAACTTCCGACGGCTGGAAGTTGAACGAAGGCCCGGTCATGCAGAAAAGCGTGACGCCGATGCGCAGCTTCGTGGCCGAGCCGATGCAGTACGGACGGCTGTTCCTGGCCGGCGACGCGGCGCATATCGTGCCACCGACCGGGGCCAAGGGCATGAATTCAGCCGTGGCCGATGTGAAGGTTCTGGCGCGTGGCTTGTCTGCTGCGTGCAAGCTGGGGAAGGGTGATTTGCTTGCCGCCTATTCGGCGACCTGCCTCAAGCATGTGTGGCGCAAGCAGCATTTTTCCTGGTGGATGACGTCGATGATGCATCGCTTTTCCGACAATACGGCGTTCCAGGATCATATGCAGTTGTCGGAGCTGAATTATCTGGTGCGCTCGCGGGCGGCGGCGACGATGTTTGCGGAGAATTACGTTGGATTGCCTGTAGATTAGCAATGAGCCAGATGGCCGATCGCCCCTCGCCCGCAGGCGGGAGAGGGGAGGGGGTGAGGGCGGTTGTGATTTGACTCAGTTTGCGGAATAGAAAAGCAAAATGCGATTTACCGACTGTCCCAATTCGTTTTGAAGTTCTTGGCAAAGAACTCTGTCCTTCCCCGTCGACACCTTCGCCGGGGGCGGCCCGGCAGCCGCTCACTTTCTTTGCTTCGCACCTAGCCGGCCGCCCGAAAGTAAGCAAAGAAAGGCGACCGCACAACGCCGCCCCTCTTCGAGGGGTTCCCAAAAAGTCGGGAGCCAAAGCGGGAAGCGCGGAAACTCGCCTGCGGCTCAGACAGTCCGCGCTTCTTTATCCGCTTTGGCTCCCGACTTTTTGGCGTCGTCGCAAGCGGAACTGCCTGCGGCGCTACCGGATATTGTCTCAGTTGGTTTGCCAATGCGCAGAGTATGGATTGAGGATGGCTGCTTACGGTGCATCGCTCTTGTTTGCTGGCTGCTCTGACGCGCGTTCGCTTCAAGCCGCCCCAAACAAATACACCCCATAGATCAACACGCAAACCCCATCAAACACCGCCGTCAACCGCAAGCCTCGCGTATACGGCTTGCCAGCATGCAGCACCACCAGCCCAACCAACCCCGCCTTCTCCACCGCCGCCGCCAGCATGATCGCCTGGCGCGCTTCGGCGTGATCCGCCGCATACACCAGCAAGGCTCCGATCGCGAAGGCCAGCAAGCCCCAATGCCGGGCGAAGAACAATCCCGCCTCGTCGTCGATGGTGATCTTGCTCAAGAGCCGCAGCACCTGCACGGGTAGGAAGAATTGCAGCACCACCAGTGCGGTCACGATGCCGGTGACGGTCAGGATGGCGGAGATGTGGTCGGCGATGATCATGGCTGTGCTCCAGGTTGGTGCGGCCATGGTCTCATGTTGGCGCTCGTCTGTTACATCTTGTGGCAAGGTCGCAACAGTGTAGCTAGCTCATGCTGCGTCGCGCCATGAAATTTCAGGCCTCAAGCTTTTCAGGTGCGGCAGGCGCTATGCTACGATCCGCATGCGCGCTCCCGGCACACGATGCCGGGATGGTTATGTCACATCATAAAGGTACAACCGAATGCCCCACGATAACGCCCCGCCGGCGATCAAACCCTATATTCCCGCTTCCGCCAACCTGCCCGAATTGACCGTTCGCGCCCTCGTCATGGGCGTGGTGCTGGGCATGGTGTTCGGCGCTTCGTCGCTCTACCTGGTGCTGAAGGTCGGCTTGACGGTCAGCGCCTCGATTCCCGTGGCGGTGATCGCGATCACGCTGTTCCGCCTGGTGCACAAGTTCGGCGGCACCGATTCGACCATCCTGGAAAACAGCATCACCCAGACCGCCGGCTCGGCCGGCGAATCGATCGCCTTCGGTCTTGGCGTGACCATGCCGGCCATCCTGATCCTGGGGTTCGAGCTGGAAATCTGGCGCGTGATGCTGGTGGGCGTATTGGGCGGTTTGCTCGGCATCCTGCTGATGATCCCGACGCGGCGCACCATGATCGTGGAACAGCATCATCAGTTGAAATTCCCCGAAGGCACGGCTTGTGCCGAAGTGCTCAAGGCCGCCGCTTCCGACAGTTCGCGCGAAGCGGCCGGCGAAGTCGCGCGCGACAGCGCCGAAGCGCAGGCGGATAACAGCCTGCGCGCCAAGATCATCTTCGGCGGCTTCGGCATCGGCTTGCTTTACAAGGCCTTGAACGTGGCGTTCAAGGGCTGGAAGGATACGCCCAACGTCGAGTTCGGCGACCCCTTGAAGGCCGGTTCGATCGGCGCCGAAGTCTCGCCCGAACTGCTTGGCGTCGGTTACATCATCGGCCCGCGCATCGCTTCGGTGATGGCAGCGGGCGGCGTGCTGTCCTATCTTTTGCTCATTCCGATGATCAAATTCTTCGGCGACAAATTGAGCGTGCCGCTTGCGCCCGGAACCAAGTTGATTTCGGAAATGGGCCCCGACGACATCCGCGGCGCCTACGTGCTCTATATCGGCGCCGGCGCCGTGGCGGCGGGCGGCCTGGTCAGCCTGGCACGCGCGCTGCCGACCATCTGGCGCAGCCTGAATGCGGGCTTGTCCGGCATGGGCAAGAGACGCAATGCCGGCGCCACTGTCGAAGCGCCGCTCCGCACCGACCAGGATATCCCGATGAAGTGGGTCTTGATCGGCACCCTCGGTCTGGTCGTCGCGATCACGCTGGCCGCGCCCTTGCACATGAATGTGCTGGGCGCGATCCTGATCGTGCTGTTCGGCTTTCTGTTCTCCACCGTGTCGTCGCGCCTGACCGGGGAAATCGGTTCCTCGTCCAATCCGATCTCGGGCATGACGGTGGCGACCTTGCTGTTCACCTGCCTGATCTTCCTCATCATGGGCTGGACCGGGGGGCAGTATTACGTGACCGCGCTTTCCGTCGGCGCCATCGTGTGTATTGCGTCAAGCAATGCCGGCACCACCTCGCAAGACTTGAAGACCGGCTTCCTGGTCGGCTCCACGCCGCGCCTGCAGCAATATGCCATCATGGCCGGCGCCCTGTCTTCGGCGCTCTTGCTCGGCCCCATCCTGCTGAAGTTGAACGATGCCGGCACGGTCTACGTGCCTGCGGCCCAGGTTGCGCCGGCTCTCGCCACCGACGTTTCCAAGCTGCACGACACCGGCACGCTGCAAGGTCCGCAAGCCGCGCAGGACGGCAAGACTTACCATATCTGGCAAAAGGCCGACACCGTCGGCGGCCCGGCCGGCAAGTATTTTGTCGACGATGCGGGCAAGGTGGCCTACCTGGTTGACCCGGGCATCAACGGCCAATACCACACTCGCCCCGACGGCAGCGAAGTGAAGAAATACGACGCGCCCAAGGCGGTGCTGATGTCGTACATCATCAAGGGTATTCTCGACCGGCAATTGCCCTGGACCCTGGTGCTGTTCGGCGTGATGATTGCCGTGGTGCTGGAAATGTCGGAGATTCCCTCCCTCGCCTTTGCCGTGGGCGTGTACCTGCCGCTATCGTCGTCGATGCCTTTGTTCGTGGGCGGCATGGTGCGCTGGCTGGTGGATCGGCGTAACAACAAGCTGCCGCAGTATGCCAACCTCAACGAAGACGAAAAGCAGGCCGCGGGTGACCGCAGCGCGGGGGTGCTGCTGTCTTCCGGCTACATCGCGGGCGGCGCGCTGGCCGGCATCATCATCGCCTTCACCGCGGGCATCATGACCGGCTTCGACCAGTCGCTCGAGCAATGGGCGCAGAAGCACAACCCGTTCTACGAGGGCGCGATGTCGGATGCGCTGTCCATGCTGCCTTATCTGGTGATCGTCGGCCTGCTGTATTGGGTGGCAAGCGAGAAGGTCGGCAAGGCTGCCAAGCCATGAATTGGTAACCGCAATTTGTAACCATAATTTGTAACAAGGAACGCCGCCGAAAAGCGGCGTTTTTCATTGTCTTGCCATGTGTCAATTACGTCGCCGTGCGTATGTTGCATAGCGCAATGAAAAAGCAATCAACTTCTTGAATTGTCGATAGTTTAGGAATAAAGTACATTTTTTGCACCGTCGCCTGACACTATTACCCGAGAACCAGGCCCGCATGAGCACTGCCTACCAGGACAGTTTTGCCCGCGACAACCTGCCGCCGCGCGATGCGTGGCCCGAGTTGCGCTTCGACCTTCCCGAACTGCATTATCCCGAGCGGCTGAACTGCGCCGTCGAACTGCTCGACAAGATGGCCACGGGCAGCCGCGCAGCCAAGCCTGCCATCATCGGTCAGGGCGAAACCTGGACCTATGCCGACCTGAAAGACAAGACCGACCGCATCGCCGGCGTGTTGCGCGATCAATTGAAGCTGCCGACCGGCGCACGCATCCTCTTGCGCGGCGGAAACAGCCCGATGATGGCGGCTTGCGTGTTCGCCGTCTGGAAAGCCGGTTACATCGCCGTGCCAACCATGCCGCTGTTGCGCACCAAGGAATTGACCGTGATCCTCGACAAGGCCCAGGTCGGCGCCGTGCTGTGCGCGGGCGAATTGCGCGAGGAAACGGAAAGCGCGGCGGCGGCAGCGCGCATCCACCCAACACTCTTGTATTACCACGACGCCAGCGAAGCGGGGCTGGAGCAGCGCATGCAAGGCCAGGACAGCGGCTTCGATGCGCTCGACACCTTTGCCGAAGACGTCTGCCTGATCGGCTTTACCTCAGGCACGACCGGCGTGCCCAAGGGCACGATGCATTTCCATCGCGACATCCTGGCGATTTGCGACTGCTTTCCGCGCTCGGTGCTGCAATCGCAGGAGGGCGACATCTTCATCGGCACGCCGCCCCTGGCTTTCACTTTCGGGTTGGGCGGTTTGCTGCTGTTTCCTTTGCGCGTGGGTGCCACCGCCGTGCTGCTGGAAAGGCTCACACCCGAGACGCTATTGCAGGCCATCGCCGCGCACCGCGCAACGGTCTGCTTTACCGCGCCGACCTTCTATCGCCAGATGGCGCCGCTGACGCCGAAATACGATCTGCTCAGCCTGAAGAAAACCGTCTCGGCGGGCGAAGCCCTGCCCAAGGCGACGCGCGAAACCTGGCGCAACGCTTCAGGCATCGAAATGATAGACGGCATCGGCGCGACCGAGATGCTGCACATCTTCATCTCCGCCGCGGGCGCCGACGTGCGCCCCGGCGCGACAGGCAAGCCGGTGCCGGGCTACCAGGCGTGCGTGCTGGACGACGACGGCAAACGCGTGCCGCCGGGCACGGTGGGCCACCTTGCCGTCAAGGGGCCGACCGGCTGCCGCTATCTGGCCGACGACCGGCAAATGAACTATGTGCACGACGGCTGGAACCTGACCGGCGACGCTTACTGCATGGATGCAGACGGCTATTTCTGGTACCAGGCGCGCACCGACGACATGATCATCTCCGCCGGCTACAACATCGCCGGGCCCGAAGTCGAAGAAGCGCTGCTGCGCCACGCCAAGGTGGCCGAATGCGCCGTGGTCGGCTGGCCCGACGAGGAGCGCGGACAGATCGTCAAGGCCTTCGTCGTGTTGAAGCCCGATGGACAAGCGGGTGACGCCACGATGCGCGAGCTGCAGGAATTCGTCAAGCAGGCGATTGCGCCTTACAAGTACCCGCGCGCCATCGAATTCTGCACCGCGCTGCCGCGAACCGAAACCGGCAAGCTGCAGCGTTTCAAACTGAGATCGACATGATGGTGAGCCGATGAAGATCGTCTGCATAGGCGGCGGCCCGGCCGGCCTGTATTTTTCCCTGCTGATGAAGAAGCAGGATGCGAATCACGACATCACCGTGATCGAGCGCAATCGCCCCTACGACACCTTCGGCTGGGGCGTGGTGTTTTCCGACCAGACCTTGGGCAACCTGGTTGCGGCCGATGAGCCGACCGCGCGCACCATCCTGCAAGCGTTCAACCACTGGGACGACATCGACGTCCACTTCAAGGGCCACACCACGACCTCGGGCGGCCACGGCTTTTGCGGTATCGGGCGCAAGCGACTCTTGAACATCCTGCAGCAGCGTTGCGAAGAGTTGGGCGTCAAGCTGGTATTCGAAACCGACGTAACCGACGACCAGGACATCGCCCGCGAATATCAAGCCGACCTCGTGATCGCCTGCGACGGCTTGAACAGCCGCGTACGCACGCGCTATGCGGCCACGTTTGAGCCCGACGTCGAATCGCGCAAGTGCCGCTTCGTCTGGCTCGGCACCAAGAAGCTGTTTCCGGCCTTTACCTTTGCGTTCGAGGAAACCGAACACGGCTGGTTCCAGGCGCATGCCTATCAATACGATGGCGACACGGCCACCTTCATCATCGAAACGCCGGAAGACGTATGGGCTGGCGCCGGGCTGGATCGCATGAGCCAGGAGGAGGGCATCGCCTTCTGCGAGAAGCTGTTTGCCAAATACCTCGATGGCCATCGCCTGATGTCGAACGCGTCGCACCAGCGCGGCGCCGCAATCTGGATCAAATTCCCGCGCATTGTCTGCCGCACCTGGGTACATTGGAACGAGCTGGACGGACGTAAGGTGCCGGTAGTGTTGATGGGCGATGCGGCGCATACCGCACACTTTTCCATCGGCTCGGGCACCAAGCTGGCGCTGGAAGATGCGATCGAACTGGCGCGCTCGTTCGCGCAGCATGGCAAGGGCGGCATCGCGGCGGTGCTCGACGAATACCAGAAGCTGCGCGCGCTCGAAGTGCTGAAGATACAAAGTGCGGCGCGCAATTCGATGGAATGGTTCGAGAACGTCGAACGCTACACCGGCATGGAAGCGCCGCAATTCGCCTATTCGATGCTGACGCGCAGCCAGCGCCTGTCGCACGAAAACCTGCGCCTGCGCGATGCGCAATATGTCGGCAAGTTCGAACACTGGATCGCCGAGCGCGCTGCGCGGCAGGCGTATCTACCGGCGCAGCAAGGAAGCGTGCCCCCGATGATGACGCCGTTTCGCCTGCGTTCGGTCGTACTGAACAACCGCATCGTGGTCTCGCCGATGGCGCAATACTCCGCCGAAGACGGCACGGTCGGCGATTATCACCTGGTACATTTGGGTAGCCGCGCCATGGGCGGCGCCGGCATGGTGTTCGCCGAAATGACTTGCGTGTCGGCCGATGCGCGCATCACGCCGGGCTGTCCCGGCCTGTACAAAACGGAACACACGGCGGCATGGAAGCGTATAGTCGACTACGTGCATAACCATAGCGAAGCGAAGATCGCCATGCAACTGGGCCACGCCGGCGCCAAGGGCTCGACACGCTGCGCCTGGGATGGTATCGACAAGCCGCTGCCTGAGGAAAATTGGCCGCTCGTCTCCGCCTCGGAACAGCAATATCTCGCAGATGTGTCGCAAGTATCGTGCGCTGCCACGCGCGACGATATGGATCGCATCAAGGCGGATTTCGTGCGCGCCACAGAAGCCGCCGCGCAAGCCGGCTTCGACTGGCTCGAGCTGCACTGTGCGCACGGTTACCTGCTGTCGTCCTTCATTTCGCCCTTGACCAATCGGCGCAGTGACGAATACGGCGGTTCGCTGGAAAACCGCTGCCGTTATCCATTGGAAGTGTTCGCCGCAATCCGCGCCATATGGCCGCAGGACAAGCCGATCAGCGTACGCATCTCGGCGCACGACTGGGTCGAAGGCGGCATCACGCCCGACGATGCGGTGGCGATCGCACGCCTGTTCAAACAAGCCGGCGCCGACATGATCGACTGTTCCTCGGGCCAGGTCAGCAAGGAAGAGAAGCCGGTCTACGGACGCATGTTCCAGACCCCGTTTGCCGACCGCATCCGCAACGAGGTGGGCATCCCGACGATTGCCGTGGGCAGCATCTTCGAAGCCGACCATGCCAACAGCATCATCGCCGCAGGCCGCGCCGATCTGTGCGCCATTGCCCGGCCGCATCTGGCCGATCCGGCCTGGACGCTGCACGAATGCGCCAAGCTCGGCTACACCGACGTGAGTTGGCCCAGGCAATACCAGGCCGGGAAATTGCAGCTCGAACGCAATCTCGAACGCGAGCGGCAACTGGCGGCGGCAAACAGCGGGTTGACGCCGCAGCAGGTCGCGGCGCGGCTGCTGGAATCATAGAAACCAATAAATTTAAACGGAGCAAGGGGACAAGCATGGTGCGGAAAGCAAGCGTAAGCGCGAACGGGCAGTTGCATCACCACGGCAACGGTGTCGACCACGGCGCCATGCCCATCGTCGACCTCGAGACGCGCGTCACGGAGGAGGATCACACCTCGCTCAAGCTGTGGCTGCGCATGCTCTCGTGCACCACACGCATCGAAAACGAGATCCGCACGCGCCTGCGCGAGCAATTCGACGTCACCTTGCCGCGCTTCGACCTGATGGCGCAACTACAGCGCCATCCCGAAGGCTTGCGCATGGGCGAACTGTCGCGCCGCATGATGGTCACGGGCGGCAACATCACCGGCATCACCGACCAGCTCGAACTGGAAAAACTCGTGGTACGCGTGCCCAGCCCGAGCGACCGGCGCGTCTACAGCGTCAAGCTGACGGCGGCCGGCCGGCGCGCCTTCGCCAAGATGGCGGCGGTGCACGAGGAATGGATAGACGATTTGATGAGCGGCGTGTCGCAGCAGGAAAAGGGCAAGCTGATCGCGCTCCTGTCGCAGATGAAGCAGCATTTGACCGATATCGAAAGCAAGGAGTAGCGCCATGACCCACCTGCCGGGCCAGCCGCAGCAATTGCCGGGCAATCGCACCGGTTTCGCCGATTACCGTGCCGAACATTTCGGCTTCACCGTGCACGAAGGCGTGGCAACCCTGACATTGAACCGGCCGGAGCGCAAGAACCCGCTGACCTTCGAATCGTATGCCGAACTGCGCGAACTATTCCGCGCGCTGGCCTATGCCGATGACGTGAAAGCCATCGTCATCACCGGCGCAGGCGATAATTTCTGCTCCGGCGGCGACGTGCACGAAATCATCGGCCCGCTGACCAAGCTCGACATGCCGGGCCTGCTTACCTTCACGCGCATGACCGGCGACGTGGTCAAGGCCATGCGCGCCTGCCCGCAACCGATCGTCGCGGCGATCGACGGCATCTGCGTCGGCGCGGGGGCGATCCTGGCGCTGGCTTCCGACCTGCGCTACGGCACCGCGCGCAGCAAGACGGCGTTCCTGTTTACCCGCGTCGGCCTGGCCGGCTGCGACATGGGCGCCTGCGCCATGCTGCCGCGCGTGATCGGCCAAGGGCGCGCCGCAGAATTGCTGTACACGGGCCGTTCGATCTCCGGCGAGGAAGCCGAGCGTTGGGGTTTCTTCAACCGCCTGTGCGCGCCCGAGGATGTGCTGGCTGAAGCTACGCGCATGGCGACCGAGTTGGCCGCCGGGCCGACCTTCGCCCACGGCATGACCAAGAAGATGCTGCAGCAGGAATGGAACATGGGCGTGGACGAGGCTATCGAAGCCGAAGCCCAGGCCCAGGCGATCTGCATGATGACCAATGATTTCCATCGGGCTTATCATGCGTTTGTGGCGAAGGAAAAACCGAAGTTTGAGGGTAACTAGAACCCCTCGCCCACGGGTGGGAGAGGGGAAGGGCGGGCGGCGATCCGATGAGGGAGGTTGCACGTTGGCTGATCCAAATAGGCAGTCAGATCGCAACCTCCCTCACCCCAACCCTCTCCCGCCCGCGGGAGAGGGGGCTATCGAGCGGATAACATGGACAACCACCACACCAACTGGCCCTTCTTCGAACAACGTCACCGCACCATAGCGCGCGCGCTCGAAGCCTGGGCCGTCGAACATCTCGCACACGGCGACGAATCCGACGTCGATGCCGCCTGCCGTGCGCTGGTCAAGCTGCTTGGCAACTCGGGCTGGCTGCATTACGCCATCGCCGGCACCCATTACGGCGGCGTAACCGATGTGATCGATACGCGCGCACTGTGCCTGATCCGCGAGACGCTGGCCAAGCATTCGGGCCTGGCGGACTTCGCCTTCGCCATGCAGGGCCTGGGTTCCGGCGCGATCAGCCTGTTCGGCACATCACAGCAAAAGCACGACTACCTGCCGCGCGTCGGCCGTGGCGAGGCGATTGCGGCCTTCGCGTTGTCCGAACCCGATGCCGGGTCCGACGTCGCCGCCATGCAATGCGCGGCGCGGCTCGAAGGCGATCATTACGTGCTGAACGGCGAAAAGACCTGGATCTCGAACGGCGGCATCGCCGACTTTTACGTGCTGTTCGCCCGCACCGGCGAAGCGCCCGGCGCGCGCGGCATCTCGGCCTTCATCGTCGAGGCGACTACGCCCGGCTTCGAGATCGCCGAGCGGATCGAGCTGATCGCACCGCATCCGCTGGCGCGCCTGAAGCTGACTGACTGCCGCGTCCCCGTCAACCAGCGCATCGGCGAAGCAGGGCAGGGCTTCAAGGTGGCGATGGCCACGCTCGACGTATTTCGCACCTCGGTAGCCGCCGCCGCGCTCGGCTTCGCGCGCCGCGCGCTCGACGAGGCGCTTGAACGCGCCACCACGCGCCGCATGTTCAACCAGACGCTGGCCGACTTCCAGTTGACCCAGGTCAAGCTGGCCCAGATGGCGACCGACATCGATGCCGCCGCGCTGTTGACCTATCGCGCCGCGTGGCAGCGCGACCAGGGACAAAACGTCACGCGCGAAGCGGCGATGGCCAAACTGACTGCCACCGAGAATGCGCAACAGGTGATCGATGCGGCGCTGCAGATGTTCGGCGGGCTGGGCGTGGTGAGCGGGCAAACCGTGGAGCGGCTATACCGCGAAATCCGCGCTTTGCGCATCTACGAAGGCGCGACGGAAGTGCAGCAAATGATCATCGCACGCGAGCTATTACGCAATTACAAGACTGCCGAAGCATGAATATCCTCCAACCACCGGGCTGGGCCCCGCCAAAAGGCTACAGCAACGGCATCGCGGCGCAAGGCCGCATGATCTTCGTCGGCGGCATGATAGGCTGGGACGGGCAGGGCCAATTCCACACCGACGACTTCGCCGGGCAGGTCAGGCAGACCTTGCAAAACATCGTCGCCGTGCTTGCCGAAGGCGGCGCGCGGCCCGAGCACATCGTGCGCATGACCTGGTACGTGGTCGACAAGAAGGAATACCTGGGCGCCGCCAAGGAAGTCGGCGCCGCCTACCGCGAGATCATCGGGCGGCATTATCCGGCCATGACGGCGGTGCAGGTGATGGCTTTGGTCGAAGACCGGGCGCGGGTGGAAATCGAGGTGACGGCGGTGATTCCGGATTGATCGACTCGCATTCGTTATTTCGACGCTGAACTGAACGACGAGCACAGGCTGGCCCCCCTCGCCCGCAGGCGGGAGAGGGGCGGGGGTGAGGGGGATTGCGATCTGGCTGAGATCAAATAAACAAAAAGCAGGAATGCGTATTTTGATGGTTACTAGAGTAGTCAGATCATGACGCCCCTCGTCGCCCCGCCCCTCTCCCGCCTGCGGGCGAGGGGAGTTCTGCGTGCTGCTCCAGATAGGTAGACGGGTCTCGAACACCCACAAATCTGCACCACCTTGACGCACAGACAAGGTGCGAAGCACCAGTCTGGCGAGGTTCACCAGCGGACCCAAGGGCGAACATCATGTTCGCCCTTTTTCTTTGCCAATTCCTCCAACCCCCTGATTTTTAATCAATAAATCCAGCCTGTAATGCATCTGGCAAGCCCAGGCACGCCCTTTGCATAACTGCATCCAACTTGTACACAAGAAGGTATACCAAATGATTGGGTGGACCATCGCGGACTGGTTGGCGGCTTATAAGGAAGGCGGTACGCCGCAAACGCTGCTGGCGCGCCTGACCAAGCTGCTGCCCGAAGGGGACAAGGCCTGGATAACCCTGGCCGATCACGTGCACCTGGGCCGGCAGATCGCGGCGCTGGAAATGCGCGCGGCGGCCGCTGGCGGCGCGGCAATGCTGCCCCTGTATGGCGTGCCCTTCGCAGTCAAGGACAACATCGACGTGGCGGGCTTGCCGACCACCGCCGGCTGCCCCGAATTCGCCTATACGCCCGAGCGCCATGCCGCCACCGTCGAACGCCTGGTGGAAGCCGGCGCCATCGTCATCGGCAAGACCAATCTCGATCAATTTGCCACCGGCCTGGTCGGCACGCGCTCTCCCTACGGCGCGGTGCCCAATGCCTTCGATCCCGACTTCATCTCCGGCGGCTCCAGTTCCGGCTCCGCCAGTGTGGTGGCGCGCGGCCTGGTACCGTTCTCTTTCGGCACCGACACCGCCGGTTCGGGCCGTGTGCCGGCAGGCTTGAATAATATCGTCGGCCTGAAGCCGACGCGCGGCGCGTTGTCGAACACCGGCGCGGTGCCGGCCTGCCGCAGCCTCGATTGCATCTCGATTTTCGCCACCACGGTCGATGATGCCCAGGCAGTCTATGCGCTCGCTGCCGTGTTCGATGCCGCCGACGCCTTTTCGCGCAAGGCGCCGGCCGAAAGCGCGGTTGCCGTCTTGCCCGAGGCGCCGCGTTTGGGCGTACCGCTGCTGCCGGAATTCTACGGCGATACGCAAAGCGAAACGGCCTGGCGCGCCGCGCTGGAAGAACTGGCCGATTTCGGCGTGCAATGCGTGCCGCTCGATTTCGAACTGTTCGATCAAGTGACGGCCTTGCTCTACGACGGCCCCTGGGTAGCCGAACGCTATACCGCCATCCGCGCTTTCGCCGAGAAAGCGCCCGAGGCGATCCATCCGGTGGTACGCGACATCATCTTCCGCGCCAAGGAATTTTCCGCCGCCGACGCATTCGAGGCCATGTATCGCCTGGGTGACTTGAAGCGCCAGGCCGATGCGCTGATCGCCAAGGTCGATGCCTTGCTGGTGCCGACGCTGCCGCGTCCGCATCGCATCGCCGAAGTCGAAGCCGACCCGGTGCGCTTGAACAGCCAGAACGGCAAGTATACCAACTTCGTCAACCTGCTCGACTGGAGCGCCTTGTCGCTGCCGTGCAGCTTCCGCGCCGACGGCCTGCCGTTCGGCATCACCCTGATTGCGCCGGCCTGGAAGGAAGTGGCGCTGTGCGCCTTCGGCAAGCGCTGGCAGGGTCATCGCGCCCTGACGCGCGGCGCGACCGGGCTGGCTTATGTTTCCACCGTGCTGGCGCAAATCCTGGCCCCCTTGCCTGGCAAGACCAGGCTCGCCGTGGTCGGCGCCCATCTTTCCGGCATGCCCTTGAACCGCGAATTGACCGAGCGCGAAGCGGTGCTGGTCGAAACCACCACCACCAGCGAGGCCTATCGCCTCTATGCGCTGGCCGGCACCGTGCCGCCCAAGCCGGGCCTTGCGCGCGGCGAAGCGGGCGGCGGCGCGGCGATCCAGGTCGAGTTGTGGGACATGCCGACTACCGCCTTCGGTTCCTTCGTCGCAGGCATTCCGGCGCCGCTTGGCATCGGCACGCTGGAGCTGTGCGACGGCCGTACGGTCAAGGGCTTCATCTGCGAAGGCCAGGGCTTGGCCGGCGCGCAAGACATCACGCATTTCGGCGGCTGGCGCGCTTACCGGGCGGCGCTCGCCTGAGAGAGAAAACATGACACGGAAATCGAACCATGTTTAAGACGGTACTGATCGCCAACCGCGGCGAGATCGCCGTGCGCATCGCCCGCACGCTCAAGAAGATGGGCATCCAAAGCGTGGCCGTCTATTCCGATGCCGACAGCAACGCCATGCACGTCAAGGTGGCCGACGTGGCGGTCAATATCGGCGGCGCAGCGCCGGCAGAAAGCTATCTGCGCTTCGATGCGATCATCCAGGCGGCCAAGGACACGGGCGCGGAAGCGATCATCCCCGGTTACGGCTTTCTTTCGGAGAATGCGGCATTTTGCGAAGCGTGTGAGGCGGCCGGCCTGGTCTTCGTCGGCCCGACGGCGCAGCAGATGCGCGACTTCGGCTTGAAGCATGCCGCGCGTGAAATCGCGGGACATGCCAACGTGCCCTTGACGCCGGGTTCGGGCCTCTTGCCCGACCTCGACGCGGCGCGCAAGGAGGCAGCCCGGATCGGCTATCCCGTCATGCTCAAAAGCACAGCCGGCGGCGGCGGCATCGGCCTGACGCGCTGCGCCGACGAGGCCGCGCTCGATGCCGCGTTCGAATCGGTGCAGCGTTTGGGCAAGAACTTCTTTTCCGACAGCGGCGTATTCGTCGAATGCTACATCGACGATGCGCGCCACGTCGAAGTGCAGATTTTCGGCGACGGCCGCGGCACGGTCGCCGCCATCGGCGAGCGCGATTGCTCGATCCAGCGGCGCAACCAGAAAGTGATCGAAGAAACGCCTGCGCCGAACCTGCCGCCGGCAACGCGGCAAAAGCTGCTCGACGCTTCGAAGCGCTTAGGCGTTGCCGTGGGTTACCGCTCTGCCGGCACGGTCGAATACATCTACGACGCCAAGCGCGACCAATTCTACTTCCTCGAAGTGAATACGCGATTGCAGGTCGAGCATTGCATTACCGAGGCCGTCACGGGCCTGGACCTCGTGGAATGGATGATCCTGACTGCCGCCGGTACGCCGCCGGATTTAAGCAAGCTGCCTGAACCGCAAGGCGTCGCAATCGAAGTGCGGCTTTACGCCGAAGACCCCTTGCGCAACTTCCAGCCCAGCCCGGGCGTGTTGACCGAGGTACGGTTCCCGCAGGAGGCACGCGTCGATGGATGGGTCGATACCGGCACCGAAGTGTCCGCTCACTACGATCCGATGCTGGCCAAGCTGATCGTGCACGGCGCCACGCGCGCCGAAGCGATTGCCAAGCTCTCCGCTGCGCTCGGTGCAACGCGGCTGTGCGGCATCTCGACCAATCTCGAATACCTGCGCCAGATCGCTGCGAATGCGTCGTTCAAGGCCGGCGCGCTGTCCACGCGCTTTCTCGATTCGTTCGCTTTCGTGCCGCCCGTGGTCGAAGTGCTCGAAGCGGGCACTTACACCACGGTGCAAGACTACCCGGGCCGCGTCGGCTATTGGGACATCGGCGTGCCGCCTTCGGGGCCGATGGACCATTGGGCGTTCCGCATCGCCAACCGCATCGTCGGCAACGATGTTTCTGCCGCCGCATTGGAAGCGACCGTGCTGGGGCCGTCGCTGCGTTTTCATTGCGACGCTGTCATCGCCTTGACTGGCGCACCGACACCGGCCACGCTAGACGGCGAATCGGTGCCGTTCTGGAAACCCGTCACCGTCAAAGCCGGGCAGACGCTCAAGGTCGGCAAGGTCGCGTCGGGCTGCCGCACTTACGTTGCCATCCGCAATGGCATCGACGTACCAGACTATCTCGGCAGCAAGTCGACCTTCGCACTGGGCCAGTTCGGCGGCCATGCCGGGCGCGTGCTGCGCGGCTCGGACATGCTGACCGTCAATAACCCGAAGCTCGCTGCGAGCGCAACACCGGCGCCCATAGTCGAACCCGCTGCGTGGAACGAAGCCGCCATCCCGCACTACGGCCAGACCTGGGAAATCGGCGCGCTCTACGGGCCGCACGGCGCGCCTGACTTCTTCACCAACGAATCGGTCGAAACCTTTTTCGCCTCCGAATGGCAGGTGCACTACAATTCGAACCGCCTCGGCGTGCGCCTGGTCGGCCCCAAGCCGTCCTGGACCCGCAGCGACGGCGGCGAGGCCGGCTTGCATCCCTCGAACGTCCACGATTGCGAATACGCCGTCGGCAGCGTCAATTTCACCGGCGACATGCCCGTGATCCTGACGCAGGACGGCCCGAGCCTGGGCGGCTTCGTCTGCCTTGTTACCATCGCCAAGGCTGAGCTATGGAAGGTGGGTCAGGTCAAGCCGGGCGACAAGATTCGTTTCATCCCGATTTCGTTCGACCAGGCGCTGGCCTTGGAGAAGCGCCAGGATGATTTGTTGGCGCAGATGGGCGCCTCCGCTGCGCCGCTGCAACTGACGGCCCAGCGCACCGCGCCCATCGTCGCCGAACTGCCGGCGCGGGCCAATGCGCCGCAGGTGGTGTATCGCCAGGCCGGCGACAAGTACGTGTTGATCGAATACGGCCCGCTCGTGCTCGACCTCAACCTGCGCTTCCAGGTGCATGCGCTGATGGAAGAGTTGAAGGCGCATCCCGTGCCCGGCATCCTCGAGCTATCGCCAGGCGTGCGTTCGCTGCAAATCCATTACGACAGCCGCGTCATCCATCAAAAGGATTTGCTCGCCGCATTGACGGCAGCGGAACTGAAGCTGCCGCCAGTGGCCAGCATGAAGGTCAAGAGCCGCGTGGTGCACCTGCCCATGGCTTTCGAGGATTCGGCCACGTTGGATGCCGTGGCGCGCTACCGCCAATCGGTGCGCGACACCGCGCCGTGGCTGCCGCGCAATACGGAATTCATGCGCCGCATCAACGGCCTCGATGCGGTCGACGACGTGCGCGACATTCTCTACAAGACCAGTTACATGGTGCTGGGCCTGGGCGACGTCTATCTCGGCGCGCCCTGCGCCGTGCCGGTCGATCCGCGCCATCGTCTGCTCACCTCGAAATACAACCCGGCGCGCACCTATACAGCCGAAGGTACGGTCGGCATCGGCGGCATCTATATGTGCATCTACGGCATGGATTCGCCGGGCGGCTATCAACTGGTGGGACGCACGCTGCCGATCTGGAACAAGTTCCTCAAGAACGACGTGTTCATCGATGGCCGGCCCTGGCTGTTGCGCTTCTTCGATCAGGTGCGTTTCTACCCGGTCGAAGAAGCCGAACTCGACCGCCTGCGCGCGGACTTCCGCGAAGGCCGCCACAAGATAGCGATCACCGAAGAGGTGTTCGACCTGGGTCAATACAACGCCTTCCTCGATTCGATCGCGCCGGAACTGGAATTCTTCCGCGCCAAACAGAAGATTGCTTTCGATCAGGAAGTGGCGCACTGGGCACAGAGCGGCGCCATGGCCGCGCCCGAAGAAGCAGTAGAAGCCGAAGCCGCGTCCGAAGCGGTCGGTACCCGCGTGCTGGCCGACATCAGCGGCAACGTCTGGAAGATCGTCGCCAAGCCGGGCGAGCGCGTACAGGCCGGCGATACCTTGATGATTTTGGAAGCCATGAAGATGGAGTTTGCCATTCCGGCCCCGTGCGAAGGCGTCATCGTCGCCTTTCACTGCAAGCCGGGTAGCTTGATCAACGCCGGGGACTTGATGGTGTCGATCAGTGTGGAAGAAGTCGAAGCATAGTTCGTTTTGAGGTCATTTTCTTCGTTTCATTTTTCTTAGGGGAGCAGCAAACATGGATCGTCGCAAAGTATTGAAAGCGACCGCACTCGGCGCTTTGGCAGCATCCGCACCCGGCTTGTTTATGCGTTCGGCCTTCGCCGCCGACACCATCAAGGTCGGTATTCTCCACTCGCTCTCGGGCACGATGGCGATTTCCGAGACCTCGCTCAAAAACGTGGCCTTGATGACCATCGATGAAATCAATGCCAACGGCGGCGTCATGGGCAAGATGCTCGAACCCGTGGTGGTCGACCCGGCTTCCAACTGGCCGTTGTTCGCCGAAAAAGCGCGCGGCTTGATCACGCAGGACAAGGTGGCGGTGGTGTTCGGCTGCTGGACCTCGGTATCGCGCAAATCCGTCTTGCCGGTGTTCAAGGAAACCAACAGCCTCTTGTTCTACCCGGTGCAATACGAAGGCGAAGAACTGGAAAAGAACGTGTTCTACACCGGCGCCGCGCCGAACCAGCAAGCCATTCCCGCCACCGAATACCTGATGTCCAAGGACGGCGGCGGCGCCAAGCGCTTCGTGCTCCTGGGCACCGACTACGTGTACCCGCGCACCACCAACAAAATCCTGCGCGCCTTCCTGCACAGCAAGGGCGTCAAGGACACCGATATCGACGAAGTCTATACGCCATTCGGCCATTCCGATTACCAGACCATCGTCGCCAACATCAAGAAGTTTTCCGCCGGCGGCAAGACGGCCGTGATCTCGACCATCAACGGCGACTCCAACGTGCCGTTCTACAAGGAACTCGGCAATGCCGGCCTGAAGGCGACCGACGTGCCGGTGGTGGCATTCTCGGTCGGCGAAGAGGAGTTGCGCGGCGTCGACACCAAGCCGCTGATCGGCAACCTGGCGGCCTGGAATTATTTCGAGTCGGTCAAGAATCCGGTCAACGATGCCTTCATCAAGAAGTGGAAAGCCTACGCCGTGGCCAAGAAGCTGCCCAATGCCGATACGGTCGTGACCAACGACCCGATGGAAGCCACCTACGTCGGCATCAACATGTGGAAGCAAGCCGTGGAAAAGGCCAAGTCGACCGACACCGACAAGGTGATCGCCGCCATGAGCGGCCAGAAATTCAAGGCGCCTTGCGGTTTCGAACTCGAGATGGATGCGACCAACCACCACCTGCACAAGCCCGTGATGATCGGCGAAGTGCGCGCCGACGGCCAGTTCAACGTGGTGTGGAAGACCAAGACCACGATCCGTGCGCAGCCGTGGAGCCCGTATATTCCGGGCAACGAAAGCAAGCAGAAGCTGTAAAGAGTAAGCAGAGGGGTGTTGCCCGGCGCACGGGTGTGCGTCGGGGTTTTTTAGAACACTTTCTAGTTTCAGTTGCGTTAAATTAGCATGACTACCGTACTCCCCTCTCCCGCCTGCGGGCGAGGGGAGTTACGCCAATGCGTGCCAAATCGTTAGGTGATCATGCTTCGTCACTGTAAGACCATCTTCGTAGCGTTGTTATTGATGATGTCCGGCTTAGTCCAAGCCGCCATCGACCCGGCCCTGTTGAAGCCATTAACAGGCGACGACCCCGACGCCCGCGTCGAAGCCGTCAACGCCATCGCCGCCCTCGCCAACGACGACGCGCTGAAGATATTGACCGCGCTAAAAAACGACACCCTATACGCCGCCCCCGACGGCACGCTCTACATCGTCGACAACAACATAGCCTTCAATCCTGCAAACGGCAAGAGCGGCCCGCCGCCCGACGGCATCGACGGCGTGGTGGTCAACAACCGCCTGCGCGGCGCGGTGGAGGAAGCGCTGTCGAGCTTGAAACTGTTTTCCGCCGACCGCGCAACGCGCCTGGCCGCTGCGCTCGACTTGCAAAAAGATAGCGATCCGGCGCGCCTGCCGCTGATCGAAAAGGCGCTGGCCAAGGAAAGCGATGGCGAAATCCAGGGCATCCTGCGCATGGTCGCGGCGACCACCAAACTGCAATCGCCCGACGCCGCAACGCGCAAGGCGGCCGTGCTGGCGCTTGCCGACAGCAGCAACGCCACCTTGATTCCCGTCCTGCAAAAGATGACCGAACCGAACCCCGACGGCAGCTACAACGAACCCGATGCCTCGGTGCGCGTGGTCGCCGTCGAAACCAAAACCGCCATCGAACGGCGCCTCGCGCGCAACGAATTCATCGGCAATCTGTTCTATGGCGTCTCGCTGGGCAGCGTGCTGCTGTTGACCGCACTGGGCCTGGCGATCACTTTCGGCCTGATGGGCATCATCAACATGGCGCACGGCGAATTGCTGATGATCGGCGCCTACACCACCTACGTGGTGCAACTCATGTTCCGCAAATTCCTGCCGGGCGCCTTCGACGCCTACCTGCTCGTGGCACTGCCGGCGGCCTTCCTCGTCGCAGGGGCGGTCGGCATCGCGCTGGAGCGCACCGTGATCCGCTGGCTCTATGGCCGGCCGCTGGAAACCCTGCTCGCCACCTGGGGCATCAGCCTCATGCTGATGCAGACGGTGCGCACGCTCTTCGGCGCGCAAAACGTCGAAGTGTCGAACCCGGTGTGGATGTCGGGCGGGGTCACGGTGCTGGGCACGCTGGTGTTGCCCTACAGTCGCATCGTCATCATCTTCTTTTCGCTGGCCGTGGTGGGCGGTGTGTGGCTGATCCTGAACAAGACGCGCCTGGGCCTGTTCGTGCGCGCCGTGACGCAAAACCGCCGCATGGCCGGCTGCACCGGCGTCGCCACGGGCCGGGTCGACATGCTCACCTTCGGTCTGGGCTCCGGCATCGCCGGGTTGGGCGGCGTGGCGCTGTCGCAACTCGGCAACGTCGGGCCGGATCTGGGCCAGAGCTACATCGTGGACTCCTTCATGGTCGTTGTGCTGGGTGGCGTGGGCCAACTGGTCGGCACTGTGCTGGCTGCATTGGGCCTGGGCGAGGTCAACAAGTTCCTCGAACCGGTAGCGGGCGCTGTGTTGGCCAAGATCACCGTCCTGGTCTTCATCGTGATCTTCATCCAGCGCCGGCCGCAAGGCTTGTTCGCGCAAAAAGGCAGGAGCGTGGAATGAGTCTGCCGCAGAATTTCCTGGTTAAGGAACCCCTATACGCGCGACCGGCCTGGGGCGGCATCCTCGCCTGCGCCATCGTGCTGGCCGCGCTGCCTCTGCTGAACCTGGCCTTCCCTGAGGGGCATGCGCTGCACATATCGGACTACACCGTCGCGCTTTCGGCCAAGTTCATGTGCTACGCGCTGGCTGCCTTGGCGCTGGACCTGGTATGGGGCTACACCGGCATCCTCTCGCTCGGCCACGGCCTGTTCTTTGCCTTGGGCGGCTATGCGCACGGCATGTACCTGATGCGTGCCATCGGGCACGACGGCGTGTACCAGAGCGACCTGCCCGATTTCATGGTCTTCCTCGACTGGAAAACCTATCCCTGGTATTGGTCCCTGACCGATCACTACTGGTACTGCCTGCTGCTGGTGATCCTGGCGCCGGGCCTGCTGGCTTTCGTGTTCGGCTTTTTCGCCTTCCGCTCGCGCATCAAAGGCGTGTATTTCTCCATCATCACGCAAGCCATGACGTTTGCCTTCATGCTGCTGTTCTTCCGCAACAATACCGGCTTCGGCGGCAACAACGGCTTCACCGATTTCAAACGTATCCTCGGCTACAGCGTCACCGCGCCCTCAACGCGCGCCGTGCTGTATCTGATCACGCTGGCCTTCCTCTTGTGCGCACTGGTGCTATGCCGCGCTATCGTCAAATCCAAGCTGGGTCGCGTGCTGCAGGCGGTGCGCGATTCCGAGTCGCGCCTGATGTTCATCGGCTATAACCCGCTCGGCTTTAAGCTCTTTGTCTGGACCCTCTCGGCCATCCTGTGCGGCATCGCCGGTGCGCTTTACGTGCCGCAGGTCGGCATCATCAATCCGTCCGAAATGTCGCCCGCCAATTCGATCGAGATGGTGATCTGGGCCGCCGTCGGCGGGCGCGGCACGTTGATCGGCCCCATCGTCGGCGCCTTCACCGTCAATGGCTTGAAAAGCTGGTTCACCGGCGCCTTTCCCGAACTGTGGCTGTTCGCGCTGGGCGCGATCTTCATCCTCGTGACGCTGGCCATGCCACAAGGCTTGATGGGCCTTGCCGCAAGCTGGAAAGCACGCTGGAAAGCGCAACGCAAAAGCGGGGAGGGCGCATGAGCCAGGTTCTGCAGCCGGGCCAGAGCTATGACGCCGCACCGGGCGACGCCGGTGCCAGCTTCGGCCGTCTCAAGCCCGAAGGCGTCGATACGGCGCACGGCGCGATCCTCTATCTGGAAGAGATCACGGTCTCGTTCGACGGCTTCAAGGCCCTGAACAAGCTCACGCTCGACATCTCGGTCGGCGAACTGCGCTGCATCATCGGTCCCAACGGCGCCGGCAAGACCACGATGATGGACGTCATCACCGGCAAGACGCGGCCAAGCTTCGGCACGGCCTTCTTCGGCCAGACCATGGACCTGAGCCGCATGACCGAATACCAGATCGCGCAAGCCGGCATCGGCCGCAAGTTCCAGCGGCCCACCGTGTTCGAGCAGCATACGGTGTTCGAGAACCTGGAACTGGCGATGAAGATGGACAAGCGCGTCAAGCCCACCTTGTTCTTCCGCCTGTCGTCCGAGCAAAAGGGACGCATCGACGACACACTCAAACTGATCCGCCTAAACGGCATCGAACAGCGTCCCGCCGGCCTGCTCTCGCACGGCCAGAAGCAATGGCTGGAGATCGGCATGCTACTGATGCAGGAGCCGCAGCTGATCCTGCTCGACGAACCCGTGGCCGGCATGTCCGATGCCGAAACGGCGCGTACGGCCGAACTGCTCAACGAGCTGCGCGGGCGCCATTCCATCGTTGTGGTCGAACACGACATGGGCTTCGTCACCGAGATTGCCCAACAGGGCAAGGTGACGGTGCTGCATGAAGGCTCGGTCCTGGCCGAAGGCACGATGCAGCAGGTGCAGGCCGATGAACGCGTGATTGAAGTCTACCTGGGACGGTGATCAGCATGCTCCAAGTCGAACAATTGAATCAATACTACGGCGCGGCGCACATCCTGCGCGGCATTTCGCTCGACGTCAAAAAAGGCGAATGCCTGGCGCTGCTGGGCCGCAACGGCGTGGGCAAGACCACGCTCTTGAAATGCCTGATGGGCGTGCTGCCTGTGGCCTCGGGCCGCGTGGCTTTTGAGTGTGCCGAGATCACGAAGCGCGCGCCGCACGAGCGCGCGCGCGCCGGCATCGCCTACGTGCCGCAGGGGCGCGAAATCTTTGCCCGCCTGACCGTCGAGGAAAACCTGCTGATGGGCATGGCCGGGCTGCCCGCGAAGAAGGCAGGGCGCATCAAGAATGAAGTCTACGAACTGTTCCCGGTATTGAAGGACATGCTGCGCCGACGCGGCGGCGATCTCTCGGGCGGGCAGCAGCAGCAGCTTGCCATCGCACGCGCCCTGCTGGCCGAACCGAAACTGATCATCCTGGACGAACCGACCGAAGGCATTCAGCCCTCCATCATCAAGGACATCGAGCGCGTGATCCGCCTGTTGCGCCAGCGCGGCGACATGGGCATTTTGCTGTGCGAGCAATACTTCGACTTCGCCCACGCCCTGGCCGACCGTTTCGTGGTGCTCTCGCGCGGTGAAGTTGTGGCGCAAGGCGCACAAGCCGAGATGGGCGGCGAGGCCGTCAAGCGCCATTTGGCGGTATAGTGAAGCATCATGAACACAGAGCGCAAAATTCCTCGTGCAACGCCAGACAGCCTGGCCGATCAAGCCTATGCGCAACTGAAGGCCAGCATCTACGATTTCCATTTGCTGCCGGGCGACCGTTTCAGCGAAAGCGAAATGGCCGAGCGCCTGGACATGAGCCGCACGCCGGTGCGCGAAGCCTTGTTCCGCCTGCAGCGCGAAGGCTATGTCGAGGTGCTGTTCAGAAGCGGCTGGCAGGTGCGGCCATTCGACTTTCGCCAGTTCGAGCAACTCTACGACGTGCGCATCACGCTCGAACTCGCCTCGGTACACAAGCTGTGCCAGATGACCGAGGCGCCCTTGCTGGACGACTTGAAGCGCACCTGGCTGGTGCCGGCCAAGGATCGGCTCACCGACGGCGCCATCGTCTCGGCGCTCGACGAGCGCTTCCACGAGCAACTGGTCGAAGCCACCGGCAACTGGGAAATGGCGCGCATCCACCACGACATCACCGAGCGCATCCGCATCATCCGCCGGCTCGATTTCACCAAGGAAGCGCGCATCGAAGCGACCTACGACGAGCATGGCAAGATCTTGCGCAACATCATTGAACGCCACACCTCCGAAGCCGTGCGCATGCTGACCTCGCACATCGAAAGCAGCAAGGCCGAAGTGCGCAAGATCACGCTGCACATGCTGTACGAAGCGCGTCACGCCAAGAATGAAGGCGGGGACCTCTCTACGCTGCCTGTTTCCTGAGTATCGAAGGCCCGTTCAAGCCAAGGACTTGATCAGTCTTTGCGAACGGTTTAGGCCGTCGCGATCACTTCTTCGGTCGTCCCCAAATCCCCATCGATATCGGCGCTCATCGCAAGGGCGAGGTGCAATGTCGCGTGGAGGTGGCGAAAATTGCAATAAGCGAAATGCAAGTATGATGGCATGCATGTGGCTGTCCGCTTCTTGCAAAATGACTTGGCCAAGCAAGTGAAGTGGCGCATTTGTAAGGTTTCGGTCTTTCATCCGACAGAGGGATGAAAGGCATGGCATGCGGTGACATACCGTGGCATGCAGTGACTTGCGGGGCGTCAACAATTTTTCCATAAGCGAGTTCCCTCGATGATTTTAGTATTGCTGGTGTTCCTGGGCGGTGTGCTGACCATCGTCAGCCCGTGCATTTTGCCGGTGTTGCCGTTCGTCTTTTCGCGTGCCGAACAGCCCTTCCTCAAAAGCGGCTTGCCGATGCTCTTTGGCATGGCGATCAGCTTCACGGCGATTGCCACGCTGGCCGCCGTCGGCGGCGCCTGGGCCGTGCATATCAATCAATATGGCCGCATCATTTCTCTCGTCCTGCTCACCGCCTTTGCACTGACGCTGTTGTCGCGGCGCTTGGCCGATTTGCTGGCACGGCCGTTCGTGGCCGTCGGCAACCGCCTGATCCAATCGGATACGGGCCCTGCGGGAGAGGCAAGCCTGGCGCAATCGCTGCTGCTGGGCCTGGCAACCGGCTTGCTGTGGGCGCCTTGCGCCGGCCCGATTCTCGGCCTGGTGCTGACCGGGGCCGCCATCTCGGGGCCGAATACCCATACCACGCTGCTGCTGTTTGCCTACGCAGCCGGCGCCGCCACCTCGCTGGCCGCGGCCATCCTGGTCGGCGGGCGGGTGTTTGCCGCGCTCAAGAAAAGCTTGGGCGCGGGCGAGTGGATCAGGCGCGGCCTTGGTGTTGCCGTCCTCGTTGCGGTGGCAGCCATCGTATTCGGTTGGGACAGCACGATCCTGACAGAGCTGTCGCTGGCCGGCACCAACAGCCTGGAACAGTCCCTGATCAACAAGATCAACCCGGCGCAGGACAAGGGCGGCGCCATGGCCATGAGTGGCGCAATGAGCGGCGCAAAAAGTGGCGGGCAAGACGGCAGCATGGCCATGAGCGGCGCCATGTCCGGCAACAACGCGATGGCCATGAGCGGCGGCAAGCCCCGTGGACTGCCGATCGAGGGCAGCCTGCCTTCGTTTGCCGGCGCCGGCCCCTGGCTCAATTCTGCGCCGCTGAAGCCCGAAGCCTTGCGTGGCAAGGTCGTGCTGGTCGATTTCTGGACCTACTCCTGCATCAATTGCCTGCGTTCGCTGCCGTACGTCAAAAGCTGGTACGACAAATACAAGGACCACGGCCTGGTGGTGATCGGCGTGCATGCGCCGGAATTCGCCTTCGAGAAGGACCCCGACAACGTAAGGCGTGCGGTCGCCGATCTTGGCGTGCATTACCCCGTCGTGCTCGACAACAGCTACGCGATCTGGCAAGGCTTCAACAACCAATATTGGCCGGCGCATTATTTCATCGACGGCCAGGGCCGCATTCGCGCGCATCACTTCGGCGAAGGCGACTATGCGCAGTCGGAACAAGCCATACGCAGCCTGCTTACGGAGGCCGGCGTCACCGATCTGCCGCCGGCCACGGCCGAGGTAGCCGGCCTCAAGGGTGTCGAAGCGGCAGCCGACGAAGCCGACATCCAGTCGCCCGAAACCTACGTCGGTTATGCGCGCGCAGCCAACTTCAGCGCCACGCCCGGCTTTGCCAAGGATCGCTCCCAGTCGTATGCCTTGCCGCCCAGGATGACACTGAACCAATGGGGCCTGGCCGGCAACTGGACGGTCGACGAAGAAAAAGCCACGCTCGATGCAGCCGGCGGAAAAATCGCGTTCCAGTTCCGCGCACGCGACCTGCATCTGGTGCTCGGCCCGGGAAAAAACGGCAAGCCTATCCGCTTCCGCGTATTGGAAGATGGCGCCGCGCCGGGAGCCGATCACGGCGTCGATACCGATGCAGCCGGGAACGGCACGATACACGAACAGCGCCTGTACCAGTTGATCCGCCAAAGCAAAGGCGTCGGCGAACACACCTTTTCAATCGAATTTCTGGACGATGGCGTCCAGGCCTTCTCATTCACGTTCGGATAAGGAATGATCATGACTTCCCCAAGCAAATCCCGACCGGCGAACGCACCGCGCAACATGGCCATGCGCCGCACCTTCCTGCTGTGCGGCCTCGGTGCCCTGGCGGCAAACCAGCTCATGGCGCGCGCCGTCGCGGCGACGCTGTCAGGGCCGAAGCCGGGCTCGGACGTATCGATCGAAAACTTCTCGGCAGCGGGCAAGAGCATCGGCATCGTGCGCCTGCCCAAGGTGGTCAAGAGCGAAGCCGACTGGACCAGCCAGTTGCCGCCCAAGTCCTACCTCGTCACACGCCAGCAAGGCACCGAAGTGGCGTATAGCGGGAAGTATTGGAACAACCATGCCGACGGCCTGTACCGCTGCGTCTGTTGCGACACGGCCCTGTTCGATTCGAAGACCAAGTTCGAGTCCGGCACCGGCTGGCCCAGTTTCTGGCAGCCGATCTCGGCGCAAAACGTCGTGAAGAATGCCGACAGCAGCTTCGGCATGCAGCGCGACGCGATCTCGTGCCGGCGCTGCGATGCCCACCTCGGCCACGTGTTCGACGACGGCCCGCAGCCGACCGGCTTGCGCTACTGCATGAATTCCGTTGCGCTGCAATTCGCGCCGCGGGCATAGTCTCGTAGATACGATTTATTTTTGCGACAGGAGCCACGCATGCGCTTTCCGAAATCGAAATGGGCAACCCGCATCGCATTCGCCGTGCTGATCTGCGGTGCAGGCGTCGCCTGCAAAATGGATTTGCAAGCCGCCGAGGCGCCCACCGTCATCGCCGCCCCGGCCATGGATAACCCCAAGAGCAAGGGACCCTTGCAAAGCGCAGTTTTTTCCGGCGGCTGTTTCTGGGGCGTGCAAGGCGTGTTCGAGCACGTGCGCGGCGTGCGCAAGGTCGTCTCCGGCTATGCCGGCGGCGACAAGGCCACGGCGCAATACGAAATCGTCAGCGGCGGCAGCACCGGCCATGCCGAATCGGTCCAGGTCACGTTCGATCCGGCGGAAGTGTCCTACGGCGACCTGCTGCATGTTTTCTTTTCGGTGGCGCACGACCCGACGCAGCTCAACCGCCAGGGACCGGACAGCGGCACCCAATATCGCTCTGCGATTTTCTACGCCGACGATACCCAGAAAAATATCGCCCAGGCCTACATCGCCCAATTGGACAAGGCCCATGCCTATGGCAAGAACATCGTCACCGCCGTCACGCCGTTCAAGGGCTTTTATCCGGCCGAGGCGTATCACCAGGACTTCCTGATCCACAATCCGGACTATCCCTATATCGTCTACAACGATCTGCCGAAAATCGCCAACCTGAAGCGGCTCTTTCCCGAGATCTATAGCGGACAGCCTGTCACCGTGGACGGCAAGAACGGCAGTTAGCCGCCGCTTGCTTTTCGTTATCCCCGGCGCATTCCCCCCGAATTGCGCGCCGATGCCAATCGGCGCGCCGGTGTATCATGTCTGCCGAAGCAGGCATGGTTCCGCTCTCAAGATAATCCAGAACATCGAGGCGCATGCCAATGCGCCCGCAGGGACTCGCAGGACTCCACTGGAAAGGTTTGATTGATCATGAGCATTGCAGAAGCGTATTCTGCTGTCGCCGCCAGGGCGAAGCAATTACCGTATCGGTTCCAGCACCGCGCCTGGAAAACGGCAATCGGGGTGATGAAGTCCGTCCTATGGCCTGCCGTGCCGCTGGCGTTCGCCGCCAACGTCGCCGCTGCAGGCGAAGTCCATCTCGACCAATTGCACGCGCCTCCCGGCTTCAAGATCGAACTGTTGACCGATGCCGTGCCGAACGCGCGCGAGATGGTCCTGGGCCGCTACAAGGACGGACATGGCGTGCTCTACGTCGGCAGCAAGGAAGAAGGCAAGGTCTACGCCATCGAGTTGGAGCAGTCGCACAGCAAGAGCGTTCACGTGATCGCAAGCGGGCTCGAGCAGCCCGTCGGCGTGGGCTATCGAGACGGCAGTTTATATATCTCGGCCATCTCGAGGATCGTGCGCCTCGATCATATCGACGACCATCTTGCCGATCCGCCGAGGCCGGTCGTGGTCACCAGCCGCTTCCCCACCGATACGCATCATGGCTGGAAGTTCATCGCCTTCGGGCCGGACGGCTGGCTTTACGTGCCGGTCGGCGCGCCCTGCAACATCTGCAATCCCGACGCGCGCTACGCCAACATCCAGCGCATGAAGCCCGACGGCAGCGTCGTCGAGACGGTCGCGCGCGGCGTGCGCAACTCGGTCGGCTTCGATTGGAACCCATCCGACCATACGCTGTGGTTTACCGACAATGGCCGCGACATGATGGGTGACGACATGCCCAACGACGAACTCAACCACGTCGACAAGGCGGGGCAGCATTTCGGCTACCCGTTTTGCCAGCAAGGCGATACGCTCGACCCGGAATTCGGCGCAGGACATACCTGCGCGGAATTCGTCCCGCCGGTGGCGAAACTGGGCGCACACGTCGCCTCGCTCGGCATGCGCTTCTATACCGGCAGCCAGTTTCCGAAAGAGTATAAGAACAACATCTTCATCGCCGAACACGGTTCGTGGAACCGCAGCAGCAAGGTCGGCTATCGCGTCGCGCGCGTGATGCTCGACGCGCAGGGCCACGTCGCCGGACAGGAGCCGTTCGTCGAAGGCTGGCTGCAGCATGGCGCCGGCGGGAAGGAAATAGTCTGGGGCCGGCCGGCGGACGTGCTGGCCTTGCCCGACGGCTCGCTCTTGATCAGCGACGACTTCGCCGGTGCGATCTACCGGGTGCGCTACGCGCCCTGATACGATGGCGCCCTGATCCTTGCCTGAGCTTGTGCCGCGATTTTGGCCCGAAACCATCATAAAGGCGCATTTCCGGAAAGTAAGCGAACTCGTATCCCGGCAAACTGCATGCATTCCTACTCTCCCTGGAGATCGTCATGCAAAAGTCGTTTGCCACCCAAATCCGTACGCGTTCGCTGATGTTGGCCTTGCCGCTTTGCCTCGCGGCATGCGCCGGCACCAAGGTGCGCAATGTCGTCGATACCGATCCGGTCGCGTCGATCGTTGCGCCGCACACCATCAGCGTGGTCGTCGATAACGCCAGCGCCGCGCCGGAAAAAGAGTCGCGCCAGGCGAAGCAGATGGCCGACGCCACGCAGTCGGTCGCCGATCTCACGCGCGGCCTGGACGACATGCTGGCGAAGCATCAGTTGACGGTCGTCCGCGCCGGGCAGAAAAGCGATCTGGTGCTGCATTGCCAAGTCACGGATGTGCGTGGCGGAAACCAGGCATTGCGCCTGGTGGTCGGTTACGGCGCCGGCAAGGCCGTCTTGCGCACCGACGTCACGCTTGACGATGCCGCCGGCCACACGCTGCTCAGCTTCGAAACCCGAAGCACCACGGGTGCGAGCAAGGGCGCCGGCCTGGGCCTGATGGATGCGAGCAGCGCCTTGAGCACGGTCGAGGCCGGCGTCACCGGCGTGCGCGGACTCAAGAAGGATTTGCCGCACGAAGTCACGCAAACCACGGAACACGTCGATTCTGAACTCGGAAAATATTTCACCGCGCACCAATGGGCGTATCCGGTTGCCGCTACCGTCGCCCAAAACGTAGCAGCCCGCTAAGTCGCCATCCTCCCGGCCGCGCGCCGGCCGTTAAGCTATGATGGTTCCTGGTCAACACCGCCAGGAATCCGCATCCATGTCATTTCCCCTGATCGACGCGCTCGGCGCGCAGTCGGTATTTTGTATCATGTGCGAAAAAGACTACGAGTCGACCAAGGAAGACCATTTCGGCGCGCATCAGCATCCGCATGGCGAATTCTTCCTGTTGCGCACCGGGCATCTGAAATCCTATACCGGCAACGGACGCTGGCTGATTCCCGCCGGGCACCTGTGCTGGGTACCGCCGTACTCGATGCATGGCGGCCAAACCGACGATTCGCAGGGCACGCGCGTGCACCTCGCAGCCAAATACTGCCAAAGTTTGCCAAAGGAAGCGTGCGTGGTTTCCGGTACGCCGCTGATCCACGCGATCGTGGAACGATTTGCCGAGAGCAGCGGGTTGCGCTCCGGTTTCAGCGACGCCGAATCCCGCCTGCTTGCCGTGCTGGGCGACGAGGTCGATCGTGCAAGAACTGCCCCCATCGTCCTGCCGATGCCGGCAGACCTCAAGTTGCGCAAGATCGCCGAGAAATGGCTGGCGCAGCCGGACGACAGGACCGGGCTCGACGAGTTGGCCGAAGAAGCCGGCATGTCGCGGCGCAGTTTCACGCGCAACTTCAAGCTCAATACCGGGCTGTCGGTGGGCGACTGGCGCCAGATTGCCCGGCTCATGCAAGGCATCGAGATGCTGGGAGAAGGAAAATCGGTGACCGAAACCGCGTTCGCGCTGGGATTCGACAGCGTCAGCAGCTTCATTGCGCTATGTCAGCGCCACACCGGCAAGAGTCCGAAATTTCTTGTGCGCAGCCCCGCGCCGGGTGAGCGCGCAAAGGCGGTAAAACAAACGTCGCGCACCCTGATTCCGCAGTCCTGATCAGGCGTGGCGCTTCTTGCCCTTGGCTGCAGCCACCACATGGCCGCGCGCATGGCTGGCCACGGCGACACGATGTGTGGAATGTGCTGTGACATGCGCGGCAACGCGGCGCACACCGCCTGCGACACGGTTGGGAACCTGAACCTCGAGCCGCTGCCCGGCAGCGATGCGGTCGGCTTGCAGATCGTTCCAGGCTTTCAGTTGCGCCACGCTGACGTGATTGCGCGCGGCAATCGACGATAGCGTATCGCGCCGTCCGGCGCGGATGAACACGCGGCGAAATGGCGGCGCGTCGGATTCGATCTGCATCCGTGCATTGTCGGCCACCTCGGGCGCGATATCGACGTCGGCCGTGGCCTCGGTGCGCGGCACCAGGATGGTCGAACCGACTGCCAGATGCGTGTGCGGCGGGATGTGGTTCACTTCGCGCAGCACGTCGGGCGTGGTGCCGAATTGGTCGGCGATGGTCTCGATTTTTTCGCGCGCCGAGGTGATCGTGTGCGACGTCCAGTTCGATAGCGCGTGGCTCCAGTTGGCCAGGTTTTCGCGGAACTTGTCGGCATTGCTCTCGGGCAGCAGGATCGGCGTGTCCGAGGTGATCACGGGGCGGTTGAATTGCGGGTTGAGCGCGCGGAATTCGTCGAGCGGCATCTCTGCCAGCTTGGCCGCGATCTCGACGTCGATGTCGTGCGACTTGTCGACCGTCACGAAATAGGGCTGGTTGTCTACCTGCGGCAGCACGATGCTGTAGTACGCCGGGTTGGCGATGATATTCTTCACCGCCTGCAGCTTGGGCACGTAGTTGCGCGTTTCGGCCGGCATGCGCGGCGCGAGGCTTTCGAAGTCGGTCGGCAGGCCGAGCGCCTTGTTGCGGTTGATCGCGCGCTGCACCGATCCTTCGCCCCAGTTGTAGGCCGCCAGCGCGAGCTGCCAGTCGCCGAACATGTCGTGCAGGCGCTGCAGATAGGTCAGCGCCGCATCGGTCGACGAAATGATGTCGCGCCGGTCATCCTTGAACATGTTTTGCTTCAGGTTGTAGCTCGTGCCCGTTGCCGGCATGAATTGCCACATGCCCGACGCCTTGGCGGAAGACAGCGCCTGCGGGTCGAAGGCCGATTCGATGAAGGGCAGCAGGGCCAGCTCGGTCGGCATGCCGCGCTTTTCCAGTTCTTCCACGACGTGATACAGATAGCGCGAGGCGCGCGTCGTGGTGCGCTGGATGTAATCGGGCCGCGCCGCATACCAGGCGGTCTGGTTCGCCACCAGTTGATTGTCCAGGTCGGGAATCGCGAAGCCCTTGCGGATGCGGTTCCACAAATCCATGTCTTCCATCAGCAAGCCGTCGAGCGCGAGATCGTTCGGACCGAGATTGCGGTCAGGCAAAGGATTGATCTTGAACGACGCGCCCGGTGCCGCAACGCCCTGCGCATCGGTGTGTACATCGGTGGCTGGCGCGATCGCAGTGGATAGGCTGGCCGTGCTCAGGTTCGACACGGTGGCGCCGGCTTCCGGTGCCGAAGGAGCCGGCGTAGGGTCCGCCGCCCATGCGAGCGCTGCAGTGCCTGACAATGCGATGGAAATGGACAGGGCGATCGCTCTGGATAAATGCATGGGTACTCACTCTCAGTAGTGGGGACCATCACGAATAACGGCGGGGGCCGCGCCCCCTTATGCCGTTAGGCAAGTTTGATGCCACATCTATTCGAAACGACCCAACGTCATCGGCCCTTTGTGACAAGCCGGTGAATTGAATTTTTAATGGTGCAGTGTAATGAGCGGGCTTTTTCCGAGTCAAGACAATTTACGCGAAATACCATAATTTTAAGATATTGACTGGTCAATCACTTGAAATTATTTTTCCATTCCCGCAGGGCTGCAAAAGCGGCAACTGGATCGGTATTGTGGGTTCGGCCAGCGGCCAGCAAGCCTTGCAGGATCTCGGGTTCGGCGTAGCGGAGGAAGGGATTGGTCTGCAGCTCCAGGCCGATATTGGTGGGCACGGTTGGTATGTTTTGCGCGCGTTTTCCTTCCTCCTGGGAAAGTCTTTCCTTTAATGCATGATTGCCCGGCTCGGCCGCCAAGGCGAAGCGCAGATTGCCCAGGGTGTATTCATGCGCGCAATAGACCAGGGTCTGCGGCGGCAGGGCGGCGAGCTTGGCCAGCGATGCCGTCATTTGCGCGGGCGTACCCTCGAATAGCCGGCCGCAGCCGGCGGCGAACAGGGTGTCGCCGCAGAACAGCCAATCCCTTTGCCGCTCGACATAGGCGATGTGGCCGCTGGTGTGGCCCGGCACGTCGAGCACGTCGAAGCGCAACGCCGGCTGGGCGAGTTCGACCGTGTCGCCTTGCCCCAAACGTACGGTGACGCCGGCAATGTCTTCGCTACGCGGGCCGTAGACCGGAAAATCAGGGTTATTTACATGCCGCAACAAGGCTTCGACGCCGCCGACATGGTCAGGGTGGTGATGAGTCAGTAAAATAGCGGTCAGCGATAGTTTGTGCGCTTCGAGCGCAGCCATGATCGGGCCGGCATCACCCGGGTCGACCGCGACGGCGTGGCGGCCGTCGTGTATCAGCCAAAGATAGTTGTCGGAAAACGCCGGTACAGTCAGAACACTTATATTACTCATGGCAGAACAAGCTCCAGAAAAATCCATTATAGCCCTCGGCCCCTGGCTCGAAACGCAGGCCGGCAGTTACGTCAGGGCGTGGGAAGAGGCGCGGCTCGACGAATTGACGGCCGACATCTTCGGCTTCAATGCGATCCAGATCGGTTTGCCGCAAATCGACGCGCTGCGCGCCAACCGCATGCAAAACAAGTTCCTATCCGACACGCACTTGCAGGCCGGCGAGCCGGCCGAAGGCAAGCCGCGCCTGACCGTGGTGCATGACTTCGCCGAATTGCCGTTCGCTTCGCAAAGCCTCGATCTCGTGGTTTTGCCGCACGCGCTCGAATTCGCCAGCGAACCGCACCAGGTGTTGCGCGAAGTCGAACGCGTGCTGATTCCCGAAGGCCAGGTGATCGTCTGCGGCTTCAATCCGGCCAGTTTGTGGGGCGCACGCCAGGTGACGGGCCGGCTGACCGGCTCGCACTTCCTGCCGCTCGATGGCGAATTCATCGGCCTGCCGCGCATCAAGGATTGGCTGAAGCTCCTGGGCTTCGAAGTCAATCGCGGTCATTTCGGCTGCTATGCGCCGCCATTCACCGCCGAAAAATGGCTGCGGCGCTTCGCCTTCATGGAGAAGGCCGGCGACCGCTGGTGGCCTTATTTCGGCGCCGTCTATATCCTGCAGGCCGTCAAGCGCGTGCGCGGCATGCATCTGGTCGGCCCGGCCTGGAAGCGCAAGACCGCCAAGGCTGCGCAGGGTGTGCCGGTCGCCAATCACATTCACAAAATCAAAGAGTAATATGGAAAACAATACCGATAAAGTTGAAATCTACGCCGACGGCGCCTGCAAGGGCAATCCCGGCACCGGCGGCTGGGGTGCGCTGCTCATCTCGGGCGGGCACAAGAAGGAATTGTTCGGCGGCGAACGCAATACCACCAACAACCGCATGGAATTGCGTGCCGTGATCGAGGCCTTGAACACGCTCACGCGGCCCTGTGAAGTCGTGGTCTATACCGACAGCCAATACGTGCAAAAAGGCATCAGCGAATGGATACACGGCTGGAAGGCGCGCGGCTGGAAGACCGCTGCCAAGGAGCCGGTCAAGAATGTCGAATTGTGGCAGGCGCTCGATGCGGCGAGTGCGCGGCACCAGGTCCAATGGCGCTGGGTCAAGGGACATGCGGGCCATCCGGGAAATGAGGCGGCCGACGCGCTGGCCAACCGCGGCGCGGCATCGGTCATGTAGGCAAAGGAAAAACACCATGCGACAAATCGTACTCGACACCGAAACCACCGGCCTGAACGCCAGATCTGGCGACCGCGTCATCGAAATCGGCTGCGTGGAATTGGTCAACCGGCGCCTGACCGGCAACAACTTCCACTACTACATCAACCCCGAGCGCGATTCGGAAGAGGGTGCGCTGGCGGTGCACGGCCTGACCACCGAATTCTTGAGCGACAAACCCAAGTTTGCCGAGATCGCCGATGAGTTGTGCGCCTACATCAAGGACGCCGAAGTCGTCATCCACAACGCGCCGTTCGACACCGGCTTCCTCGATGCCGAATTCGCCCGCCTGAACCTGCCCGCGTTCGTCAAGCAGACATTCAACGTCATCGACAGCCTCGCCGAAGCCAAGAAACTGCACCCGGGCAAGCGCAATTCGTTGGATGCCTTGTGCGACCGCTACGAAATCTCGAACGCCCACCGTACCCTGCATGGCGCCTTGCTCGACGCCGAGCTGCTGGCCGAAGTCTACCTCGCCATGACGCGCGGCCAGAACATGCTGACGATAGACCACGGCAGCGCGGCGCAAGCAGGCGAGGGGGGTGATGGCGAGGCGCTGATCGCCATCCCCGAGATCATCGTGCTGGCCGCCAGCGTGGAAGAATTGGCCGAACATGAAGCCAGCCTGGACAAGCTCGACAAGGAAGCCAAGGGTACCTGCGTGTGGCGCGCCATGAGCGCCGAACCGACCCCGACAGCGGCAAATTGAACCGTTTGCGGCCGGTCAGTTTGATTCTCCGGGAAAACTGTGTAATAATGCTCGACTCTTTGGGCGGTTAGCTCAGCGGTAGAGCACTGCCTTCACACGGCAGGGGTCACTGGTTCGATCCCAGTACCGCCCACCAAAGGATTCAATACAGATCAAGGACCTAGGCGAAAGCCTCGGTCCTTTTTTGTTTCTGGTACGGAAAACGTATTCCGATTGGCGTTTCAACCCTGCAAGCTATTCGCATCCCAATCCTGCCACCAGAAATTGGCAGCGGCGTCGCGACGGGGCGCATTACGCCATGAACCGGCTATTCAAAACGCAAAGTATTTGAACGCCGATGGCCGCCATGAGGATGACGTTCCCGTTCGCAGCGCAAGCTTACGGTTATCTGGATGACTGTTTTGGATGCCCAAGCGGCCGGTCTCGCTAAGAGGCTGTTGCGAAATTACCGTGGCGTTGTTGCAACTCCTCGCCGCACTATTCGTACTGTCGTCGTCGCGCCTAGCCACGCTAATTTCGCAATAGCCTCTAAGGAAATTTGCACGGCGACCGGGAGGAAAATCCTCTCGGCTTCATGGGACGCAAGCGTCGCGTACTGCACCGAATGTGTCAAGCAAACCGCGCGATCACCCGCCCCACCGCGTCAACGTGCGGTTCGATGTTGCCCACCACGCGCTCTGCCAGCGTCCAGTCGGGCGGTGCCGCATCGGCTTCTCCCGGCATCGCACGAATCGCACGATAGGCCTGCTCGGCGGTGGCGGCGTCGACGGCAAGCGCGACGGCACCCACGGTGCCGGCCAGGCCCTTGAGCGTGTGCAGTTCGTGCTGCGCCTGCTTGATATCTTGCTGTTCCAGTGCGGACTCCAGCCTTGAGCGCAGCTTGCGCGCCTCGTCGACGAAGCCATGCAGCGCGAGCAGGTAGATCGACGCCTGGCCGCCGAGCCTCTCGAGAGCGGCGCTGCTGTCGATCAAGCCTTCTTCGTGCGGCAAAATCGGCGCCGGCACTTGTCCATTTCTGTCCTGCACCGCCTGTACTGCCTGTACCGGCCCGGCAGGCTCGTCATTGCTGGCATGATGCAAAATCAAGCCCACCAGTTGATGCAGGTCGAACGGTTTGCCGATGTGGTCGGCCATGCCGGCCGCGGCTGCTGCTGCCCGGTCACTGGCCATGGCGTTGGCGGTCATGGCGATGATAGGCGGTGCGGCGTCCCCGAGCATGGCGAGGATGGCGCGCGTGGCGGCGTAGCCGTCCATGCCAGGCATCTGGATATCCATCAGGATCGCGTGCGGGCGCGGCAGGTTGCGCTGCGCCATGCGGTTGATCGCGGCTTGGCCGGTATCGGCCAGTTCCACCACGGCGCCTTCATTGCCGAGCAGCTCGAACGCCACCTGCTGGTTCAGCAGGTTGTCCTCTACCAGCAAAAGGCGCAGGCCCGACAAACGGCGCAAAGCCGGCATCGGGACGCTGTGCGATGGTCTCGCGCCGCCGGCCTTGGCTTCCGAAACCGCATTGAACAGCATGGAAGCCGTGAATGGCTTGGGCAGGATGCCGTCGAGCAGCGGTGCCTCGCTGTCCGGAGAAATCTGTTCCATCTCGGCCTCGCGGAGTGCCAGCAGCTCACGCTCATGCGCCGTGACCATGATGATGACGGGCGCGCGCGCGCCGGGTGCTTGCAGTGCGCGCAACTGGCGGCAGGTTTCCCAGCCGTCGATGTCGGGCATCTGCCAGTCGACGAACAGCACGTCGTAGGGTCGCCCGGCACCGCGCCGCCGCACTTCGGCCAGGGCATCAAGGCCATTGTCGGCGGTATCGACGCGCCAACCGAACGAGGCCGCCAGTTCGGCCAGGATCTGGCGCGCGGCCGCGCTGTCGTCCACCACCAGGCATTCGAGCCGGCGCAGTGCTGCCTTCTCGCGCTCGGGTTCGGGAAGATCGGCGACCGTGCGCAGCGTGAGTTCGAAGTGGAACACGCTGCCTTGCCCCGGTGCGCTCTCCAGTTCCAGCGTGCCGCCCATCAAGGCCACCAGGCGCCGCGTAATGGCCAGGCCGAGGCCGGTGCCGCCGTAGCGGCGCGCGGTGGAGGTTTCGGCTTGCGAGAATTCCTCGAAGATGTGCTCGCGCTGTTCGGGAGAAATGCCGATGCCGGTGTCGCGCACGGTGAATTCCACTTGCAGCGCTGCGGTCGTGCGCGCCTTCACGCGCAACGTCAGCTCGATCTCGCCGCGCTCGGTGAACTTGACGGCATTGCCCATCAGGTTCAGCAGGATCTGTTGCAGTCGCAACGCATCGCCGACGGCGCGCTGCGGCAGGGTGGCGTCGGTATTGAACAACACCTCGACGGGCTTGCCGCCGAGGTTGGCAGAGACCACGGCGGCCAGGTCGCGCAGCAGGGTGTCGAAGCTGAAGGCGTGCAGATCAAGCGCCAGCTTGCCGGCATCGACCTTGGAAAAATCAAGGATGTCGTTCAGCAGTCCCAGGAGCGTACGCGCCGCCGATTCGGCCTTGCCTGCATAGTCGCGCTGGCGCAGATCCATTGGAGTCTGCTGCAACAGCTGCAGCATGCCGAGTACGGCGTTCATCGGCGAGCGTATTTCATGGCTCATGTTGGCCACGAACTCGGATTTGGCGCGTCCGGCCTGCAAGGCTTGCTCCTTGGCCTGCATCAGATCGGCATGGGCTTGACGCTCCTCGGTCACGTCGGTGCTGCTGCCGACCCAGCATACGACCTTGCCGTTTACGTCGAGCTGGGGCAGGGCATAGGCCTCGAACACGCGCCATGCGCCGTCGTGCCTGCGCAGCCGGCAATCGCAGCGGAACTGGCTTTTCTGCGCCATTGTGCGGCGCCACTCGGTGTCGATACGTTCCTGATCTTCGGGATGGATCACCCCGGTCCAGGCCGGGCCGTTCAGCAATGCCTCGGGCGGCAAACCAGTATAAGTTTCCCATTGGCTGGACAGGAAGTCGAAGCGCATGGCCGGCGTCACGGTCCAGACCATCTGCGGCAAGCCCTCGGTCAGCGAGCGCCAGCGCGCCTCCGATGCGGTCACCGCCACCACGGATTCCCGCAGCGCCAAGTCCTTTTGCTCGATGGAGCGCAAATCCTCGGCCTGGCGCCAGAATGCGCGGCGTGCGCCGTAAAGCATCGCCGCGGACAGCAGATACAGGCAGGCCAGGAAGGCCGCGGCGTTATGGACTTCGGTATGCCAGGGCGCAAGAAAGTCTTCCGATGCGAGTCCCACCACCACGTAGATCGGGTAGGCGCCCACGCGTTCGATATTGATCGTGCGTTCGCGTCCGTCGCGCGCACTGACTGACAAGTAAGAGCTGCGCTGGCCATTGGCGGCGATGAAGGCCGAGGTCTTGGAATTGAGGCTGATCTGCGAGCCGATCACTAGCGCGGGCGAATTCGGGAAACGGTGCAGGATGCGCTTTTGCTGGTCGATCAGGGTGATGATCCCCTCATCGCCCACGTTGAGCGAAGAAAACAGCTTGGCCAGAAGCTCGCTGTTCATGTTCACGTAGGCCGTACCGCCGAAGCTGCCATCGGGCAGGGTCAGGGCGCGTATCAGCGGGAACACAGGAACGCCGGAAATGCGCGAAATGATCGGTACGCCGAACACCAAGTCGCGATCGGTCAACGCGCGCTGGTAGAACTCGCGCACGGCCAGGTTCTGGATGTTGGCCGGGTCGATGTCTTCGCCATAGATGACGTTACCCCCGGCGTCCGTGCCGCGTATCGAACGCGCCAACGGCACGCGCTCCTTGAGCGTACGCAGGTAGGCGGAAAACGTCGCCTTATCGAAGCGGTCCTGCTGGTGCAGGTCGCGGAACTCGCCGGTCGCGCGCTGCAGCGTGAGATCGACGTCGCGGAAATACGAATCGAGGTAGTTTTCCAGCGACACGCAGAGGTTGTGCGAGGTCTCCTGGGCCGTGTCGTAATAGCGCTGGCGGCTCTGCAGCACCGTGAAAGCCACGAATGCCGTGACGACCAGTAGCACCGCGACCAAGGCCGCTGCCAACGTAAAAAATTGCCGATGGAGTTTTTCGATCGCTGTTGCGGACATGGTCAAAGAAGGGATGTGGCCGCGTGGGAGTGCGGCACTGCCGCGTCAGTCACATTGTACCGGCGCAATGCCGGATGGCAATCGTTATAAGGAGAATCGTTGCGCCCGAGCCGATAATTTCGTTGCAACCCGATGCAATAAAGCCAACTTACAGTTTGACTTGGATTGTAAACGAATCATGGGGCCAAGCCTATCTGCTCTACTCGTTCCCAGTCACTGACCGAATTTCCCCCATAAAATGCGACTGCTTACAGATACAAAACGGTCGCCGACTTGGCCAACATACCGTTCCGCGAGCGGGCTCATCACCCTCATAGCCGTCATCGGCGGAGGGATATTGGCGGCAACAAAAATTTCACAATTGACAGGCCGCTTTCACCGACCACGACGGGACGATATCGACCCTAACCAGACCGTCGACCAAAAAGTGTCTACGGCCGGTTTGCATATTAAGCCGGCATTGCCGCCCATTGCCCTGCCGGCGACACAACTCTCTTTGCGGTTATCACCACCACGAAATATAACAACTTTGCATTACTGATTTCGTTTTACCTCGTAATCCAGGCACACAACCCCCGACGGGAAAGTTTTACTATTCACCAGCTTGAGTGCGGTTCTGTCCTGAATGTTATTGAATAACGGAATACCCTGCCCCAGCAGAATCGGATTGATGAATAGCCAGTACTCGTCGATGAGGTTTTCCGCCATCAGCGCGTGAGTGGCGGAGGGGCTGCCAAACACTAAAATCTCGCTGCCAGCACTCTGCTTGAGCTTGCTGATTTCATCGCTTAAGTTGTTACTGATGATTTGGGTACCAGGGTGATTTTTTTCCAACAGGGTTTTCGACAACACAATTTTGCGGGCGGCTTTATACCAGCGCGAATGCGCATGGTCATGGGGACTGGCGTTGGGCTGCTCGGCAGCGGTTGGCCAGTACGACTCCATCATCTGATAGGTGACGCGCCCGTATAACGCGGTGTCGGTTTGCTGAACCCGC
>Ga0302314_10000984_pt1 | contig 53123 bp, 55 predicted proteins | sample III_Palsa_N2_3_FD_200533 | JGI IMG/M metagenome (GOLD analysis project Ga0302314, IMG submission 200533) | Peat permafrost microbial communities from Stordalen Mire near Abisko, Sweden - III_Palsa_N2_3 | ecosystem: Environmental > Terrestrial > Soil > Palsa > Peat permafrost | place: Sweden... | reverse complement strand
CTGGCGGCCCAGAACCAGGATCTCGCCGCCCGGCTGAAGACCGACGAGGATGCGCTGAAGGGCGGCAGCGACGCTTCCACCCGGATGCAGGCGCTGGCCACCGAGCTCGCACAGTCCAAAGCCAACCTGGAGAACGCCCGCGCCCAGCTGGCGGACGCGGCCCGGGCGGCCGCCGCGGCGAAGGACGCTTCCGACAAGCGGGTCGCCGACCTCCAGAAACAGTCCGCCGCGGTCGGAACCGAGAAGTCCACCTATGCCGCCTCGCTCGAAAAGGCGCTGAATGAACGCAGCACCGCCGTGACGGCGCTGACCGCCCGGCTGGCCGACAAGGACGCGACGCTGCGCGCAGCCCAGGCCGCGAACGACCAGTCGGCCACGCGCCTGGCGGCCCAGAACCAGGATCTCGCCGTCCGGCTGAAGGCCGACGAGGATGCGCTCAAGGTCACCGGCGACGCGGCGGCCCGGGCACAGGCGCTCTCGAGCCAGCTCGGGCAGGCCAAGGCGGACCTGGCCAGCACCCGCGCGCAGCTGGAACAACAGGGCCAAGGTGCCGCCGCCGCCAAGGCCGCCGCCGACCGGCAGATTTCCGACCTGCAGAAGCAGGCCGCTGCCGTCGGAACCGAGAAGTCCACCTACGCCGCCACGCTCGAGAAGACGCTGAACGAGCGCAACGCCAGCGTGACCGCGCTCACCGCCCAACTCTCCGAGAAGGACGCGGCGCTCCGCGCGGCCAAGGCGGCAAATGACCAGGCGGCCGACCGGGGCCGGCAGCTGGCGGCCGCCCAAAAGGCGGCCCAGTCCGACGCCGCCAGGATCGCCGCCGCCGAGCAGTCCGCGGCGCGCCTCGCCGGCGAGAACCGCGACCTGGCGGGCCGGCTGAAGGCCGATGACGACGCCCTCAAGTCCGCGGGTGACATGGCCTCCAAGGCCCAGGCGCAGGCCGCCGTGCTGGAGCACATCCAGTCCGAACTGGAAAGCACCCGCGCCCGACTCGCGGATTCCGGACGCGCCGCCGCCGCCGCCAAGGACGCCGCCGACAAGCAGATCGCCGACCTCCAGAAGCAGGCGGCCGCGATCGGGACCGAGAAGTCGAGCTACGCCACCTCCCTCGAAAAGTCGCTGAATGAGCGCAACGCCGCGGTGACGGCCCTGACGGCCAAGCTCGCCGAACGCGAGTCGGCCCTCCAGGCCGCCGGCGGCCAGGCCGCGGACGGGTCGCGGCAGCTGGCCACCGCCCAGAAGGAACTGGCCCGCACCCAGGGCGACCTGGCCTCCGCCCGGCAGGCGGCCCAGGCGGCCGCGGCGAAGGCCGCCGCCGCGGACGAGTCCAACGCGCGGGTGGCGGGCGAAAGGCGCGCACTCGAGTCCCGCCTCGCGCAGGCGGAAGCCGCGCAGAAGGATGCTGCCGCCGCCCAGGATGCCAACACCGCGAAGGTCCAATCCCTTTCCTCCGAGCTGACCAAGGCCCAGGGCGACCTCGCCGCGGCCCGCTCCGAACTCGCCGCGGGGCGGTCCGCCTCCGATCAGGCCGCCGCGCAGCAGCTCTCGGCGCTCAACGACAAGCTCTCCGCCGCGCTCCATAGCTACGCCGTCCTCCAGGCTGAGGTCGCGAGCCGCACGACGGAGAACGAGGCGCTCGCCGCCAAGCTGAGATCCAACGACGAGGCGCAGAAGTCCGCCGCCGAAGCCGGGCGCGCCCAGGGGGCCGGCGAGGCCAAGGCCGCCGCCGCGCAGCAGCTGTCCGCGCTCAACGACAGGCTCTCCGCCACGCTCCGCAGCTACGCCCAACTCCAGGACGAGAACGCCCGCCTCAAGGCGGCCGCCCCGGCCGCGTCCAGCGTCAGCGCCCGCTACCTCGCGGCCGAGCTGGACGAGGTGAAGACGGAACTCGCGAACGCCCGCACCCAGCTGGCGGCCGCGAAGCGGCAGCCGGCCGACTCGGCCGCGCCAGACCCGCAGGTCGCCGAGCTGAGCGACAAGCTGGCCACCGCGCTGCACAGCTATGCGGCGCTGCAGGACGAGAACGCCCGGCTGAAGGGCGCCGCGCCCAACGCGGAGGCCCTGGCCGCGGAGCTCACCCAGACCAAGGCGGACCTCGCCGCCGCCCGCGGCGAGCTGGACGCCGCGAAGGCGCGGGCCGCCGGCCGCGGCGCCGCGGACGGCCAGGTGGCCGAGCTGAACGACCGGCTGACCACCACGCTCCGCAGCTATGCGCTCCTGCAGGAGGAGAACGCCCGGCTGCGCCGGGCCTCGCCGCAGCGGCCGATCGCGCTGGTCTCGCCCCGCGCGAGCGCGGCGCCGGCACCGGCCCGCACCCATGTCGTCGTCGCCGGCGACACGCTGACCAAGATCTCGCTGCAGGCATACGGCACCAGCGCCCGCTGGGAGGAGATCTACGACGCCAACCGCGGGAGCATGCGCAGCCCGAGCTCGCTCTCGATCGGGACGACGCTGACGATCCCGTAGGCAGCTAGGCGCCCGCGTCGGCCTTGGGCAGGAAGTCCTGGATGTGCGGGATCTCGTGGACCCGGCGGCCGCCGTTGCGGCGCTCGAGGTAGGGGTCCTCCTCCGGCTTCACCTCGACCTCGTCGCCGTCCTCCATCTCGTCCTCGTCGTCATCCTCGTCGTGGGCGTTGACCCAGTCGGTCTCGTCAAAGACATGGGACATCCGCCGGGCCACCGGCGCCAGCACCAGGGCGGGGTTCTTGACCTTGCCCTCGCGCACGAACTCGAAGTGGCACGGGTAGAACTTGTCCTCGAACTTCGCCCGGAAGTCCCCGATCCACTTGTTCGGGACGTTGTCGCGCTGGTTGAGCAGGACCACGTCGGAGAAATAGATGCAGGCCTCGTACCAGGCGAAGAGCTTGGGGTGCCGCTCCGCCAGCTGGCAGTTGACGACGCAGAGGACGCGCGCGACCTCGACCCCGCGCTCGGCCATCCAGTTCTTGAAGCCCTCGACCTGGTCGACCGGGTTCATCCGGCCGTCGAAGAGCACGAAGACGTGGGTGGCCTCGGGCGGCAGCGCGGCGTCGATCTGGTTCTCCGGCAGCATTTGCCAGGGCGACACGGCCGGCAGCCGCGCGTCCGCCGCGTCCGCCCACTCGGTCGCCGACCGGAGCACCGCCGCCTTCCCGCCCGCGTCGACCCCACCCTCAATCAAATCGGCCAAAACCTCCCGCCGCCCCGAGCCGGCTGCCCCGAGTACGAGGTAGATCAGAGGCTTGTCATCCGGAGGTGTCAGAATCTGAAGACCTGGGTCTGCGCGGCATTGCGCATCCAGTGGTCAATAAGCACGAGCGCCGCCATCGCCTCGACTATGGGCACGGCGCGGGGCAGGACGCAAGGGTCGTGACGACCTCGCCCGGTGAGCTCGGTCGCCGCCCCGGCGAGGTCGACGGTCGCCTGCGGCTTCATGATCGTCGCCACCGGCTTGAAGGCGACGGTGAAGTAGATCTCCTCGCCATTGCTGATGCCGCCCTGGATCCCGCCGGAGCGGTTGGTGGCGGTGCCGACGCCGCCCGGCTTGGGCACGAAGGCGTCGTTGTGCTCGGAGCCCCGCAGGAACGTGCCGGCGTAGCCGCTGCCGACCTCGAAGCCCTTGCTGGCCGGCAGCGACAGCATCGCCTTGGCGAGGTCGGCCTCCAGCCGGTCGAAGACCGGCTCGCCGAGTCCGGCCGGGATCCCGCGGATCCGGCAGGTGACGACGCCGCCCACGGAGTCGCCCTGCGCCCGCACCTCCTCGATCCGGGCGATCATGGCGGCGGCGGTCTCCGCATCGGGACAGCGAACGGGGGTGGCCTCGACCGCGGACGCCGCGGGAAAGGACGCGCCCGGGGGCATCGCGATGTCCTGCACGCGGCTCACATAGGCCCGGATCTCGACCGGCCCGGCCGACGCCAGGAGCTTCTTGGCCACCGCGCCCGCGGCGACCCGGCCCACGGTCTCGCGCGCCGAGCTGCGGCCGCCGCCGCGGTGGTCGCGGCGGCCGTACTTCGCCTGGTAGGTGAAGTCGGCATGGGAGGGCCGGAACTTCGCGCGCATCTCGTCGTAGGCGCCGGGACGGGTGTCGGCGTTGCGCACCAGGAGGGAGAGCGGGGCGCCGGTCGTCCGGCCCTCGAAGACCCCGGAGAGGATCTCGACCCGGTCGTCCTCCTTTCGCGGGGTGACGATGTCGCTCTGGCCCGGCCGGCGGCGGTCGAGTTCGGGCTGGATGTCGCCCTCCGCCAGCGGCAACCCGGGGGGGCAGCCGTCGATCACCACCCCCACGGCGGCACCGTGGCTTTCTCCCCAAGTGGAGACGGAGAAGAGTTTTCCGAAGGTGTTGGGCATCGCTTTCGGGTCAGGGTTGGGCTCCAAAACCGGCCCCGCAAGCGGCAAATCTCCCAGATGGAGGCAACCTTCGCTCGACCGCGGCGTCATACCACAACGCCATTTACAATTCCGGCGTGTTACCCCTTAATGACCGTTCCCAAATCTGCATGACATTGCGTTCCGCACGCTTGTGGCTTGCCACGGGCATCGTCGCCGCCGGCTCCGCGCTGGTCGCCCAGGTTCCGCCGGCGCCCGGCGCGAACGCGCCGCGCCCGACCCCGATCGTCACGGCCCCGAACGCGAACGGGGACATCACCTTCAAGGGCGCCGACCTCGACATCGACGCGGTGCTGAGCGCGCTGGAGACCTACACCGGCCGGACCGTGATCCGGCCCGGGACCCTGCCGACCGCGACGTATTCCCTGAAGATCAGCCGGCCGATCCCGAAGGCCGAGCTGGTGACCGCGCTGGAGACCCTCCTCGAGCTGAACGGGGTGTCGGTCACGCCGATGGGAACCCGCTTCCTCAAGGTGACGGCTCTCTCCCAGGCGAAGAGCGAGGCGCCCGAGATGATCCTGGGCTCCTCCCTCGACCTGCCGCCGAGCGGCCGGATCGTCTCAAAGGTCTTCGAGCTCAATTTCCTGCGCGTCTCGGAATTCGTCCCGCAGATCCTGCCCTTCATGACGCCCGGCATCGGCGGCGGCATCGTCTCGCTGGAGAAGGCCAACGTGGCCCTGGTCACCGACACCCTGGAGAACATCCAGCGGATCGAGCGCCTCCTCGACGAGGTGGACCATCCCCGTGAGAACAGCCTCACCCCGAAGTTCTACAGCCTGCACAACGGCGCCAAGGCCAGCGACGTGGCCACCAAGATCCACGCGATGCTGAGCGGGCCGGCCGGCAACACCCTCCGCGCCACCACCACCTACACCCCCGACGACCGGACGAACCAGATCGTCCTGATCGCCGACCCCCGGGAATACCCGCTCTTCGACAGCCTGATCGCCCAGCTGGACGTGAAGTCGGACCCCCTGACCCGCATGGAGGTCCTCCCGCTGAAGCATGGCGACGCCAAGGACGTGGCGCAGCTCCTGAGCAACTTGATCAGCGGCCAGAACGCCGCGACCCAGAAGGCGTCAAGCCAGTCGGTCCGCCCGACGGCGCCGTTGGCCCCCGGGCAGCCCGCGACCCCCGCGCAGCCCGGCGCGCCGGCCCCCGCCACCGTGACGGCCCCCGGATCCGAGTCCCTGCAGTCGAGCGAGTTCAGCAGCTACATCACCGTCCAGCCGGACGAGCGGACCAACTCGGTTGTCGTCTCGGGCACGGTCGACGACATCCGCCTGATCAAGGAGATCGTCGAGAAGATCGACGTCCTCCTCGCCCAGGTCGTCATCCAGGTGGTGATCGCCGAGGTGACCCTGAGCGACACCGACCAGAACGGCCTCAGCGCCCTGTCGCTCAACGTCGGCCAGACCGCGAGCGGCGCCACCGCCATCACCGGCTTCTCCGGCACGATCTCCGGCTGGACCGTGGGCAGCCTCGCGACCAACGGGCTCGCCACCGTGAACCCCCTCAGCTTCCTCGCCACCCTCCAGGCCGCGGGCGACACCCACAAGGTGAAGATCCTCCAGCAGGACACGATCACCACCACCCACAACAAGCAGGCCACGATCACGGTCAGCGAGCAGGAGCCGGTCATCACCGGCACGACCGGCGTCCCGCTGGCCTCGACCACCAGCGCGACCAGCTCGTTCGCGACCTCCTCCACGGTGACCTACAAGGACATCGGCATCACGCTCAAGGTGACCCCGCTGATCGGCGATGACGGCAGCATCCAGTTGAACATCGACCAGACGGTCGACGACGACCAGGGCAGCGTCACGATCGACGGCAATTCCCAGCCGATCATCGGCCACCGCGAGGCCACCGCCTTCATCAACGTGATCGACGGCCAGATGGCGGTCCTCGGCGGCCTCCAGAGCTCCGGCCTGACGACCGACAAGCAGAAGCTCGGGCTCCTCTATGAGCTGCCGATCATCAGCAACCTGCTGGGCTACCGCACGCGGGACCTCGAGCGGACCGAGCTGCTCCTCTTCATCCGCCCGCACATCGTGCGGCCCGACGAATTGACCGGCGACACCCGGCGGGCGATCAACGGCCTGTCGAACAAGGCCCAGATCAATGACTTCCTGAAGGACCCGACCCGGATGCCCGACCCCAAGGAGACCCTCCGGGAAAAGCTGGCCAACTGAGCCGGCGGCGCCCTGAAGCCATGCCCGCGACCTTCCTGGAAACGCTCCCCGAGGCCCTCGCGCTGCGGCTGACCGCCGAGCAGCGCCAGGCGGTGCTGGAGGCCCCGCGCGGGAGCCGCCTCGCCGTCCTCGTGGCCGCGCTCGGCGGGGATGAGAACACGGCCCTGGCCGCGGCCGCCGCCGCCGGCGGGCTCGACGTGGCCCTCAACCTCGAGACCGACCCGGGGGCCCGCGGCCTCCTGCCGGCGCGGCTGGTGCACGACTTTCAGATCATCCCGATCCGCTTCGGCGCGACGGAGGAGGAGGCGGCGGACGCCACGGCGTCGACCCCGCTGCACATCGCGTCGGCCTGGCTGCCCGACCAGCCGATGGCGGACTGGCTCCGGACCTTCACGCCGCGGCCGGTCGTCTGGCACCTCGCGGTGCCGGAGCGGGTGCACCAGCTGATCATCGAGAACTTCGGCGTCGGCTCGGGCGCGCTCGAGGACTCCGACGAGGGCTACGTCGCGCCCGAGGCCCTGCGCGACGCCGAGGCGGACGTCGACGAGGATGCCGCGGTCGTGCGCTTCGTCACCGACGTCATCACCCAGGCGGTGGACGACCAGGCGACCGACATCCACTTCGAGCCCCAGGAGGGCCAGCTGCGGATCCGCTACCGGGTCGACGGCCTGCTGGTGCCGGTCTCGGTGCCCGAGAACCTGCTGCGCTTCCAGGACGCCATCATCTCGCGGGTGAAGATCATGGCGCGGCTCAACATCTCCGAGCGCCGCCTGCCGCAGGACGGCCGGATCAACTTCAAGGCCGGGGGCACCACCCTCGACATCCGCGTCTCCACCATCCCGACGATCTACGCCGAGTCGATCTCGCTCCGCCTGCTCAACAAGAAGAAGGAGGCCTACACGATGGACCGCCTGGGGATGAGCGCGGACGAGCAGTCCCAGATCAAGCAGGTCCTCGACTACCCGCACGGGATCATCCTCGTCACCGGCCCGACCGGCTCGGGCAAGAGCACCTCGCTCAACGCCTTCCTGCGCCAGATCAACTCCACCGACCTGCGGATCATCACGATCGAGGACCCGATCGAGTACGAGGTCCCGGGGGTGAACCAGATGCAGGTGCGGGCCGAGATCGGCCTCACCTTCGCCAGCGCGCTCCGGCACGTCCTGCGCCAGGACCCCGACGTCATCATGGTGGGCGAGATCCGCGACCGCGAGACGGCCGACATCGCCATCCGCGCGTCGCTGACCGGGCACCTCGTCTTCTCCACCCTCCACACCAACGACGCCCCGGGCGCCATCACCCGGCTGGTCGACATGGGCATCGAGCCCTTCCTCGTGGCCTCGGCGATCGAGCTGGTGATCGCCCAGCGCCTGGTGCGCCGCCTCTGCCCGGAGTGCAACCGGTCCGAGCCGGTCACGCGGGTGAAGCTCCTCGAGTCGCTGGCGATCCTGGGGGTCAACCCGTCGGAGGCCGACGGCGTCACCACCCTGCGCTCGCCGGTCGGCTGCGACCGCTGCCGCGGCACCGGCTACCGGGGCCGGATCGGGCTCTTCGAGATCTTCCGCCTGAACGAGGACATGCACTCGCTGGTCCTGAAGCGCGAGAGCACGCGCTCGCTGGCGCTGAACGCCCGCGAGCACGGCATGCGCACGCTCGGCCAGAGCGGCTGGGACAAGGTCAAGGCCGGGTACACCACCCTCGACGAGGTCCTGCGCGTCATCACCGTGACGGAGAAGTAAGGCGGCCGCCCGATGCCCCGCTTCGCCTACAAGGCCCGCGATGCCGCCGGCAACCCCGTCGAGGCCGCCCTCGACGCCCCCAGCCGCAAGGATGCGCTCCGGCTCCTGACCGCCCGCGGCCTGAGCGTCGCGGCGGTGGTCGAGACCGGGGCCGGGCCGGCGGCGCCGGCCAAGGGTTTCACCCGCAAGCGCGCGGCCAAGGCCCCGGAATTCGTGGTCGAGGCCGCCGGGGGCACCCAGGTCCGCACCGACACCGCGCCACGCAAGGGCGAGCGCCTGCCCTTTCTCGAGGCCCTGCACGACCTGACCTCGAGCGGCATGTCCGGCGGCGAGGCCGTGCGCCTGCTCTCGATGCGCATCAAGGAGCCGCGGCTGCGCGTGCTCTCCGAGGGCCTGTGGGCGCGCCTCAGCGAGGGCGCGCCGCTCTCGCGGGCGATGGAGGCCTACCCGCAGGTCTTCGACGGCTCGACCGTCAACCTGATCCGGGCCGGCGAGGCCACCGGCGGCCTGAACGACACCCTCGCCCGCCTGATCGAGGTGCTGGTCGAGCAGCGCGAGCTCCGCAACGCGCTCCTGACCGCGATGGCCTATCCCGCCGTCATCATCATCGCCTCGTTCGGCGTGGTCATGTTCTTCCTCTTCTTCCTCCTGCCGCGGCTGCAGACCCTGCTGCACTCGCTCGGGGGCAAGATGCCGGTCGCCACCCGCCTCCTGATCGCGCTCGCCAACTTCACGCTCCACTACGGCGTGTTCGTCGGCCTGGCCGTCGCGATCGCCATCGTCTCCCTCTGGCGCTGGCGCGCGACGGAGAAGGGCCGGGAAAAGAGCGACGCCCTCCTGCTCAAGATCCCGACGGTCGGGCCCTTCCTCACCTCCCAGACGGTGCTCGCCTTCAGCCAGACCCTCGGCGTCCTGCTGGAGAACGGCATCACCGCCGCCGAGGCGCTGCGCATGACCGAGCGCCAGATCCAGAACCGCGTGCACCGCCGCGCCTTTGACGGGGCGATCGACCGGGTGCTGGAGGGCGAGGCCCTTTCCGCCGCCCTGGCCCGGACCGGCTGCTTCCCCGACCTCGTGCTCGACCGCCTGGCCGTCGGCGAGAACACCGGCAACGTGGTGCCGAGCCTGCGCGAAGTGGCGAAGAGCTACCAGACCAAGATCTCGAAGCAGCTGAACTTCTTCACCAAGGTGATCGCCAGCGTGATCCTGGGCTTCGTCTTCGTCTTCGTCGGGTTCATCGCCATCGCCATGGTGATGGCGGTGCTGCAGGTGAGCTCGAGCTTCAAGGTCGGCAACTAGATCACGGCACCTCGTAGACCTCGACCAGGGCCACCCCGGAGTCGCCGCTGTCGCCCGCGACCTGAGCGGTGTAGGAACCCGGCGGCAGCGTCACCACGACGGCGGAATCCTCACTGGTCGGGACCGTCCACGCGAATGCCCCGACGGTGGTCGCGGCGGTCGAAATCTCGGGACTGCCGCCCCACCCGAAATTGCCCTCGAGGAGGGTGGTGCCGGAATAGAGCTGCAGCTGCGGGTCCGGCAGGGTCCCGGTAACTCCGAAGGCGGCCAGGGCCGGCCCGGAGGCCCGCACCAGCACCGTCTTCGCGGTGGTGCCCCCGATGACAAACCCCGCGATCAGGATGTCGCTCGACGTTCCCACGTCGACGCGGGCCGAGATGTTGACGATTCGTGGCTTCGCCGGGGTGTACGTCCCCGCCGGCGTGTCGTCGTAGACCTCGGCTAGGGCCACGCCCGTGTCGCCGCTTTGGCCGGCAATCTGGGCGGTATACGCCCCCTCGGGGAGCGTCTCCACCAGCGCCGAGTCGGCACTGGTGGGACTGGTCCAGGCAAACGCACCCACTTGGGCCGCCGCCTTCACGATCGCCGGGGCGCCCCCCCAGCCCGCGTTCGTGGCCACGACGGCCGTCGCCGAATTGAGGGTGAGCACGGGATCCGGCAGATAGCCGGCGACGTCGAAATTATTCAAGGCCGGCCCCGAGGCCCGCACCAGGAGCGGCTGCTGGCCCGTGGTGCCCGCACCGCCGACCACGAACCCCGCGATCAGTTCGCTGGCGCCCGTCCCGACGGTGGCGCGGCAGGAGATGTTGATGAGGCGTCCCGGATCCTGCGTCGGATGCACGGTCACCGACGCGACGTCGCTGGTCGTCTGGCCATAGGCGTTGGTGGCGACGCAGGCGTAGTAACCCGCGGCGGCATTCGTCAGGTAGAGGGTCGAGTTCTGGCCGCCCGCGATCGGCGAACCGTTCTGCAGCCACTGGTACTTCGGGGAATTGCTCGCCACCGCCACCAGCGCCACCGTTCCGCCGGCCACGTTGACGGAAAAGGGCTGCGTCGTGAATTCGGGGAAACCAGCGCCGGACCCGGACGAGGTGGGCGTCGGGGTTGGGGTCGGCGTCGGAGTTGGAGTTGGGGTAGGCGTGGGCGTGGAGGTTCCCGAGGCCACCACGACGGTGTAGGTGAAGTTGCTCGACGAGGGGTTATTCGCGGCCGTGCCCGCCCCGGTATACTCCCAAGCCGTAAGTGTCATGGTGTAGGTCCCGGCGGCGTTAGGAACGCCTTCCAAAAAAGGATAGGCGGTATCGACCTCGCCGGGAGCAGTGAGGAAACCTGCTGAGGCCGTTCCGAATTTGAGTCCCGGCGGGATGGTTCCCGCTATGGACCAGGATTCGGGAGCGTCATCATTCGGTGGATCCCACATGAGCGTGAATGCCACCGCCTCGATCTGGCTGCCCTCGGTGACGGTGTAGGGGCTCGGGTGGCCCGGCGAACCGGTGGAAAGGACGTAGCTCGTGGCGCCGGCCATCGAATCCACTGCTCCCAGTGCGGCGAGCGAGGTGCCGACCACCTTGAGCACCGAGGCGATCGGCGACTCGAAGACGGCCTCGGCGGCGCCGGCCACGACCCTGAGCGCCGGCAGGCGCTGCAGCAGCCCGAGCAGCACGGCCGAGGCGAGGCGGAGGCGGGAATTCGCGGCGAGGCGGAGAGACAACATCGCGCGGGATCAGTTGCACCCGCAACCGGCGCCGCCCACGCCCGTGCCGCCCTGGGCGGCCTCGCGGGAGGTGTAGACATGCTCGATCATCGCCGTGCCCAAGGGATCCCGGTTGGGATCCATCGTGGCGTCGGCCAGCTCGCCGCGCTCCCAGGGCTGCACCCGCACGGCCGACGTGGTCGAGCAGCCGGAAAACGCCGCGGGCGCCGCCAGGACGGCCGAAAGGAGGAGCACGCGGCGGAAAGAGGGTGTCGGCATCCGGTTCCTATGACGCCTTCTCCGTGAGGAGGGTTTCGATCTCCCGGCGCAGGGCCGCTTCGGTCTCCGCGCCGCGGTAACCCGGGTGGACATAGCGCACGCGGCCCCGGCGGTCGATGAGGTAGCTCGTCGGCATGGTGGGAATACGGACCCGACGTACTAGCGAATGATCCGCGTCCCGGTAGACGAAAAAGCCGGGGGCCCAGCGTTTAACGAAGCTTTCATAGGCGACCGGGTCCTCGTCGACGCCGACGCCCACGATGACGAGCCCGGCAGCCCGAAAGTCGTGGTCCAGCCGGCCGTAGGCGGGAAACGAGGCCTTGCAGGGTGCGCACCAGGAGGCCCAGAAGTCGACGAGCACGACCTTGCCGGCCGTTCCCGCGACCGCGGCCGGAAGGGGCGGGAAGGCGTCACCGGGCGCGAGCTGGGCCGCGGCGCCGAGCGGCACGGCGAGCAGGAGAAGGGCCCGGGCCGCCGCCCGGAAGGCGCCGCTAGGAGGTCGCCACATAATTGAAGAACCCCCGCGTCTGGGCCCGCTCCTTGTCCGTCAGGAGGATGCCCTCGGCGCCCGGGCAGGACCGGATGAGCTCGAGGCCGAGGTCGACCCCGGCGACAAACGCCGCGGTCGAGAGCATACCCGCCTGCAGGCAGGTCCCCGCGATCACCGTCGCCTGGGTGCAGCCGTTGGCAACCGGGTACCCGGTGCGGGGGTCGATGATGTGGCCGTAGCGGCGGCCGCCGACCGTGAAGGACCGCAGGTAATCGCCGGACGAGGCGATCGACCGGCCGGTGAGGCCGACGCTCGCCCACGTCTTCCCCGGGTTCTTCGGGTCCTCGAGGCCGATGTGCCAGGCGGCCTTGCCCGGCGGGGCGCCGGTCGCCCGCAGGTCGTGGCCGAAGTCGACCAGGAGGTCGGTGAGGCCGTGGTCCACGCCGATCAGGGAGACCAGGTCGACCGCGTACTCCTTGCCAAAGCCGCCAAAATCCAGGGCCATCCCCGGCTGCGGCAGGAAGACCTTTCCCGGCTGGCGCTGGACCTTGGGCCAGCCGACGAGCCGCTGGGCGGCCGCAATCTCGGCGGGGGTGGGGATCACCGGTGGGTCCGCCTTCCAGTTCCAGATCCGGATCAGCGGCAGGGCGGTGGGATCGAGGATGCCCCGGGTCATGAAATGCAGGGTGTCGCAGAGCGAGAGCAGGGTCTCGGTCTCCTCGTCCACCGGCACCCACTCCTTCCCGGCGGCGGCGTTGATCCGGCTGACGATGCTGTCGGGCTGGAAGCGCGAGTACCTTGCCTCGAAGGCGTGCACCCAGGTTTGGGCCGCCGCCTCGAACCGGGCCGCCTGGGGATCGCCGCCCGGCGCGGTGTACTGGACCTCGCACTGGGTGGCCATCGCCTGGAACGTGAGGCGGCGGAGCGGGAGGCTGGCCCCCCGGCTGGAGGGGGCCGGGTCGGGTGCGCGATCCTGCTTGGAGACGAGGGCCATGGATTTCCGGGATGACGGTCTACCAGGTTATCCTAGCACCGACCGTCGTGATGTTCGCAACCGGATAGGCGCTCTGCGGGGTCACCCCGTCGCGGCCGCGCATCGCATAGCGCTCGTAGCCGAGGTTCAATTGAACGTGCTCCACGACCTGGGCGGTCAGGTGGGCGCCGACGGAAACGGCCTCGAAGGACGAGAGCCGGTAGTCGGACGAGTAGGCCGGCCCGGCCGAATTGGGCACCTGGGTCGGGACGATCGGGGTCGGATCGAGGTCGTAGGAGTAGAAGTCCGCCGCGCCCTCCCGGGTCAGGCGCAGGTCCGGCGCCACGGTCACCCGTCGCCCCAGCTTCTGGAGCCACCGCAGTTCCACGGTGTGGGCCTGGATGCCGAACGTGTCGGCGTAGTACCGGTAGCTCGCCTCGATCGCGCCGTGCACGCGCGGGAACGCCCGGTTCACGGCGCCGTAGAGCGAACCGAGGTTGCGCTCGCCCGGCCGGTTCTCGGCGAACGGCAGGGCGAAGAAGGAGCCGGGGACCAGTTCCTCGGTCTTCTGCACCAGCTTGTACTGGTCGTCCAGGTATCCGGTCTCCCGGCCCCAGGACGCGTTCACGGTCACGAAGGTCAGGGGGTCCAGCAGCTGGCGCAGGCCCACGATCGCCGTCACCGCCTGCTTGCCCTGGTATTCGCGCCCGGGATCAAAGAACGTCTCCACCTGGTCGCGGTGGCCGGCGAGGCCGGCGGTCAGCTCGGTGTTCTTCTGGTTGAAGTCCGTCCGGCTGTTGACCGACCAGCCGCGCGAGACGTAGTCGTGCTCCCGGCTCTCCGCGAAGCCCACGGCCAGGTTGAGGTGGCGCCACTGCCGGGACGCATCGACCTCCCACGCCTTGCGGTGGTCCGCCAGGTTGGCCAGCGGCACCTGGCGGGAACCGGCGGGCGCCGGAATCCCGATCGGCGAGGCGCCCGAGATCGCGTCGTTCAGCACCGTGAAGCCCACGGTCGTGTCCGGGCCCAGGTCGTCGCTGGCCGTCAGGCCCTGGGTGCGGACGCCGATCCGCCCCCCCTCCTCGGAGTAGTCCTCATAGCGGTAGTCGACGTAGTCCTCCGCCCGCGCGCCGGTGCGCGGCAGGCCGAGGACGAGGAGGACGGCGAGCGGCAGGGCCGCGGGCCGGGCGGGCCTGCGGGCCGGCCTCCTCATCAGTTCCGGGAAATTTCCACCGAGGAAAGCTGGAAGCTGGCGTTCAGGAGGGCCGGGTTCGCGCGGTCGACCTGCATCGAGTACTGCTCAATGCCGATGTAGGGCGAGCGCTTGCCCAGCTCGAGGTAGAACTGCTTGAGCGTCGCCCAGTCCACCTTGGCGACGCTCAGCTGGAGCGTGTGGACCGCGAACTGCCCGATCGGCGAGTCCTTGGTCTCGCCGATGGTCGTGCCCTTCAGGCCGGAGTCAGTCGCGATCGCCGAGACCTCGGCCAGGAGCCGGGTGCCGTCGAGGGTGCGGACGGCGTCGAGCTTGCCCGCCGCCGCCTGGGCCTCGGCCTCGATCGGGCCCTTGTTGGCGAGCCAGAGCTGCTGCTCGCCGAGCGTGCTGGTCGTGGACTTGACGCTGCGGACGAAGCGGCCGGCCCGACCGGACAGGCTGCTCAGCCAGACCACGGCCGCCATGAGGATGAACCCGGTGAGGAGGAGTTTCTCCCGGAAAAGCCGGCCGAGGAAGAAGGCGCGCAGGTTCCGGATCATGAGGCGGCGGGGGCCAGCGCCCCGGGCTTGAAGGTGATGACGAGGAGGAAGGTGACGACGTTGTCGCGCGCGCGCTGGTCGCGGATCTCCACCCGCTCGATCCCGGGGGTCTGCTCCAGGGCCGTCTTGTAGCCGGCGATCTCGCCGGCATTGGTCGTCTGGGCCTCGATCTGGATGGAATCGAGCGTGTTGGCGGTCGCATGTAGGAACTGGATCGAGGGCGGCGCCTTGGGCTCGGCCACCTCCGGGGCGGCGGCGGAGATCATCTCGAGCGGCAGGAGCCGCTTGGTCGAGAGGTCGTCGATCCGGCTGGCCAGTTCCTGCTCGCCCATGATGTGGGCGACGGTGGGCCGCTGGGCCGCGACCTTGGCGAGGCGGGCCTTCTGCCAGACGCCGGCGCCGAGGAGCACCGCCTCGCCGAGCGCCATGAGCAGGCAGGCCGCCACCGTCCCGAACGCCACCCGCCAGAGCATCATGTCCCGGCGGCGGCCCCGCGCCAGCGCCGCCAGTTCCGCCTTGTCGCGGACGTCGAGGGCATCGGCCACCTCCGCGGGAATGACCGAGCGGAGGTCCCCCACGGTGAAGGCCAGTTCGCGCTCGCCCGCGCCCACCGGCAGCGGCGGCGCCGAGAGATCGATCACCCGGGCGGACTCGCCGGCCGCGCGGAGCAGCCGGGCGCGGACCTCCGCCCGCTCCGTCTCCGGGGCGTCGGGCGCGAGCGGCTGGTGCTGGACGGAGGTGGGAACCGGGCCCTGGGCCCAGTGCACGGCCGTCAGGCCCTCGGCGGAGGCGAGGACGATGGTCGTGGCCGGTTCCACCGGGCAGCCCAGGACGGCCGCGAAGGCCGGCACCACGTGCTCGCGCCCCCTCCACTCCTCCACCTGCTCCACCGTGAAGCGCCGGCGGTAGGCGGCGAAGGCCAGGGCATGGTCGGCCCCCTCCGGCCAGAAGTAGCCGAAGTACACCTGGGCCAGGGGGAAGGGCGAGAGCGACTCCAGCGCCAGCCCCACCTGGGCGACCACCTCGCCCCGGGTTGAGCCGGCCGGGATCGGCAGGGACCGGGAAAAGAAGACCGCGTCCGGCAGCAGGGCCACCCGGGGAGGCGGCGGGCCGCCGCGCAGGAATTCAAACGGCGATGCGCACATGCTCAGGAGGGGGTCGGGGCGGGAGGAGGAAGCGGAATCTCATCTTCTTCGAGCAATTCGAGGAGCGTAAAGGGATAATTGATGCTTTGCGAGGCCGCGGCGGCCGTGGCGGCGGCGGTGGCCGTCGTCGAGGGCTGGGCGGTGCTGGTCACCGAGGTGGTGGCGGAGGTTGACGTTGTGCTGGCCGCCGCGGTTGCGTTGACGGCCGCCGTTTGGTTCGTGGTCGCCCCGCCCTGGGGGGCGACCACGGCCGAGATCCGGAAGCGGGAGCCGCCCTCGTGCACCGTGATGGTGATCCGGAGGGCCGCGATCGTGGTGACGAACTGGGTGGCGTTGCCGCCCAGGCCGGCGACGTTCGCCAGGGTGGTGCTGTCCTGGAACCACTGCTGCCCCTGCTGGGCGAACTGGCCGCTGCCGGACAGGTAGTCGCTGATCTTCTGCTGCTGGGCGTCGGTGTACTGGCCCACGGCCGCCATCACGTCGGCGTTGGCGCCGTTCACGTTCGGGTTGGGGAAGTTGAAGATCGAGACGTCGTTCACGAACCGCCAGTAGCTCGCGTTCGGAAGCCCGTTCTCGTCGAAGAACGCCTCCTTGGCCACGTCGATGGCCGCCAGCTCGCTGAAGGCGCGCAGCGGCCGCTGCGGCTCGGCATAGGGGATGGCGGCGTTCGGGTAGTCGGGGTTGAGCGTGGTCGAGTAAACGTAGCCGGTCTGCATCCACCCGGCGATCGCGTCCGCGAGCTTGGCGGCGTCGGCGGACGACATCTGCCAGTACTCGAAGAGGTTCGTCATCGTGGTCAGGTCGGCGCGCTTGAGCGGGATCTTCCCGCTCTCGTCCTGGAAGGCGATGTCCACCGTCCGGCCCTCGGTCGGCGTGTAGCCGGCCCAGCCGAGGGGATCGCCCCACCCCTCCGCCGGGCTGTGGAGGCCGTTGTCGGCCTCGCGGAAGTCCTCCAGCACGGCGAGCGTCACCTCCAGGGCCGAGAACGCCTCCTGCCGCAGGCGGTGGGCGTCGGCCTGGCGGACCTCGACCATGAGGTCGTTGCCGGCCTTCTCGACGAAGGCGGTGAGCGCCACCGCGGTGAAGAGCAGCGTGACCAGGACCAGGATGATCACCGAGGACCGCCGGGGTTCCGGCCAGGAGGAGGGGGGACCGGCGGTCACCATGGGTTGGGGAGGCCCTGGCCGACCGCGGGGATGGTGACCAGCGCCACCCGGGTCAGCTTCTGGTAGGTGAAGGTGATCCGCAGGCGCTGGGGGGCCAGGGGGTTGTTGGACGAGTCGGTCCGCAGGGCCGTCTCCGTCGTCCACTTGTTGAAGTCGGTGTCAAAGTAGTCATAGGCGAGCCCGGTCACGAAGGGCGAGACCTCGGTCTCCCGCGGCGGGTCGTCGTTGAAGTGGTTCTCGAGGTCGGAGTGCCAGAGGAGGACCAGGCCCTTGCCCCGGCGGAGCTGGAGCGAGCAGTAGACCTCGGGCAGCGGCTCCTCCGGCCAGGGGAGGATCCGGCTGCCGGACAGCTGCAGGTAGGTGATCAGGTTCTCCTGCGAGCCGCCGCTCGGGGTGATCGGCTGGACGCCGACCGGGGTGGCGTTGGCCGCCGCGGCCGGGGGCAGCGAGGCCCGGGTCATCTCGTGCTGCAGGAAGCGGGTGACGGCCCGCACGTGCTGGTCGAAGAGCCGGACGTCCGCGTTGCGCCCCCAGAGTTCGCCCATCGAGAAGATGAAGGTGTTCAGGCCGACGAGGATCAGGCCCACCAGGGCCATCGCCATCACGACCTCGATGAGGGTGAAGCCCCGGCGCATCACTGGGCCGCCCTCCCCTGGACGAGCGCAATCCGGCTCGCCGCCGCCTGCCGCAGGGAGGTTTCCGCCGTCGGGTCCGACCAGGTCGGGCGCAGCAGCATGAAGTTCTCGGTCACGGTCTTCGGGCTCGGGGCGCCGGGATCGGTGAGCACGCAGGTGAAGATGACGGCGAAGAGGTCGGTCGTGTTGGTGGGCTCGATCTCCGCCGTCCACTTCACGTGGCGGGTGTCGTCGTCGAACTCCTGGCCGGCCTGGGCGGTCGCCAGGTCGGCGAGGGTGAGGAGCTGGGACCGGGCAAAGGCCACGTCCGTGTCGTTGGCGTTGGTGCGCTGCGCGGCATCGTAGGCGTTGAGGACGTTCAGGTAGGCCGCCCCCATCACCACCGCCGTGAGGGTGAAGATCAGGAGGGCCGCCATGACCTCGATGATCGTGAAGCCGCTACGACGACGCATTGGAGATCTCGGGCGCGCAGGTCCAGGGGTCGACGGCGAGCAGGTGCGCGCCGCCCTTGGTGCGCACCTGGGCCCGGAAGGCGGTGCAGGTGCCGTCGCTGTAGAAGGTCGCGGCCGCCAGGGGCGCGGTCTCGACCAGCGTGCCGCCGATCAGGATCGAGGAACTCCCCTCGGAGGCCACGGGATGGAAGTCGATGACGACGTCATCGGCGGCGGCGAGCGGGAGCGTCCGCTTGGACGTGCCGTCGTTGAGCACGAAGCCCTTGGCCTTGGGGTCATAGGAGAGGAGCACGTCCCGCTGCTCCTCCAACGCCTCCTGGCGGGCGGCGCCGCACGCCTTCCAGAACTGCTCGTCCGGGGTGCTTCCCTGGTCGGCCAGCAGCGCAGTGGACCCGCCTACGAAGATCCAGCTGAGGAGCCCGATGAGCGCCAGGGCCAGGAGGATTTCGATGAGCGTGAATCCGCCGGGTTCACCAGTTGCCGATGTCGTCATCGGTTCCGTCGGTCTTGTCGGGTCCCTTCGACCAGAGATCGTAGCCGTCCTTGTTGTGCACGCCGGGATAGCGGTATTGATAGGGTTCCCCCCAGGGATCGAGGAGGGGCAGCTTGGTGCCCTCGGCCAGGTAGGGCCCGCGCCACCGGTCGGTCTTGTTGGCGGGCGCCGTGTTCAGGGCGGCGATGCCCTCCTCGGTGGAGGGGTAGCCGCCCATATGGAGGCGGTAGGTGACCAGCGGGGTCTTGAGGCTCTGGGTCACCATCAGCCGGGCGACGTCGACCTGCGACCCCCCAAACATCTTGCCGATGTTGCTGATCGTGAGTCCGGCGAGCAGCGCAATGATGGCGATCACGACCAGGATCTCGATCAGGGTAAACGCCCGGGTCTTCGAATTATTGGGGAGGGTCATGACGGACAGACGATTAGGGGATGGCATTCCAATGTCGAGACGCGCGCGGCGGGCCTAAAGTTGCGGTTTTCCGGGGGTTATCGGGCGAGGGGCGGCGTTAGCGGCACCGGGACGTTGTGACCCACCCGGCGGACCGGGGTTCGATATTTCCCGCCCCGGAGGCCACCCGCTGCCGTAAAGCCCTAAACTCAAGCCACGTCCGGCCGATGAGGTCCTTGTCATAGCTCCCCTACAACTCATGAAGAATTGGACCATTGCCGGGCGCATCACCGCGGGTGGCGGAGCCCTCTGTTTCCTCTTTGCCATCGGCATCGTGGTCAACGTGCGGCGCCAGGACGGCGTCTGCCGGGCCGTCCGGAAGCTGGCGACCGAGACGCTGCCGCACAATTCCTCGACCTCCGACTTCGGGGCTCCGCTGGCGGCGGACTTCGTGCTCGCCGAGGGCTACGGCCGGGCCGCCGCGGCGCAGGACCGCGAGCACATCCGCGCCGAGCTGTCGACCCGGGAGGAACAGCTCGACGCCGCCGGCCGGACCTACCAGGCCGCGATCACCAATCCCGAGGACCAGGCCCTTTACTCCGCCCTGGCCGCCACCCGGACGACCTATGCGGCGGATGAGAAGCGCTACGCCCAACTGGTCGAGTCCGGACCCGCGGCCGACGCCGCGGCCTTCCTGGTGGGAACCCTCCTGCCCGACTACCGCGCCGAGGCCGCCGCCGCCGCCGAGCTCGAGCGGGCCGGCGACCTGAGCATTGCGACCGATGCCGCCTCCGCCGTCGCGAACGCCGAGCGGACCCGCACCCTGATGTACACCGGCACCCTGATCGCCGGGGTGATCACCATCGGCATCGGCTACCTCATCATCCGCAGCCTGAACGGCGCCCTCGGCCGGATCACCCACAAGCTGAGCACGGGGGCCGACGAGACCGCGGCCGCCGCCGGGCAGGTCTCCACCTCGAGCCAGTCCCTGGCGGACGGGGCGAGCGACCAGGCCTCGTCCCTGGAGGAGACGAGCGCGACCCTTGAGGAGATCTCGAGCATGACCAAGCGCAACGCCGAGTCCGCGGCCAAGGCGAAGAACCTCTCCAACCAGACCCGCCTGGCCGCCGAGAGCGGCGCCGCCAGCATGGCGGACATGAAGCAGGCGATGGATGCCATCCGGCAGTCCTCGGCCAGCATCGCCAAGATCATGAAGACGATCGACGAGATCGCCTTCCAGACGAACATCCTGGCCCTGAACGCCGCGGTCGAGGCCGCCCGCGCCGGCGAGGCGGGCGCCGGCTTCGCCGTCGTCGCCGACGAGGTCCGCTCGCTGGCGCAGCGCTCGGCCCAGTCGGCCAAGGAGACCGCGCTGCGGATCGAGGACTCGGTCATGCGCAGCGAGCACGGCGTCGCGATCAGCGACAAGGTGGCGCAGAGCTTCAGCGAGATCGTCGCCAAGGCCCGCAGCGTCGACGAACTGGTCGGCGAGATCGCCTCGGGCTCGGGCGAGCAGTCCCAGGGCATCGCCCAGGTCGCGGTGGCGATCTCGAAGATGGACCGCGTGACCCAGGCCAACGCCGCCTGCGCCGAGGAATCGGCCTCCGCTTCCGACGAGCTCAGCACCCAGGCCGAGGCGATGCGCGACTCCGTCCACAACCTGGAGGCGCTCTTCAGCGCCAACGTCCGCGCCGGGTCGGCGGAGCCGATCGACCGGACGGTCATCCGCCTGAGCGAGCCCGCGGCCCCCGCCGCCCCCGCCCCGGTCCGCCGCAAGCGCGGCTCCGGCCGCAACGGGACGGCCGCCGCCGGCTCGAACGGCCACGGCACCGACCCGAACCACGGCAACGGCCACGCCAGCCACCGCGAATTCTTCAACTAAGCCCACCATGAGCGCCGCCCTCACCCATCAGCCATCCCTCCACGCGGGCAAGTACCTGACCGTGGCGCTGGACAACGAGGTCTACGGCATCGCCGTCCTCAAGGTCCGTGAGATCATCCGGTTGCCCAAGATCACGCCGGTGCCCCAGGTGCCGTCCTTCGTGAAGGGCGTGATCAACCTGCGCGGCCGGGTCATCCCGGTCGTCGACCTGCGGGTGCGTTTCGGGATGCGGGCCGAGATCACGGAGCGCACGTGCATCGTCGTGGCGCAGGTGACCCTCTCCGACCGCTGTGTCCAGATGGGCGTCATCGTCGACCGGGTCGAGGAGGTGACGAACCTGACGAAGGACCAGATCGAGCCGACCCCGGATTTCGGGGTCCGGGTCGACACGAACCACCTGCTGGGCATGGCCAAGGCCAACGGCCGCGTCCTCATGCTCCTGGAGCTCGACCGGGTCATCTCGAGCACGGACGTCCAGGCTTTCGCGGGCAAATCCGCCTGAGCGGTCCGGACGCCTCGGGGCGTCCCGGAGGAGCGCCGGGCCCGGGGCAGCGCCCGGCGTTGCAAATCGCGGATTGATAACGCAATATTCCCGCGGATCACCCGCTGGCATGCCCCAAGAAAAAACCCTTCGTTCCATCGCCCGCCTGGTCGGCCAGCTGGTGGTGGTGCTGGCCGTCATCATGCTGACGTGCTGGATCATCCTGGCGATTTCCGGTGGCAGCCTGCCGGACATGTACTCGCCGCGGCGCCTCTTCGTGGGCTTCTTCGTGCTGCTCCTCGGGGCGTCGCTCTGGATGCAGTACGCCGGCGGCCGCCAGGTCGGCGAGGCCAAGGCCGCCGCGGCGGCCGCCCTGGTGCTGGCGCTGATCGACCTCACCCACTACCTGGCCCATTTCAGCTTTGCGGCGTTCACCGTGGGTCGATTCCTGGTCGCGGCGATCGGGTTCCATATCGCCCTCGGCGGCATCATGGCCGGGGCCACCCTGCTCTTCCTCTTCCCCCGGGGCGCCACGTCGCCGCGGGCCGGGGTCACCCGCTTCGCCTATCTGATCGGTGGCCTGGCGGCCTGCAGCCTCTTCTGCCAGTGGCTCAACACCCGCGCCAATGACACCGCGGCGGACTTCATCGGGCGCGACGCCATGGCGGCCTGCGCCACGGCCGGGCTGCTCCTGACCAGCTTCGGCATCCTCTGCACCCGCCCCGAGGCCCGCCTCCCCACCCTGCTCTTCGCCGTCTCGGCCAGGGGGACGGTGGCCCGCCGGATCCTCAGCGTGATCCTGGTGGCGCCGTCGGTCCTCACCCTGGCGTTCCTGATCATGGAACGGAGCAACATGGTCAGCTTCTCGCCGGGCGCCGCGGTCCTGACCACCGTCTACGTCCTGGTGGGACTCGTGGTCGCCCTCTTCTCGGTCGAGACGCTGATCGAGCTCGCCAAGCAGCGCCTGAAGATGGAGTCCGCCCGCGAGCTCTTCACCTCCCGGCTGCAGGAGCAGGCCGCCCAGCTGCAGGAGACCGTGTCCCAGCGGACCCTCGAGCTCGGGCAGGCCAACGAGGAGCTGGCGACCGTCAACGAACGGCTCCGCCTCGCCCTGCGCTCCTCCAACTTCGGCGTCTGGGAGCTCGACATCGCCAACGTGCGCCTTGTCTGGGACGACCGCATGATGGAGGTCCACGGCGTCCAGCGCTCGGACCTGACCGGCTCCCGGGCCGACTGGTTCACCCGGATCCATCCCGAGGACGCGGAGCGGGCGGTCGCCACCAGCAACCACGTGATCGCCGGCCATGCCGACTCGTTCGACACGACCTACCGGATCGTGCGGCCCGACGGGGCGGTGCGCTTCGTCGAGACCCACGGCATCCTCAAGCGGGACGACACCGGGCGCCCCGCCCGGCTGGTCGGGCTGGTCCGCGACATCACCGCCGAGGAAGCCCTGCAGGAGGCCCTGAACCTCGCCGAAGAGCGCTGGAAACTCGCCATCGAGGGTTCCAACGACGCCATCTGGGACTGGAACATGCGGACCGGCTTCATCTACCACGACGAGAACTGGGCCCGCCTGCTCGGCTACGAGCCGTCCGAGATCGAGGCCTCGCTCGAGGGCTGGCGCCAGCTGGTGCACCCCGAGGACGTCGCCGCCAGCGAGGCGGCGACCCAGCAGCACGTCGAACAGCGCACCCCCTTCTACCAGTACGAGTACCGGATGCTGGCCAAGTCCGGCGAGTGGCGCTGGATCCTCGACCGCGGGAAGATCGTCAGCCGGGCGGCCGACGGGAAGCCGCTCCGCATGGTCGGCACCCACACGGGCATCACCGCCCGCAAGAACATGGAGCGGCACCTGCTGCGGGCGGAGGAGCTCGCCGAGCAGGTGAGCCGGATCGCCCTGATCGGCGGCTGGGAGCTCGACCTCGTGACCGCGGAGGCCACGTGGACCAGCGGGGTGAACCGGATCTGCCAGATGGACGAGGCCGCCAACCCGAGCAAGGAGGCCGTCCTCGACCTCTTCCCGCCGGAGGCCCGGGAGACGCTCCGGCTGGCGCTCGAGGAGGCGCGGACCCACGGCCGGGAGTTCGACCTCGAACTGCCGATGAACACCGCGATCGGCGCCCATGCCTGGGTGCGGATGCTGGGCCGCACCGAGAGCGAGAAGGGCAAGCCGGTCCGGATCTACGGGGCGATGCAGGACCTGACGCTCCGGCACGAAAGCGAGGTCGCGCGCCGCCAGCTCGAGGTCCAGCTCTTCCACGCCCAGAAGATGGAGACCCTGGGCACCCTGTCCGGCGGCATCGCCCACGACTTCAACAACCTCCTGACCGGGATCATCGGCTACCACGAGCTGGCCGCCGAGTCCGTCGACCCCGACCACCCGGCCCGGGCGTGCCTCGAGGAGGCCCGCAAGGCCAGCCTCCGGGCGCGCGAGCTGGTCGAGCAGATCCTGACCTTCGGCCGCCAGTCCTCCGGCGCCTCGCTGGAGGCCACCGACATCACCCTCGTCGTCGAGGAGGCCCGGCGCTTCCTCCGGGCCACCCTGCCGTCGAACGTGACGATCGTGACCGACATCCCCGAGTCGCTCCCGCAGGTCCGGGCCGACACGACCCAGATCCACCAGGTCCTCCTCAACCTCGGCTCCAACGCCGCGCACGCGATGCGCCCGCAGGGCGGCACCCTCACGATCACCCTGCAGAAGGTCGACCTGAACGCCGCCGGCAGCAAGGCCCTCGGGGGCCTGCCCCCGGGCGCCTACGTCCGCCTTTCGGTCGGCGACACCGGCCACGGCATGGACGAGGCGACGATCCACCGCATCTTCGAGCCCTTCTTCACCACCAAGAGCACCCGCGAGGGGAGCGGCCTCGGCCTGGCGGTGGTCCACGGCATCGTCCGCTCGCACCGCGGCGCCATCAACGTCGAGAGCAAGGTCGGACGGGGCTCGACCTTCCACATCTTCCTGCCGGCGGTGATGGAGAAGCGGGCCGAGGCCGCCGCGGGCTTCGTCCGCGCCCCGGACGGCGCCGGCCAGAACATCGTCATCGTCGACGACGAGGACATGGTGGTCCGCTCCGCCAAGCTCGCCCTGGAGAAAAAGGGCTACCGGGTGACGATGTTCAACTCGGCCGAGGCCTGCCTGGAGCACCTGCGGGCCACCCACGCCCGGCCGGACGCGCTGATCACCGACCAGACCATGCCGGGGATGCAGGGGACCGACCTGACCGCGGCGGTGCGGCGGCTCGTGCCCGGGCTGCCCGTCCTCATCATGTCGGGGTATTTCACCAACATCTCCTCCCGGACCCTGAACGACCTCGGGCCGCTGACGCTGCTGGCCAAGCCCTTCACGAGCAACGAGCTGGCGCTCGCCCTCCATGAGGCGCTGCAGCCGCCCGCCGCCGCCTGAGGCGGCCCGGCGCCTTATTCCGAGTCGATCAGCTTCAGGACGTCCTGCGGGTCCTGGTTGGCCTGGGCGAGCATCTGGGCGCTCGACTGCACCAGGATCTGGTACTTGGCGAGCTGGGTGGACTCCTGGGCCACGTCGACGTCGGAGATGCCGGAGATGGCCGAGGAGATGTTCTGCTGCTGCGTGGTCAGCGAGGAGGCGGTCAGGCTCAGCCGCGACTCGGCGGCGCCCAGCACGGCCTCGCCGTCGCCGACCTGCTGGATCGCGCCGGTGATCTGGCTGATGGCGTTACTGTCGGTCGCGCTCAGGGTGAAATTGCCGCTGGAATCCTGCTGGATCAGGGACTGGAGCGCGCCGGTCTGGAGGTTGATGTCCGGGATCGTCAGCTGCTGGGTCGGATCGTCGCCGATGCTGATCGTCGTGCCGCCGGCGGTCGTCGAGCCGAAGAGCGCGGTGCCGTTGAACGAACCCTCCGGGTCGGTCACGGTGGTGCCGCCGATGTCGGTCGAGGAGCCGCCGATCGTGTTGCGGAGCTGCTGCTGCAGGGACTGGAACTCGAGCTCGTACTGGGCGTCGTCGGAGGAGTTCTTGGTCGGGTCCTCCGTCTCGGTCGCGAGCTCGCTCAGCCGGGTCAGCACGCTGTTGATCGAGCTCAGGAAGCCGCTCGAGACCTGGGTGTAGGACAGGGCGTTCTGGACGTTGGTGCTCGCCGCGCTCAGGCGCAGGTTGTCCGACGTCAGGGTGTCGGTGATCGCCAGCCCCGCCGGGTTGGCCCCGGCGCTCGTGAGCGTCGAACCGGAGGAGAGCGCGTCGATCGAGTTGCTCAGCAGGTCCTGGTTGCGATCGAGCGTGATCGCGGCGTTCATGGCGGTGAGGTTGGTGTTGATCGTGCTCATGGTGGCGGGAGTTAGGCGGACGGAAGGGGGGTCGGGGCCTTGGCCGGGAGGCGGTCGAGGCGCGGGAGCTGGGCGGATCCGTTGTGGCGGACCGCGGCGGCCTGGTTGTTGTGGGCGACGGAGGAGACGACCTCCTTGCGGACGATCGCGATGTCCCGGGGCGCCTCGATGCCGATCTTCACGATCTCGCCTTCGATCCGGGTGATCCGGATCTCGATCGAATCCCCGATGAGGATCGACTCATTGAGCTTTCTGGAGAGGACGAGCATGGCGGGTCAGGTCAGGACGACGGCGCCCGCCCGGGTGGTGTCCACCAGGGGATGCTGGGCGCTGTAGCGGGTGTGATTGGCGAGGACCCGCTGGCGCCCGATCCGGGTGCGGCGGTTCACGATGAGGGGCCCGATCAGGTTCACCGTCGCCCCGGCCGGCTGGCCCTGCTTGAGGGTGACGATGTTGAGGATCAGGGCGTCGGCCTGGTCGGTGATGGCGAGCTGGGCCGCGTCCTCGTCGAAGATCTCCGGCTCGTAGCCGGGGAAGAGGTTGGCGGGCTCGATCACGACAAAGTGGAGGAGGTCGGGGCCGTGGAGGCGCATCCAGAGGAAGGGCAGGTTCTCCTCCGCGAAGAGCAGCTCGGCGCGGCGGTGGTGGGGGAACCCGATGATGCCGTGGGGCAGGATCAGCTCGTTGGCCGCCTCGGGGAGGTCGAGCAGGGCGGACGATGATTCGGACAGGACTTTCATGGGGTCAGTGGATGTAGTTGAGGATCGAGAGCTGCATCGTGCTGACCGCCGACTGCAGCGCCGCCTGGTAGGCGGTCTGGACCTGGTCGAGCTTCGTGATCGTGGTCGGCAGGTCGACGTCGACCTCCGCGGACAGATCCGATTGGAGGTTGGTGGTGTTGCTCGTCTGCTGGGTCTGGGCCGCCTCGATCCGGTCCTGGACGCCGCCGTTGGTGGCGATGGCCGAGGTGATGTTGTCGCCGTCGGTCTCGAGGCTGCTCTGGGCGGCCGTCACGCCGGTGGTGTCGCCGCTGTTGAGCGAATCCCGCAGGGACACCAGGTTGTTCATGAACGTGGCGAAGCCGGCATTGGTGGTCCCGTCGGTGGTCGGCGAGACGTTGGTCGAGTTCGAGATCGGGATCGCGGCCGAGGTGGCGCTGCCGCTGTAGGCGACGTTCGTGATGTCGCCGGAGGAGTCGCGGGTCACGGAGAAGGGCGGGGTCGAGCTGGCGACGCCGCCGTAGATGTACACGCCGTTGTACTCCGTGTTGGCCGCGGTGACCGCCTCCTCGATCAGCTGGTTCGTCTCGGTGCCGTACGACTGCATGGTGTCGGTGCCGAGGGTGCCGGTGCCGAGGGTGGCGAGCTCGCCGGCGCGGTTGGAGACGGTCTGCAGGGTGGTGAGGCCGGCGCTCGAGGCCTGGGCGACCGAGAGGGCCTGGGTGGAATTCGCGGCGTACTGGGTGTTCTGGCGCAGCTCGGTCTCGATGTTCAGCGCGGCGTTGACCGCGGAGGGGTTGTCCTCGGGCTCGGTGACATCCTGGCCGGTCGACACCTCGTTCTGGAGCGTCGACTGCTGGGTGGAGAGGGAATCGATCGAGTTGATGATCCCGGTGGAGATCGTGTTGGTGGCGATGCGCATGGCGTTAGGTGGAGACGACTCCCATGGTGTTGACGACGTTGTCGAGCAGGCTGTCGACCGTTTGGAAAACCTGCGCCGAGGCCTCGTACGAGCGCTGGTACATGAGGAGGTTCGACATCTCCTCGTCGAGGTTGACCCCGCTGACCGCCTCCCGCTGGTTGGTGACGATGGTCTGGATCGAGGTCTGGTCCGTGACCTGGCTGTTGACCCCCGAGAGCGTCTGGCCGAAGCCGCTGACCGCGCCGTCGTAGTAGGTGTCAAAGGTGCCGTCGATCGCGTCGCCGCTGCCGGTCGAGAAGTTCTGGGTGGCCAGGTTCGCGACCGCGAGGGCGGTGGTGTTGTCGCTGCCGCCGTCCGGGCCCGCCTGCAGGGTCGAGGCGTTGATGCTCGGGTCGAGGCTGATGGTCGCGGCGGTCGTCCCGGCGGAGCTGAAGAAATCGTTGCCGGTGCCGCTGGGATTGTACGCCGAATTGACCGCGGTCACGAGCTCGCTGGAGAGCGCGTCGAGGTTGTCGCGCAGCGTCTGGATCCCCTGGGTGCTGGCGTCGATGGACCCCTGGAGCGACCCCGAGGTGAGCCCGAGGACGGTCGAGCCGGCCGAGACCTGGTTGGTGGTCGAATCGAAGCTGAGCGCGTTGGTGACGCTGCCTTGGCTGACCAGGGTCACCGGGTTGCCGTTGGCATCCGGGGTCGTGACCGTGTCCTCGCCCTGGGCGTTCTCGGTCACGGAGATCGGCATCGTGTTGGCGAGCGTCTCCAGGTCGGACTCGCGCTGGTCCCGCAGGTCAACCGCGGTGCCGGGGGCGTTGGCCTCGACCTGGTTGATCTGGGTGTTGAGGCCCGCGATCTGCGAAAGGAGGGAGTTCGTGCTCGTGACGTCGCCCTGCGCCTGGGTCGTCAGCCCGGTCTGGATCTGGGCGAGGCTGGAGTCGGTGCTCTGCAGCTCGTCGGTGAGGGTGCTCGCGCTCTGCAGCAGCGCCTGCTGCGTGCCGGAGTTGGTCGGGTCGGCGGCGTAGCTCTGGAAGGAGTTGAACAGCCCGTCCAGGGCGGCGCCGATCCCGCTGTCCGAGACGCTCGCGTCCGTGTCGGTCGAGCTCGTGCCGTCGGTGCCCACGGTCTGGCCGAGGGCGGACTGGGCCTGCTGGTAGGCGCCCTGCAGGGTGCTGTAATAGGAGACCTGCGAGTCCGCGTTGCGGACCTGGCTGTCGAGGAGGGAGTCGCGGACCTCCTGCACGCTCTTGGCCACCAGGCCCATGCTCTCCGGGCCGCTCGGGGTCTGGACCTCGCCGAGGTCCCCGAGGTCGACCGTCTCGCGCGCGTAGCTGGCGTTGTTGACGTTCGCCAGGTTGTTGCCCGTCGTCGCGATCGCCACGCTCTGGGCAGCCATGGCCGAGACCGAGGAGTTCAGGGCGGCATATAGACCGGGCATGGCGGGAAAAGGCGGAGGGTTGGGGTCAGCCCGCGGCGCAGAGCGTGGAGGCCACGCGGCCGGACGCGATCGAGACCATGCCCGACGGCGAGTAGGTGCGGGTGAAGGAGTTCGGGCGGAGCACCTGCAGCAGCTCGCGGTGCATGTTCACCGTGAAGTTGAGCAGGGTGTGGTTCTGCCGGTGGGTGCGGCGCACCCGGTGGAGGAGGAGGTTGAGCTCGGCGATCAGGGCCTCAAACAGCGCGTGGGCGTCCTTCTCGATCACCGCCAGCAGGGAGCGCAGGGTCGAGTCGGCCGCCATCTGGTGGGCGACCGCAAACTCGCTGACTGCGCGCTCGCGGACTTCGCGGGACGCGATCACCCGGTCCAGCTGCTCCTTGATCTTGGAGCTCAGGCCGAGGACGGTGTCCGGCTTGCGGGCGATGAGGGCGCGCTGCTGCTCGTCGTAGAGGCCGAGGAGCGCACCGTAGTCGACCAGCTCCTGGCGGAGGTGGACGATGATGGTTTTCCAATGGATTGTCATAGGCGTTGGACCGGCGGCGCGGCCTGGGTCTTGGCCGGGCGCGGGGTCAGTTGCGTTTCGATCATTTTGCCGAGGCCGAGGCCCTGGCCGGAAGTGAGCTTCTGCGCCAGGACGTCGGTCATCAGGTCGCCGTACATCATGCCGGCGGTCTTGCCCTCGCCGCCCATCATCGAGCCCACGCTGGAGCCGAGCATCTGGCGGACGAGGATGGCCTCGAACTGCGCGGCGGCCTTCTTGCGCTGCGCCGGCGTCGACAGCGCGGTGTTGCTGCCGCCGGGGACCGTGGTCGGGCCGCTCGGCACCAGGGCGGCGAGCGCCGCGGCGGCCGAGTTGGCGGAGGTGATGGCGTTGACGTTCATGGGCTCAGTTGACGATGAGCTCGGCCTGGAGGGCGCCGGAGCGCTTCATCGTCTCGAAGATCGCCATCATCTCGCGGGTGGAGACGCCGAGGGCGTTGAGCGCGGCGGCCAGCCGCTCGATGGTCGGCGGCTCCTTGATGACGACAAATCCGCCCTTGGTCTCGTTCACGGTCGTCTGGGTGCTGTTCACCAGCTGGGTGGTGCCGCCGGTGCTGAAGGCGTTGGGCTGGCTGACGCCCTGCTGGTTCGTGATCGTGATCGTGAGCGAGCCCATCGCGATCGCCACCTGGGAGAGGCGGACGGTCGAGGTGGCGACGATGGTGCCGGTGCGCTCGTTGATCACGACCCGGGCGAGCGTGTCCGGCGTCGACTCGATGTCGCCCAGGTCGGCGATGAAGGCGACGTTCCGGCCGCGGTATTCGGCCGGCAGGGTCACGCTGACGGTGGCCGAGTCGTTGGCCAGCGCGATGCTGGGCCAGCGGCTGTTGATCGCCTCGGCCATCCGGGCCGCCGTGTTGTAGTCCGGGTCGCGGAGCAGGAGGCGGAGGGTGTTGTCGTGGACGAAAGTGGCGGGGATCTCCTGCTCGATGATGGCCCCGTTGCTGATCGTGCCGACGGTCGGGTGGTTCTTCACCACCTGGGAGCCGCCCGAACCACCGGTGCCGCCGATGAAGCCGCCGATGGCCAGGGGGCCCTGGGCGACCGCGTAGGTGCGGCCGTCCGCGCCCACCAGCGGGGTCTGGAGGAGGACGCCGCCCTGGAGGGTCTTGGCGTCGCCGAGGGACGCGACGGTGACGTCGATCCGGGCGCCGGACTTGAGGAAGGCGGAGATGTCGGCCGTCACCATCACGGCGGCGGCGTTCTTCACCTTGATGTCGGAGGGATTGAGGGTGAGGCCGTAGCGCCGGAGGATGTTGGTCACGCTGTTGAGCGTGGCGGTGCTGTTGCTGTCGCCGTCCCCCGCCAGGCCGACCACGAGGCCGTAGCCGACCAGCTGGTTGTCGCGACCGCCCTCGACGATGGTGATGTCCTTGACCCGCGAGGCGCGGGCGGCCGCCGGCAGGGCCAGCAGGACCAGGAAGCCGAGAAGCGGAAGGCGACGATTCATCCTCAGAAGGGCCGGAGGATCTCGTAGAGCTTGGTGAACCAGCCGCGCTTTTGGGCGTCGGTCAGCTGGCCGGAGCTCGAGAACTCCAGGCGGGCGTTCGCGACGTTGGCGGACTGGATGGTGTTGTCGGCCGCGATGTCGTAGGGGCGGACGATGCCGTGGAGGGCGATGTACTGGGTCTCCCCGGAGAAGGTGATGATCCGGCGGCCCTCGATCACCAGGTTGCCGTTGGGCAGCACGTCGGTGACGACCACCGCGGCCGTGGAGTTCAGGGTCTGGGTGTTGTTGATCGCGCCGCCGCCGGAGTAGGCGGCCTTGCCGGTGATCTGCGTGCTCGGCAGCTGGCCGCCGTGGGTGCCGAGGCCGCTCAAGGCCGGCGGGTAGATGAACTGGGCGACGGAGTCGTTGATGCTGGCGTCGCGGTTCGACGTCTTGCTCACGGTGCTCTGGGCCACCGCGTTCTCGTTCACCACGATGGTGAGGATGTCGCCGACGGCCTGGGCCTTCTTGTCGGCGAACATGTTCGCGTGGGGCCCGCTGGAGTTGCTCGGCCAGAGGGAGTTCGCGCGGGCGCCGGCGACGGGCAGGAGCGCGGCGGCGGCCAGGACCGGCCAGAGCCGGCTAGAATTGGACTTGGACATGGTTGCGGTCGGTTATCGTGGCACTGAAATCCTTGTTGGACTCGGTGTTGCGCACGGTGATCATGTCGCCCTTCACGCCGCTCTGCAGCGCGAGGACCTTCATGGTGATGCGGAGCAACCCGTCGGCGGCGGTGACCTCGACGAGGTCGCCCCGCTTGACCAGCGGGTGGCGGACGATGTCGCGCCAGGTGAGCAGCCGGCCGACCGGCAGCGCGCGGGCGAACATGTAGGAATCATCGCCTTCCGTGGCCGGAAGGACGTCGCGCTCGCGGAGGAAGTCGCAGCGCCGGGCCTCGAGCCGGGAAACGTCGAAGTTCGAGCCGACCTCGACGGGCAGGTGCACCGCCCAGGCGTCGCGCCAGAGGGCGGCGTGGAGGATGAGGGTCGCCACCTGGCTGCCGGCCGGATCCTTCACCTCGCAGCGCACGAGCATCGTCGAGGCCGCGGTGGACGGATATTCGAGGACGTTCATGGTCCAGCCGGCCGCAACCGGGCGGTCGGGCGTCCACGGGCGGATGATCTCCAGCTGGAGGTCGCCCTCGAGGTTGAAGTGGGCGGCGAGGTCGCGGGTGCAGGCGGCCGTCAGGGCCTCGGCGCTGTAGGCCGCCGGGGCGGCGGCCGGCGCCGGGCGCAGCGGGGTCGCGAAGGCGAGGGTGACGGCGAGGAGGGGAAGGAGGCGGCGCATGGTCAACGCTTGAGCTGGGCGATGTTCTGGAGCATCTCGTCGGACGACTGGATCGACTTCGAATTGATCTCGTAGGCGCGCTGGGCGGTGATCAGGTTCACCATCTCCTCGACGATGTTCACGTTCGAGGCCTCGGTGTACCCCTGCATCGTGCTGCCGAAGCCGGCGGTGGCGGGGTTGCCGACATCGGGGGCGCCGCTGGCCGTCGTCTCCTCGTAGAGGTTGCCGCCCAGGCTCTGCAGGCCGGCGGGGTTGGCGAAGCGCGCCAGGGTCACCTGGAAGGTGGAGGTTGAGCCGGACGAGCTCGTGATCGTGGCCAGGCCGCTCTGGGAGATCGCGACCGAGGCGGTGCCGGTCGGGATTGGCTGGAAGCCGCTGAGGACCGGCAGGCCATCGGTCGTCACGACCTGGCCGGTCGAGTTCAGCTTGAACGAGCCGTCGCGGGTATAGCCGATGGTGCCGTCCGGCCGCTGGATCTCGAAGAAGCCGTCGCCGGAGATCGCCATGTCGAGGTTGTTGCCCGACTGGGTCAGCTGGCCCTGGGTGAAGACCTTGGTGGTCGCGGCCACCCGGGTGCCGTTGCCGATCTCGAGGCCGGCCGGGACCAGGTTGCCGCCGCCGGAGTCGGCGCCGGCGGCGCGCGCCGGCTTCTGGTAGAGCAGATCCTGGAACTCAACCTTGCTGCGCTTGAAGCCGGGGGTGTTCACGTTCGCGAGGTTGTTCGCGATCGTGTTGAGGTTGAGCTGCTGGGCCTCCATGCCGGTGGCCGCCGAGTAGAGCGAGAGATTCATAGGCGGGAGGAATGCTGGTCAGCGCGGAAAGGGGGCCGGCGCGACCCCGGCGCGCGCGCGGCCGGGCAAGGGTGCTGCGGTTTTCTGTCTGGCGAAGTCATGGCGGGGTCGGCGCTCAGCCCAGGGCATCGAGCGTCTTCTGCATCTCCTGGTCGGCGGTGGAGATGATCTTCTGGTTCGACTCGTAGGCCCGGGAAATCGTGATCAGGTCGACCATCTCGTGCATCGGGGAGACGTTGCTGCCCTCGAGGTAGCCCTGCAGCAGCTCGGGCTTGGCCACCGGGGTCGGCGCGGCGCCGTTCGCCAGGAAGGTGCCGCCGCCGGCCGCGATCAGCTGGCTGGTGTCGGCGAAGTTCTGGATCGAGAGCTTGCCGAGCGAGGTCGTACCCTGCATCAGCGTGCCGTCGGTGTTGATGACGAGCGGGCCGCCGGTCGGCAGGAGGGTGATCGGGGTGCCGCCCGAGTTGAGGACGGACTCGCCGGAGGCGGTCGTCAGCGTGTTGTCCGGCTGCAGCTGGAACTCGCCGTCGCGGGTGTAGGCCTTCTGGCCGCTGGCCGTCTGCACCTCGAAGAAGCCGGCGCCCTGGATCGCGACATCGTACTGGCGGCCGGACGCCTGGGCCTCGCCGGGCAGGAAGCTGATGGTGTTCCCGGCCTTCGGGAAGAGCAGCGGCACCGTCTCGCCCGAGCTGGCGGAGCCTGGGATCGACTGGCGCTCGCCCATCCCCTCGGTCTGGAAGAGTGTCGAACGCTTGCGGTAGCCGGGCAGCTGGCTGTTCGAAATGTTCTGCGTGACGGAATCCTGCCAACGCTCCAGGGCCGAGAGGGAGGCCGCGCTCTGGTAGATTCCGATGTTCATTGCGTCGGCCTAAAAGCTAAACGCATGCCGCCGAATTCATTGGCTCCGTAACTACCTCATTATAAACATTCTATAGTTCATAATGATTTGGCATTAGGGGATCTTCCCCACCCTGCCGCGCCCGGTACCGACCGGCGGCAAGTTTTGCCCACCCGGTGCCTTCAGGACCCCGCAGGGTACAGGCACTCGATCTCCACCCGCTCGCCGCAGGTGCAGGTGACGAAGATCCGGACGATCTTGTCGCCCTCCTTCACGATCTCGACGTTGGCCTTGGCGCCCTGGTGGGCGAGGTTGCCCTTTTGGGCCGGCGCCTCGTGCAGGTGGCCCTTCTGGGCGACCGGCACGTGCTGGGCGAGCACCCTGGGCGCCGTGGCCAGCGAGGGGGCGGCGAGGGACTTCTTACCGTCGAGGAAGGATTTCATCGGATGAGCGCCACGGGATGGGTTTCCGCCTCGGTCTGGGCCGCACCGGCGTCCTTCTTCGTGGTCAAGGTGAGGCTGAGCGTGACCCGCTGGTTGGAATCGGAGGACGGGGCCTCGTGCGGGAGCGGCATGGTGTCGGCGTAGCCCGCGACCCGCTCGATCTGGCTCGGGTCGACGGCGAAATGGACGAGGAGGTGCCGCGAGGCGTTGGCGCGCTGGGCCGAGAGCTCCCAGCCGTGGTCGTCGCTCTTCGGCTTCACGGTCGGGGTGCGGGTGTGGCCGTCGATCACGACCTTGAAGTGGTGGCGGTCGACCATCCAGGCCAGGTTCTCCATGACGAACTTGCCCCAGTCGGTGAACTCCGCCGTGTCGTCGACGAAGAGGGGGCGGCGGGCGCGGTCGAAGAGGTTGATCCGGAGGCCGTCGGAGGTCACCTGGATGTCGATTGGCTTGTCCTCCAGGTTCTCGTCCAGGTGCAGCAGCCGGTAGAAGTCGGAGGCGACCGAGTTGAGGAAGGTCACCTGGATCTGCTTGGTGTTGGACTGCTCGGGGGCGTCGCCGGCGTCCTTGCCCTCGCTGTGGGTCGTCTTGTTGCTGTTGAAGGGCAGCACGCCGGAGGTCGCGTCCATCGGCGAGTGGAAGGGGTTCTGGAAATACTGGGAGGTGGCGATCAGGATCTTGTTGTCCTGGGCCGAGATCCAGAGGACCATGAACAGCGCCATCATCGCCGTCACGAAGTCGGCGTAGGCCACCTTCCAGGCTCCTCCGTGGTGGGCTGCTGCCTTTTTGCGGGCCATGGCTGCCTCCCCTCGCCTACTTGGCGCCCAGCGCCTTGACTGAGGCTTCCAGCTCCTCGGCTCCGGGCTGCACGTTGCTGTCCAGGGATCGGCGGGCGATCTCGACCGCCGTCAGCGGGGCGAGGCCCTTGGCGAAGCCCGCGACCGCCTGCATGATGCACTTGAGGAACTGCTCGTCGGAGGCGTTGTTGAACTTGATGCGGTTCGCCAGCGGGCTCACGAACCCGTAGGCGATGAAGATGCCGAGGAGCGTGCCGGTGAGGGCGGCGGCGACGTGCTCGCCGACCTTGGCGGGACCCTCGGAGATCGCGGCCATGGTGTTGATGATGCCCAGCACGGCGGCGACGATGCCGATGCCGGGGAGCGAGTCGCCCACCAGCTGCAGGATGTGCACCGGGTGCTCGGACTCGAGCGCCTTGGCGTCGAGCTCGGCCTCCATCAGGGCCTCGAGCTGATCCGGCTTGATCTTGCCGTCGATCACCGGCTTCAGCCCGCTGCAGAGGAACTCCAGGCGCTCATGGTTGGCGGTGATCGAGGGGTAGCGCTGGAAGATCGAGCTGTTCTTCGGGTCGATCACGTGCTCCTCGAGCGCGATCAGGCCGTTGCGACGGCCGATCATGAAGACCTCGTAGAGGAGCTTGAGCAGCTCCATGAAGTCCTTCTCGCCCGGCGACTTTCCGGCCAGGGCGGACTTGGTCTTGTGCAGGATCTCCTTCAGGACGTGCATCGGGCTCGCGATCACGACCACGCCGGCCGAAACCCCCAGGATCGTCACAAATTCCGAAACCTGAAGCAGGACCATCGGGTGGCCACCCGACAGCATGAAGCCGGTCAGGGTCGACCCGAGCACAATGGCGCATCCAATCAGGATAAACATGCGGAAAAGTGCCGGGATGCGGAGCGCCGCTCAGCGCTCGCGCACCCGCTGCAGGTAGGCGCGGATGCCTAGGATGGTTTGGGCATGGATTTGGCAGATCCGGGACTCCGTGAGGCCGAAGACTTTGGCGATTTCCGCCAGGCGCAGGTTTTCGAAGTAGTACATCGCAAGGATCTTCCTAGGTATATCGGGCAGCGAGGCGATCCGTTGAGTGAGAAGTTCGAGCAATTCCTCCTTTTCGAGGATATCGCGGCCGGTGATGTCGGATTCGTCGGCCAGGAGCTCGTGGAGGGAGGCCCCGCCGCCCTCGTCGCTCTTCAGCTCGTGGTCGATGTTGATGAAGGTCACGGGCTTGGCCTCCTCGACCCACTTCTCGTACTCCTTCGGGCCGATGCCGAGCTCGGCGCAGACCTCCTCGTCGGTGGCGGCCCGCCCATGGCGCTGCTCGACATCGTTGATGGCGGACTTGAGCTTGCGGGAACGGGCCCGGGCCCGGCGGGGGCACCAGTCCATCCGGCGGAGCTCGTCGAGGATCGCCCCGCGGATCCGCATGGCGGCGTAGCTGGCGAAGGTGTTGCCCTGTTCGGGGTCGAATTTGCGGACGGCGGCGATGAGGCCGGTGATGCCCACGCTGTAGAGGTCATCGGCATCGACGTGCGCGGGCACGTTCAGCTTGATGCGGTCGACCACGTTCCTGACGAGGGGAAGATACCGTTCGATCAAATCCTTTTCATCGACGGTGTTCTGGGTGACTCCCTGATACGCCCGCCAGGCGGCGGCGGGGGTAGCATCCATGCCAGGGATTGTTGCGGGGGCGGTGTTCATGGAGGTTACGAGCTTTGTTTGTTCTTGCCTGGGACCGTCGCAGTGGCGGCGGCGTGGCGGATGAGAATGGTTTCGCGGATGCCCCGGACGAGGATCGTCCAGAACCAGCGGAAAAGGAGGGCGCCCACGAGGCACCCGACCGCGGCATCGAGGAGGACGCGATCGGGGGGGCGATGGGCGGCGAAGCCGCAGAGGGCGACGAGGAGGAACCCGGCGAACCCGCCGGCGAGGAAGATGGATTTCATGGGCGGGTCAGGACTCGGGCAAGGTGCGGCGCGCGATCGCGCCCGGGACGTCCTCCTCCCAGTCGCCGGTGAGCGACGGGCCGGTGGTGAGGAAAAGCGGCTCCAGGTCCTCGTCGAAGAGGTAGTCCCAGAGCTTCCCCCACTGCGGGACTTCGTCCAGGTGGGTGAAGGCGAGGTGGGTGGCGCCGAGCTCCTTGCCCGCCGCATAGGCCTCGCGGAGGGAAGCGCGGTCGTAGGCGGCGTTCAGGACCAGGACGCGCTCGTTGATCTGCTCGCGGTCCAGGAACTCGCTCAGCTTGGCGTTGTCGTCGGGCCGGCGGGTCGAGAGGGCCGGCAGGTCGAAGTAGACGAAGCCGCCTTCGACCGCCCGCTGGGTCTCGCAGGGAAAGTGGGCGACGGGAACGCCGAGGGCCTCGCTGAAGACCGGCAGGGGTCCCAGGGCGTTCGGGTGGTCGAACTCGACGGTGACGACGTGGCCCAGGCGCTCGCGGCGGAAGACCTCGACCGAGAGCCATTTGCAGAGGGCGGTAGTGCGGCCGACCCCGGACGAGCCGATGAAGGCGGCGCGGGAGATCGGGGCGCGCGGGGGGCGGGAGCCGGCGTGCTCGCAGAGCAGGCGCGAGGTCTCGGCGAGCGCCCGGTGAAGCGGCAGGTTCGCCAGCTCGCTCCAGGTGGCGCCGCTCTGCAGGCGGTTGAGCGCGGTCTCGGTGAGCCCGGAGCGGCGCAGCAGGCCGGCGAGGGAGGCGCCGGTCTTGGCCTCGGCCACCGGAGCGCGCAGGTCGGCGAAACCGGCCGCCGCCACCGGCGCGGCCGGCGCGGGCACGTCGAGCTGGGCGACGACCTCGAGTCGCGGGGACTTGAAGAAGCGCAGGAGCCCCCTCGCGGGCACGGCGTTCACCGAGACCACGCGGGCCGCGGGGCCCAGCTTCTCCCGGATGAGCGCCACGGCCTCGCCGGGGGTCTTCACCTGGAACTTGTAGGCCCCGGGGGGGAAATTGTTGCTGGGCGTGGACATGGTGGTCTAGGCGGCGACCTTGAGCGGGACCTCGGTGCGCGGCAGGTTCGCCATCGAGGCGATGATGCCGGAGCTCTCGATCTCGGTGTTGGCGGGCAGCTCCTGGAAGGAGAGGACGGCCAGGCGGGGGAAGGAGGACTCGAAGAAGCGCTTGAGGGCCAAGCGCACCTCGGTGCCGACGATCATCACCGCCGGCTGGCCGCCCTGGGCCGCCTCGGTGGTGCGGCGGCTGATCTCGTCGAGGAGATGGCGGGTCACCAGCGGGTCGAGCGCCAGGCTGATGTCGGTCGGGGTGCGGTGGACCTTGGTGGCGAGCCACTGCTCGAGGCGCGGGTCCATCGTGACCGCGCGGATCACGCCGGGGCGGGACTCGTATTCCGGCACGAAGTACAGGCCGAGGCGGCGGCGGACCAGCTCCGACAGTTCGTCGGGGTTCTTGGTCAGCGGGGCGAAGTCGGCGATCGCCTCGAGGATCAGGGGCTGGTTCAGGATCGCGATGTTCTCGCGCAGCAGGTTCTGGAGGACGCGCTGGATGATGCCGAGGGAGACGAGGTCGGGCAGGAGCTCGGAGATCAGCGCGGGCTGGTTCACCTTCAGGTGGTCGACCAGCGACTGGACCTCCTGGCGGCCGAGCAGGTGGTGGGCGTTCAGCTTCAGGATCTCGGAAAGGTGGGTGATCAGCACCGACGGCGGGTCGACCACGGTGTAGCCGTTCAGCTCCGCGATCTTCTTCTCGCCCTCGTCGATCCAGGTGGCGTCGAGGTTGAACACCGGCTCGCGCGTGCTGGTGCCGCGGAGGGCGACCTTGCTGCCGGAGACGTTCATGGCGAGCCAGCGGCCCGACATCAGCTGGCCGCGGGCGACCACCTTACCCCGGAGCAGGAAGCGGTAGGAGTTGGCGTCGAGCTCGAGGTTGTCGCGGACCGCGATCGGCGGGACGACGATGCCCTTCTCGCGGGCCAGCTGCTTGCGCACGCCGGTGACCCGCGCCAGCAGTTCACCGCCCGACTTCGCGTCGGCGAGGTTGAGGAGGCCGTAGCCGATCTCGACCGCGAAGACGTCGACCTCGATGAGCTTGCGCACGTCCTCCGAGGAGCCCGGGCTCGGGGCGGCGGCGCCGGGGGCGGCCGCGCCCTTCTTGCCCTTGCCCGCGGTCGCGACGGGCGCCGGCGCCGGCGCGGAGGCCTCGGCCGCCTCGAGGATCTTGCCGAGGTAGCCGGCGATGCCGGCGAGGGCGAAAAAGGGCACGATCGGCATGCCCGGCATGAGGCCGAAGACCACCAGCATCCCGGCCGTGATCCGCATCGCGCGCGGGTACTTGAAGAGCTGGCCCGCCAGCTGGGTGCCGAGGTTGGAGTTGTCCGAGGCGCGGGTGACCAGGATGCCGGCGCCGACCGAGAGCATGAGGGCCGGGATCTGGGACACCAGGCCGTCGCCGATCGAGAGGAGGGTGAACTTCTGGAGCGACTCGGCCAGCGAGAGGTCCATCTGGAAGACGCCGATCGCGAAGCCGCCGATCACGTTGACCAGGGTGATGATGATGCAGGCGACAGCGTCGCCGCGCACGAACTTGGAGGCGCCGTCCATCGCGCCGTAGAAGTCGGCCTCCTTCTGGACCTTGAGGCGCCGGGCGGTCGCGACGACCTCGTCGATGATGCCGGCGTTCAGCTCGGCATCGATCGCCATCTGCTTACCGGGGAGGGCGTCGAGGGTGAACCGGGCGCTCACCTCGGCAATGCGGCCCGCGCCCTTGGTGATGACCACGAAATTGATGATGACCAGGATGATGAACACCACCGCGCCGACGATGTAGTTGCCCTGGATGACGAAGTGGCCGAACGACTGGATGATCGAGCCGGCGTAGCCGTGGATCATGATCTGCCGCGTCGAGCTGATGTTGAGCGCGAGGCGGAAGAGCGTCAGCGCGAGCAGCAGCGTCGGGAAGCCGGAGAACTCCGGCGGGTCCTTCACGTAGACGATCGCGAGGAGGACCAGGAGGGAGAAGCCGATGTTGAGCGCCAGGAAGATGTCCAGGAGGAACGGCGGGATCGGGACGATCAGGAGCAGGACGGTCGTGAACAGCCCGCCGGTGAAGATCAGGTCCGCCCGCTTCAGCAGGTGGTTGACGGACTGGTTGGCCCGGGCGGGCGCGACCGCGGCGGCGACGGCGGCGGGCATGGCGTCAGCTCAGCGCCTCCAGGCGGCGGGTCTTCAGGCGGTGGAAGTAGTACCGGTTCGTGCGGTAGACGACGGCGAGGATCTCGGCCACGGCCTTGTAGAGGTCGGTCGGGATGGTCTCGCCGACCTTGGCCATGCTGAAGAGGAGGCGGGCCACGGGCTTGTTCTCGACCATCGGCACGCCGTGCTCGGCCGCGATGGCCTTCAGGCGCTGGGCGAAGCGGTTCTCGCCCTTGGCCAGGACCACCGGGGCGCGGTCCTTGGTGCGCTCGTACTTGAGGGCCACGGCGTAGTGGGTGGGGTTCGTGATCACGACGTCGGCCATCGCGACGGCCGAGAGCATCTGCTTCTGCATCAGCCGGCGGGCCATGCGGCGCATCGCCATTTTCGTGAAGACGTTGCCGTCGCTGTTGCGGCGCTCATCCTTCACTTCCTGGCGGGTCATCATCAGCTCCTTGGAAGTCTTGAACCGCTCGTAGCTGTAGCTGATCGCCACCACCACGGTGAGGGCCAGGATCATGCGCCCGATGAAGACGACGGTCGCGTGGCTCAGGAACTGCCCGAGGTAGGCGGCCTCCACCGGCACGCTGAACAGGGGGTCGGCCATGAGGGCGCGGGCGCCGAGGTAAAGGACGCCGCCGATCGCGATCATCTTCAGGCAGTCGATCCCGGTCCGCAGGAGCACATCCTTGGAGAAGATGCGGGCGAAGCCCGCCGCCGGGTCGAGCCGCTCGAAGTTCACCGAGAACGCCTCGGGCGTCAGCCGGAAGCCGCTCTGCACGCCGGAGGTGAAGAGGCCGGCGCCCGCCGCGCCCACCAGGACGGGCGCCACGGCCTTGCCGATCGTGGTGAGGAGCTCGCTCAGCTGTACCGCGATGGTGTCGCGGGTGATCTCCGTGGTGGAGAAGTGGGTGAAGATCGAGATCGAGTAGTCCGCGATCAGCCGGGCGGAGGACTCGAGGGTGAAGGCCAGGGCCCCGAAGGTTGCGAGCAGGAGGAAGAGCAGCGACAGTTCCGGCGACTTCGCGAACTGTCCGCGATCAATGGCATCCTGGAGCTTCTTCTCCGATGCCTGCTCGGTCTTTTGCTCTTGGTCTTGGTCGGCCATGTGGTGACCGGGTTAAGCAACGGCGATGCCAACGGTTCTCGACCGCTCGTTACCCATTGCCGAGCAGGTGGTTAAACTTTTCAAATCGGCGTTTGCCCCAACGCGGACCGGGGCGGCAATTCCGGTAAAAAAAGGCGGCAAATATTGCCGCACTTGGCCGGCCGGGTCCGCCTCAGCGGATCGGCAGCAGCTGCAGCATCCGCAGCGGCGCCTCGCCGAACTCCACGAAGAGGTAGCGGACCAGGAGGCCGCCAGCGGTCGCCAGCAGGCCGAGGCCCGTCAGGGTGCGCGCCGGGAAGCTGAGGGTGAAGACATTCATCTTCGGCACCGCCCGGCCCAGGACCGAGAAGGCCAGCGTGACCAGGAAGTTCATGCCGATGAACGGGGCCGCCATGCGCACCGCCACCTCGATCACGTGGCCGGTCGCCTGGATCAGGGCCGCGGGGGCGCCCACGTCGAAGCTGACGTGCCCGGCGGGCGCCATCCGGAAACTGTGGGCGAACGCGCTCAGCAGCATCTCGTGGCCCCGCAGCAGGAAGAAGCAGATCACCGCAAAGGAGGAGAAAAACGCGGCCACCGGCTCGGAGGTGGGCGACGGCACGCCGAGGCCGGGCGAGGCGGAGAGGCCGATCTCGGGCGAGATGATCCGCCCCGCCATGTCCACCGCGTTGAACGTGAGCCTCGTCATGTAGCCGAGCAGCAAGCCCAGCATCACCTCGCCGGCCGCGGCCCAGCCGATGCCCCCGAGGGTGGACGGCAGGGGCGCGGCCGGCACGATCCCGGCGAGGATGGTGGCGAGGCAGGCGCCCAGGCCGATCTGGACCACGACGGGGAGCGACCGGCCCGCCAGGACCGGCAGCTGCAGGATGATTCCCAGGCTGCGCAGAAAGACCATCATCCACGCCATGCCGAAGGCGGCACTCATCGCGGCGCGCCGCCTCAGTGGCCCATCGTGCTCATGCGCACCATGGTGGAGACGGTGAATTCGGAAAGTTCGCGCAGGAGCCAGGGCGAGAGCAGGATGGCGACGCCGGAGATGCCCAGCAGCTTGGGAATGAAGGTGAGGGTCGGCTCCTGCATGCTCGTGACCGACTGGAGCAGGCTGGTGGCCAGGCCGACGAGCAGCGCCACGACGAGGAAGGGCGCGACGACGTAGAGCGCGAAGAGCACGGTCGTCTTGAAGATGTCGATGGCAAGATCCGGATTCATGGCGGTTCAGGTGACGAAGCTCTGCATCAGCGATTTGACGACCAGGTGCCAGCCGTCGACGAGGACGAAGAGCAGGAGCTTGAGGGGGAGGGCCACCACGGTCGGCGGCATCATCATCATGCCGAGCGCCATCAGCACGGAGGAGACGAGGAAGTCGATGACGAGGAAGGGCAGGAAGAGCATGAAGCCCATCTGGAAGGAGGTCTGGAGCTCGCTGATGACGAAGGCGGGGATCACCACCCGCATCGGCAGGTCCCGCACCGCGGTCGGGTGGTAGCCGCCCAGCTCGAGGAAATACTCCACGTCGCGGGTGCGCGTCTGCTTGAGCATGAACTCCTTCAGGGGGATCGAGGCGCGATCCACCGCCTCGACCGAGGTCATCTTGCCGTCGAGGTAGGGGTTCAGGGCCTCCTTCTGGACCCGGTCGAAGACGGGGCCCATGAGGAAGAAAGTGAGGAAGAGGGAAAGGCCGACGATGATCTGGTTCGAAGGCGCGCTCGGCGTCCCGAGCGCGGTGCGCATGAAGCCGAGGACGATGACGATCCGGGTGAAGCTGGTCATCATCAGCACGATCGACGGGGCCACCGAGAGGAGCGTCATGATGATGACGATCTGCACGGCGACGCTCACCTGGCCGGTCTGGCTCGTGCCCTCGAGGCCGATGCTCAGGTGGAAGGGGTTGGCGGGCTGGGCGGGGGCGGCCGCGGGGGCCGGCGCCGGCTGGGCCTGGGCGCGCGCGGCCGGGGCCGCGGTCGTGAACACCGCCGCCAGGACGGCGGCGGCGAGGAGGAATCGCCGGAGCGCGCTCATGGCGCCGTCGGCGGGAGCGCGGGGGCGTCCAGCGGGGTCAGGAGGTCGATCCGGCCCGGGCAGACGCCGAGCAGGAGCTTCTTGCCCTCGTAGGACGCGACCACGAGGTACTGGCGGCTGCCCAGCGAACGGGTCTCGTCGATCACCAGGCGCCGGGTGGCGCGGCTCGGCAGCTGCAGCTTGCGGCCGCGCAGGAGCAGCCATCCCCCGGCGCCGGCCAGGAGGGCGAACCCGATGAGGGTCGCGGCGCCGTAGCCGTGCGCGGCGGCCGCCGGGGAGTCCGGGGCGGTCCCGAACGGCCCGAGGACGTGATCGTCGGGCGTGGTCGCGGCCGGGGCGCGCAAGGCCAGGCCGCAAACGGCCAGGAGGATGAGCGCCCCACGCCTCATGGCTTCACGCTGCCGACCAGCTCGGTGATCTTGATCCCGAAGTTGTCCTCGACCACGACGACCTCGCCGTAGGCGACCAGCTTGTCGTTGACGAAGAGGCCGACCGGATCGCTGGCATGCTGGGTGAGCTGGATGATTGAGCCGGGGGCGAGCTCGAGCACCTCGCGCATCGGCAGCTGGACGGAGCCGAGCTGGACGGTGACCTTCACCCGGACGTCGAGGACGATATCAAGAGTTTTTTCTTCCATCTGGTTTGTGGTGGTTAAATTCCTCCGCGGGGAGCTTGCGGGTGAGCTGCACGGCCACCCGGTCGGTGTCGAGGCCGACGGTGCCCACGAACTTGGGGGTGCCGTTGAGCAGGATCCGGGTGTCGTTGAAGATCGCGTGGGGCATCTCGATCACGTCGCCGAGGCGGAGGCTGGCGACCTCGCGCAGGCTGAGCTCGAGGGCCTGCCATTCCGCCCGCACCGGGACGGTGATCCGGTCGTAGGACTTCTGCCAGGAGGCGCTCTTGTCGGTCGTGGTGGGCAGGCCCTGCTTGTCGCGGCGCGCCTGCATCTTCTTCACCACCGGCTCGATCGTATAGTAGGGCACGCCGATCTGGATCTGCTCGGAGCAGTCCCCGAAGGTCGCCTCGAGCACCAGCGCCAGCACGATCGCGTCCTTGGGCGAGGTCTGGAGGAAGCGGCCGTTGTTCTCCTGGCCGATGATGAGGGGGTGGAGCTCCTGCTCGGACTTCCACTGGCTGCACCATTCCTCGAGGATGATCAGGATCACGTCCTCGATCAGCGCGACCTCGATCTCGGTCAGGTAGCGGTCGGCCTTGACCGAGTGGCCCTTGCCGCCGAGGAGGCGGTCCGCGATGGTCAGCGCCAGGCGCGGGCTGATGTCCAGGATGCCGACCCCGAGGAGGGGCTCGACCTTGAACATGCTGAGGTGGGTGGGATTCGGGAGGTTCTCGGTGAACTTCGAGTAGGTGACGGTGGTGAGCTTCGCCATCTTGAGGCCGAACTCCATCCGCAGGTAGAGGGACAGGCGCGCGCTCAGGTAGCGGATGAAGTCCTCGTGCAGCAGCCGCAGGCGCCGGAGCTCGACCTCGGAGAGGAAGGCCGGGTTGCGGAAGTCGTAGGGCTCGACCTTCAGGTTGGTCTTGGCCTCGATCTTCCCGTCCGGCCGGACCAGCAGCTGCCGGGGGGCCTGGGCCTCGGCCGTCTGCGCCAGGAGCTTGTCGATCTCGGACTGGTCCAGGTAGTCCGGGGTCGGCGCGGAGGATGAGGGGTCGTCGGCCATGGCGGGGGATCCTACTGGATCACGAAGTCGGAAAAGTAGACCTGGTCGGCGACCTTGCGGCCGAGCGCCTGGTTGTAGGCCCCGACCAGCCGCTCGCGGATCACGTTCTTGGCGCCGGGCTCCTCGAGGTCGGCCAGGGTGAGGGACGAGAGGACGTTCAGGGTGACGTCGGTCAGCTTCGGCTTGGAGCCCTCGAAGGTGTCCTTGATCTTGGCGTCGGCGCCGGTGACCAGGAAGCTGGTCTTCAGGTACCGCGTGCCCATCGTGCCGGCGAGGTTCACGACGACGTTGCTGAACTCGTAGCCGGGCGGGCCTTCCTTGCCCTTGCCTTCCTTGCCCCCCTCCTTGCCTTCACCCTCCGCAGCCGTAGGGGTCGACTCAGCGGCGGCAGCGGCCGCGGGGGGCGGGGCAGAAAGCTTCTTCATCATCCGGGGCAGGACGAGCATCTCGACCGTGGCCCAGGTGGCGACGGGGGCGAGAACCACCGCCGCGATCACCGGGAGCCAAGAGGATAGGGCGCCCTTGGCGCCGGCCGCGCCCGCGGGAGCGGGCAACGCCGCCGCTGAGGCGGCGTCGGGCGCCTCCTTGGCAGGGGCGGCGGCGGGGGCTTCGGTCTTGGCGGCCATGGGAGGAGGTTTAGTGGGTCTTCAGGTTGACGATGTCCTCGAGGAGCGTGTCCGAGACGGTGATCAGGCGGGAACCCGCCTCGAAGCTGCGCTGCGTGGTGATCAGGTTCGCGAACTCGTTCGTGAGGTCGACGTTCGAGAGCTCGAGCGTGCCCGCCTGGATCGCGCCGAGGCCGTTGCTGTTCGGGGCGTTACCCGTGCCCGAGAGCGTGAGCGTGCCGGTCGTCGGGTTCGCGGCGGACATGCCGACATAGTTGTTGTTGCCGACGCTCGTGAGGGCCTGCGGATCCGAGAAGTTCTGCATCAGGATCTGGTTGGTGGTGGCGGTGCTGCCGTCCGAGTAGGTCTCAACCAGGTTGCCGGAGGTGTCGAAGGCGTAGGACTGGAGGGTCGTGCCGGTGGGGGGAGTCCCCAGCTTGATCGGACCCACGGTGGCGGGCGCCGTGCCGGCGGAGCCGCCCGTCAGGCCCTGCACCTGGTCGCCCTCGGCGTCCACCAGGTAGCCGTTGCTGTCAAAGGAGAAGTTGCCGGCGCGCGTCACCATCTCGGTGCTGTCCGTCGGGTTCTTGACGACGAAGAAGCCGTTGCCCGAGATGCCGAGGTCGGTCGGCACACCCGTCTGGGAGAGCGAGCCCTGCCCGAAGTTGGTGCTGGTCGACTGGATCCCGACACCGGTGCCGATCTCGATCGTGTCCTGGTCGGAACCGGTACCCGAGGACGGGGCCGGGGACGAGGACTGCAGGACGTTGCTGAAGCTGTCCGCGTAGGAGACCGTGCCGGCCTTGAAGCCGGTGGTGTTGACGTTGGCAATGTTGTTGCCGATGACCTCGAGACCCTTTTCGAAGGTCTCCATGGCGCTGACGCCGCTGCCCATAATGCCGATGAGTGACATGATATTTTTGGTGTTTCCGTGTCGGTTTGAGTGAAGGTTAGTTGGAGGACGACGTGGTCGCCGCGGACGGCGGCGCGATGCCGGTCATGTTCGTCATCGGGTATTCCGCGCCGCCGATGATGAGCTGCGGCGTCGTCTGCGTGGTGTCGACGCCGGTGACGGGGCCGGTCACGATCTGGCCGGTGGTCGGGTTGTTCACCGAGACCGTCCGGCCGATGTAGTCGTTGGCCGCCAGCTGCGACATCTGGGAGGTCATGGTGGTGGCCTGCTGGAGGGCGGTGAACTGCGCCGTCTGCGCGATGAAGGCGGTGTCGTCCATCGGCTTCAGCGGGTCCTGCTCCTGGAACTGGGTCGCCAGGAGCGTCATGAAGTCGTTGATGCTGAGCGAATTGTTCGAGGTGCTGCTTGCGGTGGACGTTGCGGAGCTCCCCGCCGTCGTGGAGGTGATGTTCGGGGTGGCGTTGGTGGCGTGGGTGACGGTCATGGCGCGGGGGGATCAGGCGAACGTTTGGAGATGCTGGGAGCTGGCGAGCTCCACCGGGCTGCTGGCCGGGACCGCCGCGAGGGCCGCGACGGAGCCGGAGGTGCGGCGGGGGGAGGACGGGACGGCAAAGGTGGCCGAGAAGTCGTCGGGCGCCTGGCGGCCGCCCTGCTGGGGCGCGCTGTCGCCGGAGGACATCGAGCCGCCGCCGGAACTGAAACCGGCGCCGGAGCCGGTGAACACCGGCGCCGCGAGGTGGGCGTTGGCCGGACCGGCGGCCGACTGCCATTCGCTGGCCAAGGCGCTGCGCAACTGGGCCGAGTCGGTGCTGAAGGTGGCGTGGACCTGGCCGTTCAGCAGCTGCACCCGCAGCGAGAGGTCGGCGTCGCCCATGTTGAACTGGAGATTGACCGTCTTGGCGGCGTTGCTGCTGGAGAGCAGCTCGGCGGCGGTGAGGGCGGCCTGCACCGCGGCGCCGGTCGTGCTCACCGTCTCCGGCGGGGCCGACGGCGTGTCCGCGCCTGTCGCGGCCGCGCCGGTCGACCCGACCTGGGGGATCGGCGTCGGGGCGGGGGCGCGCTCGGAGGTGGCGGTGGAGGGCATTACGGACGTGACTTTAGCAACAGCGGTGCCAACTGAGGGTGATGCATCCGCAACTGCATTGCTGTCAGCCGTTTGAACTTTTTTGACTCCCGCCCCCTTGGTCGCGGAGACCGGGGCCGGGTCCTTGGCGACCGGAGCGGCAAATTTTGCCCCGGTCGCTGCCGGGGTCGCGGCCGCAACCGGAACGGCGGCGGCGGTCGCCGCCGCAGGGGCGGGACGGGCCGTCGCCGGATCGGCCGCCGCGGATTCGGCCGCCGCGGCCGCGGGGGCGGTCATTCCGGCCGGGCCGGCATGGGCGGCGGACGCGGCCGCCCCGGCCTTCGGGAGCGCGGTCGCCGCCGCCTTCGCCTCGGTCGCGGCGGCCGCCTGGGCCTGGGCCGGGGACGAAAGGTTCGAGGGGGATCCCGCCGCGGCGTTCACCCCGGTCACGGCCACCTTGGGGACGACGGTCGGCAGGGGTGCCGGCGGCACCGGGTTCCAGCCGGCCGCCACGGCCGCCGCGGCCTCTTCCTGCGCGGTGGTGCTGGCCGGGGTGGGCGCCGCGGCTTTCGCGGGCCCGGGCTTGGTCGTCGGCGGGAGCAGCTGGGCGAACGAGGCGGACGGCTTGCCCGTCGCGGCGACCGCATCCGCGAGCGAGGCGACCGAGGACGGCGTGCCGCCGGAGGCGGAGGGGGCGGACGGAGAGATGGAGAGTTGCATGGTGGATGGCACCCTCCTTGGCACCGGGACCGCGCCATCCTTGGCGCGGGGGGAGACGTTGGTCAGTTGGAAGTGGGTGCCTTGCTGGACTTCATCAGCCGCAGGCGCTCGGAAAGTAAGGCGGCCCGGCGGGCCAGGGGCACGTCGCCGTCGGTCCCCTTGCTCATCTCCTCGAAGATGGGCCCGACGACGTCCGGCTTCATCTGCGCGAGGATCTTCACCGTGGTGACGTCATCCATTTCCTTCAGGATGGCGACCGCGGCCTTGGGCGAGAGGCTGGTGTAGGTCTGCGCCAGGGTGCGGATGTTCTTGATCTCGTCGGCGGTGACCTCGGTCACCCGGTCGGCGATCTGCTTGCGCAGGGACTCGATGTCCGTGCGGACGCGCAGGAGTTCCTTTTCCTCCGCCTGGATCCGCGCCTCGCGCTGGTCGAGGACGTCGGCCTGCTGGCGCAGCTTGGCGCGCTCCTCCTTCAGGTCGCTCGCGAGGTTGTCGATCTCGATCGTCCAGAAATCGAAGCCGTCGGCCGCCTTCTTCGGCACGGCCGCCACCCGGGCCTTGACCACCACCGCCATGATCGGGACCGCCGCCTGCCAGCAGAGGTAGACGCCCATGACGACGCTGAGCATGAAGCTGAGCGCCGTCGCGGCGAAGGGACTCTTCAGTTTGGCCATCATATGAGGTAGGCGGCGCGGCGGCGGAACCGGGGCCGGTCGTCAAACTCGGCCTGCTCCTCGCGGTTGGCGGCCAGGCGGTGGGCGGCCCGGCCCTTCTCCTCCACCTTGGCGACGGCCTCAAGCTGGCGGTGGGCCTCGATGTACTCCTGGCGCCGGCGCTCCATCTCGGCCCGGGCCGCGACGACCACCTGTTCAGCCGGGATCTCGGCCGCGCACTCGCGGCGGTAGCCGGCCAGGCAGATGGCATGCTCGGACGCCTCGAACCGCTCCTTGCGGCTGGTGAAGATCGTGGCCCCGAACGCGGCGATCCGCTGGCGGATGGCGGCCAGGTCCTCCTCGGCCCGCACATAGGCCCGGACGGACAGGGAGAAAACTTCCTTCGCGCGGGTTTCGCGGTGGGCGCGGATGACGGAGACGGGGCGGAGTCCGAAGCGGAATTTTTTCATGACAGGATTTGTTTGAGGCGGGCGTAGGTGGCCGCGCGCGGGACGTGTTCGGTCACCGGCTGGCGGAGGAAATTGCGGAGCGACTCGTGGCGCAGGATGGCCTCGTCGAGCGCCGGGTTGGTGCCCTTCACGTAGGCGCCGACCGAGACCAGGTCCTCGTTCTTGCGATAGAGGGCCAGGCTTTCCCGGGCGCGCCCCGCCAGGGCCACCTCCTCGGGCGTGCAGATGTCGCGGACCACGCGGCTCACGCTCTCGAGGACGTCGATCGCCGGGTAGTGGTTGAACTGGGCGAGGGAGCGGGACAGGACGATGTGGCCGTCGAGGATGCCGCGGACGGCGTCGGCCACCGGCTCGTTCATGTCGTCGCCCTCGACCAGCACGGTATAGAGGGCGGTGATCGCGCCGGTCTCGCCGGCGCCGGCCCGCTCGAGCAGCCGGGGCAGGAGGGCGAAGACCGAGGGGGTGTAGCCGCGGGTCGCGGGCGGCTCGCCGATCGCCAGCCCGATCTCGCGCTGGGCCATCGCGAAGCGCGTGACCGAATCCATGATGAAGAGGACGTTCTTGCCCGCGTCGCGCCACATCTCGGCGATCGCGGTGGCGGTGAAGGCGGCGCGCAGGCGCAGCGGCGCCGGCGTGTCCGAAGTCGCGACCACGACGACGGCCCGCTTCATGCCCTCGGGCCCGAGGTCCTTCTCGATGAACTCGCGCACCTCGCGGCCGCGCTCGCCGACCAGCGCCACCACCACCACGTCGGCCTCGGAGCCGCGGGTGACCATGCCCATCAGGGTTGACTTGCCGACGCCGGAGCCGGCGAAGAGGCCGAGGCGCTGGCCGCGGCCGAAGGGGACCAGGGCGTCGAGGGCGCGGACGCCGGTCGCGAAGGTCTGGGTGATTCGCTGGCGGCGCAGCGGGTGCGGGGGGGTGCCGGCGTCGGCGGGGCGGCGCTCGACCGGCAGCAGGCCGAGCCCGTCGAAGGGCCGGCCCAGGGCGTCGAGGACCCGGCCCAGCATCTCGGGGCCGGGGCGCGGGAGCAGGGGCGTCTGGCAGGCGGCGACCTCGCAGCCCACGTGCAGGCCGTTCATGTCGCCGAGCGGCATCAGGAGCACGCGGTGCTCGCGGAAGCCGACCACCTCGGCGCGGACGCTGAATTCGGAGCGGGGGGAGTGGACGAGGCAGAGCTCGCCGAGGCCCACGTTCGGGCCGTCGGACTCGATCACCAGCCCGGTGACGGCCGTCACCGTCCCGACCCGCTGGACGGCGGGCAGGTGGCGGACCTGCGTGCGCAGGGCCTCAACCAGGGGGGCGACGGCGGAGGTCATGCGGGTTGGAGGCTGCTCTGGAGCGCGGCCAGCTTGGTGGCGACGCGGCCGTCGATCAGCCCGAAGCGGCTGCGCACCTGGCAGTCGCCCGGGACGAGCTCGGCGGCGGTCGAGATCTGCAGGCCGGGATAACGCTGGAGCCACGCCGGGCTGAGGCCGGCCAGGACCTCGGCGTCGCGCGGGCAGACGATGAGCTCGAGGTTCTCGCGCTCGGGGAAGAGCTCCGCCAGGGCCTCGCCGCAGACCCGCGCGACGACGTCGGCCGGGGGCTCGTAGCCGGCGAGCAGGCGCCGGGCGATCTCCATCCCGAGGGCCGGGAGGGCGGCGCTCAGCTGGGCGAGGAGCGTGCCCTCGAGCCCGGAAATCTTCTTCAGCACGCCGTCGGAAAGCTGGCTCACGTCGGCGCGGAACTCGACCATCTGCTGGTCGGCCAGCGCGCGGGCGGAGTCGACCCCCCGGCGGAACGCATCCTGGGCCCGGGCGGAGAGCTCGCTCTCGGTCAGGAGGCGCGAACCGTGGCCGGGCACGGCGGCCCCGGCGAGGGGCCGGTCGAAGGCGATGAGGACGGTCTCGGCCATGGCTAGGCGACCAGGCTGGCCTGGTCGGACTCGATCGAGATCTGGCCCTCCTCCTCGAGGCGCCGCACGACCTGGATGATGGCGTCCTGGGCGATCTCGACGTCCTTGAGGCGGACGGCGCCCAGCAGCTCGATCTCCTCCTTCAGGCTCTCGGCGGCGCGCTTGGAGATCGAGCCGTAGATCCGGTCGCGCAGGCCCTCGCTGGCCGACTTCATCGAGATGGCGAGGCTGGAGGAGTCGACCTCGCGGAGGATCCGCTGCAGGTCGGCCGGCTGGAGGCGGTTCAGGTCCTCGAAGCTGAAGAGCTTCTTGCGGATGGCGGCGGAGAGCGGCGCGTTGCGCTCCTCCAGCCGGGCGAGCAGACCCTTGCTCAGCTCCTTGTCGAGGGTGTTCAGGAGGTCGGCGACGGCGCGGACGCCGCCGCTGTTGTGGAAGGAAGGGCGCGCCTTGCTGTCGAAGCGCTTGCCGAGGCTGGCGGCGATCTTGCCCACCAGCTCGAGCGAGGTGGACTCGATCGTGCCGAGGCGCTCGAGGACCTCCTCGCGGACGTCGGGCCCGCAGAGGGAGAACACCTCCGAGCACTTCGGGCCGTCGAGGTAGGAGAGCACGAAGGCGATGGTCTGCGGCTGCTCGTTCTTGATCAGGTTGTAGATCTGGCGGCCGTCCATCTCGCTGATCTCCTTGATCACGTCGGCCGAGTTGCCGACCGGGCCGACCCGGCCGAGGATCGAGCTGGCCTTGTAGTCGCCCTTGGCGAGCCCGAGCGCGCGCTGGGCGTAGGCGAGGCCGCCCAGGGCCGAGGTCGCCCCCTGGGCGAGGACGCCCGAGAGCTCCTCCAGCACCTGCCGCTGCACGGCGTGGGGGACGACGGGCAGGGCGGACATCTCGCGGCAGAGCACCTCGATCTCGGGGTCATCGAACTGCCGGAGCACGTCGGCGGCGGCCTCGGGCCCGATCACGATCAGGAAGACGGCCAGCTTCTGCTGGCGGGAGAGTTTGGTGTAGTCGAAGTCGGCCATGGCGGGGCGCTAGTTCTTGCCGGCCGGCACCGCCACCCAGTCGCGGAGGGCGACGCCGACATTGGCAGGTTTCTGGCGGATGAGCTCGTTCAGCAGCTCGGGAGTCACGGAGTTGGCGTTGGGCAGCGCGCGGGCGGCGTCGGTCGGCGTCATCGAGAGGACCTCGACCGGCACCGGCTCCAGCTTCTGCCGCGAGAGCGTCCGGTAGAAGAGGAAGAGGACGACGACGGCGGCCGCGACCGCCGACCAGCGGCGGGCGACGTCGATCCACCCCTGGAGGCGGCCGTCGCTCTGCAGGGCCTCGACCTGCGCCGGCACGGCCTCGGCGGCTTGGAAGGGCATCTCCTGGACCGAGACCAGGTCCTCGAGCGCCTGCCCGGCGGCCGGCTTGAGGCCGAGGGCGTTGATCACGACCTGGCGGAGCGCGTTGATCTCCTCGGGCGTGCGCTTCTGGGCGACCGGCTCGGGGGCCGGGCCCTTGGCGCCGGGGACCGGCGCCGGGGCCACCATCCGGGGCGCGACGAAGACCGCGGCGGTCAGGTTCTTCACCGTGCCCGGGTTCCGGGTGATGTTGGTGGTGGTGCGGTTGATCTCGTAGGTGGTGGTGTGGTTCTTGTGGGTCTGCTCCGAGATCGAGGCCGGCTTGGGGGGGCTGGCGACGGCGTTGGCCGCCGCCGCCTTCTCCGGGAGGTTGGAGGTGACGCCGACCGGGCCGCCGGCGGCGTGGTTCTCGGTGGTGTTGTTCGCCTCCTCGGTGATGGTCTGGGTGCGGACCACCTGGCCCTCCGGGTCGTACTTCTCCTCGGTGAGGGTGGTGGCCTCGGTGTCGATCTCGGCGTTCACCCGG
>Ga0302314_10000983_pt1 | contig 53135 bp, 41 predicted proteins | sample III_Palsa_N2_3_FD_200533 | JGI IMG/M metagenome (GOLD analysis project Ga0302314, IMG submission 200533) | Peat permafrost microbial communities from Stordalen Mire near Abisko, Sweden - III_Palsa_N2_3 | ecosystem: Environmental > Terrestrial > Soil > Palsa > Peat permafrost | place: Sweden... | reverse complement strand
CCCGCACCGCCGCACGCCGGGTTCCCAATCCGGCGGCTCCGGCGTACCGACGTCGCGATGAGCTACCCCTTCTCCCCCGAGTTCCGGGCCATCATCGCCGCCCGCTGCCGCGACTTTCCGCGGATCGCTTACGTCGGCGACGACCTGAAGCGCGCGGCGGTGGCGATCACCCTGACAGCGGCGGACGACGGGTCGGGGGAGACCGCGTTTCTGCTGACCCGGCGGGCGGCGCGGATGCGGGCCCACGCCGGCCAATGGGCGCTGCCGGGCGGCCGGTGCGATCCGGGCGAGACGTTCGAGCGGACGGCGCTGCGGGAACTGGAGGAAGAGCTGGGGGTGTCGCTGCCGGCGGTGGACGTGCTGGGCCTGCTGGACGATTACCCGACGCGATCCGGCTATGTGATCACGCCGGTGGTGGGCTGGCTCGAAACCGCCGGCGCCGTCACGCCGAACCCTGAAGAGGTGGCCTCGGTCCACTACATCCGGCTCGACCAGATCCACGGCGACGCGGCGGTGGAGTTCGAGACCATTCCGGAGAGCGAGCGCCCGGTGATCCGGGTCTATATCGGCGACCAGCACATTCACGCGCCGACGGCCGCCCTGGTCTATCAGCTGCGCGAACTGGTGGCGGGCCGCGTCACCCGGGTCGCGGATCTGGAGCAGCCGGTGTTCGCCTGGCGCTGAAGGCCCGCCCAGGGCCCGATGGGCTCATCTCGATCCCTGAATCAGGCTCCACAGCTTTCGAATCTAGGCGTCGATCTGAGCCACGCTGGCGTCGTGGTCGCGGGCGCGTCTCGAAGCCAAGGCCGGCGTGGAGGTCGCCCTCAGCGCCTTCCAGACCGCCCAGTACATCGGCTTGGGCTGGCACTGCTGATCGTAGGGCAGGCCACGGTTGAGGATGTAGTCCCCGTCAGGCCCCTTGACCGCCTGGGTGGGATTCTCGGTCAGCCAGGAGTGCTTGTCGCTGAGACCCCAGGTGACCAGACCCTGGACCGCCGGCTCGGCCAGCGCGACATCGAGGAAACGCTGGGCCTCTTCGGCGACCCGCTGGTCACGCACATCGACCGGAGCGTCGTGGTCCTGCTCCTTCACGTCCAGTTCAGTGATGGTGATGTCGACGCCGCTGGCGGCCAAGTCGCGCATGAACCCGGCCAGGGCCCGCTCGGCGATCGGGCCTTTCGAGAGATCGAGGTGGGCCTGCAGGCCGACGCTGTCGAGCGGCGCGTCCCGTTCCTTCAGCCGCCGCACCAACGCCAGGAAGGCCGCGCGGCGCGAGGCGTCGACCGGGTTGTCGTATTCGAAGCCGTAGTCGTTGATGTGCAGCCGGGCGCCGGGCGCATTGAGGCGCGCCTCACGCAGCGCCCGCTCCACATAATCCGAGCCGAACGCGCGCTGGAAGGTGGTGCGGCGCATGCCGTCGTCGCCGGCCTCGGTGTCGATCGCCTCGTTGACGACGTTCCACTCGCCGATCTGGTCGCCGTAGCGGCCGAGCACCCGGGCGAAGTAATTCGCCACCAGGCCCCAGTCGCGCTGTGAGTTCATCTCGGCCTTGGCCCAGTCCGGCGTGCTCTGGTCCCAGACCAGGGTGTGGCCGCGCACCTTCATGCCGTGGGCGGCGGCGAAGCTCACCAGCTGGTCGATCGGCTCGAAGCTGTACTCGCCCTTGTTCCACTCGATCGAGGTCCAGTTCAGGTGGTACTCGGGGGTGAGCCGGCTGCAGTCCCTGAGCACGACGCCGCGCAGCGCCGCATCGACGGAGAGCTGGTCCATGCGCACGGCGGCGCCGAAATAGCGCGCGCCGCCTTCGGCGATGGCGGCGAGAGGCGGCGCCTCGGCGGCGGTTGGTGGTAGGGTCATCGGCGCTATCTTAACAAAGCCGGACCGGTCCATAGCCGGGTTTGACAACGCCGGAAACGCCAAGGCCGCGAGCGCCGGGCTGGCAAGCAGGCCGGTCAGCAGCGATCGTCGATTGACCAGATGTTCCGTCATCGGCAAGCCCATCCCAAACTGGACTCGCAGGTAAGACGATCGGCCCTAATTTCGATTTAGTTATCGTAGTAAACGATTCATTTCCGGCAGTCGGACAAAGTAAGCATACAGTAACGGTGGAACCTTGAGGCGGATACATCGGCGCACCTTTCTGGCCAGTGGCGTCGCGGCCTTCGCGGCGACCGGTCTTGCGTCCGCGCAGGCGCCGAACGCCGCTCGGAGTCTCGATCGGATCGCCAGTTCGAAGGGCCTCTATTTCGGGACGGCGGTCCGCATGGAGGAGCTGGCGAGCGAGCCGGACTTGAGCGCCGCCGTGCTCAGCCAGTGCTCCCGCCTCACGCCAGAGCTGGCGCTGAAGTGGGCGTCGATCGAGCCGCAACGGGGACAGCTGAACTTCGCGGGCGCCGACGACCTGTGCGGCTTCGCGCTGCAAAACGGCAAGAAGGTGCGAGGGCACACCCTGCTGTGGCACGACAGCGTGCCGGACTGGGCGCCGCCGTTGCTGCGCGAGCCCGGCGGCTGGCTAATCGTCTCGCGCTACTTCGGGTCGATCATTCCGCGGTTCGGCGACATCGTCACCACCTGGGATGTCGTCAACGAGCCGATCGAGATCGCTCACGGCCGGCCGGATGGGCTGCGCGCCAACGCCTTTCTGCAGGCTTTCGGCGACGGCTACGTCGGCCGGGCGCTGGCCGAGGCGCGGCTGTTCGCGCCGAAGGGCGTGCTGATGATCAACGAGTACGGGCTGGAGTACGACACCGAGGAACATCAGGCTCGCCGCCGTGCGCTGCTCGGGCTGATCGAGCGCTTGCGGAAAGAGGGCGCGCCACTGGCGGGGCTCGGGCTGCAGTCGCATCTCGATCTGCGCAAGGGCCGGGTGTCGCAGCCGGCGCTGCGCGCCTTCCTGGACGCCGTGATGGATCTGGGCCTATTCGTCGAGGTGACGGAACTGGACGTGAAGGAGGCCGACTACACCGCCGCCCCTGAGGCGAGGGACGCCGTCGTGGCCGACGAGGCGCGCCGCTACCTCGACGTCGTGCTGGACGCCCGGCGCGTGGCCGGCGTCTCGACCTGGGGGCTCAGCGACCGGCGTTCATGGCTGGAGGTCACGCCAGAGGATCGGGCGCGGTTCCCCGACGCCTGGCGCGACGGCTCCAGCCCCGGCGTCAACCGCGGCCTCCCGCTCGACGCGTCGATGCGGGAGACCCCGATGTATGCTGCGATCGTTCAATCGCTCGACGCCAGGCGGCAGTTCCCGGCGTTCGCGCCGTAGCTAGCGCGCCGTAGCTAGAACGAGTGGTTGAACGCGAGCCGCACATAGCCGCCATCGCCACGGCCCGACTGGTGTGCGACGCCCGCGGAAATCGCCGCTTCGGAAGATGGGCCGATGCGCAGGGCCGCCAGCGGACCGACGCGCTCCTCGTCGTAGGTCGGATCGCCGTCCGCCGAGCTTTCGAGCCCCGCGCGCCACAGTCGGCTCAGAGTGTGGGTCAGGCTGCCGCGCACCGAATAGTCGTCGAGCAGCTCGCCGTAAGAGCCGTAGCCATCCACCCGCCACGGCCCCCAGACGTGACCGCCGTCGAGGGTGAAGATCGCCTCGGTCTGGCCGCCGTGGCGACGGTTGCCGGGATCGAACGGGGTGAGCTGGGTGTCGATGTAGCTGGCGCCAACGCCGGCGTTCACCCAGGTATTGGCGTTGGTGTACTGGTAGATCACTTCCAGATCGGCGCCGGAGAAGTCGCCGCGGACCCGGCCGGTCGGGCCGGTCGGGCCGCCGTCATACTGGTAGGTCCCGGCGAAACCCGACGCCCTGACGCCGAATCCGTCGAACACCGGCACGCTGCCGCCGACGTAGCCAAAGCTGGCGAAGTCCGTCTGGCCGCCGACGAAGATCTGCGGCGCCGGATCGGCCCTGAGAGTGGTCGGGCACATCGCGGCACAGGCCAGCGCCAGCACGGCGCACGCGCCCATCAGGGGTGCGCGCCGCGCGGTCGAACTCAAAGGGGCCGTCATCGCAGGCCGCGGCGCCAGGGGCGGGCGCACGGCCGAGACGTCTTCGCGCTCAAACGACAAGTTTGCTCCTCTCAAGCTCGGCCATACTGTCCTGGCTGCGATTGACGGGGGCCTTGGCCTTGGCCACCCATTTGATCAGCTCTTCCATGCCGTCTTCGAAACTGTGCTTCGGCGCCCAGCCCAGGCCGGACTTGATTTTGCTGATATCAGCGAAGCAGTGACGAATATCGCCCACGCGATATTTATAGATGATGTCCGGCGCGATGTTCTTGCCGAGCAGGCGGGCGAGCACCTTCGCCATCTCGGTGACCGAGATCGCCGAGCCACTGCCGACGTTGAACAGCTCCCACATCTGCTTGTCGCTCTCGAGCGCCATCGCGAACGCCTCGGCGACGTCCTGCACGTGCACGAAGTCGCGCATCTGCTCGCCGTCCTCGAACACCATCGGGGCCTGGTCGTTCAGCAGCCGGGAGATGAAGATCGCCGCGACGCCAGTGTAGGGATTGCTCAAGGCCTGGCGCGACCCATAGGCGTTGAACAGGCGAAGAGCCGTGGTCGGGATTTGCAGCGCGCGGCCCACGGAGAGGAACATCTCCTCGTGGTCGCGCTTGTTCACCGCGTAGATCGACGCCGGCTGCAGCAGCTTTTCCTCCCCGGTCGGGACGGGTTCGAGGCGCTCCTCGCCATCGTACAGCTCCCACTTGCGCTGGACCAGTTGATCGTTCTCGCGCAGCCTGGGCGTGACGTAGGCGCCGGTCGCGGGGTTGCGGTAGGCGCCCTCGCCGTAGATCGACATCGACGAGGCGACCGCGATCCGCTCGACCGTGTGCGGCTTGCGCGACAGCACCTCGAGCATGATCGCGGCGGCCATGACGTTGTTGCGCGTGTAATCGACGATGTTGGTCATGCTCTGGCCGACGCCAACCGAGGCGGCCAGGTGCGCCAGGTGGGTGATGCCGGGGAGCGCGTTCTCAAACACGCCTTCGTCCAGCAGGTCGCCCTTGATGCGATGGACGCGCTTGTCCAGGTAGACTGGCCAGCCCGCTTCATCGAGCTCGGCGTCGCCGTGGACCTGAGGCGAGATGCAGTCGAGCGCGGTCACCTCAAAGCCGCGATCGAGAAGGGTGTCGCACAGGTGAGAGCCGATGAAACCAGCACCGCCGGTGACAAGAACATGTTTAGCCATTCGAAAGTCCTCGGAATTCCTTGTTGCCTCTGCGATCTCGCCGACTATCGGCTCGATCTCACCAGTTCATTGTTTGCGTCAATTTTTTCAGTACGCTGCCAGACCAAGCCTTCGTCGCGCAAATACATCCGCAAGCCGATGAAGAGCGGAATGATCCACAACACCCACCAGATGATGACCGAGACGGGATTGACCCGGAGCATGTAGGCGATGCGCTCGCGCCGCGTGTGCAGCACCAGCTTGGTGCGTTTCCAGGTCGCCGCGTATTGGCCGATCATGGCGATGGTGAAGCAGGTCAGGTTCAGGCCCGCCAACCACACGGTCCACTCGGGGATCGTGCTGTGGCCGCTGGCCCACATCGCCAGCGCCCAGATCCCGGTCGGAATGCCGATCGCGTTGAACCACAGCGTCATGCAGGGCGCGAAGATCATCCAGGCCTTGAACCGCTCCCACGGTGTGAAGCCCATCTCCTTCAGCGGCCGTCCGAGAGACTGCAGGAAACCGGCGACCCAGCGTTTGCGCTGCGTCACCCCCTCGCCCAGGGTCTCGGGAACCTCCTCGATCAGCGAACCGGTGATGACGCCGAGGCGCCGGCCGTTCTTCCAGAACCGCATGCCGACTTCGGGGTCTTCGATGGTCAGCCAAGGATTGAAGCCGCCGAGTTCGAGCAGATCGCGGGCGCGGAAGAACAGGCCCTTGCCCAGCACCCAGAACGGCTGGCGATCGCCGGCGGAGAGCCGGAGGTACTTGTTGCCGTCCCAGGTCATGTGGTCGAACGCGTGCCAGGTGGCGGCCATGCTGTGCATGAGGTTGCCGGCCACGTTCTGCGCCTGCAGCACATCGAAGTGCTTGATGCCACGGACGGCGGCCATGAAGTGGTCGGCCGGCGGGGCGCTGTCGGCGTCGATGTAGTCGATCAGCAGCTGCGGCTCATGGGCCAGTTCCTTCGCCTTGTGATAGAAGGCGTAGACGAGCTGGCGCGTCTTCTTCGGCGGCAGATCGCGCACGCCGGCCCGTTTGCCGCGATGCCACCAATAGACATGCGGATTGGCGTCCCAGTCGCTCCAGATCAAATTCCAGCTCGGATCGGTCGTCGCCGGGACGCTCATCAGCTTCAGGAACGGGAATTTGACCGCGAGCCGCTCCAGACTCGCCACCGTCGCTTCGTCGTTAGCGTTGGGAATGGCGACAACTTCGAACCGGCCCGCCGGATACTGCAGCCGACCGAGCGCGTGGAACGTCGTCTCCATCGTCGTCTCCAGTTCCCGAAGAACCGGATAGAACAGCACGATGTAAGGATAAGACGCCTCGGGCTCGGTGATCGGCTCATCCATGTCGACGACCCGCCGCGGCAGGGTGAGGAAATACAGTTCGATCAGGAAGGTCAGGGTATACAGAAGTTGCGCAATAACGAAGACGCAAATGAGCGTTGTATTCAGGTCGAGCATTAGATCGGAAGAGGACATGCAGGCTGCTTTTCAGGCTTCTGGGCGTGGTCTTACGCCGCCGGTTCCAGCGTCAATTCGCTGCGTTGGCGGCTGGCGGCCCGCCCGTCTCGCCTGGCCGGTCGTCCGACACCGTAGACCGTGAAGCCGGCCTCGGCGAAGGCGTCCCGATCCAGAATGTTTCTCAGATCGTGGATCACACGGCCCTTGGCCGCCTTGGCGACCAGACGGGCGTCGAGTTCGCGGAATTCGCGCCACTCGGTCGCCACGACCACGCAGTCGGCGTCGGCGCAGCAATCCAACGCGGAGCGCGCATAGGTGACGTCGGGCAACAGCTTCGCCACGGTGGCGGCCGCCTGCGGGTCGTAGGCCGTCACCCTCGCACCCGCGGCCCGCAGGGCGCGGATGATCGGGATCGAGGGCGTCTCGCGGATGTCGTCCGTCTCTGCCTTGAAGGTGAGACCGAGGACGGCGACGGTTTTGCCGCGAAGGTCGCTCCCGAGGGTCTTCAGTATCTTGCCCGCCAGCAGGTGCTGGCGATTGCGGTTGGAGTCTATCGCGCTCTCGACGACGCTCAGGCTGATCTCGCGCGCCCTGGCCGTCGAGATCAGCGCATTGCAGTCCTTCGGGAAGCAGGAACCACCGTAGCCAGGGCCTGGCTGCAGAAACGCCGAGCCGATGCGGCGATCGAGGCCCATGCCGGCCGAGATATCCAGCACATCCACGTCAACCGACTCGCAGAGGTCGGCCATCTCGTTGATGAACGATATCTTGGTCGCCAGGAAGCAGTTCGACGCATATTTGACGAGCTCGGCGGCCCGCCGGCGCATCGCCAGCAGCGGCGCGCCTTTGTTGGTCAAAGGTGCGTAGAGGCGGGCCAGCGTGGCCTGGCTCATGCCGTCCTCGACGCCGACGACGATGCGATCCGGGTTCAGGAAATCGTCGATCGCCTGGCCCTCGCGCAGAAACTCGGGGTTGGAGGCCACCGAGATCGTCGCGCGGGGATCGACGCGGCGGATGATGGCCTCGATTTCGTCGCCGGTCCCGACCGGCACCGTGGACTTGGTCACCAGGACCAGATCTTCCCGGGCGCTCGCCGCCACTTCGGCGCTGACGCTGTAGACCGCAGAGAGATCCGCGCTGCCGTCGCTCGCCTTGGGCGGCGTGCCGACCGCGATGAACACCGCCTCCACACCGGATCCGGCCAACTCGATGGCGGTTTCGAACCGCATGCGGCCGGCGGCATGGTTATGGGCGATCAACTGATCGAGGCCCGGCTCGAAGATCGGAACATGCCCGGCCCGAAGCGCGGCGATCTTGTCGTGGTCGCGGTCGACACAGACCACGTCGTGACCAAGCTCGGCAAAACAGGCGCCGGAAACCAGGCCAACGTACCCCGATCCGACAATCATGATTTTCAACGCAAAATCTCCACGGAAGGCTCGATCCGAGACCCTTGGCTTGGCTCTAGGCGGTCAGCAGCGGCGCGGTTTGGTCCCCCGCGCGCGCCAACTCGGATTCGAAATATTCGATGGTGCGGCGCAGCCCCTCACGGAGCGAAACGCGAGGCTCCCAATCCAGCAGCGCGCGCGCCCGGCTGATATCAGGGCGGCGGCGGCGCGGGTCATCGACCGGCAGCGATCGGTGCACGATCTTGGAGCGCGATCCCACCATGTCGATGACGATGTGGGCGAGCTCGGCGACGGTATTCTCGGTCGGATTGCCGATGTTCACGGGGCCGACACCGTCGCCCTCAAGCGCCATCAGGCGCACGAAGCCCTCGATCAGGTCGTCCACGAAGCAGAACGACCGGGTCTGGTCTCCGGCGCCGTAGAGGGTGATGTCCTTGTTCTGAAGCGCCTGAACGATGAAATTGGAGACCACGCGTCCGTCGTCGCGCTGCATGCGCGGGCCGAAGGTGTTGAAAATTCGAACAATGCGCGCAGTCAGGCCGCGAGTGGCGCAGAAGTCCGTGACGAGCGTCTCGGCGAAACGCTTGCCTTCGTCGTAGCAGGACCTAGGACCGACCGTGTTGACGTTGCCCCAATAGCTCTCCCGTTGCGGGTGGACGTCAGGGTCGCCGTAGATCTCCGAGGTCGAGGCCTGGAACACGCGCGCATTGTGCTTTTCCGCCAGCTTCAGGCAGTTAAGCATGCCAACCGAGCAAATTAGAGATGTGCGGACCGGGTCAGCTTGGTAGTGTGGTGGCGACGCTGGACACGCTAGGTTGTAGATCGCGTCTATCGGGCCCACTAATTCGTCAAACGGCTCGACAATATCGTGCTCAATGAGCTGAAATTTCGGATTAGAAACATGCCCCGCCACGTTTTCTAATCTGCCCGTGTAGAAATTGTCGATACATATGACTCTGTCACCAGCCCGCAACAATTTGTCGATCAGGTGCGAGCCAAGGAACCCCGCGCCTCCCGTAACGGCGATATTTCGCTGTCTCGTACTATGACGATTCCGCAACAAGTCGCCGGCGGTTTCTTCGCCCCGCGACGAGTCGAACTCCAAGTTCATCAGAACAGCCCTTCCAACACGTCTCAAGCACCCCATCGTTCGGAGGCCGTATGAGTGCAAATTGATTCACCAACAAGGAGAATTTTGCTGAATGCTTAAGCTAGACCGTGCCCGCTAGGCGGCAGACTCACCCACAACAGCATAAAATTTCGGCACCTTTACATCGAATCCACCCGTGGCGAGAACTATAGACTAGCCACAGCCCTAAGTTGGGATTCCCAACTCAAGTTGACGGTTAACGGGCCTGTTCGATGCTTTGATGACAACACGCCCCGCCCGACGCCGGCGCGAGACTGGCCTGATGGCGCTCGCCGGCCGCACCTCTTGGCCGCGCCGGCGCCGGCGGGTAGGTGTGTGATGGCGCAAAATCGGAGGGGCGGGCGTGAAGGTCGGCAAGCTCGGCTTCGATTGGCGCCACGTTCCGGAGATCAGCTGGCGCGTGCTGGTATTCGTCGTCGCCGGCGTGATCCTGCTGATCGTCACCACCCGCTGGAACAGCTGGCAGGGCGCGCCGGGCTGGCAGGCGACGGACGACGCCTATCTGCAGTCCGACCTCACCCCGATCGCCGCCCGGGTTCCCGGCTACGTGCGGCAGGTTCCGGTGCAGGACTTCGACCGCGTGGCCGCCGGGCAGCTGATCGCCCAGATCGACGACCAGGATTATCGCGCGAGCGTCGAGCAGGCCGAGGCGAATGTGGCGGCCGCCATGGCGCAGGCCCAGGCGCTGGGCGCCCAGCAGGCCTTGCAGGCCGCCAACGTCGCCGCGGCCAGGGCGGTGGTGGCCTCCACCTCGGCCAGCCTGGCTCAGAACGGGCGCGACACCGCCCGCCAAAGCCGCCTGCTGGCGGGCGGCTCGTCATCGACCGAGGCGTCCGAAAAGCTGGCGACCACGCGGGCGCAGCTGACCGCCCAACTGGCGCAGAACCAGGCGCAGGCCGACGCCGCCGCGCAGCAGATCAAGGTGCTGGCGGCGCAGCAGGCGCAGGCGCTGGCCGCGGTCGCAGGTCAGGAGGCAAGCCTGCATACCGCTCAGATCAACCTCGGCTACACCCGCATCGTCGCGCCGGTGGAGGGCGTGCTGGGCCAGCGGCAGATCCGGCCGGGCCAATACGTCGGCGTCGGCGGCCAGATCGTCGCGCTGACGCCGCCGCGGATCTGGGTGATCGCCAACTACAAGGAAACCCAGCTCACCCATATGGCGGTGGGCCAGAAGGCGGAGGTGCGGGTCGACACCTTTCCCGGCCATGTGCTGAAGGGCCATGTGCAGGCGTTCGCCCCCGCCTCCGGCGCCCAGTACGCCTTGCTGCCGCCCGACAACGCCACCGGCAACTTCACCAAGGTGGTGCAGCGGATCGCGGTGAAGATCGCCATCGACGACGCTGATGGGCTGGAGGGTCGCCTGCGCCCCGGCATGTCGGTGACCGCCCGGATCGACGCACGGGACGGCCGGCGGTGAGCGACGCGGCGGCCGCGGTCCCGGCCGGCGGCGTGAGCGCGCCAGCCGCGCCAATTCCGTGGCTCGGCCTGGCCGCGGTGCTGCTCGGCACCTTCATCTCGACCCTGAACGGCCGGCTCTCCACCTTCGGCCTCGCCGACATCCGCGGCGCCATGCACGCCGGCTTCGACGAAGGGGCCTGGATCACCACCGCCCAGACCGTGGCGCAGATGATGATCGCGCCGGTGGCGATCTGGATCGGCGCGGTCTACGGCCCGCGCCGGGCGCTGATCGGCGCCGCCAGCGCCTTCGCGGTGATCTCGGTGATCACGCCGTTCTCGACCAGCCTGCCGATGCTGCTGGCGCTGCAGTTCGTCGGCGGCATGGCCTCGGGCTTCTTCGTGCCGCTGACGCTGAGCTTCCTCCTGCGCAGCCTGCCGCCGAAATACTGGGCCTACGGCATCGCGGTCTATGCGCTGAACCTCGAGCTGTCGCTCAACATCTCCGCCTCGATGGAGGGCTGGTATGTCGACAACCTCTCCTGGCGCTGGATCTTCTGGCAGAACGTGCCGCTGGCGATCGGCATGGCGCTTTGCCTGTTCTTCGGCGTCGCCCGCACGCCGCCGGACCCGAACCGGCCCAAGCCGGACGTCTACGGCCTGGCGTCATCCGGGCTCGGGCTCGCGCTGATCTACGCCGCGCTCGACCAGGGCAACCGGCTCGACTGGCTGAATTCCGGCCTGGTCTGGGGGCTGCTGCTGGCTGGGACGGCGCTGATGGTCGGGTTCTTCGTCCACGAGGCGCGCACCGATAATCCGTTCCTCGACCTGAAGGTCGCCTTCGCCAAACCGCTGCCGCGGCTGCTGGTGCTGATCGCCTTCCTGCGCCTGACCATCCTCTCGACCGCCTACCTGATCCCGCAGTACCTGCAAACCGTGCGCGGTTTTCGGGCGCTGGAGGTGGGCCAGACCCTGGTCTGGATCGCCGCGCCGCAGCTGATCTTCTGTCCGCTGGCGGCGCTGATGCTGCGCCGGACCGATCCCAGGCTGGTGTCGTCGATCGGCTTCATCTTCATCAGCCTCGCCTGCCTGATGGTGGCGCGCGGCCTGACACCGCTCTGGAGCAGCGACGAGTTCCTCGCCTCGCAGATGCTGCAGGCGATCGGCCAGAGCTTCGCCCTCTCCGGCATCTTGTTCTTCGCCGTGCTGCATCTGCGCCCACAGGACGCGCTGACCTTCGGGGCGGCGGTGCAGACCGCGCGGCTGATGGGCGGCGAGATCGGCGCCGCCTTCATCGTCACCCTGGTGCGGGTGAGGAGCCAGACCGCGTCCAACCTGATCGGCCTGCACGTCCAGGCCGGCGACGGCGCGGTGGTGCAGCGGCTCGCCGCCTACGCCGCCGTGACCGGCCGCTCGGGCGCCGATCCGATGACCGCCGCGGGACGGGGCGCGACCTTGCTGGGCGGTATCGTCCGCAGCGCGGCGGCGACGCAAGGGGTGATCGACGCCTTCGTCGTCGTCTCGGGCCTGACCGCGCTGGCCTTGATGCTGGTGGTGGCGCACAAGCCCGCGCCGATCGGGCCAGCCTCGCACCGCCCCCTGTTCGCCGGGACGGGAGCCGAGCCGTGAGGCGCCGCCTCTGGATCGCCGCGACTCTGGCGCTGCTCGCCGGCTGCGCGGTTGGCCCGACCTACCATCCGCCCACGCCGCCAGCCGGCGCCCAGGCGCCGCCGGTGTCGGTGAACCCGACCGCCGAGAGCGTCGCCCAGCCGCCGGATGGCTGGTGGCGCCTATACGACGATCCCGAACTCGACCGGCTGGAGCAGCAGGCGCTCGCGGCCAACGCCGACCTGGCGGTGGCCCAGGCCAACCTTTCGATCGCCCGCGCCTCGCTGGAGGGCGCCCGCAACGGGCTGTACCCGCAGACCAACGCCCATCTCGGCGCGGTGTATGGCCGCGACCCCGCGACCGATGAGATCCTGGAACTGACCGGCCGCCCGCCGCAGACCATCTGGCTGTTCGATGACGTGCTCGACGTCTCCTACGAACTCGACCTGTTCGGTCATGTCCGCCGCTCGGTCGAGGCCGCGCATGCGGACGCCGAGGCCGCCGTTGCGGCGCGCGACAGCGTGCGGATCACCGTCGTGGCGGAGACCGCCCGCGCCTACGCCCAGACCTGTGCGCTCGGCGAACAGCTCGCGGTCGCGAAGCGGTCGCTGGAGATCGTCAGCCGCGAAACCCAGATCGTCGCCCAGCGCCACGACGCCGGGGCGGGCTCCGAGTTCGACCTGGTGCGGGCGCAGGAACTCGATGCCCAGGTGCGCTCGGCGATCGCGCCACTCGAAGGCCAGAGGCGCGCGGCGATCTTCCAGCTTACGGCCCTGCTGGGGCTCACGCCGTCGCAGGCCCCAGCCGAGGTCGAGGACTGTGCGACGCCTCCACGGCTGGCCGCGCTGATGCCGGTGGGCGATGGCGCGGCGCTGCTGAAGCGGCGGCCGGACATCCGCCTGGCCGACCGCCGGCTGGCCGCCGCGACCGCCCGCATCGGGGTCGCCACCGCCGAACTCTATCCAAGGATCAGCCTGACCGGTTTCTATGGCGGCGCGTCGGCCGACCTGAGCGGCCTGATCGCGGAACGGGGCCTGGCCTGGGGTGTCGGACCCGCCATCAGCTGGACCTTCCCCAACATGGCCGGCCCCCGCGCCAAGGTGGACGCCGCCAAGGCCGGCGCGGCCGCGGCGCTGGCGACGTTCGACTCCACCGTGCTGCAGGCGCTGAAGGAGACCGAGCAGGCGCTGGCGACCTACGGCGCGGAATTGCAGCACCACGACGCCCTCGCCGACGCGCAAGGCAAGGCAGGGCGTGCGCTCGACATGGCGCACGAACAGTTCGTGGACGGCTCGCTCAGCACGCTCGACCTGCTGACCAGCGAACAGGCCCTGGTCGCCGCCGACAGCGCCGTCGCCGCCTCCGACGCCGCGCTGGCCCAGGACCAGATCGCGGTGTTCAAGGCGCTGGGCGGAGGCTGGCGTCCACCGGTCGGCTGACGGCGGAGATTGCATCTGCGGCCCGTCTTGCGCAGGATCGTCCGAAGGGGGGCCGATGTCGGACGGTGGGGAGACGCTATGGGCCGTGGTCGTCGGCGCCATCCTGGCGACGGCGGGCGGGTTCGCGGCGACGCGGCTGGAAGACTTCGTCAGCAAGCGGGCGCGGGAACGCAGCGCCGCCGTGCTGTTCGGCGAAATCCTGTCGGTGCTCGAACTGATCGTCGTGCTTGCGAATGAATCGCGGGCGAGAGGCGAGCCTTATGGCCCCTTCACCATGCGGCTGCTGCGCGCGGTGCGGCGCGAGATCGACGTCTACGATCGCAATCGGGAGTCGCTCTACGACCTGCGCAACGCCACCGTGCGCGCCCGCATCCACACCCTGATGGTGCAGGCGACGCTGTCGTTGGAGGGCGTCTTCGAGTCGAGCGAGCAGATCGAGGCAGGCGAGGCGGCCCTGCTCCGCATGTCCGCGGACGATCGTTACAAGGCGACTGCCGAGGCGCGGCTGGACGCGCTGATCGCCGCGCGGCAGCAGGCGTTCGACTTCACCCTGGAGAACGTGGCCGGGGCGAAGTCGATCCTGCATTTGCTGCGACCGCTCGCCCGGCAGCGGTTCGACGCGGCGGAAGCGGTCGTGCGCGACTTTCTGCGGCCGTACCCGGCCGCCGAACCTCGCGCGCCCGGCGCCGAAGCCGACGACTAGCTCGCGGCCATTGCCGGCGCGCCGATCGCATCCAGCTCCGCCAGCACTTCGGCCGACAGGTTGATCTCGGCGACCGCAAGGTTCTCACGCAGGTGGCCAACCGAGGAGGTGCCCGGGATCAGCAGGATGTTGGGCGCGCGGTGAAGCAGCCAGGCCAGCGCCAACTGCATCGGCGTGACGCCGAGCCGCGCCGCGACGCTCGACAGCACCTCGGACTGCAGCGGCGCAAAGCCGCCGAGCGGGAAGAACGGCACATAGGCGATGCCCCGCGCCGCCAGCGCGTCGATCAGCGCGTCGTCGTGGCGGTGGGCCAGGTTGTAGTGGTTCTGCACACAGACGATCGGGGCGATGCTAAGCGCCTCGTCGACCTGGCCGAGGGTCACATTGCTGAGGCCCAGATGGCGGATCAGACCTTGCTTCTGCAACTCGGCCAGCGCGGTCAGCTGCGTCGCGATCGAGCCCTCGCTCGGCGCATGAGTGGCGCCCGTGATCCGCAGGTTGACCACGTCCAGCGCCTCGACGTCGAGGTTGCGCAAGTTGTCGTGCACCCCGGCGGTCAGCGCCTCCGGGCTCTGCGCCGGGTTCCACGAGGCGTCGGCGCCGCGCACGGCGCCCACCTTGGTCACGATCACCAGCCCATCGGGATAGGGGCTGAGCGCTTCGCGGATCAGCTGGTTGGTGACGTGGGGGCCGTAGAAGTCGCTGGTGTCGATGTGGTTGACGCCGCTCGCCACCGCTTCGCGCAGCACGGCCAACGCCGCGTCGTGGTCCTTCGGCGGCCCGAACACGCCAGGACCTGCGAGCTGCATCGCGCCATAGCCCAGGCGGTTCACGGTGCGGTCGCCGAGCTTAAAGGCGCCGGCGGCGGTGATGTCGGTCATGGCGGTCTCCGAGGCTGGAACAGCCCGCTATATGGCTACTGGCGGCGCGAGATGAACCGGGGCGACAGCGGTTTCTAGGCAAACGCGCCGTGGTCCTGCATGTGGTCGGCGGCGCCGCCGAGCATGCGCAGGAACATCGCGTCGCCGCGCTCGGTCTGGGTGACGATCATCGCGGCGAAGAAGGCGGTGAGGAACAGCAGATAGCCGCCCTGGCCGTAGTGGCGCTTCAGGTCGGCCATGGCGTAGCCGGTGACGCCAAGTCCGGTCAGGGTGGCGTGATAGAGCGCCAGAAACTCCGGCTCGTGAGCCCGGCGCACCTCGGGCGGCAAGGCGCCGGCGAGGAAATAAGCGACGTCGGTCGGACCCGCGCCATAGGCGAACGACTGCCAGTCCAGCACCGTCAGCGGATGGCCGCCCCTGGCGCTGGCGAACATCATGTTGTCCGGCCGGTAGTCGTTGTGGGTCAGGCAGCGCGGGCCGTCGTGCTGCGCAGCCAGGTCGCCAAAGCGGGCGGTCAGGCGCTCACCGGCGTCGATCCAGTGCGGCAGCAGTCGCGGCCCATAGCGCTGCTTGAACGCCTGCCACAGCATGCCCGCGCTTTCGCTGTTGGCCGCGCTCGGCGGCGCGGCCTTCGAACCAGAAACCCAGGGCAGTTCGTCCAGAGCCGCGTCGCCCCAGTGCGAGGCGTGCAGCTTCGCCGCCTCTACCACCGCCAGCCGGGCCTGATCCAGCGAGACACCGGCGAGTTGGTCGCCCTGCTCGGCCGGCGCCAGGTCCTCCATCATCAGCACGAATTCGCTGGTCGCCTCGTCGACGTCGGTGAAGTAGCAGCGCGGCGTGCGGATCAGGGCCGTCGGCGCGAGCTGCTGATAGAAGCGCACCTCGCGGATGTAGTTTCCGAGCGCGACGCCCGTGTTGCGGCTCTCGTCGCCGGGCGCGGGGAACTTGCCGACCAGTGAGGCGGGCGCATCATTGGCGGCGCGGGCATAGTCGAGTGCGAAGCGGACGCTCTCGCCGATCTGGCCGGTGCCCACGTTGCGGGCGGTGAAGCTTTTCACCACCGCATCGACGCCGGCCCGCTGCAGCACGGCTGTGAGCCAATCGGCGTTGACCGCGACTGGGCGCCGGATGTCCGGAAGCGTCGGCAAGGTCAGGCGCCCAGCTGGTGCACGTACACCTCGTTGAGCGCGATGCGGTCGCCGTCCAGGATCACCAGGTCGAAGCCGCGCAGCCGGCCCATGCCGTCGATCTCGCAATACCAGCGGCCGCAAAAGCCGCCGGGGATCGGCCAGACCTCGTCGGGCGTGTAGGTCATCGCCGGCGTGGCGGCGAAGAGACCGGCGAGGTAGGCGCTCAGCGCCGCATGGCCGGTGATGCCGGCCGCGGTCTGCTGATCCTTGTAGACACAGTCCTCGGCGTAGAACCGCAGCAGGCGCGGCACGTCCTTGTCGGTCCAGGCTTGCAGCCAGTCGGCATTGTAGGCGGTGATCTCATCGAGGGTCATGGCGGGGCCTCAGACGCCCAGGACACGGGCGTAGTGTTCTTCGGTGAACATTGCCGGCGGCAAGGCTTCGGGCCCGGCCATGACCGCAAAGCCATGGGCGCGCAGGCTGGGATCGGCGGCGCCCTGTTCGAACAGCCGGCGTCGGCGCCCCTTGGCCGCCTCGCCGAACTCCATGTCGATCGCCGCCTGCAGCTTGGCCGCGAAGCGCAGCCGCCGCATGCGCTCGGCGCGCTCCTCGGCGTAGCTCGCGAAGGACAGCGTCACCCCGTCGTCGGCGCCCTTCAGCAGGTCCGAGACGATGCGCACGTCGCGATAGGTGATCGAGAGGCCAAGCCCGATGATCGGGTCGTTCCAGCCCGCCGCATCGCCGACCAGCACCACGCCCTCGGCGAACGGCGCGTCGGTCCAGGAATCGTTGTTGAAATAGCTGAACAGCGGGCCGCCCGGCGTGCCGGCGACCAGAAGCTGGTTTTGCGGGCTGCAGCTCATGGCGAAGGCGTCGAGGAACCGGCGGGCGCCGTCGGGGCCTCTAAACCGCCGGGCCTGCTCCAGCGCATAGCCGCCATAAACCCGCACGCGGCCCTCGCCCTGCGGGAAGGCCAGAAAGCCGAAATCGCCCTCGGTGCCGATGGCCTGGACGTCGTCGTCCCAGCCTTCGACGCCATCGACCAGCAGCCCGCCGAACCAGTGGTGCGGCTTGTCCTGATGCAGTGCGATCCTGGCGGCCTCGCGGACTTGCGAGGTGCGGCCGTCAGCGCCGATCAGCAGCCGGCCCCGCGCGGTGGTGGTCTCGCCGTCGATCTCGTAGGTGACACGCGGCTCGGCGCCGACATCGACCTCAGTCACCATGACGCCGCGCAGCGTCGTGGCGCCGGCGTCCCCCGCGGCATCGAACAGGGTCTGGCAATGCAGCGGATGGCGCAGGCAGAGCGGCCCTGGCACGCCTGGGCTGAACACATTCAACGCCATGCTGGACGCCTCAGCGACCGCCGGCTCCAGCGTCTCGTCGTAGGTGATGTGGCGGCCGATGTGATGACCGCCGGCGCCCATCAGCAGGTCGTAGAGGCCGACCCGCTGCACTTCGGCGACGCCCCAGGGCGCGATCCACTCGCCGCGCACCCGGTCCTCGTAGACCACCGACCGTTCCAGCAGCAGCACCGACTTGCCGGCCCGCGCCATCACCGTCGCCAGCGCCGAGCCGCCGATGCCGCCGCCGACAATCACCAGGTCGTAGGTCAGCGCTTCGGTCGCCATGGTCTGGTCCCGCATCGACGTTGCCGATGCCTTGAAACACGCCGCGCGACCGGCGCCCAGGCTGACGCCGCGACACTTCGTCGACGGCCAGCCCTCCGATTAACGGTCAGCGACGCGGGATGGCGTGGGCTCGGGGCCGGGTGTAACTGCCCTCGCCATCCATCACAGCCTCAGGAGCGCCGCGTGCAGCCCAGCCGTCAGATCCACCTCGTCCGTCGGCCCAAGGGTGTGCCGGTTCCGGAAGACTTCGCGGTCGTCGAGGTAATGACGCCCGACGCTGGTCACGGTGAGGTGCAGGTGCAGAACCTGCTGATGTCGGTCGATCCCTACATGCGGCCGCGCCTGACCGCTGATCAGGCGCTGGAAACCGCCATGATCGGCGGCGGCATCGGCCGCATCGTCCAATCCAGCGACCCGGCGTTCCGGGAAGGCGATCTGGTCCGCCACGGCTATGGCATGCAGGAACGGTTCGTCTGCAGCGGCAAAGGCGTCCAGGTCCTTAAGCCCGACCCGGCGCTGTCGCTCAGCGTCTACATGCACGCCCTCGGCGGCACCGGGATGACCGCTTACGGCGGTTTGCTGGAGACTGGCGCGCTGAAGGATGGCGAGCAGGTGTTCGTCTCAACGGCGGGTGGCGCGGTGGGCTCGGTCGCGGCGCAGATCGCCAAGATCAAGGGCTGCTATGTGGTCGGCTCGACCGGTTCGGACGACAAGGCCGCCTGGCTGCGGGACGAAGTCGGGCTGGACGCGGTGATCAACTACAAGACCCAGCCGCTGGCCGAGACCCTGGCCGCGGTCACCCCCAACGGCATCGACGTCTATTTCGAGAACGTCGGCGGCGGACATCTCGATGCCGCCCTGCCGCGGATGAACGTGCGCGGCCGGATCCCGGTCTGCGGCATGATTTCGACCTACAACGGCGGCGGCGAGGGCGTGAAGAACCTGTTCGCGCTGATCTATGGCCGCATCCGTATGGAAGGCTTCGTCGCCAGCGACTTCCCGCACCTCAACCCGGCGTTCGTGTCGGACATGACGACTTGGCTGAAGGACGGTCGGGTGAAGTATCAGGAGACCATCCTGAACGGCTTCGAGCGGGCGCCGGAGGGGCTGATCGGCCTGTTCTCCGGCCTGAACGCCGGCAAGATGCTGATCAAGGTCGCCGACTGAGGGGCTAAGCCCCCGCGGTCGGCATCTGCGTCTTGCGGCCCAGCCAGGCGAAGCTCGGCAGGGCCGGCAGCGCGGGCAGCGCCGGCCATGCGAACGCCGGCTTCGGCGGCGCCGGGGCCGGGACGCAGTGGTCCAGCACCTCCATCAGCACCTCGACCGGGCCGTCGTTGAGGAAGTGATTGGCGCCGGGCACGCGCACGAACCGCATCGGCGCCTTGGACCGCGTCTCCTTCACCAGCCGCTCGGCCATCTCGATCGGGGCGAAATCGTCGGCGTCGCCGTGGATCACGTGCACGGGCACGGTCAGCCGCTGCAGCGCTTGGTGCATGTGCATCAGCTGCGCCGACTGACCGCTGACCTCCAGCACCGCGTGGCGCAGGTCGCGCGGGATCACGGTCAGCACCCGCATGCCCATGTCCACCAGCCAGCGCGCTGTCGGTCCGGTTTCGCCAAGGAAGCTCGAGAGCAGCACGAGGCCCATCAGCGCCTTGGGCTTGCGGGCCGCCAGCATGGTGGCGATCGCCGCGCCGTAGCTTTGGCCCACCAGCAGGATCTTCTGACCGGGCGCTGCCTCCAGCAGCGGCGACAGCGCCAGCGCCTGCAGGCGGATGTCCGGCACGCAGGTGGCCGGCTCGCTGGCGGCGAACCCGGGGCGATCGACCACCACCATCTCGCGATCCTGCGGCAGGGCGGCCAGCACCGGCGCCCAGTATTCGGCCCAGCACGGCGCGCCGGGGATCACCACGATCTTCAACGGCGCGGGCTTCGCGCGCACGGTCGTCAGAGCGCTGATCTTCCAGCCCAATTCGCCGCCGGCCTCGAAGGTGAAGCGGCGCATCACCGTGTCCGGATAATCCTTCGACGTCGGCATGTGCTCGGTGCGACCGCTCGCGGCGCTCTCGAGACACGCCCAGCCCAGCTCCAGAACCCCCTTCGGCCTCCTCCTCGCCACGGCTTGCCTCCAATCCTCAACTGGCTTGTCCCCAACGCGGCTGACGCGGCGCCGGTTCACTGAGCTTTTCGAACGAACCAGATGATGTTGCGCGCCGAGCACTGAAAGGGGGCTGAACCGGCTGGTTGCCTGGGGTTCAGCAACCGCGTCCAAATGGACACGCCGCTCTTGTGTGGCCCTGGCGCCACACTACATCCGATCCAGCGGTCCCGTGCTTCCGAGAAGGCGAGGCCGCGCCAATCCGCCTATCCAAGGGGATGCAAATGAACATCGATCTCTATTCCGACCGCGCCAAGCAGGCGATCCAGTCGGCGCAGTCGCTCGCGCTCGCCCGGCGCAACCAGCAGCTCGGCCCCGAGCACCTGCTGAAAGTTCTGCTCGAAGAAAAGGACGGGCTCTCCCGCGCCCTGATCCAGAGCGCCGGGGGCCGGCCTGATGCGGCCGACGCTGCCGTGGAAGCCCTGCTCGCCAAGCTGCCCAAGGTCGAGGGCGGCTCGGGCCAGCTCTACATGAAGCCGCAGACCGCCAGCGTGTTCGCCAAGGCCGAGGAAGACGCCAAGGCCGCCGGCGACGCCTTCGTCACCACCGAGCGCCTGCTGATCGCCATCGCCAAGGAAGGCGCCGACGCGGCCGACGTGCTGAAAAACGCCGGCGCCACGGCCAAGGGCCTCGAAGCCGCGGCCGACGGCCTGCGCAAGGGCCGCACCGCCGATTCATCCTCCGCCGAAGACGGTTATGACGCGCTGAAACGCTACGCCCGCGACCTCACCCAGGCCGCCCGCGACGAAAAGCTCGACCCGGTGATCGGCCGCGACGAGGAAATCCGCCGCACCATCCAGGTGCTGGCCCGCCGCACCAAGAACAACCCCGTGCTGATCGGCGAACCCGGCGTCGGCAAGACCGCGATCGTCGAAGGCCTGGCGCTGCGCATCATCAACGGCGATGTGCCCGAGTCCTTAAAAGACAAGAAGCTGATGGCGCTCGATATGGGCTCGCTGATCGCCGGGGCGAAGTATCGCGGCGAGTTCGAGGAGCGGCTGAAGGCCGTGCTCAACGAGGTCACGGCCGCCGAGGGCTCGATCATCCTCTTCATCGACGAGATGCACACCCTGGTCGGCGCCGGCAAGACCGAGGGGGCGATGGACGCCTCCAACCTGCTGAAACCCGCCCTCGCCCGCGGCGACCTGCACTGCGTCGGCGCCACCACGCTCGACGAATACCGCAAGCACGTCGAGAAGGACGCGGCGCTAGCGCGCCGGTTCCAGCCGGTGTTCGTCGGCGAGCCGACGGTGGAAGACACCGTCTCGATCCTCCGTGGCCTGAAGGAAAAGTACGAGGTGCACCACGGCGTGCGCATTTCCGACAGCGCCATCGTCGCCGCCGCCACCTTGTCCAACCGCTACATCACCGACCGCTTCCTGCCCGACAAGGCGATCGACCTGATCGACGAGGCGTCCAGCCGGGTGCGGATGGCCGTCGACTCCAAGCCTGAGGAGCTCGACGAGATCGACCGCCGCATCGTGCAGCTGAAGATCGAGCGCGAAGCGCTGACCCGCGAGACCGACGCGGCCTCGAAACGGCGCCTCGAAACCCTCGAAGACGAGTTGAACGACCTCGAAGGCCAGTCGGCCGAGATCACCGCCCGCTGGCGCGCCGAGAAGGACAAGGTCGGCCAGGCCGCCCAGGCCCGCGAGGCGCTCGATCGCCTGCGCGCCGAACTGGCGGCCGCCCAGCGCCGCGGCGACCTGCAGCGCGCCTCCGAGATCGCCTACGGCGAGATCCCCAAGCTCGAAAAGCGGCTCGCCGACGAGGAGCAGGGCGACACCCGCGCCCTCACCACCGAAGTGGTCGACGCCGAGCAGATCGCCGCCGTCGTCTCGCGCTGGACCGGCGTGCCGGTCGAGAAGATGCTCGAAGGCGAGCGTGAGAAGCTGCTGCGCATGGAGGACGACCTGCGCCACCGCGTGGTCGGCCAGGAGGAGGCGCTGGTCGCCGTCTCCGACGCCGTGCGCCGCGCCCGCGCCGGCCTGAACGACCCGAACAAGCCGCTCGGCTCGTTCCTGTTCCTCGGTCCCACCGGCGTCGGCAAGACCGAGCTGACCAAGGCGCTGGCCGAGTTCCTGTTCGACGACGAGGCGGCGATCACCCGGCTCGATATGAGCGAATACATGGAGAAGCACTCGGTCAGCCGCATGATCGGCGCGCCGCCCGGCTACGTCGGCTACGACGAGGGCGGCGCCCTCACCGAGGCCGTGCGCCGCCGGCCCTACCAGGTGGTGCTGTTCGACGAGGTCGAGAAGGCGCACCCGGACGTGTTCAACGTGCTGCTGCAGGTGCTGGACGACGGCCGCCTGACCGACGGCCAGGGCCGGACGGTCGACTTCCGCAACACCTTGCTGGTGATGACCTCCAACCTTGGCTCGGAGTACCTCGCCAGCCAGTCGGTGGTGGAGGGCGACCACGACGTCGAGGCGGTGCGCCCGCTGGTGATGGAAGCGGTCCGCTCGCACTGCCGGCCGGAGTTCCTGAACCGGATCGACGAGATCGTGCTGTTCAGCCGCCTCGGCCGCGAACAGATGGATTCGATCGTGAAGATCCAGCTGGCCCGAGTCGAGAAACTGCTCGCCGACCGCCGCATGGCCATCCACGTGGACGCCGACGCCCTGCACTGGCTGGGCGAACGCGGCTACGACCCGGTCTATGGCGCGCGCCCCTTGAAGCGCGTGATCCAGAAGGAACTTGTCGACCCCCTCGCCCGCAAACTGCTGGCCGGCGAGCTGGAAGACGGCGCGGTGATCCACGTCACCAACGGCGGCGACAAGCTAAACTTCGGCAAGCCGGCGCTGCATTAAGGGTGGTGCGCCCCTTTGCTCCTCCACCGCTTACCCGGCCTTGAGCCGGGGGACGCGGGGGAGGGGGCGCGGCGCGTCAGCGCCGTGAGGAGGGGGCGTTACCACGCCGACACATTACCCCAGGTGCTTCGCGTCAGGCCCTAAATCACGCTAAATATAGGCGCCCAAATTGTGGCGCCCACGAAACGCGGCGCGGCAAAATAAGCTGCGGCGGCGACCATAATCGCATCAACGATGTCAAAGAGCCGGCCGCCCATCAGGCGCGACCAGTTTATATCACTCTCGGTAATGTAACCGCCGTCAAGCCCGCTCCTGCCCGCAAAGCGGTGGAGGCGGCGCGCGCGCGCCGTGACGGAGGGAGCGTCTCGCCGCCACAACCAACCTCCATCCACGTCACCAACGGCGGCGACAAGCTAAACTTCGGCAAGCCGGCGCTGCACTGAGGGTTGGCGCGCTTCCATTGATTCGCGCGGGCGAAAGAGGGCTTCCCTCTCTCCTGTCCCGGCCCTACGCCGCTGCGCGGCTCGACCCGGGCAAGCTACGACCGCCGCCGAAACGGAGAGCTTGGCAACGGCGCAGCCGCGGCCTTGACGAACATCTCTACTCGTGGTTGCTACTCCAAGCTTGACTATGGGAGGGTGTGATGGCGGTTCGGGCGATCGGGTTGGTAGCGCGCGCCGCGCTGTGCGGCATGAGTCTGGTGAGCCTGCTTTCGGCCTGTTCGACGGTCAAAAGCATCGACTTGGCCGCCACTACAACCGGCGCCCAAGAGTCCGAACTCGATCGCGCCGGCGCCTATCTCAACTACTCGGTGGCCAAGTCTTTCTTCACGATCCAGATCGCGGCGGCGGCCTCGCCGGCCGCGAGCAAAGCGCCGGCGGCGGCCGGCGCAACCGCTTCGGGTGGCCCAGCAGGCACGCCGGCGCAGCCGACCACATGGACGCTGAGCGGCACCCTGACCGAAGCTCCCGCCGCCGGCGGGACGACGCCTGCCGGGCCCGCGGGCGGGGCTGGAGGCGGGACTGGGGCCGGTGGCGGCGCCAGCCAGACGCCGCCGGACGCGACCCTATGCGGCGCCCTTACGGCCGAATACACGGCCGCCCAGACCCAGGTCGCCGCCGCGATCGGCGTTTATTCCACCGTGCTGGTCCGACTGGCGAAGATGGCGAACGGCGCGGCGGCCGGCGATACGCCGAAACAGCTCTCCACCGACGCCGGCAAGTACGTCGCGACCCTCCGCTCCGCCGCTTACAAGCGGGCGCTGGAAGACAACGGCTATGGCATGCCGAAGATCTACGACGCCGTGGCCGGCGCCTGTCCGCCCAAGGTCACGGTCACGCTACAGCAGAGCGTGGTCCCCGACATCACGCGCACCTTCGCCCTCACGGCCCGGACCAACCCGTTTTATGCCGACAGCCTGACCTTCAACACCGACGCTAACGGCTTTCTGACCAACGGCGCGCCGACGGCCACGTCCCAGGTGACCGCCATCGCCAGCGCGATTGCCAACGATATCGGCCTGTTCTCGCCGATTGGGCCGATACCAGCATTGGGCGGGCCGGCGCCTCCCGCGCCGCTCGTCGGTGGCGAGCGGGCTGCACATAACGTAAAACCCAAGCCGAGCCCGCCCAAACACCCTTGCGATGCCAGCAATGTCCCGAACCTGGACGACCAGATCGCCGACTTAGCGTCGTGCAAGGATGCCGCGAGCGCCGAGAACCTGGCCACGCAACTGCTCTACGATCTGCCCAAGCCCGGTTCTTTGCCCAACCTGCCCGCCGCCGCCCTGCCACTCACGATCTACGCGGCAATCGAAGATCTGCCCTCGAGCGCCGGCCCGGCGCCCGCGGCCTATGTCGCCATCGACAAACGGCTGGCCCCGTACCATCTGGTGCTTAGCCTCGACTGCTCGCCGCGCAGCGCCGTCCACTTCGACGACGGGGTCCCGGAAAACCCGATCGATCCGAACGACCACGATCGCGCCAAGGGCCCCGGCGTTTACGACGGGCTAGTCGTCTCGGCCTCCCGCGCTTGTCGGTTCAGGGCGAGGCAGGATCGCCCGCAACTCGGAACCCTCGTCGTCGCCCAGTCCTACCTTTGGGCGCAGGACAGCCGCTACCTGACCCTACTGCCGACCCAGCGCGGCTTCCTGGTGGCGCGCAGCGTCGCCTATCAGTTCGCCAACGGCCAGGCGACCGGCGTCACCGACAGTCGGCCAAGCGAGCTGTTGGCGGCGGTGTCGTTGCCCTCGACGGTGGTCGGATCGTTCTTCTCCGGTCTCAGCGCGGCCTTCACCAACAGCCAGACCCCCATCAACGGCAAGACCGCCGACCTCACCGCCCAAACCAACTATCTCACCGCCCAGACCAACTATTTGGCCGCCCAGGCCGCGTTGAAAGCGCAGCAGGCGCCGCCGGCGCCCTGAACTCGGATAGAGCCGCTGGATGACCGCATCCGCCGCGCCGCCCTGCAAAGCCATCCTCCTCGACATGAACGGCGTCTTCATGTTCGGACAAGACCGGTTCGGCCCGGCGGAGGACTATTTCGCCACCTACCAGGCCCAAGGCGGCGGGCGCCTGACCCATCCCGAGGTTCAACACGCGATCGACGCCGTCCACGCCCAGCTAGCCGCCGACTACGCCAACACGGCGCGCCACGACGACTACCCCTCGGTGGCCGAAGTGATGGCCCGTCTGGTCGACGCCCCCGCCGCCGAACTCGCCGCCCTGGAACGCGTGTTCGCCGCGCACGAACTGGGCGCCGTGCCGCCGGACTACGCCGCCTGCCTGCACCGCCTGGCCGCCGTGGCCCCGCTCGGCATCGTCTCCAACATCTGGGCGCTCAAAGACCCCTGGCTGGACCACCTCGACGCGGTCGGCGTCGGCGGCCTCTGGCGCACCCGGGTGTTCTCCTCCGACAGCCGCAGCATGAAACCCTCCCCGGCCCTGTTCCACCGCGCCCTCACCGACCTCACCGCCCACGACCCGTCCCTGACCCCCGCCGACGTGCTCTTCATCGGTGACACCCTCGGCGCCGACATCCTGCCGGCGAAGTCGCTCGGCATGGCGACGGCGTGGGTGGGACCGAAGGCGACGGCGCATCCGGCGGCGGACCGGGTGGCGGGGTCGCTGTTGGAGTTGGAGGGAGCGCTAGCTTGACTTATTCTGCCCGCGTCAGCTCCGCCGTCGAATGCGAAGGGCGAGGAACGCCCGCCGCAGCAGTTGCCAGATCACGAGCCCCATGCAGAGCGCCGTGAACGCCGTGACCAGCAGCAGGGCGATCTGGATGGCCACGCGGTCACGGTTCAGTCCTTCGCCGAGAGAGCTGAAGAGTGTCACGTCCGGTCTGAAAGCGCCCCACGCCTAAGCCCTCGTCACGATCGAGCCGGGGCGGCTCAGCTCTTCTTCGCCCGTGTCGTCGGCTTCGGCCTCAGCTCTTGCGCATAGTCCCAGCTCTTCGCCAGCCACGGCGCCATCGCGGCCGTGTCCGTCAGCAGTGGCGCGGGCACGGCGACGTACTCCTTCATCACCGCGCCATAGCCCTCATAGAGCCGGGCGCCGTGCTCGGCCAGGAACGCCTCGCGCTTGGCCGCGCCCAGCCGCAGGCCCATCACCCCGTCGGCGCCCAGGAGGCTGAACATATTGCCGTTGATCGAGGTGTACGGCAGGGCCGCGCCCTTGCGTTCGAACACGGGCAAGGTGGCGAGCAGGCGCTCGTAGTGCTGCAGCTGTTCCGGCGGCGCCGTCACGGCGGGCTTGCTCATGGCGCGGCTCCAGACACGGGGTGGCGGACGCGAGGCTGGGCGGATACCTCGTCAGGTTAGCACACGCGGTTGGCGCTGATAGGAATGCGGGATGTCCAAGATCGAAATCACCCCCGCCAGCGCCGCCGAGCGGCCGGTGCTGGCGAACCTGATGCAGTTCTACGTGCACGACTTCTCGGAGTTCTGGGCCGGCCGGCCGGAGGGCGACATCGAGGAGGACGGGCGGTTCGGCGACTATCCGCTGGACGCCTACTGGTCGCAGCCGAACCACTTTCCGCTGCTGCTGCGCGTGGGCGGTCGGCTGGCCGGGTTTGCGCTGGTCAACGACAAGGGGCACAGCGGCCAGCCCATCGACTGGAACATGGCCGAGTTTTTCATCGCCCGGAAATACCGCCGCGGCGGCTACGGCACGGCGGCGGCGCAGGGGGTGTTCGCCCGCTATCCGGGCCGCTGGGAGGCGGCGGTGGCAAGGCGCAATACCGGCGCGCTGCAGTTCTGGCGCCGGGCGATCCGCGAACATCCGAGGGTGAGCGATGTGCACGAAGACGATGTGACCACCGCGAAGTGGAACGGCCAGATCATCCGCTTCCGTGTCGCGCCGGCCTGATCAGTCCAGGCCCATGATCTCGCCGCGCTCATCGACGTAGATCCGCTCCGAGGCCGGGTGGCGCGGCAAGCCGGGCATGGTCATGATCTCGCCGGCCAGCGCCACGACGAACCCGGCGCCGGCGGAAAGCCGCACGTCGCGCACCGGCAGCACGAAATCCTCCGGCGCGCCCAGCAGGTTGGGATCGGCGGAGAAGCTGTACTGGGTCTTGGCCATGCAGACCGGCGCGGCGCCGAAGCCCGCCGCCTCGAACTGCTCCAGCTTGGCTTCCGCCTCGGCCGAGAAGTCGACCTCGCGGGCGCGGTAGATTTCGCGCGCCACGCAGCGGATCTTGTCCGCCAGCGGCAGGTCGTCGGGATAGAGCGGCGTGAACTCGGCCTCGCCACTATCGGCCATGGCGGCGACGGTCTGCGCCAACTCGACCGCCCCGGCGCCGCCGTCGGCGAAGTGGGTGCATCGGCGCACCTCGACGCCCAGGCTCCGGCATTCGGCCTCGATCACCGCCATCTCGGCGGGCGTGTCGCCGGCGAAGGCGTTGATCGCCACCACCACCGGCACGCCGAACTTGCGCATGTTCTCCAGGTGGCGACGCAGATTGGGGAAACCAGCCGCGACCGCCGCAACATCTTCCGCGCCGAGGTCCGGCTTGGCGACGCCGCCGTGCATCTTCAGCGCCCGTACCGTCGCCACCACCACCGCGGCGTCCGGTTTCAGGCCACCGAGACGGCACTTGATGTCGAAGAATTTCTCCGCCCCCAGGTCCGCCCCAAAGCCGGCTTCGGTGACCACATAATCGGCGATCTTCAGCGCCGTGTCGGTCGCGACCAGCGAGTTGCAGCCGTGGGCGATGTTGGCGAACGGGCCGCCGTGCACCAGCGCCGGCGTCCCCTCCAGCGTCTGCACCAGGTTGGGCTGCATCGCGTCGCGCAGCAGGGCGGTCATCGCCGGCGCGACCGCCAGCGAGGCGGCAGTGATCACATCGCCGGCCCGGTCGCGCCCGACCATCACCCGGCTGAGCCGCTCTTCAAGGTCCTTCAGCGAGGTGGCCAGGCAGAAGATCGCCATCACCTCGGAGGCGACGGTGATGTCGAAGCTCTCCTCGCGCACCAGCCGACGGCGGCCGAGCTGCAGCTCCATCCGGCGCAGGGCGCGGTCGTTCATGTCCATCGCCCGGCGCCAGGCGATCCGATCGAGATCGAGGCCGAGTTCGTTGCCCCAGTAGATGTGGTTGTCGATCACCGCGGCGAGCAGGTTGTTGGCGGCGGTGATGGCGTGGAAGTCGCCGGTGAAATGCAGGTTGATCTCTTCGGCCGGCGCGACCTGGGACGCGCCGCCGCCGGTCGCGCCGCCCTTCATGCCGAAGCAGGGGCCGAGCGACGGCTCGCGCAGGCAGATCAGCGTCTTCTTGCCGATCCGCCTCAGCGCGTCGCCAAGGCCGATGGTGGTGGTGGTCTTGCCCTCGCCGGCTGGGGTGGGGCTGATCGCGGTGACCAGGATCAGCTTCCCGTGGCGCGGCGGCAGCGCCGCGAGAAACTCCGCCGCGAGCTTGGCCTTGTAGGGACCGTAACGATAGAGCGCCTGCGCTGGAATCCCGACCCGCGCAGCGATCTCTTCGATGGGTTCAAGCGTCAACGGACCCCCCTGGCGGCTCTGATGGAGCGCACTTGTCGTCAGAAACGGGCGGCAGGGCTAGCCCCCATCGGCGCGCCAAGCTTGACCGAAACCGCAGGCAGACCGACGCTGGTCCGAACGCGTTCCGGAGCCCAAGAGCATGCCGCGCCATCTCGCCGGAGCCGTCATCGCCCCGACGGTCTGCGCCACGAGCGCGATCGCCGCGCCGGGCCCGATGACCCCGTCGCCGGCGCCGGCGACGCCACTGGCCATAGCGCGCTGTATCTGGGCCTCGCTGCCCAACACCACCCGCGCCGCGTTGGTCGCCTCCGGCCCCACCATCGACGATATCGGCAACGCCGTGGGCGCGATGAATCCAGCGCTGATGGACCTGGCGCAGAGCCAGTGCCCGCATCCGGCGACGCCCGAGATCCAGGAGGCCGCCAAGGACGCCTGGGCCGGTACGGTGATGGCCAATTGGGCGCAGGGCGAGTTGGCGGCGCGCTACCGCATCGCCGCACCGGCGCTCGATCTGGCCTGGAGCCATGTCCCGCTGGCGCAGCGCCGGTTGATCGCCGGGGGCTTCGATCAGCCGCCGCAAGCGGTGCGCGCCAATGTCGCCGGCTTCGCCGCCGAGCTGCGCCTTACCGACCCCGGCGCGCTCGACCTGCTCAGCGCGTGGTCGATCGCCCAGATCAGGCTGGCGTCGCTGGGATGAGCTAGTGCGCCCGGCGCACGGTCGGGGCCGCCGTCCCCGCCGCCAGCACCCGGTCGACCAGGAAGTAGTAGGTCACGTGCTGGCCCTTATCGTCGGCGGCCTCCAGCACGTCGTAGGCATGGCCGCCCTGCTGGATCAGCGTCTGGGAGGCGACCCGCAATCCCAGCGCGCGGGTGACGGCGTATTCCTCGTCGACGTCGATCACGGCGAAGGCGGTGGCGGGCGAGAAGCCGTCGCCGGTCTCGATCGAATTCAGCAATCCGGCCCCGATGTCGCGGTCGAGTTTGGCGGCAATCGGCTTGCCGACGGCGTCCTCGCAATAGGCGGCGATCATGTGCGCGTCGGCGTCGACGTAGGTGTCCTCGATCACCGCCTTGGCGCTTTGCAGCGCCTGGGCGCAGTTCCCGGCGTTGGCCGCCTGCAGCATCTCGCGCCGCGCGGCGCTTTGAGTGAACGCCTTGAAGCCGGGCCGATCGGCGTAGGCCAGGCGCAGTGCGGTCCAGTCGGCGTTGGGCGCGTGAGCCTTGGCCGCGGCGAGCAAGGTCTGATACCGGCCTTCCGCGTCCTGAGCGACGACGGCCGCGCTCGCCGCGCTCGCGACGAGGGCTAAAGCCAGACCGAGGGGCAGGGTGATGCGTCGCATCGGCAGGTCTCTTCCAAGCGCCCCGCCGGTCAGAAAACCTCAAATCGAGGTGGGATTAAAGCCTCTGAGCCTGATGGGCTCATCTTAAGCCCTGAATCAGGCTCTATACTTTTGATTTGCGAGCACGATTCAGGGATCAGGCATTCCGCCTGATCCTATCGTGCTCAGGCCGCCGCGACGGCCGCGGCCTGCTTGGCCTTGACCTGCTTCTTGATCTTCAGCGCGCGGGCCGAGAGGTTCTCGTCGCGGGCGTTCAGCAGGAACACGTCGAGGCCGCCCCGGAAGTCGACCGTGCGCAGCGCGGCGTTGGAGATGCGCAGCGAAAAGTTCTGGCCGAGCGCTTCGGAGTGCAGCTTCGCCGGGCCGAGCGCCGGCAGGAAGCGGCGCTTGGTCTTGGCGTTGGAGTGGCTCACATTGTGGCCGACCATGGGGCCGACGCCCGTGAGCTCGCAGCGGCGCGACATGACGAAACCTTCTAGCGCAAACGACAAACGCGCGGCTGTTCGCAAAAGCGGCCCGCGCGGGAGGCGGCGATATACTCGGACGATCGCGCCGCCGTCAAGGCAACGCCGCTGAGTCGTCGCCCTGGCCGGCTGCTGCGCCGCTCGTTCCTAGTGGCCAAAACCGATTCAGATACAAGGGCTTGTAGGGAACAAAGCTTGAATCGCGACGAGTCAGTGATTCGGACCTGATTCGTTTCGCCCCTGTTCCGTCTGTTAACCATAAGCGTTTAGATATCGTGAACCTTTCGTTCACCGCCGAGGCCCAGCGGCCACTCGCGGTCGATCGACGGGTAATTTCTGAGCATCGATCAGATACTGCCTGAATTGACCGACGAGGCCATTGAACGCTGGCTTCGCGAAGATGTGCTTCCGGCCCTTCAAGCGCACGAATTCGATCCGTCGAAAGCCGTTCCGCTTGACGAAGTGTTCGATCGCATCGCGGCGAGGCTCAGAGCCCGAGAGGCGAGACCGCGTTAGGGCGAAGCGCCTCGCCCCATTGTCAGCGGCCGATTCCTCCGCCACATCCAGGCAGTCATGAGCGATCGCTCCACGGGTCTTGCGCCGTCGCGCCTCGTCGCGGTCTTGGGTCCGACCAATACCGGCAAGACGCATCTCGCCGTCGAGCGGATGCTGGGGCACGCGTCCGGCATGATCGGCCTGCCGCTGCGGCTGCTGGCGCGGGAGATCTACGATCGGGTCGCCGCCGCGCGGGGCGAGCGCTCGGTGGCGCTGATCACCGGCGAAGAGAAGATCGTCCCGCCGCGCGCGACCTATTTCGTCTGCACGGTCGAGGCGATGCCGCTCGCCCGCGAAGTCGAGTTCCTGGCGGTGGACGAGATTCAGCTCTGCGCCGATCCCGAGCGCGGCCACATCTTCACCCACCGGCTGCTGTCGGCGCGCGGCCGGTTCGAGACCATGTTCCTGGGCGCCGCGACCATGGCCCCACTGATCCGTCGGCTGCTGCCGGGCGTGGAGATCGTCACTCGCGAACGGTTCTCCAAGCTGACCTACGAGGGGCCGAAGAAGATCACCCGGCTGCCGCGCCGCACCGCGGTGGTCGCCTTCTCCGCGGCCGAGGTCTACGCCATCGCCGAGCTGATCCGGCGCCAGCGCGGCGGGGCGGCGGTGGTGATGGGCAACCTCAGCCCCCGCACCCGCAACGCCCAGGTGGCGCTCTACCAGTCCGGCGAAGTGGATTTCCTGGTGGCGACCGACGCCATCGGCATGGGCCTCAACATGGACCTGGGCCACGTCGCCTTCGCCGGCCTGACCAAGTTCGACGGCCGCCGCACCCGCCCGCTCTATCCGCAGGAGGTCGGCCAGATCGCCGGCCGGGCCGGACGCTTCCGCCGCGACGGCACCTTCGGCGTCACCGGCGCCTGCGAGCCGATGGACGACGAACTGGCCAGCGACGTCGAGGAGCACCGGTTCGAACCGGTCACCACGGCGCTGTGGCGCAACGCCCGGCTCGATTTCGACTCGCTGAGCGATTTGCTGCGCTCGCTCTCCCAGCCCGCGCCGCGCGATGGCCTGAAACCGTCGGAGGAGGCGCTCGACGAGACCACCCTGCGCCAGTTGGCCCCGGACGAACGGGTCGTCGCTCGCGCTCGTAACCGTTCGGCCTTGTACCGGCTGTGGGACGCCTGCCAGACGCCCGATTTCCGCAAGACCACGCTGGAAGACCACGTGCGCCTCGCCGGGACCCTGTTCGGGCACCTGACCGAGGGCGACGGCCACGTGCCGGACGACTGGATGGCCGGCCAGTTCAAGCAGGTCGACCGCACCGACGGCGAGATCGACGCGCTCTCGATGCGCCTCGCCAACGTGCGCACCCTGGCCTACGTCGCCAACCGGCCGGACTGGCTGGGCGACCCGGCGCACTGGCAGGGCGTCACCCGGGCGCTGGAAGACCGGCTCTCCGACACCCTGCACGAAAAGCTGATGGCCCGGTTCATCGACCGGCGCACCAGCGCGCTGATGCGCGGTCTCGGCCAGGCCGAGGAACTGCTGGCCGGCGTGGCGGCGGATGGCGCGGTGACGATCGAGGGCCACTTCGTCGGTCGGCTCAACGGCCTCGCGTTCGAGGGCGAGAAAGGCGCGACCACGCTGGAATCCAAGGCCCTGCGCGCCGCCGCCCAGCGCGCGGTCGCCCCGGAGATCGCCCGGCGGCTTGGCCGCATCGCCGCCGAGCCGGACGACGCGTTTGCGCTATCGCCGGACGGATTGGTGCTGTGGCGCGGCGAGGCGGCCGGCGCGCTTGCCGGCGATCGTCCGTTCGCGCCGCGCGTGCGCCTGTTTGGCGAACTTGGCGCCGCGCCGGCCCGTGAACGCGCCGCGCGGCGGCTGGAAGCGTTCCTCGCCGCCGAAGCCGGCCGGCGGCTACCGTCTCTGCGGCGACTGGAAGAAGCCGTAGCGTCCGGCGCCCTGAAGGGCTTGCCGCGTGGCCTCGCCTATCGGCTGATCGAGGCCGGCGGTGTGCTGTCGCGTACGGGGCTCGAGGAAGAGCTCAAGAGTCTCAGCCAATCGGAGCGGCGCGCTCTGCGGTCGCTCGGCGTCCGGCTGGGCGCCTTCGCCCTGTTCCTGCCGGAACTGGCTGGACCGGCGCGGGACTTCGCTCGGCCGTTCGCCCTGGCCGCGGCGCCGACCTGGACGCCGAAGGAAGCCGTGCTGGTCGCGCTGCCGTCGCCTGCGCCGCCAGCGCGCGCCCTGGCGTTGCGGGGCCTCGCGGCGGTGGGACATCACGCAGCGCCGGTAGAGCAGCTGGAGCGGCTGGACGAGTTGCTGCGCTCGGCCGCGAAACAGGGCGAGGGCGTGCTGTTCTCCGATCAGGCCCGCGAGGAGCTGGGCTGGAGCGACGCCGAGGCCCGCCGCGTGCTTCGGGAGCTGGGCTACGCGCCGGTCGGCCGCGCGGTGTCGCAGGTCTGGCGCCGCCGGGGCGAGCCGAAGCCGCGGGCCCACAAGCCGACCGGCGCATCGACCGATTCGCCTTTCGCCGCCCTCGCCGCCCTGCGACCGCCCGCCAAGCGCCCCAGGCGTGGGCAACGCGGCCGCCGCCCGCAACGCCGCGCTCATGGCTGAGGAAGCGGTTCGCGCCGACGTCTGGCTGTGGCGCGCCCGCTTCTGCAGGACCCGCACGCTGGCGGCCAAGCTGATCGAGGGCGGACGGGTGCGGCTGACGCGCGCAGGCCAGGAGAGCCGGCTCGACAAGCCGGCCCGCGCGGTGCGGCCCGGCGACGCGCTGGTGTTCGCCATCGCCGGCCGGCTGCATGCGGTGCGAATCGAAGCTTTGGGCGAGCGCCGCGGTCCGCCGGCGGAAGCACGCGCGCTATATTGCGACCTCGACGCTGATGGCCCCGCCGCCGCCACGTCATAAGGAAAGCTGATCGTCCCGCCAGAGGCTCGGCATTGACAAGCCGGCGTGCGCCCTGACAAACACGCCCGCCCCACCCTCCAGAGCGCCTATGACCTACATCGTCACCGATCCCTGCATCAAATGTAAGTACATGGATTGCGTCGAGGTGTGTCCGGTCGACTGCTTCTATGAGGGCGAGAATTTCCTCGTCATCAATCCGGACGAGTGCATCGACTGCGGCGTCTGCGAGCCCGAATGCCCGGTCGACGCGATCAAGCCGGACACCGAGGACGATCCCGACGGCAAGTGGCTGAAGGTCAACACCGACTTCGCCAAAGTCTGGCCGAACATCACGCTGAAAGGCGCGCCGCCCGCCGACGCGGATGATTTCGAACGTGAGACAGACAAGTTCGACCGCTACTTCAGTGAGAAACCCGGCAAGGGTTCCTGATCTCGCCTGAAGCGGGAAGAACCGCGGTCGGTCAACCGGCTGTTACAAACCTTTCAATCATCTGCCTTTTGTGATACGGTCGCTGGCGACATTGGGGCAGGTCCTGCCTTGTTCCATGTCGAACGACACCAGCCCCAATCCTTTCTCTTCGCGCGCTGAGCGAAGACGAAGGCGTCCTGTTGAGGGACGACCCCTAACTCGTTGCGACGGCCAGGCCGCCCTTTTCGCGGGGGACCGGCTGTCGCCATCGGCGGAGAAGGGATTGGACGCCGCGGACGGGCGCGCCCGCCTTGAGAGGATCCTATGACGATGACCACCACCAAGAGCGACCTTGATTTCAAGATCGGCGATTCCGTCGTCTATCCGGCCCACGGCGTGGGCGCGGTGGTGGGCGTTGAGAATCAGGAAGTCGCCGGCCTTTCGCTCGAAGTCTATGTCATCACCTTCGACCACGAGAAGATGACGCTGCGCGTGCCGACCAAGAAGGCCAAGACCGCCGGCCTGCGTTCGCTCGCCGCCACCAACGTAGTCTCCCAGGCGCTGACCACCCTGAAGGGCCGCGCCCGGATCAAGCGCACCATGTGGAGCCGCCGGGCCCAGGAATACGAAGCCAAGATCAACTCCGGCGACCTGATTTCGATCGCCGAGGTCGTGCGCGACCTGCACCGCTCCGAGAGCCAGCCGGAACAATCCTATTCCGAGCGCCAGCTCTATGAGTCGGCCCTCGACCGGATGGCCCGCGAAGTCGCCGCGATCGAGCGCATCGACCGCGACGCGGCGATCGGCATCCTGCACAAGAGCCTGCAGAAGGCGGCGTAAAGCCGCCTACCCTTCGCCGCCAAAGGCCCGCAGCACCTGCTCCAGGCGTTCGGGCTTGATCGGCTTGCCCAGCAAAGGCGCGTGCTCGAAGCGCGGCTTGTTCAACTGGCCATAGCCGGTGGTGAAGGCGAACGGTATGCCGCGCGCCTCCAACGCTTCGGCGACCGGCCAGACCGTGTCGCCGCCCAGGTTGACGTCAAGCAGGGCGGCGTCGGCCGCGCCCCCGTCTTCGAGCCATTTCAGGGCCTGACTGACGGTGCTCAGCGAGCCGGCGACCTCGCAGCCGAGGTCTTCCAGCATGTCCTCGATCAGCATCGCGACCAGACCTTCGTCTTCCACGATCAGCATGCGCAACCGCTTCATGATGGCGCGATGCGGACCGACGCCGGCGCGACTGCGGCTGCCTCGCCATCGGGTGTCGGCGCCGGGCCGGCCGGAACAGGCATGTCGCCTCCAGTTAGCTCAGGAACGGTTACACTGTATGTGAGGCGCACGGACCAAGTCCAACGGCGAGCCCGGGCCGGCCGCCGTCTTGAATTCGGCGTGGCGGCCGGGCTTCTGAACAAAGCGCGGCGCCGCCGCGTTGCGGTAGTTTGCGCCGCCGTGGCGACCGCGCCCTTGTGTCGCGCGTTGCGGTCTGCGAACAAGTCCGTCGCAGCCCCCCTGTTGGAGCCGCCTTTGCGCCCTCACCACCTAGTCACAGTCTTTGGTTTCGGCGCTGCGCTGGTCGCGTCGGGCGCCCATGCTCAGACGCCAGACGATCCCTACGAGCGGATGAACCGGCGCTTCTACGCCAGCGCCACCTACGCCGACCGGCGGTTCTTCCTGCCGTTGGCGCGGTTTTATCACCTGCTGACGCCGGGGCCGATCGGCATCGCCATCCACAACATGGTCACCAATCTCTCCGAGCCGGTGATCGTCGCCAACGACATATTGCAGTTTCGCGGGCGCGCCGCCGGGCGCGACTTCGTGCGCCTGGCCGCCAACACCACCGCCGGCATCGGCGGCATGATCGACGTCGCCGCGCCGCAGGGTCTGCCGCACCACGACAACGATTTCGGGATCACGCTCGGGGTCTGGGGCCTAAGGCCGGGACCTTACCTGTTCCTGCCGTTTCTCGGCCCGTCGACGGTGCGAGACGCGATCGGCATGGCGGGGGATGCGGCGATGAACCCGCTGAACTACGTGCGCTTTCCGGGCCGGCTGACTCTGGAGGTCAGCAGCGGCGTGGTCGGCGGCTTGGACAAGCGGCTATCGTCCCAGGCGGACCTCGATGCCCTGACCGGCGATGCGACCGATCCCTACGCCACGCTGCGCTCGGTCTACCTGCAATCGCGCGAGGCGGCCGTCAGGGGGGAAGACGCCCCGCCGGTGCTGCCGCCGATCGACGAGCCGGAACCATCCGTCGCCCCCACATCTTCTGCTGCTCCTGAACCGGGCGCTGACGCAGCCCCGATCTCGACCGCCGCACCCGCTGCGCCGTCCGCCATCGACGCCCCCGTGGCGCAGGAAGCCGCTGCGTCCAACCTTGACGGGCCTATCGCCACCGCCTTCCCGTGCGATACTGCTCAAGCCGCGCCTCGGTTTCTCGCGGCGAACTGAGACTGGGATGAGCCAAGCCGATCAGCGCGCCTCTGCGATCGCGCGCCTCGTGGCGCAGGCGACGCGCCGACCGTTCGCGGTGGCCATGATCTGCCTGGCCCTGGCCGCGGCGGCGATGCTGTTCGTCGCCACCCACTTCTCGATCAACACCAACACCGACGACCTGCTCTCGCCCAAGCTGGCCTACCGTCAGGGCGAGAGCGCCTTCGCCGCGCTGTTCCCCGGCTCCGACACCCAGATCGTGGTGGTGATCGACGGCGTCACGCCGGAGTTGGCCGAGCAGGGCGCGCAGGCGCTGGCCGACAAGCTGTCGGCCGACCCGGCGCATTTCATCTCGGTGCTGCGGCCCGATGGCGGCGCGTTCTGGGCCAAGGAGGGCCTGCTGTTTTCTCCGGCGGCCGACGTCCGGGCGGGTATGGACCGGCTGATCGCCGCCGAACCGTTCCTGGGTCCGATGGCGGCCGATCCCTCGCTGCGCGGTCTGATGAGTTCGCTCGGCGCCGCCTTGCAAGGCGTGGGCGCCGGCCAGACCCAGCTCTCCTCGCTGAACATGCCCATGAGTCGGCTGGCCGATGCGCTGGAGAAACTCGAAGCCGGCAAGCCGGCCTTCTTCTCCTGGCGCGAACTGGTCGGCGGCGGCCAGGTCGACAAGCGCGAGCTGCGCAAGATCCTGCTGGTGAACCCGAAGATGGACTTCACCCAGCTGGAGCCGGGCGCGGCGGCGGGCGACGCCATCCGCGCCGACGCCAAGGCGCTGGCGCTGAGTCCCGCCAGCGGCGTCACCGTGCGCCTGACGGGACCGGTGCCGCTGGAGGACGAGGAGTTCGGCAGCCTCGCCGAACGGGCGTTGCCGATCAGCATCGTCGCGGTCGCGGCGATCGTGCTGATGCTGTGGCTGGCGGTGCGCTCGGCCAAGGTGATCGGCGCGATCCTGATCACCACCTTCGCCGGCCTGACGCTGGCTGCCGCGCTCGGCCTGATGATCTACGGCAAGTTCAACGTGATCTCGATCGCCTTCATTCCGCTGTTCGTCGGCCTGGGCATCGATTTCGGCATCCAGATCAGCGTCCGATTCCGCACCGAGCATACGCCGGGCGTCGAGACAGGGGCGGCGCTGACCGAGGCGGCGCTGAGGATGGGCCGGCCGCTGGCGCTGGCGGCATGCGCCATCGCCGCCGGCTTCCTCGCCTTCGCGCCAACGGACTACTACGGCGTCTCCCAGCTCGGCGTGATCGCCGGCGCCGGCATGCTCATCGCCCTGGCGCTGAACCTCACCCTGCTGCCCGCGCTGCTTATGCTGCTGCGCCCAGAAGCCGGCCATCTCGCGCCGCCGCCGGAGCAGGTCAGCCAGATCGACGCATTGGTGGTGCGCCATCGCAAGCCGGTGCTGGCCGGGTTCGTGATCGCCGCGATCGGCTGCGCGGCGCTGCTGCCGCTGCTGCAGTTCGACTTCAACCCCATCCATCTGCGCGACCCGAAGACCGAATCGGTCTCGACGCTCTACGACCTGATGGGCGACGCCGACTCGACCCCGGATACGCTCGAAGTGGTCCAGCCCAACCTGACCGCCGCCCAGGTCCTGGCGGCTCGCGTCCAAACCATCCCCCAGGTCGCCAGCGCCCGCACCCTGGCCGATTTCGTGCCGACCGATCAGGCGCCGAAGCTGGCCGCCATCGCCGACGCGGCCTCCCTGCTCGACTTGGCGCTGAACCCGATCGTCATTTCGCCGCCGCCTGGCGACGCAGAAGTGGTGCGCAGCCTCGCCGCCACCGCCGCGGCGCTGCGTCAGGACGCGGGCGGACGCGATGCGGCGTCGATGCAGGCGCACCGGCTGGCGGTCGCGCTCGACCGTCTGGCCAACGCCTCGCCGAAGCTGCGCGCCAGAGCCACCGCCACGCTGATGACCCCGTTCACCACCGTGCTGACCCAGATTCAGAACGCCCTGGCGGCCCAGCCGGTGACGCTGCAGACCCTGCCAAACGACCTCGTGCGCGACTGGATCACCGCCGACGGTCGCGCCCGCGTCTCGATCAGCCCCAAGGGCAACGCCAACGACGATGCGGTGCTGAGCCGTTTCATCGACGCGGTGACGCCGGTCGTCCCCGGCGTCACCGGCACGCCGATCGGCATCCGCGAGGGCGGCCGCACGGTGGTGCGCGCTTTTCTCGAAGCCGGCGCGCTGTCGTTCGTGGCCATCACCGCCCTGCTGTTCCTGGTGCTGCGGCGCGTGCGCGACGTCGCGATCACCATGGCCCCGATCGTGCTGACCGGCCTCTTGACGCTCGGCAGCTGCGTGCTGATCGGCCAGCCGCTCAACTTCGCCAACATCATCGCCCTGCCGCTGCTGTTCGGCATCGGCGTCGCCTTCCACATCTACTTCGTGATGTCGTGGCGCTCGGGCGGCTCGCACCTGCTGACCTCCAGCCTGGCGCGGGCGGTGTTCTTCTCGGCCCTGACCACCGCGACCGGCTTCGGCAGTCTATGGCTCTCCAGCCATCCCGGCACCGCCAGCATGGGCAAGCTGTTGATGATCTCGCTGATCTGGACCCTGGTGTCGGCGCTGATCTTCCAACCGGCATTGATGGGCGCGCCCCCGGCCGCCAGATCAGCCGCCTGAGACCACTGCGTTTTGCAACAAAACTGAGACATTGCCCGCCTAGACGGCAACCAGGCATGTCGGGGGATAACCGTGGCGACACGGTTTGACACGCTTGGCGCCTCGGCAATCAGCCGCTACCGAACGTCGTTAAGTTACGCATCGCGGGGCGCATGTTTCTTTCTCGCCGTTTTTGGGCCGTCTTGATCGCGACCTGGCCGCTCGCGGCGTGCGGGGCGCGGCAACCGCCCGCGCCACCGCCGCCCACGGTGATCGTGGCCCAGCCGCTGTCGCGCCAGGTCGAGGACTGGGACGATTTCGTCGGCCAGTTCGAGTCGCCCGCCAGCGTCGACGTGCGACCGCGGGTGTCCGGCTACGTGACCGCGGTCGGCTTCAAGGACGGCCAGACGGTGCGCCAGGGCCAGCTGCTGTTCCAGATCGACCCGCGGCCCTACCAGGCGCTGTTCGACCAGGCCAAGGCGCAGGTCGCCCACGCCGCGGCCGCGGTCGCCGACACCAAGATCGAGCTGACGCGCGCGCAGCAGCTGCTCGCCGCCCACGCCACCAGCCAGGAGGACGTCGACACCCGCCTCGCCGCCGAACACACCGCCGAAGCCGACCTTGGCTCGGCCCAGGCGGCCGAGCGCACCGCCGCGCTGAATCTTGGCTTCACCCGCGTGATCTCGCCGATCGCCGGCCAGGCTTCGGACGCCAAGGTCCTGCCCGGCAACCTGGTCACCCAGGACACGACGGTGCTGACCAGCGTGATCAATCTCGACCCGATCCGCTTCCGTTTCACCGGCCCCGAGGCCCAGTTCCTCAAGTACAAGCGCCAGGCGCTGATCGGCGGCGGCCAGCAGCCGCCGGTGCAGATCCGGCTGCAGGACGAGACCGACTATCGCTGGCAGGGCAAGCTCGTCTTCGTCGACAATGCCTTCGACGCCTCGTCCGGCGTGATCTCGGCCTACGCCCTGGTCGAGAACCCCAGCAACTTCCTCGCCCCCGGCATGTTCGGCCACATGCGGCTGCAGGGCTCGCACCCATACATGGGCATGCTGGTGCCCGATCAGGCGATCGTGGCCGACCAGTCGCAGCAGGTCGTCTACGTGATCGGGCCGCGAAACATCGTGGTCCAGCGCATGGTCGAACTGGGTCCGGTGGTCGATGGCCTGCGCGTGATCCGCGCCGGCCTCAACCCCGGCGACCGGGTGGTGATCGACGGGCTGATGCATGCGCGACTCGGCAAGCCGGTGACGCCCAAAGCCGGCCAGATCACGCCATCGCCGACGACCGAGACCGCGCCGACCACGGCCGCCGCTTCGTCCGCGACCTTCGCCATCGGCCCATGAAGTTCGCCCACTTCTTCGTCGACCACCCGGTGTTCGCGGCGGTGATCTCGATCCTGATCACGCTGCTGGGCGCGGTCGCCTTGCCGACCCTGCCGGTCGCGCAATACCCGCAGATCGCGCCGCCGACGGTGAACATCTCGGCCACCTACCCGGGCGCCTCGGCCGAGACGCTGGCGTCGACCGTCGCCCAGCCGATCGAGGAGCAGATCAACGGCGTGGAGGACATGCTCTACATGTCCTCGCAGTCCACCGCCGACGGCCACTTGACCATCACCGTCACGTTCAAGCTGGGCGCGGACGTCGACAAGGACCTGGTGCTGGTCGAGAATCGCGCGCAGGTCGCCGTGCCGCAGTTGCCGGCGGAAGTGCAGGCGACCGGTCTGGTGGTGCGCAAGGCCTCGCCCGACCTGCTGCTGGCGGTGCACTTCTATTCGCCCGACAACTCGCTCGACCAGCAGTACATCTCCAACTACTTCACCCTGCACGTCCGGGACGAACTGCTGCGGCTGCAGGGGGTCGGCGACCTCGGCAGCCGGGCGGCGCGCGACTACGCGATGCGAATCTGGATCGATCCGGACAAGGCCGCGCAGCGCAACCTGACGGTCGACGATGTCGTCAACGCCCTGCGCGCCGACAACATCCAGGTGGCCGCGGGTTCCATCGGCCAGCCGCCGTTTGGGCCGGGCGCCAGCGCCCAGCAGTTGAACATCCAGACCGAGGGCCTGCTGACGACGCCGCAGGAGTTCGGCGACATCATCGTCAAGCGCGACAGCGCCGGGCGCATCACCCGGGTCTCCGACGTGGCGCGCGTGGATCTCGGCGCGGCCGACTACACCACCGACGCCTATCTCGTGGTGCGCCAGCCGAACGGCCAGGTGATCAGCCATCACGCCGCCGCCGTCGGCATCCTGCAGCTGCCGGGCGCCAACGGGCTTGAGACCGCCGAGGAGATCAAGGCGACGATGAAGAAGCTGAGCGCCGACTTCCCGCCCGGCCTCGGCTACCAGATCATCTACAACCCCACCGAATACGTCGCCGCCTCGATCACCGAGGTCGAGAAGACGCTCGGCATCGCCATCGTGCTGGTCGTGATCGTGATCGTGGTCTTCCTGCAGACCTGGCGCGCGGCGCTGATCCCGATCCTGGCCATCCCCGTCGCCCTGATAGGTTCCATGACGGTGCTGAAGGCGGTCGGTTTCTCGCTTAACACCCTCACCCTGTTCGCCCTGGTGCTGGCGATCGGCATCGTCGTCGACGACGCCATCGTGGTGGTGGAGAACATCGAGCGGAAGCTGGCCGAAGGGCTGACGCCGCGCGAGGCGGCTCACGCCACGGTCGACGAGGTCGGCGGCGCGCTGATCGCCATCGCCCTGGTGCTGATCGCGGTATTCATGCCCGCGGCGTTGATCACCGGCATCACCGGGCAGTTCTACCGTCAGTTCGCGGTGACCATCGCCGCGGCGACGGTGCTGTCGCTGACGGTCTCGCTGACGCTCTCGCCGGCGCTGTGCGTGCTGGTGCTGCGGCCGCACGCCAAGGACCACAAGCCGAAGGGCCTGTTCGCGCCGCTGGCCGCCGCCGGCCACATCTTCACCCGCGGCTTCGACGCGCTGAGCCACTTCTACTCCAACGTGACGACGCGGCTGGTGCGGCTGCCGCTGGTGATGTTCGGCATATTCGCCGTGCTGCTGGTGATCACGGTGATGCTGCTGACCGGCACGCCCACCGGCTTCATCCCCAACCAGGACCAAGGCAATCTGATCGCGGCGATCCAGCTGCCCGCCGGCGCCTCGCTCGACCGCGCCGACCAGATCACCCGCCAGGTCACCGACGTCGCCCTGCACGCGCCCGGCGTGCTCGCGGGCAGCGCCTACGCCGGCGTCGACGCCACCTCCGGCGCCACCCAGTCCAACACCGGTCAGATCTACATCGTGCTGCAGCCGTTCGAGCAGCGCTTGCCGCTCGGCCTCACCGCCGAGGTGATCGCCGCGGATCTGCGCAAGCGTATCGCCGCGATCCCCGGCGCCGACGTGAAGATCATCGACCCGCCCCCGGTGCGCGGCATCGGCACCGCCGGCGGCTTCAAGATGATCGTGCAGGACCGCACCCAGCACACCTATCAGGAGCTGGAGCAGGCCGCGGACGACGTCGCGGAGGAGGCCAACAAGAGCGGGGTGATCCAGAACGCCTTCGTCAGCTTCAACACCAAGACGCCGCGCATCTACGCCACCATCGACCGCACCAAGGCCGAGGTGCTCGGCGTGCCGGACAGCAATGTGTTCGATACCCTGCAGACCTATCTGGGCTCGACGTTCATCAACACGTTCAACTATTTGAACCACACCTACCAGGTCTACGCCCAGGCCGACTGGCCGTTCCGCAACGATCCCTCGGCGATCGGCCAGCTGAAGACGCGGTCGGCTTCGGGGGCGATGGTGCCGCTGGGCGCGTTCGTCGACCTGCAGCGCACGACCGGCCCCTACCGCGTGCTGCGCTACAACCTCTATCCCGGCGCCGAGATCCAGGGCGACGCGGCGCCCGGCAAGTCGAGCGGGCAGGCGATCGCGGCGATGGAGGCGGCGGCGCAGAAGGCGTTGCCAAACGGCTTCGGCTACGAGTGGACCGACCTCGCTTTGCAGCAAAAGCAGGCCCAGAGCCCCGCGCTGGTCTTCGCCATGGCGGTGGTGTTCGCGTTCCTGGTGCTGGCCGCGCTCTACGAGAGCGTGACCCTGCCGTTCTCGGTGATCCTGATCGTGCCGATGTGCCTGCTGGCCGCTATGAGCGGCGTCAACCTGATGCGGCTGGACAACAACATCCTGACCCAGGTCGGCCTCATCGTGCTGATCGGCCTGGCGGCCAAGAACGCCATCCTGATCGTGGAGTTCGCCCGCCAGGCCGAACTGGACCACGGCATGGAACGCCATGAAGCGGCGGCCAGCGCGGCCCACACCCGTCTGCGGCCGATCCTGATGACTTCGTTCGCCTTCATCTTCGGCGTCGCGCCGCTCGCCTTCGCCAGCGGCGCCGGCGCGGAGATGCGCCAGGCGCTGGGCGTCGCGGTGTTCTTCGGCATGCTGGGCGTGACCTTCTTCGGCCTGATGTTCACCCCGACCTTCTACGTCGTGTTCCGCGCGGTCTCCGACCGCATCCCCAAGCCGCCGCGCATCCCGAAGACCGCGCCGGCGCCGGAGCCGGCGGAGTGAGCGCCTGGCGTTGCCTGGCGCTCGCGCCGCTGATGGTGGGGATGACCGCCTGCGCGGTCGGGCCGAACTATCACGATCCTCACACGCCCCCCACCGCCGGCGCGCCGTTCGTTTCGGCCACGCCCAGCGTCGCCACCGCCGACGCGCCACCGGCCGACTGGTGGCGGCTCTACGACGATCCCGCGCTGGACGCCCTGGTCCGGCAGGCGCTGACCGAGAACCAGGACCTCAAGGTCGCCGCCGCCAACCTGCTCAAAGCCTCCGGCGTGCTGGCCCAGGCCCGCGCCGGCCTCTTCCCAACCACCCAGCTCACCGCCAACGACCTCTGGGGCCAGAGCAGCACCGCGGAACTGGTGGCGTCGCTGGGTGGACCGAAGGCCGAACCCGTCTGGCTCGCATCGGGCGCCTTCAACGTCAGCTACGAGGTCGACCTGTTCGGCCGCATCCGCCGCTCGATCGAGGCGGCCAGGGCCGACGCCGCGGCGACCGCCGAGGCCGAGAACGTGGTCCGCATCACCGTCGCCGCCGAGACCGCGCGCGCCTACGCCGACGCCTGCGCTTTCTCCGAGCAGGCGACCACCGCCCGGCGCAGCGCCGACCTCTCGCAGCAGGTGCTGAACCTGACGCAGCGCATGCGCGATCTCGGCGCCAAGTCGGACTTCGATGTCGCCAGCGCCGCGGCGGTCTACGATCAGGCCAGCGCCGCGATCCCCACCTTCGAAGGCGAGCGACGCGCCCAGCTGTTTGAACTGGCGGTGCTGACCGGCCGTCCGCCGGCGGAAATCTCGCAAGCCGCCGCCGCGTGTCAGACGCCGCCGACGATCAAGACGCCGCTGCCGGTCGGCGATGGCGCGGCGCTGCTGCGCCGCCGCCCGGATGTGCTCCAGGCCGAGCGCACGCTGGCCGCCGACACCGCCCGCATCGGCGTCGCCACCGCCGACTTCTACCCCACCGTCTCGCTGACCGGGAACGCCGCCACCTCGGGCACGTCGCTGAAGCAGATCGCCTCCGCAGGCAGCTTCTCCTACCAGCTCGGCCCGTTGATCACCTGGACCTTCCCCAACGTGCTGGTGGCCCGCGCAGAGGTGATCCAGAGCAAGGCCCAGGCGTCGGCCGACATCGCCTCGTTCGACGGGGTGGTGCTGAACGCGCTGAAGGAGACCGAACAGGCGCTCAGCACCTATGACGCCGAGTTGTCGCGGCACACCGCCCTGATCGCCAATGTGAGCGACAATCAGCGCGCCTTCGACCTGGCGCAGGTGCAACTGCGGCACGGGTCGATCAGCTTCCCGGATCTGCTGCAGACCGAGCGCAACCTTGAAGCCGCCCGCGCCGACCTCGCCGCCTCCGATCAGGCCCTGATCGACGATCAGGTGGCGGTGTTCCAGGCGCTCGGCGGCGGCTGGGAGGATGCGCCGACGGTGGTCCCGCCCAAGGCGCCATGAATCCTTCTATGCTCCCGCGCGTTGAGCGGGGCGGAGGTGACGACGTGGCGATCCGAACAGAGCGTTGGTTCAACGTCCGACTCGGCGACCGGCCCTCGCACGGCGGCCGGCGGCTGGTCGAGCTCAGCTTTGAGGCGGCCGGCGTGGCCTTCGCCGAGCACTGGGCGCCGCATCCGGACGCCGGCGGCGAGGTTGCTGTGATCGTCCGCGACGAGGACACCGGTGTCGAGCGCTGCTTCCGTATCGAACTCGCCACCGGCGAAGCCGAACCCTGCGAGCGAGAAGCGTAGATCGCGCTACCCCATCATCCGTCACCCCGGCCAAGCGGCGCAGCCGCGCCGAGCCGGGGCCGGACGCGCCGGTTCATAGACGAAATACAGCTGGGCGACGGCACGTCCGGCCCCGGCTCTCCGCTGCGCTACGGCCGGGGTGACGGCCGGTTGAGGCGGTCTCCTAGTCAGGCGACCAAGGAGAGCCCAAGCCCCCTACCTCAGCTCCTTGTCCGCCAGCGCGTTCAGGTGCGCGACCAGCGCCGCCGGGCCGCCGCTGGTCAGCGTGGCCGAGAAGTCGGCGCGGCGGGTGGTCAGCTGGCTGATCGAGCCGTTGTAGAACACGTCGATGATCTTCCAGGCCCCGCCGGTCTGGCGCATCCGGTAGGAAATCACCACCGGCGCCGAGCCGGGCGACAGGATCTTGGTCTGCACCACCTTGTCGGGACCGCGCGTCACCACATTCGGGTCCACCTGGAAGGTCTCGCCCGTATAGCCGTTGAAGTTGTGGGCGTAACCAGCGGCGGTCAGGCGCTGGAACGCCGCGGTCAGGCTCTGCTGCTGCGCCGCCGGGATGGCGGGCCAGCTCGGCCCCACCGCGAACCGGATCATGGTCGGGATGTCGAACGCCCGCGCCACCGCCGGCTCCAGCCGGTGGTAGCGCCCCTGCGCGCCCAGCGACTTGGCCGCCTTCATCACATCGAGCAGGGCCGCGTCGAACGCATCGACCTGACTCGCCGCCGGGTCGGCGCTGGCCGCCCTCGCCGGCGCCGCCGCGAGCGCCATCAGCCCGGCCATCGCCGCCGCCAGCACCCATGGCCTCATTTGCTTCACGCCTTCGCTCCTTTTCAGCCCGTCAAATCTAGCCGCGCAGCCCGGCTGGATTGCGGCGCCGCAAACCGCTAAATCCGAACCCGCGTGGCCCGATAGCTCAGCAGGATAGAGCAGCGGTTTCCTAAACCGAAGGTCGGGGGTTCGAGTCCCTTTCGGGCTGCGCATAAAATCAAATACTTCTTAGCGCCCACGCCGCTCTAGCCTGCAAATTTGGGGCACAAGGTGCGTCAGGTGGCGCCCTGAAATTGATGCAGTACGGGGCGCCACACGGAATGAGGTTCGTGGACGCCCCGATCGTCGATGGGAAGCGGGAAAAATTCCCGGTGAAGTCGGGAACTTGCAGCATGGTCGCGCCGAAGGCGCCCGCCTATTGCCCCTTAGGTTTGATGCAGGGAAGCTGGCGCCGTGATCAGGACTACCGCGCGGGAGGCGCTTCGTGGCGCCTCGGCCGGCCTGCTCGCGGGCCTGGCCTGTCTGCTGGTCGGCGCCTGCACGGTGGGGCCGAATTTCCACAGACCGGCCGCCCCGGATGTCAGCGACTATCTCGCCCACCCAGTCGCGGACACCGTCTCCAGCCCGACCGTCGCGGGCGGAGAACCTCAAACTTTCGCCAAGGGGGCCGACATTCCCGCGGACTGGTGGACTCTGTTCCACTCCAAGCCGCTCAACGACCTGATCGAACAGTCCCTCGCCAACAACCACGATCTCAAGGCGGCGCGAGCGGCGTTGTTGGTGGCGAGGGAAAGCGTTCTGGCTCAACGGGGCGTCTACTATCCAAATATTTCGGGCAACTTTTCGGCCTCCCGTCAGCGGCAATCAGCGGCGCTGGCGCCGGTTCCGAACTCGAATGCTCTCGAATACAGTCTGTTCACCCCGCAGCTCAGCGTTTCATATGCGCCCGACGTCTTCGGGCTCAATCGACGCACCACCGAGAGCGTTACGGCCCAGGCGGAGGCGGTGCGCTACCAGACCCTGGCCGTGCGCCTCACCCTGACCAGCAACGTGGCTGCCGCAGCCATCCAGGACGCTTCCTTGCGGGCGCAGATCGAGGCGACGCGCCAGCTCATCGCCGCCGACAGCGATATCGTCCAGATTCTGAAGTACCAGCGCTCCAAGGGCTACGCGAGCCAGCTGGACGTCGCGGCGCAGGAAGCCCAGCTGGCGCAGGCCTCCGCCACGCTGCCGCCCCTGGTGAAACAAGCCGCCCAGCAGCGCGATCTTCTGGCCGTCCTGGCTGGCCGCTATCCCAGCCAGGCGCCGGACCAGGACTTCGAGCTTTCGAGCCTGACATTGCCTCGGGATCTGCCGGTGAGCCTGCCTTCGGACCTGGTGGCCCAGCGCCCGGATGTGCTGCAGGCCGAAGCCAACATGCACGCCGCCAGCGCCCAGATTGGCGTGGCGATCGCCAACCGACTGCCAAACATCCAGTTGACCGCCAACGCCGGAGACACGGCCCTGGCCATCGGTCAGCTGTTCTCCTCGGGCACGGGTTTCTGGGGCCTGGCCGCCATCGCCACGACCCCCATTTTCGACGGCGGCACGCTGTTGCACCAGGAGCGCGGAGCCAAGGCGGCCTATGTCCAGACCTCTGAACAATATCGCAGCACCGTCCTCACCGCGTTTCAGAATGTCGCCGACACCTTGACGGCTCTTCAGCAGGACGCCGAGGCGCTGAACGCCAGCGCCGCCGCCGAGGCCGCCGCCAGGACCACGCTCGATCTGTCTCAGCAGCAGTGGCGGACCGGATACGCCCCCTATCTGACGGTGCTGAACGCCGAGCAGGCCTATCAGCAGGCCCGGATCGGCCTCGTGCAGGCCCAGGCCAATCGCTACGTCGACACCGCGGCCCTGTTCCAGGCCCTGGGCGGAGGCTGGTGGAACCGCGCCGATCTCGTTCAGGGGCAAAGATGAACCGCAAGCCGCCCGTCGCCCTGCGCGTGGTCAAGATCCCGCGCGCCTTGGTTGTGTACGTCCTGGCGACGGCGACGGTGATGTCGCTGGCCGCCTGTTCTCCCAAGAGCGACACCGCCGCGCCGGCGCCTGTCACCGCGAACGGCAATATCACCCTGACGTCGGCCCAGCGGGCGCACATCGGCCTCTACACCGTCGCCCCATCCCAATTCCACCGGTCCATCGAGTCCAGCGGCGTGGTCGACTTCGACAACGACCAGGCCACCAGCGTGCTGACGCCCTTTTCCGGGCCGGTGTCGCGGTTGCTGGTTTCCGCTGGCGACAGGGTGACCAAGGGCCAGCCACTGGCGACCGTTGATTCCCCCGATTTCGCCACCGCCCTCAGCGCCTACAGCAAGGCGCTCGCCACCGCCCGAAACACCCGCCGGCTTGCCGACATGGACAAGGACCTCCTCCAGCACAACGGCGTCTCGCAGCGAGAAGCCCTGCAGGCGGAGACCGACGCCCTCAACGCCGAGGCTGACCGCGACGCGGCCCTGCAATCGCTCGTCTCTCTGGGGGTCGATCCGCAGTCGATCAGAACCCTTCAGCAAGGCCGGCCGATTTCACGCATCCAGGGCGTCATCCGTTCGCCGTTGACGGGGACCGTGGCCGAAAAGCTGATCACACCCGGACAGCTTCTCCAGGCGGGAACCACGCCCTGTTTCACCGTCGCCGACCTCTCGAAGGTCTGGGTGATGGCGCAGATTTCCGATGCTGATGTCGCCCTGGTCCAACTCGGTGACCCGGCCGATGTGCTCAGCGGCGCCACGCCCGGCGGCTTTCCCGGCGCCGTGTCCAATGTCTCGGCCGTGGTGAACCCGGACACCCGCTCGGTCATTGCCCGCGTCGTCGTGGCTAACCCCGGCGACCTGCTGAAGAAGCAGATGTACGTGCGCGTGCTCATTCACGCGCGCGCGGAAAGCCACGGGCTGCTGGTCCCGGTCTCGGCGATCCTGCGCGATGATGAGAACCTGCCCTTCGTCTATGTCGCCCAGGCGGACGGCGGTTTCGCGCGGCGGGCCGTAACTCTGGGGACCCGCGCCGGGGATCAATATGACATCGCTTCGGGGCTCAAGGCTGGCGAGCGCATCGTGGTCGATGGCGGCATCTTCCTGCAGTTCATTCAGAGCCAATGAGCGAGGCGCCGCCGGACGCCGGACCCACGTCGAGAACCGCGTCGATCATCAATGGGATTGTCGCCTTTGGTCTGGGACGGCCCTTCCTGATCATCCTTGTGGCGCTGCTGTGGATCGGTTTGGGCGCGCGCTCGCTGCAGCGCCTGCCGGTGGACGCCTACCCCGACCTTTCGCCGCCCATGGTCGAGATCGACACCCAATGGCCCGGACATGCCGCCGAGGAGGTTGAACGGCTGATCACCGTCCCGGTGGAAGTGGGGATGAACGGCATTCCGGGGACCGTCACCGCCCGCTCGATATCGCTCTACGGATTGTCCCACGTCATCATCACCTTCCGCGATGGCGCGGACAACAACGCCGCCCGCCAGGAGGTGATCAACCGGGTCGCCAGCCTGAGCCTGCCCAGTGGGGTGTCCCCTTCGGTCTCGCCGCTCTCGGCGCCCTCGGGTCTGATCTACCGGTACGTGCTTCAGAGTTCCGACCGCTCGCCCATGGAGCTCAAGACCCTCGAGGCCTGGGTCATCGAACCACAGTACCGGTCGGTCCCTGGTGTGGCGGACGATTCCGGCTTCGGCGGCGGGACCATGCAATACCAGGTGCTGCTGGATCAGGCGAAGATCGCGGCCGTGGGCCTGTCGGCCCAGCAGGTGGAGACGGCCCTGGGCGCCAACAACGCCAACGCCGGCGGCGGCTTCTATTCCCAGGGCGGCCAATTCTACTACGTGCGCGGCATGGGCCGGCTGGAGACCGTCGAGGACATCGGCGACGTGGTCCTAGCCGTGCACGCCGGTGTGCCGGTGCTGCTGAAGGACGTCGGCCGGGTCGTCATTGGTATCGCCCCGCGCCTGGGCGAGTTCGGCTACCAGACACGGGACGACGCCGTCGAAGGCGTGATCCTGCTGCGCACGGGAGAGAAGACCCAGGATGTGCTGGGGCGCGTCGAGGCCAAGACCCGGGAGCTCAACGAACGGATCCTGCCCAGGGACGTGAAGATCGTCGCCTTCTACGACCGCTCCGACCTGATCAAATTGACCACCCATGTGGTGGAGGACAACCTGCTGCGCGGCATGTTGCTGGTCGTGGTGGTGCTGATTTTCTTCCTCTACGATTTCCGCGCCGGCCTGATCGTCGCCACCACCATTCCCCTGGCCCTGCTCTTCGCCTTCATCTGTCTGGACGTGCAGAAGGCCTCGGCCAATCTGCTTTCCATCGGGGCGGTGGACTTCGGCATCCTCGTGGATGGCGCGGTGGTGATGGTGGAGAACATCTTCCGCCAAATCGCCCTGCGACACGGAACACGCCTCAACGTCGGCGCCATCATCAGGGACGCGGCGGCGGAGGTGGACCGGCCGCTGTTCTTCGCCATGGCGGTGATCGTGGCCAGTTTCCTGCCGATCTACGCCCTGTCGGGACCGTCGGGGACCCTGTTCAAGCCGATGGCCGACACCATGGTCTTCGCCCTCATCGGCGCCCTGATCGTCACCCTGGTCCTTCTGCCGGTGCTGTGCGCCTGGTTCATGCGCAACGGTGTGCGGGAGCGGCGCAACGCCGTCTTCGAGGCCATCAAGTCGGGCTATGCGAAGGGCCTCGACTTCTGCCTGGCCCGTCCCTGGAGCACGTCGTTCGCCGCCACGGTGGTGCTGGTCGCTTCCCTGCTGCTGATCCCCTTCATCGGCGGCGAGTTCATGCCCAAGCTGGACGAAGGCGCCCTGTGGGTGCGCGCCACCATGCCCTCGACCATTTCCTTCGATGAGTCTGCCAGGATCACCCCGAAGATCCGCGAGATCCTGAGCGCATTTCCCAACGTCACCCTGGTCACTTCGGAACTGGGCCGGCCCGACGATGGCACCGACGCCACCGGCTTCTTCAACGTCGAGTTCTATGTGGGCCTCAAGCCCTATTCCCAATGGACCGGGCCTTATCACAGCAAGGCCCAACTCATCGACGCGATCAACCAGAAGCTGGAGAGCTTCCCGGGCATCGTCTTCAACTACACCCAGCCGGCCGAGGACGCCGTGGACGAGGCGGAGACGGGGCTGAAAAGCGCGTTGGCGGTGAAGGTCTATGGCTCCAATCTCGACACGCTGCAGCAGCAGGGCAAGGCCATCAAACAGGTGCTGGAGCATGTGCGCGGCATCCGCGACGTGACCCTGGTGCGCGAGCTTGGCCAGCCCAGCCTCAACATCAAGATCAACCGCCAAAACATCGCCCGCTACGGCCTCAACGTCGCCGACATCAACAGCGTCATTCAGACCGCCATCGGCGGCGATGTCGCCACCCAGGTGGTGCAGCAGGAAAAGCAGTTCGATCTGGTCGTGCGCCTGGACCAGAAGTATCGCGATAACCCCGAAGAAATCGGCGACATCCTGGTGGCCACCCCGGCTGGGCAGCAGATTCCGCTCAAGGCGTTCGCCGACATCACGGTGGCCAACGGCGCCTCCTTCATCTACCGCCAGGACAATTCCCGCTACATCGGCGTCCAGTTCTCGGTGGAGGGGCGCGACCTGGCTGGCGCCGTCGGGGACGCCATTTCCCAGGTCAAGGCCAAGGTTCCCTTGGCCCAGGGCTATCGTCTGGACTGGGGCGGGGAATATTCAGACTACACCGCGTCACGGGCGCAGCTGGCGCTCATTCTCCCGCTGACCGTGGCGGCGATCTTCTTCCTGCTGTTCATGCTCTACAGCAACTTCAAATTCCCGTTCATCACCGTGCTGGGGGTGGTGCTGTCCGCGCCGGTGGGAGGCCTGATCGGACTGTGGATCACCGGAACCCCGTTTTCGGTGTCATCCGGCGTCGGGTTCCTCGCCCTGTTTGGCGTCTCGGTGCAGACCGCGATCGTCTACATCTCCTATGTCAATGAACTCCGCCGCGGCGGCGCGCCACTCGACGAAGCCGTTCGGCAAGGCGCGATCCTGCGGCTGCGCCCGATCATGATGACCGCCCTGGTGGCGGCGCTGGGCCTGCTGCCGGCCGCGTTGGCCACCGGCGTTGGCACCGACTCCCAAAGGCCGTTTGCCCTGGTCATTGTCAGCGGCTTGTTCTCGCGCCTCCTCATCAGCATCTTCCTGATGCCGGCGCTCTACACCTTGGTGGCGCGCGCCGATGATCGTCTGGAAGTGTAGATTCCGGTCCCCGCGCGCACGACGATGACACGACGTCCGGGCCAATCGCCGGAAGAGCGAGAGATCCGCGCGGAATGCGGCGCCTCTATTTTCATTGCTAACAGCCAGGTCATTGGAAACGCGCCGGCTTCGTTAGGGCAGCCCCCGCAGAACCGTTGAGGCTTTGCTACTGGGTCGAGAGCCGCCCTCGCGGGCGTCCGCTCTCCGGA
>Ga0302314_10000982_pt1 | contig 53170 bp, 51 predicted proteins | sample III_Palsa_N2_3_FD_200533 | JGI IMG/M metagenome (GOLD analysis project Ga0302314, IMG submission 200533) | Peat permafrost microbial communities from Stordalen Mire near Abisko, Sweden - III_Palsa_N2_3 | ecosystem: Environmental > Terrestrial > Soil > Palsa > Peat permafrost | place: Sweden... | reverse complement strand
TCGCGCGATGCGCGCGCGGTCACGCCGGCTTCTGCCGCGTAGGATACGACGGCGCCCTCGAGCGCCGTGACCAGCTGGCGCACGCCCAGGCCCCGGCGCTTCAAATCGATGAGCGGATAGACCACGAGCTGGCCGGGCCCGTGATAGGTGACTTGTCCGCCGCGATCGATCTGGATCACCGGAATGTCGCCGGGCGCGAGGAGATGCTCGCGTTTCGCGTTGAGCCCCAGGGTAAAGACGGGCGGATGCTCGAGCAGCCAGATCTCGTCGGGAGTGGCGGCATCGCGCTCATCGGTAAAGCGCTGCATCGCCCGCCAGGTGGGCTCGTAGGGCACGAGCCCGAGGCCGCGAATGAGCGGCGCAACGCTCATGCCGGGTCCAGGCCCACGCGGCGCCGCGCGAGCCCCTGATCGAGCCCCGCGTTGTTGCGCGCGAGCGCCTGCTCCGCACGGTAGCTCGAGCGCACGAGCGGCCCCGACACACACTCGAGGAACCCGAGATCGAGTGCCCACGAGCGGTACTCGGCGAATTGCTCGGGTGTGACGAAGCGCTCGACGTCGAGGTGATTGGGCGTCGGCCGCAGATACTGGCCCAGGGTGAGGATGTCGACCGCCACCGCGCGCAAATCCTGCATCGTCTCGCGAATCTCGGCGTCCGTCTCGCCGAGCCCCAGCATGAGGCTGGTTTTGGTCAGCACGGCCGGCCGGTACCCCTTCGCGGCGGCAAGTACGTCGAGGGTTCGGCGGTAACCCGCGCGCGGATCGCGCACCGGGTGCGTGAGACGCTCGACCGTCTCGACATTTTGCGCAAACACGTCGAGCCCCGAGTCCATCACCGCGTACACATCCGCGAGGACGCCTGCAAAGTCGGGCGTGAGTGCCTCGACCGCCGTGTGCGGCGTGCGCGATTTGATCGCGCGGATGGCCGCCGCATAATGCGCGGCGCCGCCGTCCGGCAAGTCGTCGCGGTCGACCGAGGTGAGCACGACATAGTGAAGACCCATCAACTCGACCGAGCGGGCAACGTTCTCCGGCTCCTCGGGATCGAGCCAGCCTTGCGGATTGCCCGTATCCACCGCGCAGAAGCGGCAGGCGCGCGTGCACACCGCACCCATCAGCATGATGGTCGCCGTGCCCGCATTCCAGCATTCACCGATGTTGGGGCACTTGGCTTCCTCGCACACGGTACTCAAGCGATGCTCGCGCACGATGTGCTTCACGGCCTGAAAGCCGGCGCCGCTCGCGAGCGGCGCGCGCAGCCAGGTGGGCTTGCGCACACCCGCCGCACGCGGTATCGCGGTCGCCTTGATACCGTCCCTGATGGCGGTGAAGCCCTGCGGAGTACGGTACTTCTCGCCGCTGCGCGGAGGCTCGCCGGGCGACGCTTCGCCGCCGCGCGGCGCATCGTCCGCGCTCAGAATGGGAATGCCTTTGAACTGCGCCATTGCCTCATTTTACCCCACCTGGGGCATTGAGCGCCGCGAGCCGCTCGGGCGTGCCCACATCCTCCCACAGGCCCCGGTACAGCTCGGCCGAGCAGCGGCGGCCCGCCATCGAGCGCAGCAGCAGCGGTTTCAAGGGGAACGCGCCGTCGATGCAGTCCGCAAAGAACTGCGGCCGGTAGACGGCGATGCCGGAGAAAGTGTGCTGAACGGGGGCGCTCGGTACGGCAAGCCCATCTTCCAGGCCGAAATCCCCGCGGCTGTGCTGCGGCGGGTTCGGTACGAGCACGAGATGCGCGTCGCGGTCCGCGCCGAGCGCGGCGCCGGCCACGGGAAAGTCGGTGAAAACATCGCCGTTCAGCACCAGGAAGGGCCTCGGCCCGAGCAGCGGCAACGCACGGAAGATGCCGCCCCCCGTCTCGAGCGCGCGCGGCGACTCCTCGCTGTAGGCGATGCGCACGCCGTAGCGCGCGCCGTCGCCAAGCCGGTCGCGGATCATCGGGCCGAGCCAGGCAAGGTTTACCACGACCTGCGAGATGCCGGCGCGCGCCAGGCGCTCCAGGTGATATTCGATGAGTGCCTTGCCGCGCACTTCGAGAAGCGGCTTCGGTACGCCGTCGGTGAGAGGCCGCATGCGCTCGCCGCGCCCGGCCGCCAGGATCATGGCGCTGCGCGCAGGGTCGGCCATCATCGGCTCGGCGGCGGCCGCGAAGACGGGCCGCCGGCGCCGGGCTTGGCGGTTGGCGACCGGGCGCGCGCCTGCGCCGCTTCGAAGCTCGGATCGATGCGCTCGGCGATGTAGCGCGCGAACTCGGCGCTCTCGGGATAGAGCGCGGCGGCCTCGCGAGTGTAGGCGAGGACGCGCGGCAGATCGTCGAGATAGCCGGGCTTGGCGTCGCGATAGAAGAGGCGCGCGAAGATTCCGAGGACCTTGATGTGACGCTGCAGCCCCATGAGATCGAAGCGGCGAATGAGCTGCTCATCATCCGCGCCGGGATCGAACCCGGCGCGCTTGAGCCGTTGGCGATAGTCGAGCAGCCAGCCGATGACGCGCTCGCGGGGCCACGCGACGTAGCAATCCTTCAGCAAGGAGACCACATCGTAGGTCACGGCGCCGCGCACGGCATCCTGGAAATCCAGAATGCCCGGATTGGCCTCGTCGGTGATCAGCAAGTTGCGTGAATGATAGTCGCGATGAACGAACACGGCGGGCTGCGCGAGCGCGCTCTGCGCGAGCGTCTCGAACAGCCGGTCGAGCATCGCGCGCTCGGCGGATGTCGGCTTTAGCCCAAGATGGCGGTCGAGGAACCAGTCGGGCAAGAGCTGCATCTCGCGGATGAGCGCCGCCCGGTCGTAGGGCGGCAAGGCACGCGCCGCTTCGCCGCCGCGGGTCTGCAAACGCACGAGCGCATCGAGCGCATCGCCGTACAGGCGCTCCACGTCGCGTCCCGCGAGCAGATCGCTCAAGTATTGTCGCTCCCCGAGGTCCGAGAGCAGCAACAGCCCGCGCTCTAGATCGCGCGCCAGGATCACCGGAACGTTCAATCCGATGCCGATCAGCGACTGCGCGACGCCGATGTACGGCGCGAGCGCCTCCTTCTCCGGCGGCGCATCCATCACGATGTAGGAGTGCGCGCCGCGGGTCAGGCGAAAATAGCGGCGAAAGCTCGCGTCCGCCGAGGCGGGCTCGATGCGCGCCTCCGCGAATCCCAGGTCGTCCGTGACCCATTGGCGCAGCAGCGCCAGGCGGGAATCGCTTGCATCCATCACATGCATGCTTGACCATTCGGACACCGCAAATGCGGCGGTACCAAGTATACCGATTAAGGCGATCGACTTTGCCCAAGGGATATCAACGAGCCGCATCGGCCGCCGTTTTCTGCCTGCTCGCGGCTGCCGCGGTTCGCGCCGCCGACGTCTGTCCCGCGCCCCCGAAGCACAAGCGCTCCGCCCCCGCCGTGATCATCCCGAACGGCGATCATCGCATCCGCATCGAAAGCGACGGCGCATCGCTCGATGCGAACGGCTTTGCCGTGCTCACCGGGCACGTGCAGCTGCATCAGGACCAGCGCACCATCGCGGCCGATCGGGTCACCTACGACGAGAATACCGGCAAGGTCACCGTCGCGGGCTCGGTGGACTTCGAGGATCCGCGCCTCGGCATCAAGAGCAACGACGGCGCCTACGATGCCCTCGGCGGCGCATTTTTCGACCAGGCCAATTTCCGCATCTTCGATCGCAGCGGCCGCGGCTTCGCCAAGAAGATGTCGGTGACCCCCGAGGGCATCGTGCATTTGGACACGGTGCGCTACACGAGCTGTCCGGTCGGCAACGAGGACTGGATGATCCAGGCGAACAACCTCAAGCTCGACACCGACGCCGAGCAGGGCATTGCGCATGGCGTGGTCATGCGATTCAAGGACGTGCCGGTCTTCTACACGCCCTATCTCGCCTTTCCTCTGAGCGATGACCGCCAGAGCGGCCTGCTGTTCCCGAGCTTCGGACATTCGGGCAACAACGGCTATCAGCTCGATGTGCCCTACTATTTCAACATCGCGCCCAATTACGACGCGACCCTGACGCCCGGATACCTCTCCAAGCGCGGCGTGCAGCTCGGCGGCGAGTTCCGTTTCCTCACGGAGGGCTCGCACGGCCAGCTCGAGGAGAATTTCCTGCCGAACGACTCGATCCAGAACAGCGACCGCTATTTCGTACACTTCACCGACATCACCAATCTCGCCCCGGGGCTGCGCTTCGATACCGACATCGCCGGGGTGAGCGACAGCAACTACTTCTCCGACTTCGCGGTGGGCGCGGATCAGACCAGCGTTACCTTTCTCGAGCGCCGCGCCGAGTTCCTGTACTACGACGACTACTGGCGCGTGCGCGCCCAGGGACAAAACTTTCAGACCATCGACACCGCCATCCAGTCCGGCGACCGGCCCTACTCGCGCGTGCCGCGCGTCGAGGCCTACGGCCTCTTCCCCTTGCTCGGCGGCCTCGAATTCGCCGTCTCGAGCGAGGCCACGAACTTCATTCGCGAAGTCGGGCCGACCGGGGTGCGCGCCGACGCGTCGCCCGAGCTGCGCTGGGACCTGCGCGCGCCGGGCTATTTCTTCGAGCCCATCGCGGGCTATCACTTCACCCAGTACGACCTGCAGAACGCCGCGTCCGGCGCTCCGAGCACGCCCACCCGCACGCTGCCTTACGCAAGCGTCGATACGGGTCTCGTCTTCGAGCGCGACGCCGGCTCGCAAGGTCAGCGCATCCTGACCCTCGAGCCCCGGCTCATGTATACCTACATCCCCTACCGCAACCAGGACGAGCTGCCGCTGTTCGACACGGGCCTCCCGGACTTCAACATGGTCGAGCTGTTCCGCACGAATCGCTACGTCGGAGACGACCGTATCGGAGATGCCAACCAGCTCGCGTTCGGACTCACCTCGCGCCTGTTCAACGAGTCGACGGGCACTCAGTACCTCTCCGCCACCCTGGGTCAGATCCACTATTTCACCCTGCCGCGGGTGCTCCTGCCGAACGAAATCACTCAAACCTTGCCGGGCCAGACGCTCCCGACACTCCCGGGGCAGACCCAGATCATCCTCCCCGGACAGAATCTCCCGACCCTTCCCGGGCAAACCCTATCGACCGCCCCTCAGGAGGTGGCCCAGGCCTATCACGCCTCGGACCTCGTCGGCGAGGTTTCGCTGTCCGCCTACAAGAACTGGAGCGTGAACCTCGATTACCAGTGGAACCCCTATACCTCGCAAACGGATAAATCCGAAGTCCTGGTCCAGTACCACCCCGATCAGAACAAGGTGATCAATGTCGGCTACCGGTTCCAGCAGGACATTCTGAAGCAGTACGACGTCTCCTTCGCCTGGCCGATCGCCAGCCGCTGGAACACGGTCGGACGCTATGTTTATTCCCTCCAAGACCACGAAGTGATCGAGCAACTGGCCGGATTCGAGTACAAAAGCTGCTGCTGGCGCATCCAGGTGTTGCAGCGGCGCTACTTGACCAACCGAACCGGAGGACTGGATACCTCGGTTGCATTACAATTGGAACTGACGGGCCTCTCCTCGGTCGGAAAGCGATCGGACACGTTCCTGTCCCGAGAGATCAGCGGATACTCGACGCGCGAGCCCGACGAGCGGTAATACCCAACAGGAAGATTTATGCGAAACCCAGTGGTCCTCTGTGGACTTCTCATGGCGGCACTCTTGGCCGGCGCCCGCGCGCCCGCGCAAACCCGGGACATCGGCGCCCACGGGGAGCTGCTCGACCGCATCGCGGCCATCGTCAACGACGGCCTGGTGCTCAAGAGCGAGCTCGACGAGCAGATGGACGCCGTGACCAAACGGCTGCAGGAGCAGAAAGTGGAGCTCCCCCCGGAGAGCGTGCTGCGCCAGCAGGTGCTCGAGCGGCTGATCCTGCAGGAAATCCAGACGCAGCGAGCCAAGCACGTCGGCCTGACCATCTCGGACGAGCAGCTCAACGGCGCGCTGCAAGAGATCGCCCAGCGCAACAAGATCCCGTTCGACGAGCTCCCGACCGCGCTCTCAGCGCAGGGCGTCGATTACAAGCAATATCGCGAGAGCATGCGCAAGGAGCTCACCTTGAGCACCTTGAGGCAGCGCGACGTGATCGCCCACATCAACGTCTCTCCGCACGAGCTCGATCAGTACCTCGCGCGCCAGCAATCGGCGGCGGCGAACGATGAGTTCAACGTCTCGCATATCCTGCTGTCGCTGCCGCAGGCCGCCACGCCCCAGCAGCTCGAGGACATCACCAAGAAAGCCAACGACATCGCGGCGCGCGCCTCCAAGGGCGAGGACTTCGGCCAGCTCGCCATCGCCAATTCGAACAGCCAGACCGCGCTCGACGGCGGCCAGCTCGGCTGGCGCAAGGGCTCGCAGCTGCCGCAGTTCATTCTCGATCTCGTCACCAGGATGAAGCCCGGCGAGGTGAGCACGCCGGTGCGCACCCCGAGCGGCTTTCACATCGTCAAGCTCAATGAGGTGCGCGGCGGCGAGGCTCCGGTGATCGTCAACCAGATTCACGTCAGGCACATCCTTCTGAAGACCAACGAGCTCGACGACGATGCGACGGTGCGCGAGAAGCTGGCCAAGCTGCGTCAGCGCATCTTGAACGGCGAGGACTTCGCGGGGATCGCCTCGGCGACCTCCCAGGACCCCGGCTCCGCGCCGGACGGCGGCGACCTCGGCTGGTCGGGACCGGGAACGTTCGTTCCCGAATTCGACAAAGCGATCGCTGATTTGAAGCCCAATGAGATCAGCGAGCCGTTCAAGACCCGCTACGGCTGGCATATCGTGCAGATCCTCGGCACGCGCACTTATGACAGCACCGACGATATGCGCCGTCAGAGAGCCTTTGCCGCGATTCGCGAGAGCAAGGCCGATGAGGAGACCGAGCTTTGGCTGCGGCGGCTGCGCGACGAGGCGTTCGTCGAGATCAAGATGTAGTGCGCGTCCCGCGCATCGTCGTCACCTCGGGTGAGCCGGCGGGAATCGGACCGGACGCCTGCATCGCGCTCGCCCGGCAGGACTGGCCGGCCGATCTGGTGATCGCCGGCGACGCGAAGCTCCTCGCGCAGACGGCGGCGGACTTGGGGGCCGGCCCGCTTATGTCGAATTACGACCCCTCGGCCGCTCCCGCGGTCTCGCGAGCCGGAGCGCTCAAGCTCCTCGACGTACCGGCAGCGCAGGCGGTGGTGGCCGGCCGGCTCGATACGCGCAACGCCGCTTCCGTCATCGCCATGCTCGATCGGGCTTGCGATGGCTGCCTGCGCGGCGAATTCGCCGCCATGGTGACGGCACCGGTCCAGAAGAGCACGCTCATCGAAGCGGGCTTCGATTTCACGGGACACACCGAATATCTCGCGGCGCGAACCCGCGCCGCCCTGCCGGTGATGATGCTGCAAAACACCGCGCTGCGCGTCGCGCTCGTCACGACGCACTTGCCTCTGGCTGAGGTCCCGCGCGCGATCACCGCCGAGCGGCTGCGCGCGACCCTCATGATCGTGCACGACGATCTGAGCCGCCGCTTCGGGGTCGCCGCACCGCGTATCGCGGTGCTCGGCCTCAATCCGCACGCGGGCGAGTCCGGACACTTAGGTCGCGAGGAGATCGACGTGATCGAGCCGGTCCTCGAGCAGTTGCGCGCGCAGGGACTCGACGTGCGCGGGCCCGTTCCCGCGGATACGGCATTCACGCCCCAGTTTCTCGCGAGCGGCGTGGATGTAGTCGTCGCCATGTATCACGATCAAGGTCTTCCGGTCATCAAGCACGAGGGGTTCGGACACACGGTGAACGTCACCTTGGGGCTGCCCATCATTCGCACCAGCGTGGACCACGGCACCGCGCTGTCGTTGGCGCGCACCGGACGCGCGGATACCGGCAGCCTCGAAGCTGCGGTGAGGCTCGCAATCGAGCTCGCGAGCCATGGTGATCCGTAAGCGCTTCGGACAGCACTTCCTGCACGATCCCGCGGTCATCCGCCGCATCATCGATGCCGTGGCACCCACGAGCGGCGAGCGCGTGGTGGAGCTCGGTCCCGGCCGCGGCGCGCTCACCTTCGGCCTGCTCGAGCGCGCGCAGCGCCTGGACGCCATCGAGATCGACCGCGATCTCGCGCGGCTGCTCGAGGCCGATCCGCGCGCGCAAGGCCGCCTGCGCCTGCACGTCGAGAACATGCTCGATACCGACTTCGCGCTTCTCCGTGGACAGGGAGAGAAGCTGCGAATCGTGGGCAACCTACCCTACAACGTCTCGACGCCCGTGCTGTTTCATCTGCTGAGCCAGCGCGGCGCGATCGAGGACATGCATTTCATGCTGCAGAAAGAGGTCGTCGACCGCATGTCGGCCTCGCCCGGAGGCAAGCAGTACGGGCGCCTCACCGTCATGCTCGCCGCCTACGCCGAGGTCGAGGCCCTGTTCGAGGTGGGCCCGGGCGCCTTCCGCCCGCCGCCGCGGGTACGCTCCGCTATCGTTCGCTTGCGTCCGAGCACCGAGCCGCGATTCGCCATCGGCAGCGACGCCGCGCTCCGGACGATTGCGACAGCCGCCTTCTCCCACCGCCGCAAGACCCTGCGCAACGGTCTTAAGGGCCTTCTCCCCGTCGAGGACATCGATGCCTGCGGGATCGATGCGCAACTGCGTCCGGAAGCGCTTGCACCGGAGCAATTCGGCCGCCTCGCCGTGAAGTACCACCGTAATCGCGCTGCGGACGCGCCCGCACGAGGCGCCGTGGAGGCGCGCGCGGCGCGGGAGGGTTGAACGCGCCTGCAGTCCGCTATACTGGGGGTCAGATGGCCGCATATCGCAAGATTTTGGTGTTGTTGGACCTATCGGAAGGCAGCGAGCGGGTGTTCGCCGCAGGCCGCGACATGGCGGCGCATTCGAACGCCGCAATCGTGGCGCTGCACGTGGTCGAATACCTGCCCGCCGAGCCGTTGGGCGAGTCGCTCATGCCGATCACGCAGATCGAGACGAGCCTGACCGAGCGCGCACGCGCGCTGCTTTCGGACCTGGTGAGCCGCCAGGGTACGCCGAGCACCAGCGCCCGCGTCGAGATCGGCAACACCAAGGCGGAGATCCTGCGCGTCGCCGAGGAGGAACGGGCGGACCTGATCGTGCTCGGCAGCCGCGAGCGTCACGGCCTCGCGATCCTGGTCAACTTCACCGAGGACACCGTGCTGCACGCCGCGCATTGCGACGTGCTCGCAGTGCGGCTGAGCTGAGGCGGCCATGACGACCGACACGCAGAGGCCGAGAATTCGCGTCGATGTCGAGACATCATACATCGAGGAACAATCCGATCCCCGCGACAAGCGCTTCGTCTTTTCCTATACGATCACCATACGTAACGAAGGCCAGATCCCCGCGCGGTTGCTCACGCGTCATTGGATCATCACGGATGCAAACGGCAACGTGAAGGAAACACGCGGCGATGGGGTGGTGGGCGAACAGCCCTATCTCAAGCCCGGCCAGGGATTTCGCTACTCGAGCGGCGCCGTTATCGAGACTCCGGTAGGCACCATGCAGGGAAGTTACCAGATGATGGCCGACAACGGGCTCAAGTTCGACGCCCCGATCGCGCCCTTCCGGTTGGCCATTCCGGGAGTCCTGCACTAAGCCGGTGGCGCTCTACGCAATCGGCGACGTGCAGGGCTGCGACGCGGAACTCGAGGCCCTGCTCCGCTCGCTGCGCTTTTCGCCTGACCGCGACCGGCTGTGGTTCGTGGGCGATCTGGTCAATCGCGGTCCGGCCTCGCTCGAAGTGCTACGCCGCATCCGCGATCTCGGCGACGCGGCCACCGTCACGCTCGGCAACCATGATCTGCACTTGCTGGCCGTCGCGTTCGGCTGCTCGCGCCTGCGGTCCGATGACACTCTGACGCCGATCCTGAACGCCCCGGACCGCGACGCACTGCTCGAGTGGCTCCTCGGGCGTTCGATGCTCGCCGAGGATCGTGCGCTGAATCTGTGCCTCGTGCACGGCGGCCTATCGCCCCAGTGGGACGTGACCACCGCGCGCAGCTGCGCGCGTGAGGTCGAGCAGGCCCTGCGCAGCCAGCCGGAGAAGCTCTTCAAGCACATGTACGGCGACAAGCCGGACCGCTGGGACGACAGTCTCGCCGGCGCCGAGCGGCTGCGCTACATCGTCAACTGCTTCACCCGGCTGCGCTACGTGGACGAGCACGGCAGACTCGAGCTGCACGCCAAAGGCGCGCCCCGCAAGGGCCAGCGGGCCTCGCTCATCCCCTGGTTCGAGGCGCCCGGTGCGCGCTGGCGCGGCACGCGCATCGTCTTCGGCCACTGGTCGACTCTGGGATTCTTGCAAAATGCCGATGTGATCAGCCTGGACACGGGATGCGTCTGGGGCGGAAGCCTCACCGCACTGCGCCTCGACGCGGCGGCGGCCGCCCCCGTACAGGTGGAGTGCCGGGCGGTATAATCCCGCCATGCACGTCTCGCCGCCATTCAACCTGCGTGCTTGGGTCGACCAGCATCGCTCGCTGCTGAAGCCTCCCGTCGGCAACAAACTGCTATTCGAGGACGGCGAATTCATCGTCATGGCCGTCGGCGGTCCCAATGCGCGCAAGGATTTTCACCACGACCCCGGCCCGGAGCTCTTTTATCAGCTCGAGGGCGACATCGTGCTGCAGACCATCCAGGCGGAGCGCAGGGTCGACGTGCCGATCCGCGAGGGCGAGGTGTTTCTGCTGCCCGCCGAGATCCCCCACTCGCCGCAGCGCGGCGCGGGCACGGTCGGCATCGTGGTGGAGCGCCGCCGCACCGCCGAAGAGCTCGACGGATTCTCCTGGTACTGCGAGCGCTGCGGCCATCGCCTGTACCTCGAACGGCTCCACATCGATGACATCGAGAGCCAGCTCCCCCCGGTCTTCCAGCGATTTTTCTCGAACATCGAGCACCGGACCTGCGCCGTGTGCGGCACCGTGATGGCGGCGCCGGGCGAGAGTCCGGGCCGTTCGGGCGCAACCTGACTGCCTTGCCGGAACTCGACGCCGCGAGCGCATCCGAGCTGGACGCACGCGATCCGCTCGCTTCCTTCGCGGCGGAGTTCCACCATCCGCAGGTTGCCGCCGGCCGCAAGGCCGTCTATCTGTGCGGCCATTCTCTCGGCTTGCAGCCGAGGGCCGCAGCGTCCTACGTGAGCGAGGAGCTGGCCGAATGGCAGCGCCTGGGCGTTCGGGGACATCATGAGGGGACGCGTCCCTGGGTCGGCTACCACGAGCATGCGGCGGCCGGGCTCGCGGCGCTTGCCGGTGCTTCCGAGCTCGAGGTGGTGGCGATGAATTCGCTCACCGTCAACCTGCACCTCATGATGGTGAGCTTTTTCAGACCTGAAGGCCGCCGCAATTGCGTGCTCATCGAGAAATCGGCATTTCCTTCCGACCGCTATGCCGTCGTGTCGCAGCTCGAGTATCACGGGCTCGGCCCGCGGCATCTCATTGAAGTGGAGCCGCGCGCGGGCGAGCACGCCTTGCGCACCGAGGATGTCCTCGACGTGCTGGCACGCGAGGGCCCGCGGCTCGCGTTGGTGCTTTGGCCGGGCGTGCAATATCTCACCGGCCAGCTGTTCGATCTCGGTGCCATCACGGCCGCGGCGCAGGCCGCGGGCGCCGTGGTAGGCCTCGATCTCGCGCACGCGATCGGCAACGTGCCGTTGCGGCTGCACGACTGGAATGCGGACTTCGCGGTCTGGTGCAGTTACAAGTATCTGAACGCGGGGCCGGGTGCCATCGGCGGATGCTTCGTGCACGAGCGCCACGCGCGCGAGTCCGGCCTGCCGCGTTTCGCGGGCTGGTGGGGACACGACAAGGCACGCCGCTTCGAGATGGCCCCGCACTTCCGTCCCATCTCCGGCGCCGAGGGCTGGCAAGTGAGTAATCCGCCGGTGCTGTCCGCCGCACCCCTTCTGGCATCGCTCGAGCTGTTCGAGCGTGCGGGCCTTGTGCGCTTGCGCGAAAAATCCGTGCAGCTCACGGGATTCATGCAGCGCTCGATCCAGAACCGGCTGGGCAGTACCGTCGAGATCATCACGCCGCTCGATGCGACACAGCGCGGCAGCCAGTTGAGCCTGCGCCTCGCGCTCCCCTCCTCCGCTGCCAAGCGCTGCCACGAGCGTCTCACCGCAGCAGGCGTGATCGGAGATTGGCGCGAGCCGGACACCCTGCGCTTCGCACCGATTGCGCTCTATAACTCGTACCGCGACGTCGTCGAAGCGGTCGATGCGCTCACGAGGGCGGTCGCCGCGTGAGTCTCGCGGGCGATTCCGTCGTCATCGTCGGTGCTGGACCCACCGGCGCCCTGCTCGGCGTTCTCCTCAAGCGGCGTGGCATGGGTGTGACGCTTTACGAAAGCCACTCCGATCCGCGCGACAACGCAGGCGACGCCGGCCGCTCGATCAACCTGGCGCTCGCCGACCGCGGCATGCATGCGCTCGCGCGCGCGGGACTTCTCGATCGCATTCGGCACCTCGTAGTACCCATGCGCGGCCGATTCGTGCATCAAGCGGACGGCTCCAGCGGGCTACAGCCCTACGGCCGGCTGCCGAACGAGGTCATCTATTCGATCTCTCGGCGCGAGCTCAACCAGGTGCTGCTCGATGCTGCGAGCAGCGCAAGCGTCGACGTGCGCTTCGAGCACCGGCTGGAGGACGCGGATTTTGCAGCCGGCAGGGCGCACGTCCGCGATCTGCGCCGCGGACTCAGCTGCGAGATTGCCATGCGCCCTTTGCTCGCCGCCGACGGCGCCGGATCGCTCGTGCGCCGCTGCCTCGCCGCCCAAGGCCTGATCGAAGCCGTCGAATCCCCGCTCGAGCACGGCTACAAAGAGCTCTCGATTCCCGCAGGTCCTGCCGGCGCCGCGCGGCTCGAGCGCGAGGCGCTGCATATCTGGCCGCGCGGCGGCTACATGCTGATCGCGCTGCCCAATCAGGACGGCAGCTTCACGGCGACGCTGTTCCTGCCGCTCGAGGGGGCCTCGAGCTTCGCTTCCTTGAGCTCGCCGCCGGCGATCGATGCGTTCCTGTCCGCGAATTTTCCGGACGCTCGCGCCTTGATGCCGGATTGCGTCGAGGAGTTTCAGCGCCATCCCACCGGATTCCTGGGAACGGTGCACGCTCGCACCTGGGCTGCTGCGGGCACCGCGGCGCTGATCGGCGACGCCGCGCACGCCATCGTTCCTTTTCACGGCCAGGGCATGAACTGCTGCTTCGAGGATTGCCTGGAATTCGATGCCTGCCTCGAGGGCGCCTCATCCTGGGAGTCCGTGTTTGCAGAGGTTTACGCGCGGCGCAAACCCAACGCCGATGCCATCGCCGCGATGGCGCTCGAGAACTATCTGGAAATGCGCGAGCGTGTCGCGGATCCACACTTCCGGCTGCAGCAATCGCTCGCGCTCGAGCTCGAGCGCCGCTATCCGCGGCGATTCATTCCGCGCTACTCGATGGTGATGTTCCATCACGAGATTTCCTACCGGACGGCGCAGGAGCGCGGCCGCATCCAGGCGCAGCTTCTCGCCGAGCTCACCGCCGCGGCGCGCAGCCTAGCGGACGTCGACTATGCACTCGCCGGACGCCGGGTCGAATCGGAGCTTCCCGCGCTTGCCGATCTCTCGAGCGTGATGAAGCTGTAAGCCGCGGAGTTCTGTTCGTCGGCTTCGTGGCGCTCGCGCGCGGACTCGCGCCACTCGGGCCCGCGCCAGCCGTCGAAGAAGGCATCCCCGTCCTCGATGTGCGTGTGCACGAGAGTGAGGTGCATGCACTCCGCCCAGGGTATGCATTGGCGGAACACCTCGGCGCCGCCGATGACCATCAAGGGAGCATCTTCGCCGGCGGCCGCGCGCGCCGCTGCCTGAGCGGCATCGAGCGTCGGCACGACGGTGCAGTCCCCGGGTGCGAATCGGCTCGAGCGGCTCAGCACCAGATTCAAGCGGCCCGGCAGCGCGTGCCCGATGGATTCATAGCTCTTGCGGCCCATGAGGATGGGTTTGCCGAGCGTGAGGGCCTTGAACCGGCGCAGGTCCGCCGAGAGGCGCCACGGCAATTGATTGCGGCGTCCGATGACGTCGTTCTCGGACACGGCGACGACGAACTGCATGCGCATCACGGCCATGCGCACTTATACGATGACCGCCCGCAAACCTCCAGCCGCGTGCGCAGCCGCGGGCGCCGCGCGGCTGAGCGTGTCGCCTATCGCTGCGCTACGCGCGCCGGTGTCCCGCGTGCATCGAGCAGCGGCAGCGCCGAGAGCGCGATCATGCCGCGTCTATCGGCCTCGCAGCGCACCCGTGCCAACACTTCGCCCGTCTTCACGTTATTGGCCTGCAAGTCGAACGAGTAAGAAGTCGGAAAGTAGTCCGCGATCGAGCTCGCGAACTGTTCCCTGCCGTACACCACTTTGAAGGCATGGGCGGCACCCTCGGACTGCGCGAGCGTCTTTTCGAACGCGTTTACACAGGCGTCCAGCGAGGCTTTGGCGGGCCACGCCTGGGAGACGGCGGGGCAAACGGCGGCGAGAGTGGCGAGTGAAAGGCCCAAACGGCGAATCGTCATGCTGGTACTCCTCGAGAGTCGAAATACCAACGCCCCTTAAGATCACGATAGGGAGCCGCTGCGGCGGCCGCAAACGAGAAATCTTTCAGCCGCGTGCGATCCGGCTCATCTATGTGAACGGGGTCACGTCAGGCGACTCGGCACTCTTTCAGGATCCAGCGCGTGAGCTCCTGCAGATCCTCACGCTTGCCATCCTCCGGACGATGCAAGAGTACGTAGCTCTCGTTGGTCGTGAGCTCGTCCGTGAACAGCTTGACCAGGCCGCCGGCGGCGAATCGATCGGCGCTGAGGCGCGAAGGCACCAGCGCGACGCCGACGCCCTGCTCCGCGGCGAGCACGACCGCGGACATGGTGTTGAGGCGCACCAGCCGGTTGGGCTTGATGGCCGGGATCTTGAGTCCGGCGGCCCAGCGTTCCCAGGCGTCGCGACGCTCCTCGTGCAGCAAAAGATTCTTGCCGTTCAAGTCATCGTAGGTCTCGATCGGATTCTCGAGCAGGAATCTCGGCGAGCACGCCGCGATGAAGCTCTGCGCGAAGAGCTCGTGCACGGTGAATCCTTCCCACGGTCCATTGCCGACGACGATGGACAGATCCGCCTCGGGCGGGTGACTCTTGGGTGCGGACGATGAGGTCTCGATGCGGATGTCGGTCTCCTCGCGCGCCTGCGTGAAGGACGCGAGCCGCGGCAGGAGCAGCGCGCGGGCGAAGAACGGGGGCACGTTCAGCCGCAGGATGCTGCGGCCGTAGCGCATCTTGAGCTGCTCCGTCACCGACTCGAGCCTCGCGAACAGGTCGCTGATGTGCTCGAGATAGTGCGCGCCCGCGTCGGTGAGCGCGAGCGTGCGCACGCCCCGCTCGAACAGCGCCACGCCGAGCTGCTCCTCGAGGCCCTTGATCTGATGGCTCACGGCGGACGGAGTCAAATGCAGCTCTTCCGCGGCCGCCTTGAAGCTCTTCAGCCGCGCGGCCACTTGAAAGGTCTTGAGAAATTTGAGCGAAGGTAACCGCATAGGTCGCCAATGTTAGCAATATCCGGTTTCAGCAATATTCATGCCAGAGAAAGACCGGTCGGTCGGGGGCGCGCACCGCCCCATGCGCCAGTGTGTGCTGCCTAGGGGGGCGTCACCGTGCGCAGGCGCACAAAGGCGGCGCAGCAAGCCGCTCCTACTCGCGGCCGCGGAACCATCCCGTGAGGCTCAGTCGCGGGACTCGGGTGAGCAGCACCTCGTGCTCGCGCGATTCGGAGAGAAACAGCACCAGCCGTCCGCCCTTGGGCTCGATGTCGCGGAATCGGCCGTCGTCGGCACGAATCCGCAGGGCGCCGCCGTCGGCCGCCGACCACTGCTCGTTCAGATACAGCACCAAGGAGACCCGACGCGCCGCGTGCCCCAGCGGCCGATCGACGTGCAGGGAGTAGGCCGCGCCCGGCGGATACCAGGCGTAGTGGATCTCCAGATCAAACAAGCCCAGATATGCGCCCTCATTCAAGCACAACCGCAGCCGCTCGAGCGAGCGCAGCAGCAGGGCTTCGGCGGAGAACGCCGCCTCTCCCAACCAGCAGATGCGATCGCCGCGAAGGTCCTCGCGGCGCTGCAAGCTCCTGTCCGCGCCGATGCGCGCTTCGGCGAAGCCGCCGCGGGCGCGGCGCGATGCCGCACACTCGGCGAGCGCATGGACGTCGCGCGACGGCAAGAAGCCATCGCTGACCGAGATGCCGTCCGCGCGCAATTCCAAAAGGATGCGATCGAGCACCCTGCCGTCAATGTCGGGCACGCTGGCGGGCACCGGACTTCTTGCCCGCCCCGAGCTTCTCGCGCGGCGCGGACTTCTTGCGCGGCCTGGACTTCTTGCGCGGCCTGGACTTCTCGCGCGGCCTGGACTTCTTGCGCGGCCTGGACTTCTTGCGCGGCGGCTTTTTCGGCTCGAGCATGCTGCCGCGACAGCCCGGTGCTCCGCATCGGCAGGCGAAGATCGCGTCGACATCGTCCGGATCGTCGGGATCGCGCGTGATCTGGTAATCGTAAACCAGCTCCTCGCCCGCCTGGATGGTGCGGATGGCGTCGATGAATACGCGCTTCGTCATGATGCCGCTTTCGCAGTTCGGATCGCAGGCATGGTTGATGAATCGCGCCTCATTGCCGTTGCGGCCGGCATCGATCACGGTCTTCGAATCCACCGTGAACAGGAACGTGTGATTATCCTTGGCGTCCTTGTCTTCGTAGCGCTCGTCCGCCTGTTCGTGGGTGATCCGATCGCCGAGATACTCGATCACGGTCGTCCCTTTGCGGATGCGGCGCAGGGCGAACACGCCGTAACCATGGACGCGGGAGTGGCGAACTTCAATCATCGGCCTGCGGCGGGCACGCGTGCTCATGAGTCGGAGGGGCACCTGTCAGACGGCAATCGGCGCTTTGATCGCAGCGTGATGCCGGTAATTACGAAATTCGAAGTCTTCGTAAACGTAGTCGAACAGGCTCGGGGGCCGCCGCTTGAGCACGAGCTCGGGCAGCGGATACGGGGTGCGCGACAGCTGCAAATCCGCTTGCTCGAGATGGTTCGAATATAAATGGCAGTCCCCGCCCGTCCAGACGAACTCCCCCGGCTCGAGGTCGCACTGCTGCGCGACCATGTGCGTGAGCAAGGCATAGGAGGCGATGTTGAAGGGCACGCCGAGCAGCGCATCGGCGCTGCGCTGATAGAGCTGACAGGAGACCCGCCCCCCCGCCACGTAGAACTGAAACAGCGCATGGCAAGGGAGCAAAGCCATGTCCTCGAGCTCGCCCACGTTCCATGCGCTCACCACGAGACGGCGCGAGTCGGGATTCGTCTTGATCTGCTCCACGACGTGGGCCAGCTGATCGACGGTGCGTCCATCGGCCGCGGTCCAGGCGCGCCATTGCTTGCCGTAAACCGGGCCGAGCTCGCCGCGTTCGTCGGCCCACTCGTCCCAGATGCTCACGCCGTGCTCGCGCAGGTATTTGACGTTGGTCCCTCCCTGGAGGAACCACAGCAGCTCATGAACGATGGATTTGAGGTGCAGTTGCTTGGTCGTGACCAGCGGAAATCCCTCGTCGAGATCGAAGCGCATCTGATAGCCGAACACACTCAGCGTGCCCGTACCGGTCCGGTCCCCCTTGAGGGCGCCGCGCGTGCGGATGTGGCGCAGAAAGTCCAGATACTGCCGCACGTCAAGCCTTGGCGGCGACGAGATTGCCGCTCGGCTGCGCCCGCCGATAGGCGTACAGCACCACGATCAGGCCTACGACGATCATTGGAAGGGTCAGAAGCATGCCCATGGTCAACCAGTCGCCCACCAGATACCCGATGTTGGCATCGGGCAGGCGCACCCATTCAACCGCGAAGCGCGCGCACCCGTATACGACCAGAAACAGGCCGGTCGGCGCAAGACGCGGCCGCGGCTTGCTGGTAAACCACCATAGGATCAGGAACAGCACCAGCCCCTCGAGACCGGCCTCATAAAGCTGCGAGGCGTGACGCACCGTGACGGTGCCGTCCGGGCCGGCGACGGCAAACCCCCAAGGTACTTGAGTGGGCTTGCCCCACAGCTCACCGTTGATGAAATTGCCGATTCGCCCCGCCATCAACCCGATGCCCGGAAGAGGCGCCACGAAATCCATGACGTCCGCGAAATTCTTGCGCTTCACGCGAGCGAAGACGAGGGTGGCGGCGATCACACCGAGCATGCCGCCATGGAACGACATGCCGCCGTCCCAGATGCGCAAGACGTTGAGCCAGCTCTCGGCAATCACGTCGTGGCCGTAGAAGATGCACCAGCCGATCCGTCCGCCGAGAATCACGCCCACCGCACAATAGAAGATGAGGTCGTCGATATCGAGGGCGGTCCACGTCGAGCCCGGGCGGCGGGCACGATATCGAGCGAGGAGCCAGCCCGCCACGAATCCAATCAGGTACATGATGCCGTACCAGTGAACGTGCAGCGGGCCCAGGGAGATGGCGATGGGATTGATGTGGGGATAGGTGAGCATGGTGCTACTTTAAACTTTCATTGACCCGGCAGAAATAGGCCTTGAGATAGCGCGTTTCCGGAATGGCCGGATGAACGGGGTGGTCCGGAGCCTGCCCCCCCAGCTCGAGCACTTGCAAGTGCTTGCCCGCGCCGCGCGCCGCCTTGGCGATCGCATCCTGCAGATCTTCCGCGCTCACATGATACGAGCAGGAGCAGGACACCAGGATCCCATCGTCGGCGAGCAGCTGGAGCGCGAGCTGATTCAAGCGCTTGTACGCCGCGAGCGCCTTCGGCAAGTCCTTCTTGCGCTTGGCGAAGGCGGGGGGGTCGACGACCACGATATCGAACCGCGAGCGCTCCTGCGCGAGCGCCTCGAGCACGTCGAACGCATCGCCCTTGCGGGTTGCGAGCGATAGCGAGTTCTCGCGCGCGCTTTGCAGCGCGAGCTCGAGCGCATGCGCGGAGCTGTCGACGCAGATCACCTCGCCGGCGCCGTCCTTGGCCGCACGCGCCCCCCACGCGCCCACGTAGCTGAACACATCGAGCACCCGAGCGCCTGCGCGCACGTACTTCGTGAGCGCGCGCCGATTGGCGGACTGGTCGAAGAACCAGCCGGTCTTTTGGCCTTCGGCGAGCGGAACCCGAAATCTCAAGCCGCCTTCGATCACCGCGGCAGTGTCCTCGAGCCGGCCCTTGGCGGCCTCCACGTAGGCCGGAAGCCCCTCGAGCTCTCTCGCCGAGCCGTCATTCTTGAAGATCAATGTCTCGCACTCGAACACGCGCTCGGCCGCGGCCCGGATCTGCGGCTTCATGAGCTCCATCCCGGCGGTGCCGATCTGCGCCACGCACCGCTCGCCGTAACGGTCGATCACCAGGCCCGGCAGTCCGTCGGCCTCGCCGTACACCGCGCGGTAATAGGGATCGGCGTACAGCCGTTCGCGCAGGGCGAGTGCCGTGCGGAAGCGTGCCTCGAACCAGCGGGCATCCGGAATCGCCCACGTCTCGAGCAGCCGCGCCGTGATCAACGAGGAGGGGTTGGCGTAGGCGAGTCCCAGGGCGCGGTCGTTGTGCGCCAGCACACGCACGAGCTCGCCCGATTTGAGCTTGTTGAGCGGCGTTTGCTGTGTGTCCACCTCGTTGCTGAACACCCATAGGTGTCCTGCCTGCAGACGCCGGTCTTCGTTGCGCTTCAGCCGCAACGGCGGCAAGTGCGTCACGTCGAGTTCAGACATGTCGGGGACTAAAGGTTAAGATGGCACGCATTCTAACCGACGCGGGCACCGACGATGCAGCGCAATCGACTCGCCGCGGAAACGAGTCCCTATCTTCGGCAGCACGCGGACAATCCGGTGGACTGGTATCCGTGGGGCGAGGAGGCGCTCGCGCGCGCGCGCGGCGAGGACAAGCCCATCCTGCTGTCGATCGGCTATTCGGCGTGCCACTGGTGTCACGTCATGGCGCACGAGTCCTTCGAGGATGCCGCGACCGCAGAGGTCATGAACCGTCTGTTCGTCAACATCAAGGTGGATCGCGAGGAGCGTCCGGACCTTGACAAGATTTATCAAGCCGCGCAGCAGCTCCTGACGCAGCGCGCGGGCGGCTGGCCCTTGACCATGTTCCTCACGCCCGACGATCAGCAGCCGTTTTTTGGCGGCACGTACTTCCCGCGCGAGCCGCGTTACGGGATGCCGGCCTTCACGGATCTGCTCGAGCGCGTGGCCGAGTATTATCACGCCGAGGGTGCGGCCATTCGCCAGCAAAGCGGCAATCTCGCCGCCGCCCTCGAGCGCTTGCAGGCCACCGCGGACGCTACAGTCGCGGACGACGAGGCCGCGCTCGATGAGTCCCCCTTGCAGCTGGCGCGCACCGCGCTCGAGGGGTCTTTCGACCGCCGCTTCGGCGGCTTCGGCGCGGCGCCGAAGTTTCCGCATCCCCAGAGCATCGAGCGCTGCCTGCGCGATACGAGCGCAGCATCGTTATCCATGGCCTCGCTCACCCTCTCGCGCATGGCCGAGGGCGGGCTCTACGATCAGCTCGGCGGCGGCTTCGCGCGCTATTCGGTGGACGAGTCCTGGACCATCCCGCATTTCGAGAAAATGCTCTACGACAACGCGCAGCTCCTCGGCACCTATGCGGCAGCCGCCGCCGTGACAGGCGACAAGCTGTTCGCGCGCATCGCGGAGGAAACTGCGGACTGGCTGCTCCGCGACATGCATGCACCGCAAGGTGGGTTTTACTCGAGTCTCGACGCGGACTCGGAAGGACACGAGGGCCGGTTCTACGTATGGAGCGCGGCCGAGGTGCGTGAGCGATTGAGCGAGGCCGAGTATGCGGTCTTCGCCCGCCGGTTCGGCCTCGATCAGGCCCCCAATTTCGAGGGGCACTGGCATCTGTGCGTTCGCGGCCCGCTCGAGGGAGCGGATGAGGCGGGCGGCGCACCGCCCGCGCTCATCGAGGCGGCCCGCTCGAAACTCCTCGCCGCACGGACGCTGCGCGTCTGGCCCGGGCGGGATGAGAAGATCCTGACCTCATGGAACGCGCTCACGATCCGTGGACTCGCAATCGCCGCCCGGGTGCTGCATCGTCCGGATCTCGCCGACGCCGCGACTCATGCGGTCGATTTCATCCACCGCACGCTGTGGCAGGAGGGGCGGCTGCTCGCGACCTACAAGGACGGCCGTGCGCATTTGAATGCCTATCTCGACGATTACGCGTTTCTCGCCGATGCACTGCTCGAGCTTTTGCAGGCTCGATGGCGCGACCGCGATCTCGAATTCGCACAAGCGCTCGCCGAGGCGATCCTGGCCCGCTTTGCCGATCCGCAAGGCGGGGGATTCTATTTCACCGCCTCCGATCACGAGCGGCTCATCCATCGCAGCAAGACTTTCAGCGACGAATCCATTCCGGCGGGCAACGGCATCGCGGCCACCGTGCTCTGCCGGCTGGGATTTCTACTCGGCGAGCCGCGCTATCTCGCGGCCGCCGAGCGCACGCTGCGCGCGGGCTTCGAGGAGATGCGACAGTACCCTGGGAGCCACATGAGCCTCATCGCCGCCCTGGAGGATTACTTGAAGCCGCTGCAGATTCTCATACTGCGTGGCCCCGAGGCGCCGCGCTGGGCACACGCGCTCGCGGCGCGTTATGCGGCCTCGCGCATGGTGTTTGCGATTCCGGCCGACACGCCCCGCTTGCCCGCGGCCATCGCGGCGAAGCCGGCCCAAGGGCCGGCAACCGCCTATCTTTGCACCGGCACGAGCTGCTCGGCGCCCTTCACGCGCTTGGAGGATCTGGAGCGCGCCCTCGACGGCAAAGGTCAAGTGACAGGAGACACCGGTGAACGCTAATCGAGCCTTGACGACATGCCTGATCCTTTTCTTCGCCATCCTCGTCGGCGGGTCGACCAGCCTCGCCGTGGACAATCCGCCGTTCCTCCGGATCACGCCTGCCGACGTGCACTGGCAAAATCTGCCCGGCGGCGACGGCGTTCAGATCGCCACGCTCCTGGGGGATCCGACTAAGACAGGCATTTATGTGATCCGCGTGAAATTCCCGCCGCACCTCATGGACTCGCCGCATTGGCATCCGCACGATCGCTACGTCACCGTGTTGCAAGGTACCTGGTATGCCGGCACCGGCGACACATTCGACCTCGCCCGCGCGGTGCCCTTGAAACCGGGCAGCTTCATGTTTCATCCGGCGAAGGCGACTCACTGGGACGGCTCCGCCGGGGACGAACCAGTGATCGTTCAGATCATCGGCGAGGGTCCGGGCACCACCACGCAAGTCGATCCCAAGCAGCCAGATTGGATCGAGGTCCATCGCTGAGTGCAATCGCCGGTTCTGCAGGTGCTGGACCTTCAGGCGAACAGCGATGCAATCGTGCTCATGGCGTGCCGCGCTTCCGCCAGATCGGGCACCGTCGAGTCATCCCCGACCCCGAAGTAATCACTCTCGCCGACGACCTGAAATACATTCCCGTCACGGCGCGGAATGAAGTTCGCGTCCTTGTACGCCAGCCCATAGTGAATATCGGACTGGGGGATCGTGCGCGCCAGCTGCCCGCGCACCGGCACCAGGGTCTCATCGCCGAACAGCGCGCGAGCGCCGTATCCCGTGGCATTGATGAGCGTCTTCTCCTGTAGCGAGCCGAAATCCGCCGGGGTACGGAATTCCGTGACCTCGATCTTGCCGCCGCTGGTGAGAAAGTCCGACATCAGCAGGCGCATGTTCGCGTTCAGATTGAACATCATCCAGGGCCGGCCGTGGACCGTATACGCCCCGAAGGGATGGCTGCCGGGCGGAAACACCGTGCTTTTCGGCTCGAGGTCGGCGAGCAGATCGCTTTCCAACTTTGCAAACGCGGGCCGTGTATCGGCATCCCGCGATACGGGGGTCGCAGCCGTCTCCCTGACGCTGTAGTGCTCGATCCATTCCACCGGATCACCCGGGAGGCCAAGGAAGCTTTGATAGGTCTGCCAAGAGCGCCGCGCCATCGCTTCCCATTGGCGCTTGAATGCCGGCGTGGCGTTCTGCTCCAGACAGATTCTCGAATCCGGCGACCAGACCCCGGTGGCGAGCGAGGAGCGCACGTTCGGCGGCAGGTCCTTGGCATAGATCGTGACGCGCAGGCCCGCGCGTTGGAGGAGCAGGGCCGAGGTGAGACCGAGCGCACCGCAGCCGATCACGCCGACTTCGCGCGCCCCGGTGGCGAGGGCGTTGTCGGTGGCGATGGCGCTCGAGCCCCACGACAGCGACCAGCCGCTGCCTCCGTGCCCGTAGTTATGGACCACCGTCTTGTTGCCGATGCGTTCGACATCAAGACGCGGACCCTGTGGGCGGAAGGGACGCGTGCAGACGGTGATGGAGGTGATCCGGTCAAGGTCTGCGTGCAGCGGCGGCAATTCCAAGCGACCCGGGGGAGTACCGTTCGGTCGCGGCGCAGGTGCGCGGCACCCCTCCAGCATCCCCAGCAGCAACGTCGCGCCTGTGCCGGCGAGTACCGCTCGACGCCCGATGGAATCAGCCATGCAAAAGTCCCGCCACGTACCGCCCTCCCCAGTTGCTCCGTTACAACGCGCGCAATCTACTTGAGATAGCCCGCGATCCGCCCTCGCAGCTCGCCATGCTGGGCCTGCGAGAACTGCGGCGCGGCCTGCCAATCGAGCGCCCACGGCTGCGCCGCGCGAATGCCCGGCGCCTCATCGGCCCGCCGCGGAAAGATGTGCGCGTGCAGCGCGGGCTCGGCGTTGCCGAACAGCGCATAATTAATTCGCACCGCGCCCGTCACCGCAAGCACCGCATCGCCGACCCGCGCCATGTCGGCGAGAAACTGCGTGCGCTCGGACTCTTCGAGCACGTTCAGGTGAGCGACCACGGGATCGGGCAGCAGCAGGCAGTACCCTGCCAAAACCTGGCGCTCTCCCATGACGGCCCAGCCGGACGGAAGTCTCGCGACGCGTGCGGGATAATCATCGGCGCGGCAGCGCTCCACCATGCGGTGAATCGCAGTGAGGGCGGAAGGCGCTTTGTCCATGACTTCAGCTCTCCAGCGCGGCATCGCGCGAGGCGCTCTCCGGCGTCTTCGCCGCGTGCGCCGCCATCGGCAGGCGCACCACGAAGCGCGAGCCGACGCCCTCCAGACTCTCCACGAAAACCTCGCCCCTATGCATCGCCACCACCATGGAGACCAGATGCAACCCGACGCCCGTGCCCGCGACCCGGGTCGCGTTGCTGCCGCGGAAGTAGCGCTCGAACAGCCTCACCCGATCACGCGCCGGAATGCCGATGCCGTGATCGCGCACCTGCACCACCAGCCACCCCGACTCCTCGCACGCCTTGACCTCGGTGGGACTCGAGGCCGGTGAGTACTTGATGGCGTTGGAGATGAGATTGCTGAATGCATGGAACAGGAGTTTCGGGTCGCCATGGATCGCCGCAGGCAATGACTCGAAATCCTCGATGATGATGGCGCCGCGGTTCGCATCGCGGTGAGCCTGGCAGGCATCCCGCAACAGCACGGTCGGATCGAGGTCGCAGGGATGAAACGCGGCGCGGCCGTCGAGAACCCGCGAGGCTCCGAGCAGACTGTCCATGATGTTGGTGATCCGCTGCACGGCGCTGCGGATGCGGGCGCCGCGCTCGGCGGCGTCCGCGGGATCGAGACGGTCTCGCGTCTTGATGAGCCGCTGCGCGTGACCGTCGATGATGGTGAGGGGGGTGCGGAATTCGTGGGACGTCATGGTGACGAAGTCGCGCTGCTGCTCCAGCAGGCGCCGCTCGTTCTCGAGGCCCGCCTCGAGCGCGGCCGCCTGCTCGAGCAAGCGGCGCTGGCTCGTCTCGAGGGCGACCGCGTTCTCCCGGAACACGGCGACCGCGCGGGCCATCTCGCCGATCTCATCGGCGCGCGCCACGCTCGGGATCGCGATCGCGGTATCGTGATCGGCCAGCAGGCGCATGCCGATGGCGAGCTTCATGAGCGGCGCCAGGATGCCCCGCACCACATAAGCAATGACGGCCAGTAGCAAGAACGCCGCGAGCAAGATGGCCGTAACCAGCATGGTCCGCGCATGCGCATAGGTCGAGGCGGCGCGTTCGCTGTCGCGGCGCGCCTTGACGAGGGTCTGATCGGTGAGCCGGCTCAGCGTGTCGCTGGACAGATCGAACGCATGCCGCGATTGCGTCTTGTACAGAAGCGTGGCCTGCGCGCCATCGCCGGCGCGCGCGAGGGCGAGGACGCGGTCCGCGATGAGCTGGTAAGCGGCCCACTGCCGCGCAAATTGCGCATAGAGCTGCGCCTCGGCGGGATCCTGTGGAATCTGCTCGTAGGCACGCTGCCGCTCTGCCACGGTGTCGCGCAGGGTGGCGACCTCCGTGTCGCTCGCCGTATTCTCCGCCTCCGTCGAAGACAGTAAACGGTTCGCTTCGGCGGCGCGGTAGTCGGACATATAATTCGAGATGTCGCCCAGAATTCCGGTGTCGCGCAGCCAGCGGTTGCGTATCACCTCGGAGGCGTGATTGACGTCGCTGAGATGCGCCGAGCCGAAAGCACCCAGACCCACGATGAGGGCGAACAGCACGACGATGACCGAGTAGAGCCGGACGCGGATCGAGTGAGCGCCGAGCCAGCGCCTCGAGCGGCGCCAGCGTTCCCCGACACCCTTGAGCGGCGTTTGCCTCGACTGCATTCGATCGTCGATAGCGGCTTGCATCGGTCTCAAGGATTGATCAGACGCCCCGACGTCGCCTTCACGACAGCCTCGGTGCGCGTGGCGACGTTGAGCTTGCGGCAGGCGTTCTCGATGTGAAAATTGACCGTGCGCTTGCTGATGTTCACGATCTGAGCAATCTCCGGCGAGGTCTTGCCGCGCGCCGACCAGGTGAGACATTCGATCTCGCGCTCGTTCAGCGCGACGTGGCGCGAGAACACCTCGTTGCGCGGCGACTTGCCGAGCCGCGCGTCGATGATGGAGGCGAGGATCTCGAAGTCGACGGGCTTGGTCACGTAATCGTCCGCGCCCAGGCGCCGACCCTTCAACTCACTGTCGCGGTCGGTACGCGCGGTGAGGAAGACGAAGGGCACGGCCTCGAGCGAGGGGGCGAGCGCGACCAATTGCTCCATCACCTCGAAGCCGCTCATGCCGGGCATGTTGATGTCGCAGAGCACGAGGTCGGGATCGGTTTTGAGGATGGCCGACAGCCCGCTATGGCCGTCGTTCGCGATCGAGACGATGTACCCCCGCTCCTGCAGGTCCTCGGCGATCAGCTCTGCGGTTTCGGCATCGTCCTCGATGCACAGGATTCGCTTTGCCGACATGACCCTAACGCCCCGCCAACGCCTTGTTGGTTCGATTCCACCAGCCACCGCCCAGCGCCTGATACAAAGCCGCGCTATCCCCGAGCCGGGTCGCGCGCGCTTGCGCCTCCGTGAGCACTGCCTGCTGATATACCATGGCCGCGGCCAGCTCGGTGAGATAGTCGCCGTAGCCGTTGTCCATGCGCTTTTGAGCGAGATCCATGGCCGTTTTGGCGGCCCGCTCCGCCTCGGCCGCCGCCGCGAGCGCATCGGCATCCGTGACCACCGCATGCAAGGTGTCGGCGACATTCTGGTAGGCCTGCAGCACCGTGTTCTGATACTGCGCGGCTGCTTGTCTGAGCGCCTGATCGGCCGCCCTCTTGGTGTGCCAGAGCGTACCCCCCTCGAAGATCGGCTGAGAGGCATCGCCGATCAGCGACCAGAAGGGCCCGCCCTTCGCGAACAGCTGACTGAACTGCGCCGCCGTCCCTCCCGCCGTGGCCGTGATGGTGAATTGCGGCAGCATGGCGGCGATGGCCGCGCCCACGTTCGCATTCGCCGAGCGCATGGTCTCCTCCGCGGCGCGGATGTCGGGACGCTGCTCGATTATTTTCGACGGCAGGGACAGCGGCAGCTCCGTGGGCAATTTCAGAGACGTCAGCTCGAACGTCTCGGAGACGTCCTGATCCGGTAAGTTGCCTACGAGCTCGCGGATCAAGTCGCGGTTCTGCTCGAACTGCTTTTGCAGCGGCGGCAGCTGCGACTTCGCCTGCGCGAGCTGCAGCTCTTGAGTTGCGAGCTCCGCCGCGCCCGCGAAGCCGTGCTCGAACCTGTCGCGCAGGATGGCGACCGATTTTTCGTTGTGCGCGATGATCTCCCCGGTTGCCTTCAACTGGGCGCGCGTTGAAGCCTCCTGGATCGCCGCGGCCACCACGTTCGAGGCAAGACTGATGTAGGTCGCCTCGAGCTCGAAGCGCTGGTTCTGCGCCTGCGCATCCAGCGACTCGACCTTGCGGCGGTTCTCGCCGAACACATCGGGCACGAAGCCCACCGTCAGCTGCGCGGTTTGAAAGTTGTAAATGAGAGGCCGAGCCGGCCCGGTCGGAACGAGGACCTGGCCATTGCCCTGAATGCCGGGCGCGGCGGTACTCGCGGTGTTGCCGGGGAGCTTCTGACGCTCGAAGTTGTAATCCGCGCCAACGCTCGGCCAGAAGTAGCCCTGCTGCGCGTATACCATCTCCTGTGCCTGGCCCAGCGCAGCCTGCGCCGCGCGCACCGTCGGATTGACGCGGAACGCCCGCTCGACCAGGGAATTGATCCCGGGGGAACCGAACGCCTCCCACCACCGGTAATCCACATCCCGGTCGAGGGCGAATTGCTGCGCATCGCCCGAGGGTCCCGGTGTCGAGGTCGTTTTGCCGGGGAGCGGTGTAACGGTGTATCCCGCGTCTTTCGGCGCCTGCGGGCGATGAAAATTCGGGCCTACGGCGCAGCCCGCGAGGCTCGCGAGAATGGCGCAGAAAAGAGCGCTTGGGCGTAACCGACGTGTCATGAAAGGCTCCGGCCGACCGCCCCGGGGCGCGCAGCCGCGGCGCGCAGCACACCGGCAGCGGCGCCCAGCTCACCGGCGTGGAGCCGCCCTGGCTGTCGAGATCGAGATCACCGTATTGTGCGCCTCCGGCGTGGGGCCGTAACTGTGAATGTTCACAGCGATTCATCCCAGTAGCGTTTCCGCGACGACCTGGAGATTATTCACGAGTTCTCCACGAGGTCTTTCAACTTGCGCTGCTACCCGCGATTCGGCGGCATTTCCGCCCTGCTCGCACTGATCTCCATGGTAGCCCTTGCGGCCGTGGCCGCGCCGCCGCGCGCGCCGGACTCCGTGACGCTCACGGACTCGCAGCTCCACTCCATCGCCGTCGCGCGCATCACTGAGCGGCAGTTTCTGGTGCACAGGGAGGCTGTCGGCAACATCGATTTCAACGAAAACGCGAGCGTGCAGGTGTTCTCGCCCTACCAGGGCCGCATCATCCGCGCATTCGTCGACTTGGGCGATGAGGTGAAGAAGGATCAGATCCTGTTCACGATCGAAAGTCCCGACTTCCTGTCGGCGGAGGCGAATCTGATCTCCGCCGCCGCGACGCTCGTGCAGACCGACAGCGCGCTCGCGCGCGCGAAGAAGCTTTATGCGGACAAGGCCATCGACCAGAACGACTACGAGACGGCCGTGGCCAATCAGCAGAGCGCGGAGGGCGCGCTCAGGGCGGCGCGCAATGCCGTCGCAATCTTCGGACGCACTCCCGGAGAGATCGATCGCATCGTCGCCGCGCGCGCAGTCGATCGCGCGCTCATCGTGAAGAGCCCCATCGCGGGGCGCATCACGGCACGCAGGGCCGCCCCCGGCCTTCTGGTGCAGCCGGGGAACACGCCCGCGCCATACTCCGTCGCCGACGAATCCACCATGTGGATGCTGGCGGACGTATCCGAGTCCGACACCGTCGACATCAAGGTCGGTGAGCCCGTGACGGCGTCGATCCCCGCGCTGCCCGGACGCGTGTTCGCCGGGAAGGTGACGGCGGTCGGCGCGAGCATCGACCCGAATTCGCGCCGCCTCACCGTGCGCTCCGAGATCAAGAATCCGCGGCACGAGCTGCGCGCGGGCATGTTCGCGACCTTTTTCATCCAGACCGGCGACTCCGTCCGGTCGCCCGGCGTGCCGCTCGCGGGTGTGGTGCGCGAGGGCGACGGCACGATGTCGGTCTGGGTCGTCGGCGGCGACCCGCACGTATTCACCCACCGCTCGGTCAAGATCGGGCTCCAGCAGGACGGCTACGATCAGATACTCGAGGGAGTGAGCGCGGGCGACAGCGTCGCGGTCGACGGCGCGATCTTTCTGAGCAACATCCTGTACGGCGGCGCGACCTGACCTTGGTGCGGCCGCAGCGGAGAAACTAGGGTGTTCAGAGCCGTCATCGGATTCGCGCTCAGCCGCCGGGCGATCATCTTGCTCGGCCTGCTCATGTTCATCGCGGCCGGTGTTGCCGCCTACATCAAGCTCAACATCGAGGCCTATCCCAATCCGGCGCCGGTCATTCTCGAGATCACGGCGCAGGCCGCCGGTCTCTCGGCCGAGGAGATGGAGAAGTACTACACGACGCCGATGGAGATCGGGCTGTATCCGACGCCCGGTATCGACAACATCCGCTCGACCTCCTTCTACGGACTGTCGTTCGTGCGTGTGACGTTCAAGTACGGCGTCGATTATCACTTCGCCTACACGCAGGCGGCGCTCAGCTTGCAACAAAATGTGAATCTGCCGGGCAGCCAGGTCCCGCAGATTCAGCAATCGAGTCTCGTCGGCGAGGTCTACCGCTACCAGGTCGTCGGGCCGCCGCATTTCGCCCTCACCAATCTGCGCACCGTGCAGGATTGGATCGCCCTGCGCCGGCTGTCCACGGTGCCCGGCGTGGCGGCGGTGAACAGCTGGGGCGGCACGACCAAGGAATTCGAGGTCGAGGCCGACCTCGCGAAGCTTCAGGCCTACGGCATCACCGTGCCGCAGCTGTTGACCGCGCTCGGCAATTCGAACAGTAACGTCGGCGGCCGCGAGATCACGGTGGGCCAGCAATCGGTGAACATCCGGGGCGTCGGGCTCATCAGCGACGGCGGCGACGACGATCTCACCCAGGGCTTTCAGGTCGACGACATTCAGAACGTCGTGCTCGGCCAGCACAACGGAGTGCCCGTGCTGGTGAAGGACATCGCGCGGGTGTTCGTCGGCTACGTGCCGCGCCTCGGCATCGCCGGCCGCGATCACGAGGATGACGTAGTGGCCTCGATCGTGGTCATGGGGCGCACCCAGCATACCAACGACGTCGTGCCGCGCATCAAGGCGGCCGTGGCCGCCCTGAACAGCGACGGCACGCTGCCGCCGGGCGTGAAGCTCGTGCCCTACTACGACCGCACCACGCTGGTGAACGTCACCACGCACACGGTGCTGCACAACCTCGTCTTCGGCTGTCTGCTGGTGTTCCTGGTCCAGTGGATCTTCCTCGGCGATTTGCGCAGCGCGGTCATCGTGGGCGTGAACATTCCCTTCGCCTTGTTCTTCGCCATCATTCTCATGGTGCTGCAAGGCCAGGACGCCAACCTCCTGTCCATCGGCGCGGTCGACTTCGGCATCATCATCGATTCGGCCGTGATCCTGGTCGAGAACATCTTCCGCAATTTGCAGTCCATGCCGAGCGTACAGCAGCAGATGGTCGAGGCGCTGCGACAGGGCACTTACGGCAGGGATCCCACGGCCTCGGGCTCCGGCCCGAGGTGGACCACCCGGCTGCAGATGATCTACGTGTCGGCCCTGCAGGTCGACAGAGCCATTCTGTTCTCGACCGCCATCACCATCGCAGCCTTCGGTCCGCTCTTTGCCATGCAAGGCGTGGAAGGACAGATTTTCGGTCCCATGGCACGCACCTACGGCTATGCCCTCGCAGGCGCCCTCATCGCGACCTTCACCGTGACCCCCGTGATGTCCTCGTTCCTGCTGCCGCTTAAGTTCAAGGAATCCGAGACCATCATCGTGCGTTTCCTGCACCGCGTGTACCGGCCCGTGCTCGAGTTCGCCCTCGCCCGCCGTGCTCTGGTGGTCGGAATGGGCTGTGCGCTGCTCATCCTCGTGGGGCTGCTCACGCCGCTCCTGGGATCGGAGTTCCTGCCGGCGCTCGAGGAAGGCAATTACTGGATCCGCGCCGCGATGCCTCAATCCATGTCCCTCGACGCCGGCACGGAAGCGACCCGCAAGATGCGCGAAATCCTGCTGCGTCATCCCGAGATCATCACCGTGGTATCGCAGCATGGACGCCCCGACAATGGCAGCGATGCCTCCCCTTTCTCGAACGTCGAGCTGTTCGCGCCGCTGAAGCCCTATGAGCAGTGGCCGGCGGGCATGACCAAGGACAAGTTGACGCTGCAGCTGCGGCAGGAATTCGACGCGGCTCTTCCGGGAGTCGTGTTCAACTTCTCGCAATACATCCAGGACAACGTCGAGGAGGCGCTGTCGGGCGTGAAGGGGGCGAACTCGGTCAAGATCATCGGGCCGAACCTACGAGTCCTCGAGCAATACGCCGGGCGTATGTTGAAGGAGATGGAGCGCGTCAAGGGCATGGAGGACGTGGGTATATTCCACATCGTCGGGCAGCCCAATCTCAATATCCGCGTCGATCGCGTGAAAGCCGCGCGTTACGGCCTGAACTCGGGCGATGTGAACAACGTAGTCCAAGCCGCCCTGGCGGGAGCGGTCGCGAGCACGGTGCTCGAGAGCGATCGACAGTTCAATTTGACCGTGCGCCTCGCGCCGAAGTACCGCGACAACATCGAGTCGATCAGCGCGGTGCCGGTCGCCTATCAGACGCCGGCGGGCACGACGGCCTACATCCCCTTGCGGGAGCTCGCCGACATCAGCCTGGACTCGGGCGCATCGTTCATCTATCACGAGGGAACACAGCGCTACATTCCCATCAAGTTCAGCGTGCGCGGCCGCGATCTCGGCGGCACGGTCGCCGAAGCCCAAGCGCTCATCGCGAAAGACATCCAGCTGCCCAACGGGTATCGCATCGCGTGGGCGGGCGAGTTTCAGGACCTGCAGAACGCCAAGCAGCGGCTCATGGTGTTCGTGCCCATCAGTCTCGGCTTGATCCTGGTCTTGCTCTACAGTCTCTTCAACTCGCTGACGGACACCCTGCTCGCGCTCGCCGGCATACCGTTCGCCGTGGCCGGCGGCGTTCTCGCGCTGCTCGTCGCCGGACTGCCCTTCAGCGTATCCGCGGCCATCGGGTTCATCTCGCTTCTGGGCGTCTCGGTGATGAACGGCATTCTGGTGCTCACCTATTTCAACGAGCTCAAAGTGCAGGGCATGACGCCTTTCGACGCGATGGAAAGGGCCGCCGAAAAACGCATGCGCCCCATGTTGATGACCGCGCTGTCCGCGTGCATCGGTCTCGTTCCCGCCGCCTTATCGCACGGCATCGGCAGCCAGGTACAGCGGCCGCTCGCGACCGTCGTGGTGGGCGGCATGCTGCTGGGGCCCGTCATGCTGCTGGTGGTCGTCCCGGCGCTGCAGCTCGTCTTCCTGCGCAAGACGCACGATCAATTCGAACCCGCAACCGGGTCGCCGGACGTGTGATGGGCGCGCCCTTCGCGCCCCGAAGGCGCCCGCGCCGCCGCCCCCCCCTTGCCGCTCGTCCCCGTCCCGGCAAGAATGTGCCGACGACGCTCGGCGGCCCCGCGAAGTAGGAAACCCTCGAACCTCATGTATCGTTTCGCATTCCTCGCCGCACTCATGCTGAGCGCGGCCTCTGTCGCATCGGCCGCTCCCGAAGCCTGGCAAACGCTCCCACCCTTGCCTGCCCTACCGAAGGGCACGGTCGGCCGGCACGCCGAGATTGGCGGCAGCCGGATCTGGTTCGCCGAGTGGGGTGCCCAATCGACCGGCATACCGGTCTTGCTCCTGCACGGCGGATTCGGCAACTCCAACTATTTCGGCCGCTTGATCCCGGTGCTGGCGGCGCACGGCTATCACGTGATCGCGATGGATAGCCGCGGGCATGGCCGCAGTACGCGCAACGACGCCCCGCTCACCTACGATCTCATGGCACAGGACGTTCTCGGCTTACTCGACCGGCTGAGCATTTCGAAGGTCTACCTGGTCGGCTGGAGCGACGGAGGCATCATCGGACTCGACCTCGCCATGGCTCATCCGGACCGTTTGGCGGGACTGTTCGCGTTCGGTGCAAATGCCGACGTATCGGGGCTGAAGGACGGCGCAGAGAAAACCCCGGTCTTCGCCGCCTACCTTGTGCGCACTGCCGAGGAGTACCGCGCGCTCTCGCCCACGCCGCGAGAATGGGATGGCTTCGGCGCCGCGGTGAACAAAATGTGGGAGACGCTGCCCGCCTTCACGCGAGCCGAGCTCGCCTCCATCAGGGTGCCGACCACCATCGCGGACGGCGAATTCGACGAGGCGATCAAACAGGCCCACGATGAGTACATGGCGCAGGCGATCCCCGGCGCTCACCTGGTCATCCTCCCCCGGGTGAGTCACTTCGCGATGCTGCAGGATCCGCGGACATTCAATGCGGCGGTACTGCATTTTCTCGACGAGTCCCGCTAGACGCCGAATAACGCGTCGATCGCATGCCGCCGCCGACCCTACAGCATTTGCGCCGCTACGCCATCGCCCGCTCGCTGTTCAAGCCGACCACGCTGCGCCGCGCCATCGAACGACTGGGCTTCGTACAAGCCGATCCCATCCGCGCGCCGGCCCGCGCCCAGGATCTCACGCTGCGCCATCGCGTCGTCGGCTATCGGGCGGGCGATCTCGAGCGGCGCTACCCGCGACTGCCGATCGAGGAGGATTACTTCGTCAATTACGGATATCTGCTGCGCGAGCATCATCGGCTGATGCATCCCCGCACGCCGCCCAAGCGGTGGAGCCGCTCGCGGGCGGCTCGAGCGCAGGAGCTCCTCGCGTTCATCCGTGAGCAGGGCACCGCCCATCCGCGCGTCGTCGACCGCCGTTTCGCGCACGGCAAGATTCTCAACTGGTTCGGCGGAGCGACCAACGCCACCACGCGGCTGCTCGATGAGATGCATTATCGCGGCCTCCTGCGGGTGGCGCGCCGCGACTCGGGGACGCGTGTCTACGCGGCGCGCTCCGCCGATCCGGAACTCGGGTCATTCGACAAGGCCGCCGTGAGCGCACGCATCGATGTCCTGGTCGATCTCATCGTGCGCAAGTACGCTCCCCTTCCCGGCCGCAGCCTCGCGCAGCTCCTGCGCTTCCTGGGCGGGGGTGTCCCGCAATGGTCGAAGCACCGCGCCGTCTCCCTCGAGCGTGCGAAGCAGCGCCTGGCCTCGGCGCACATCGACGGCATCGATTGGTACTGGCCACCCGCGGAGACCCCCTCCTCGCGCCGCTGGCGCGTCGAGCCCGAAGTCAGGCTGCTCACGCCCTTCGATCCGGTGGTGTGGGACCGGCAGCGCTTCGAGCTCTTCTGGGGCTGGCAGTATCGCTTCGAGGCGTACACTCCCGCACCGAAGCGCAAGCTCGGCTATTACGCGCTGCCGCTACTCTGGGGCGAGCAGCTGATCGGCTGGGGCAATCTGAGCTATGCGGCGGGTTCGCTGCAGAGCTCCTTCGGCTACGTCGCCGGCCGGGCGCCGCGCGAGGCCGCGTATCGCAGCGCCCTCGAGGTGGAGCTCGAGCGCATGCGCATCTTCTTGGAACCCCGCCGGTCGGAGCTCCGCGAGGGGCCTTGAGGGATCAACCCCGCCAGGTGCGGAATCGGCCGGTATCGAGGTGTACGAAGTTCGACTCGCGGTAATACCCAACCCCGCCGCGCTTCATTTCCAGCGCCTTCGCCGCGAGATCGGCGCAGTCGATCTGAGCCAGGCGCACATCGATTGCCCGTCCCTCCATGTGCAGACTGTGATTCGCCACCCCGCTCGAACGCTCGTGCAGCATCGCGTTGGTCTGCGGCGAGCGATAGCCCGAGATCACGCTGAACACGGGTCCGACTCCGGCCCGCTGCGCCAGCTCGTAGAGCGTATCGAGGAGCTGGGGGTCGATCGGGTGCCGGTCGCCGGTGCGGTAATCGCGCAACTGCACCTCGACTTGCGCGAGGGCTTCGGGTAGGTACTGCTCGCCGCGCCGGTAGACGACGTCGAGGACTTCGGGCGTGTGCAAATTCTTGAGCGTGAGGCGTCTCTCGCTCTCGGAACCCGGGGCGGCGTAGATACGTGCGCTCAAGCCGAAAGCCGCCGTCGCGCCGGCGAGCGCGCTTCCGGCCTGGAGCAGTCGGCGTCGGCTGAACGTCCGGGAGCGACTGCGTACGGTCACGGCGCACCTCCCTCGCGAATGAGGCGGCCGCGGTCGAGAGCCAGCACTGTCGCGCGCGGGAAAAAATTGAATTCCGAGGCGGAGGCCCAGGTATAGGCGCCCATGGTGCGTCCCATCACGAGGTCGCCCTGCTCGAGCTTGGGCAGATCGATGCCCTCACGGATCACGTCGATGCTGTCGCAGGTGGGACCGGCAAGCACCGACGGGTAGCTGGGACCGTCGTCCACGAGCGCCTCGATCGGGTATGTCGCGTGGTCGTACATCTGTCCGCTGTAGCTGCCGTACAAGCCATCGTCCAGGTAGTACCACCAGCGCCCGTCGCGCTGCGCACGTCCCATCACCGAGGCCACCGCCACCGCGCAGGGCGCCGACAGGTAGCGTCCCGGCTCGGCGATGATGCGCACGCCGTCCTCGAGCGTGCTCAAGGCGCCGCGGATGGGCGCGCAGAACTCCTCGATGGGCATGGGCGGCGAGCCTTGCAGATAATCGGTCGGGAACCCCCCGCCGATGTCGAGCAGCGACAGCTCCTGTCCGCGTTCGCGCGCGCGGCGCATCAGCTCCCCGCAGACCTCGATCGCGCGCACGTGCACTTGCGGATTCGCCGCCTGCGACCCGGCATGGAAGGAAAGACCCACGACGTCGACGCGCAGCTGCGCCGCGAGCGCGAGCAGATCCGGCAGTATCTCGGGCTCGCAGCCGAATTTGCGCGACAGATCGACCACGGCATCGCCGTGGAACGCGAGGCGGATCAGGACGGAGGCGCGGCTGCGGTACTTGACGAACTTGCGCAGCTCATCCTCGTTGTCGATCACGAAGTGCGTGACTCCGTAGTCGAGTGCGGTGCGGATGTCGCAGTCGCGCTTGATGGGATGGGTGTGGATGCAGCGCCCGGGGGCGACGCCCAGACGGCGCACGAGCTGCACCTCCCCGTTCGTGGCGAGATCGAAACAGGCACCCTCCTCCTCGAGCACGGCCACGATCGCGGGATGCGGCAGGGACTTGATCGCGTAGTACAGCGCGACGCCCGGCAGCGCAGCGGCGAGCGAGCGGTATTGAACGCGCACGCGCCCGGCATCGATCAGGAACAAGGGCGAGCCGTAGCGGCTCACCAGGTGCCGCACCGACTCGCGCGCGAACGGGTCCTCCCCTGGAGGAAGCTCACGTTCTAATTCATTCGACAAACGCCGGATTCGGGAGGTCTTGGCCACTCGCTATGCCCTGCCGTTAAAGTCCAAGGGGGAAGTCATCAGCCTGCGGAGAGCTCGAGAGGATCGGTGCCCACGCCGCCGCTCGCACGCTCCAGCCGATCGAGGATCGCCGCCCAGCGCTCGTCCTTCGGCATCTCCTGCACGAGGATCCGCACGCACTGGGCGCGATCCAAGGTGCGCAGGTTATTGTAGAGATTGTGCGCGTACGCGTCGGGTTTCTTCCCGGCATTGATCCAGGTCATGTAGCGCCGCGTGTGCAGGGGCGGGCGCATGGCCAGCACCGCCACCTTCTCGTCGCGCTGCAAGATCTCGCCCGCTCTCGCCTCGAGACTATCCCAGGGAACGATTTCGAGCGGCGTGGACGGCGCGTAGTGCTGCACGCGATCGCCCGGTACGCGCGGCGCCTCCCCGCCGTCGGTGAGCTCGCCCACGATTTGCTGAATCTGCGAACGCGTGATGAAGCCGGGGCGCAGCAAGCGCACTTCGCCGTCGAGACACGACACGATGGTGGACTCGAGGCCGATCGGCGAATCGCCGCCGTCGAGCATCACGTGCACCGCGTCGCCCAGCTCGTCGCGGACGTGCTCGGGCTTGGTCGGGCTCAACCGTCCGTAGCGGTTCGCGGAAGGCGCGGCGATGCCGCCACCGAACGCGGTCAGCAGCTGCTGTGCCATGGGATGAGAGGGGATCCGGACACCGATGCTGTTCTGCCCTCCAGTGACGATGTCGTTGACGGTCTCGTTCTTCGGCAGGATGAGCGTGAGCGGGCCGGGCCAGAACATCGCCGCCAGCTTTTCCGCCTGCGGCGGCATGGTCGAGACCCAGCGGTGCAGATAGCGCGGGTCGTCGATGTGCACGATCACCGGATGATCCGCGGGGCGCCCCTTCACCTCGAATATTTTTCGCACCGCAGCCGGATTCGCGGCATTGGCGCCGAGCCCGTAGACCGTTTCCGTCGGAAATACCACCAGCTCGCCCGCACGCAGTGTCTCGACGGCCTTTTCGATTTCGGTCTGTGTAGCTCTTACCACATGCCCATGATATCAAATGAGCCGCTGCATGAACTTGAGGTCGAGCCACCGGCCGAATTTGAAGGCGACTTCTTTGAGCTCGCCGGTGACCTGGAATCCGAGCTTTTCGTGAAGCGCGACGGACGTCACATTTTGCGCATCGATTCCCGCGATCATGACGTGTTTTTGCATGAGCGCCGCCTCTTGCAGCAGGGCCAGAATGAGCGCGCGGCCTACACCGCGGCCGCGGCGATCCGCACGCACGTGCACGCTGTGCTCGACGCTGTAGCGGTAGCCGGGCCAGGTGCGGAACTCCCCGAAAGTGCCGAATCCGACGACGCCCGAGGCGTCCGTCGCCGCGACCACCGGAAAGCCCGCGGCGCACTTCGCCTCGAACCAGGCTTCGCGGTTCTCGAGCGTGACCTCGACGTCCGAGAAGACGGCGGTCGAGTTGCGGATGACCTCGTTGTAGATGTCGCGGATCTCGGGCAGCTGGGCACGCGCCGCCGCCGCGATCGTGAAGCTCATGGGGGCGCCCCGATCACCGGCGCGCGCGCCACGGTGACGTCCGCGTCGAGATCGACGCGCCTCCAGCTCCCGTCGCTCTGGCGATCGAGCTCGTACGCGGGCCAGTAGTGCTTGTCGAGCTTCAAGGTGATGACGTCGGTCATGCCGTTCCAGCTGATGGTCTTCAGCCTGAGCGAAGCACGGTCCGGCTTGCCGCGCACGGCCTTGATGAAGGCGTCCAGATCCGGCGTCGGCTGGCCGTCCACCTCCGTGATGCGTCGCCCCGCGTACAGGCCGTAGTGCGTGGCGGGCGATCCGTAGAAGAAGAACGAGACGAACACTCCGTAGGGGGCGATGCCGCGCTGGGCCGCCATGGCGCGGTGAGGCGCCTGCAGAGTGGCGCCGGCCCAGATCACGACGCGGTCGATGTCGCGCCCATTGAGGGCGACCGTCTTCATGTCGAGCATCTTCGCCGCGCCGTCGCGCCAGACGGTGATCTCGACGTCGGGCTTTTGCACGGCGCGTTCCACTTCGCGGAAGCGGTTGACGACCTTGCCGTCGATCGCCAGCAGCAGGTCGCCAGGCTCGAGCAGCGCGGCGGCGGGGGAGCCCGCCACCAAGCGGTCGATCCCGAGCACCTGGCGGCGCTGTCCGTCGTGCTGCTCGAAGCGCTTTACCCAGTCGTCGGTCAGTCCGAGTCTTCGGGCACTCGCCAGCGACTGGACGTTGAACTCCGCCTCGAAGGAATACAGCTGTCGCTCGGCGCCGACGACGTTGATCATCTCCGTCACGAGATCCGCCGGAATGCCGCGGTTGACCTGTTCCAGCTCGCGCTGCGTCTCGAAGGCGAAGCTCGACCAGAGCGCGAGCACCTCGCCCTTTTCGTTCGCGATCACCCCGTCCACGTCGTTCGGGGCATTGACCAGATTGATCGCCTCGAGATTGCTGTCGCGGAAGCGCAGAGTGCGCGACAGCGGGAAAGCGACCGGGTCCACGCCGGCGACCTCGGTGCGCTGCGACATGACCTTCGAATCGCTGCGCTCGCCGACCACCCAGACATCCTCGCCGGGCGCGAGCTCCTTGGTCACGAACGTCGCGGTGCGCACCGGCGTCGAGCCGATGGAGCGCGGATCGTAGGAGACGAGGGCGAGGTTGTGCAGCGGGTGAATGAACTCCACCTTGCCCGGTACTTCGACCGTGCCGTTGAAGGTGATGCGCACGTCGCCCATCGCGAGCGGTACGGTATTGCGGTCGATTGCCACGAGACCCCGCTTGGCGTCCACGATCACGCCGGTGCCGTGGTAGTTCTTTTCGGTCACGCCCGACACCGAGTAGGGCATGTCGAAGGTGATCATCACCAACGAGGGCGCGAGGCGGTCGATGCGCGGATCGCCGGTCTTGGTGAATTCGGTGGACGCGGGCTCGAGGGGAGGCGCCGTGGGACCGGCGGCGAGGCTCACGCAGGGCCACACCCCGAGAGTGTCGTCGCGCTTGCACTTGCGCGCCGGGAACCAGCGGCGGTCCATGCGGATCACCTTGAGCTGCGGAGTGCGCGGATCCTCGAGTGTCACGTAGCGCACCGGCGCACGCGCGCCGTCGGCGAGGTCCGCGATCGCGGCCTCGAAGTCGGCGAGATTGTCGGTCTTCTTGCCGTTGAAGGAGCTGATGAGCGCTCCGTGCGGAATGCCGGCGGCGCTGAACACGTAACCGGGATTCGCGACGTACACGCCCTTGATGGGAAGGCTGTAGTGACGCGCCTGCTGATAGGACAGTGTGTGCACCACGGCCTCGCCGAACTCGATGTACTCATCGGCGGTGATGGCGTTCAGCGACTCCACATCGAGCGCATGGCGCAGCGTATCGTTGCCGCGCTGGATCTCCACCTTGATCTGGTTGCCGACGTGGTTGTCGAGCACGTCCTCCAGCGCGAAGAACTCCGGTACCGGCTTGCCGTCGATCGCCACCAGAATGTCGCCGGGCGCGAGTACGCCGTCGGCTGCCGATCCGGGCTGCACCTCGTCGACGACGAGCATGCCCGTGAGCTTGGGGTACGCCGCGCGCATGCGCGCCTCGGTCTGGGCACTCAGCCCCAAGCGCCGCAGTTCGTCGTACGGGGTGTACTTGAACACCGTCTCGAGCGTGCCGCGGGGCACCGGCTTGCCGGCATCGATGAACTTGAGGGCGCGCGTTATCGCCGGCAGCGGCAGATAGAAGCTCGACGCCGCCCCGGTCGCACCGCCGGCGTTGAGCGCAACCACGCGCCCCTCGATGTCGATGACGGGAGAGCCCGAGGAGCCGCCCGAGGTGCCCGACGCCGCCTGGTAATAAAACGTATTGAAGTCGTTGTACTTGCCGTAGCCGTACTCCGGCGCCTCGCGATCGAGGCGTGCGAGCGTTCCCGCAAGGATCGACAGCTGCTCGCCGGCATCGTTGCCGACCACGCGGATTTCGCGCCCGATCACCGCACCCGCCGGATAGAGAGGAAGCTCGGCCGGCCGGATGAAGCGCAGTTTCGTCGGGTCGTAATGATAGATGCCGAAGTCGTGCACGGGATCGCGGTAGACCGGGAAGAGCTGCAGCTCCTCGCGGTTCTGAAAAATGGCCTGCGCGGTGACCGGCCCCGGAGTCACGACGTGGCGGTTGGTCAGGATGAGCCCGCGCTTCGCATCGATCACGAAGCCGGTGGCCTGTGCGGTCGTGTTCCACTCCGTATCGAAGGCCCGCGTACTGTCGATCTGAATCGTGACCACGCCGGAGGCGATGCGCTCGAGCGTCTGCGCCCAGTTCTCGGCCGTGCCGGCGGTCGTGGGCACGGGCAAAGCCGCCGGTGGCGCGGGAGGCGCTGGGGACGTCGCCTCGGGCGGGGGCTCCGCCGGGGGTGCGTTCTCGGCCGGGGTGGCCCAGATACGCGCGGACAACAGAATGGCTGACAGAAGCAGGGTGCTGCGAAGCATGCCGATCCTATAAATGAACGCTAGAAACGAACGCTAGCGCGAGCGCTAGTGGTCGGACAAGATCAGGAGCCACACGGTTCCTAACAACGCGAAACTCAGCAGTACGGCGGCCGATCCCATGTCTTTGGCCATTCCGGCGAGCGGATGACGGTCCATGCCGCTGCGGTCGACCACCGCCTCCACCGCGCTGTTCAGCAGCTCAACCAGGAGAATCTGCAGCATCGGCCATACCAGGAGCGCCCGCTCGATGCCCGACCGCCCCAGGTAGAAGCCGGCCGGAACGACGGCGACGGCGAGGTAGAACTCCTGCCGGAAGGCCGCCTCTTCCCGCCAAGCATAGCGAAAGCCCTGCAGCGAGTAGCCGAAGGCACGCACGATCCGTGTGAGTCCGGTGGGCTTGTCCCGCTTAATCATTCAATCGAGAGGCTTCCAGGCCACATTGAGCTCTTTCACCGCCCGCACATCGTCCAGGCGACGGACCGGCATTGTATGAGGCGCAGATCGCAGTTTCTCGGGTTCCTGTTCCATTTCTCGTCGAATTGCGATCATTGCATCGCAAAAATGGTCCAGCTCTTCCTTGGTTTCGGTCTCGGTCGGCTCGATCAGCAGGCATTCCGGCACGAGCAGCGGAAAATAAGTCGTGGGGGCATGGACGCCATAGTCGAGCAGCCGCTTGGCGACGTCCATGGCCGTGACCTCGAAAGTCCGGTTCTCCTGCTTCAGCGTGAGGATGAATTCGTGGCTCGCACGGCGCTTCGGGTAGGCCGCCTCGTAACCGGCCTGCGTCAGCCGCCTCATCAGATAGTTTGCATTGAGCGCCGCGAATTCCGCGACGCGCACCATGCCTTCGCGGCCGAGCATCCGCATGTAGATGTAGGCGCGCAGATTCACGCCCGCATTGCCCATGAATCCCGACAATCGCCCGATGGAGCTCGGCAGATCGGACTCGGCAAGCCAGCGGTAGGCCCCATCCTTCTTGCCCACGATCGGGATGGGCAAAAACGGCAGCAAGCGCGGTCCGACGCCCACGGCGCCGGATCCCGGACCTCCGCCGCCGTGCGGCGTCGAAAAGGTCTTGTGCAAATTCATGTGAATGACGTCGAAGCCCATGTCCCCCGGGCGGACCTTGCCGAGAATGGCGTTGAGGTTCGCGCCGTCGTAATAGAGCAAGCCGCCGGCCTCGTGCACGATGCGCGCCACCGCCGCGATCTTGTGCTCGAACACACCGAGCGTCGAGGGATTGGTGAGCATGATGCCGGCCGTGCTCGGACCGACGGCCGCCTCGAGAGCCTCGAGATCGATGTCGCCGTTCTTGTCGCAGGGAATCTCCCGCACGTTGCATCCGCACATCGCGGCGGTGGCCGGGTTCGTGCCGTGCGCCGCCTGCGGCACGATGATATCCGTGCGCGCTCCGTCGCCGCGCGCGCGGTGATAGGCGCGGATCATGGCCACGCCGGCGAATTCGCCTTGCGCGCCCGCCATGGGCGTGAGACTCACGCCCTGCATGCCGGTGATCTCCTTCAGCATCTCCTGCAGCTCGTACATGCAGGAGAGGAAACCCTGAGGCTCCGGAGCGAGCGGATGGCGCGCGAGGAATTCCGGCAGCATCGCGTAGGTGTTGCACGCCTTGGGGTTGTACTTCATGGTGCACGAGCCCAAGGGATAGAAATGCGAGTCGATGGAGAAGTTGAACTGCGACAGGCGCGTGAAGTGCCGTACCGTCTGCAGCTCGGAGACCTCGGGGAGCGCGGGTGCACGGGCGCGGCGCAGGTGCGCCGGGATATCCGCCGAGCGGCGCGCTGCGGGGTCCGTCGCAGGCGGAAACTGGCTCGAGGCGCGCCGGCCCGGCTTGCTCAGCTCGAATATCAAAGGCTCGCGTAATTTGAGTTCTGCCATGATGGACTCTTCAGGCGGCGCCGCGCGCAGCGTGCGGCATGGCGAGCGCCGCGCGCAGCGCGCGCTCGTAGGTCTCGATGTCCGCGCCGGATTTGGTTTCCGTGGCGCAGACCAAAAGCGCGTGCCCGAGCTCGGGATAGCTCGGCGCGAGATCGAGGCCTCCCGCAATGCCGCGTTCGGCGAGCATCGCGAGCACGGGCGCGACGGGCCGATCGAGCAGCAGCACGGCCTCGTGAAAGCGAGGTGCGTCGAAGGCGTCGGTTACGCCGCCCACCCGCTCGAGCGCATGCACCAGCTCGGCCGTCCGCTCGAGGCTCGCGTTGGCCACGCTCGCGAGCCCCGCGGCGCCGAGGAGCGACAGGTAAATGGTCGCCGCGGTCACCGTGAGACCCTGATTGGTGCAGATGTTGGAGGTGGCTTTGCTGCGGCGGATGTGTTGCTCGCGCGCCTGCAAGGTCAGCGCAAAGCCGGGACGGCCCTCCACATCGAGCGTGCGTCCTACGATGCGCCCCGGCATCTGCCGCACATATTGCATGCGGGTCGCCATGAAGCCGAAGTAAGGACCGCCCGAGGCGAGCGGCACGCCGAGCGGCTGGCCTTCGCCGCACACGATGTCGGCGCCCCAGCGCCCGTCCTTGCCCGATCCCCACTCACCCGGCGCCTTCAGCAGGGCGAGCGAGATGGGATTGACCACCGCGATGAGCAGCACCTTGTTCGCATGCGCCCAGTCGGTGAGCGCGTCCACCTCCTCGAGGTTGCCGAAGAAGTTCGGCTGCTGCACCACCAGCGCCGCACAATCCTCGCCGCTCCATTCCCGTAGTGCATCGAGCGAGATGCGGCCCGAAGAGCGCTCGAAATCCACGCTCTCGAGCTCCAGGCCTTGCTGGCGGGTGATCGACTCGACCACCTTGCGGTACGTCGGGTTCACGGTGCGCGGCATGAGGATGCGGCGCGATGTCGAGCCGCGATTCGAGCGTACCGCCATGAGGCATGCCTCCGCGAGCGCGGACGCGCCGTCGTACAGCGACGCGTTCGCGGCTTCCATGCCGGTGAGCGCGCAGATCATCGACTGAAACTCGTAGATGAGCTGCAGGGTACCCTGACTCGCTTCCGCCTGATAAGGCGTATACGCCGAGTAGAACTCACCGCGCGTGGCGATGGCCCAGACGGGCGCCGGGATATGGTGCTCGTACGCGCCCGCGCCGATGAAGTTGAGCAAGCGGCCATCGCCGGCGGCGCGCTCGGTGACGAGCCGCGCGACATCCATTTCACAGAGCCCCGGCGGCACGCCGTCGAGAGGCTTCGCCTTCAGCGCGGAGGGGATCTCGTCGAAGAGCGCATCGATCGAGGGCGCTCCGATGACCGCGAGCATGTGCGCGACGTCGTCGGAGGTGTGCGGAATGAACGGCATGGCGGCGCCCTACTCGGATTCCTTGAGAAACTGCTGGTACTCGCTCGGGCGCAGCAAGACGGCAGACGGGGTCTTGGCATCGAGCTCGATGCGCATCATCCAGCCCGCGCCATAGGGATCCGAGTTCAGCAGCTCCGGTTTTTGCGACAGCGCCTCGTTGCGCGCGACCACGCGCCCCGCAACCGGGCTGTATACGTCGGAGGCCGCTTTGACCGATTCGACCACGGCGCAGGCCTCTCCCGCGGCGAGCTTGCGGTCGACCAACGGTACTTCCACGAACACCAGATCGCCCAGTGCGGATTGCGCATGGTCCGTGATGCCGACCTCGACCTGACCGTCCGGCAACGAGCGTACCCACTCGTGGCTCTTGGTGTACTGCAAATCTGCGGGAACGTGTTCGCTCACTGACATCTCCTCTCACTGAATCTCGACCAAGGGCTTACCGTCGCGCACGAACGGCGGTTTGACCACGCGCGCCGCGTACAGTTTGCCGCGAATATCCACCAGCACGCGGCCACCCGGTTGCGGCACGCGCCCGTCCGGCTGCGGCCTGAGACGCGCGAGCGCGATGGCGCGGTTCAATGTCGGCGAGAAAGTACCGCTGGTGACCTCCCCGAGCGGCTCGCCCAGCGACCCGTCCGCGGCCGCCGCGCTCACGGCCTGGTGAGTGCGCAGGACGCCGCGCTCCTCGAGCACGAGCCCGACCAGCAGAGGGCCGAGGTCCTTGCGCGCCCGCACGAGCGCCTCGCGTCCGATGAAGTCCCGCCCCGCCGGATCGAAAGCCACCGTCCAGGCGAGGCCGGACTCGAGAGGATGGCGAGTCTCGTCCATGTCGTTGCCGTACAGATTCATGCCTGCCTCGAGGCGCAACGTGTCGCGCGCGCCGAGCCCGGCGGGCCTCACGCCCAGCGCGACCAGCGCGCGCCACGTCTCGGGCGCTTGCGTCCCGGGCAGCATGATCTCGAAGCCGTCCTCGCCGGTATAGCCGGTACGGGCGAGAAACCACGAGTCGACGGCGACCGCCGAGAATCGCTGCAGGCCGAGCGCCGTGCCGCGATGCGCGGCGGATAGGAGCGCTGCGGTCTTGTCGCGGGCGTTCGGGCCCTGCACCGCCAGAATGGCGAGATCCGAGCGCTCGCGCACGTCGACGCCGAACGCGGCTGCGTGCTCGCGGATCCACGCGAGATCTTTCGCTCGCGTGCCCGCATTCACCACCAAGCGGAACCACGACTCCGTCAAGAAGTAGGCGATCAGATCGTCGATCACCCCGCCGGTCGGCAAGAGCATGCAGGAATACAGGGCGCGGCCCGGAATGGTGAGCCTGACCACATCGTTGGCGAGGAGATGGCGCAGAAATTCGCGGGTGCGCGCGCCGGTCAAATCGATGGCGCACATGTGCGACACGTCGAACAGTCCCGCGTCGCGCCGCACCGCGTGGTGCTCCTCGATCTGCGAGCCGTAATGGAGCGGCATGTCCCAGCCGCCGAAGTCGATGATCTTGGCGTGCGCGGACACATGCGTATCGTAGAGCGGAGTCTTAAGGCCCATCGCACCCTCGCTGCGAGTCGTGACGAACTCGCAAGCACGTCTTTCAGTGCCTGCCAGCCCCTCTGTCCTTAAGACCTGAGAGATCGAGCGCGTTGGGCGCGCTGTTCCCCTTCGGTGGATCCTCACCACGGGCGGGATCGCTCTCCAGAGACCGCGAGAGACTGTCGTACTTGGGCCTGAGCGTTTCCGGACCGGTTGCGCCTTCGGCGGTCCCCGCAGGGGAGGACTCTCTCCAGACAGCTCTTATCGCGATGTACTTATGATACACCATTCATAAGTTCGCCGGAGGCTGCGGGTCGCGGCATGTGCCGCCAGGGCCTGGGCGGCCGTCGGACGATGCGTCAACCGCCGGATTTTTTCGCCGGCCAGCCGAGCTTCACGAGCGCGGCGACGATGGTGTCGCGGTGATCGCCCTGCACTTCGATCACCCCCTCACGCACCGCGCCCCCCGAGCCGCAGCGCTTCTTGAGCTGCGCGGCGAGCGCCTCGATCTGCGCGGCCGGCAGCGGCAATCCGGTCACCGTGGTGACGCCCTTGCCTGCGCGGCCCTTGGTCTCGCGGCCCACGCGCACGGCACCGATCTTGGCCGCGCCGGGCGCGCCCTTGGGGCACACGCACTCGCGCACGGCGCGCCGGCAATTCGGACAGAGCGTGCCCACGCCGGTGGCATATACGAGACGCGTCGACATGGCTCCATTATGCCGGTTTCGGCCTGTTTTTGAGGCTGGCCGCTACCGCGGCGGGATGCCCGCGGACGGCGCCGTTGAGGCGCGGTAGAATAGGATGCATGACATCCCGCAGAAAATCCCTGGCCGTCAAGATCGGCAACGTTACCGTCGGCGGCAACGCCCCCATCGTCGTTCAATCGATGACCAATACCGACACCGCCGACATCGAGGGGACCGTCGCTCAAGTCAAGGCGCTGGCGCGCGCCGGGTCGGAGCTGGTGCGCATCACCGTCAACAACGACGAGGCGGCTGCCGCCGTGCCGCACATCCGCGACCGCCTCGCTGCGCAGGGCATCGCCACGCCCCTGGTCGGCGATTTTCACTTCAACGGCCACAAGCTCCTGAAGACCCACCCCGCCTGCGCCGAGGCGCTCGCGAAGCTGCGCATCAATCCCGGCAACGTGGGCCGCGGCTCGAAGCGCGATCCGCAGTTCGCGGAAATGATCGAGACCGCCTGCCGCTACCAGAAGCCCGTGCGCATCGGCGTCAACTGGGGGAGCCTCGACCAGGACCTGCTCACGCGGCTGATGGACGAGAACTCCAAGCAAGCTACGCCTAAGCCCGCGCTCGACGTGATGCGCGAGGCCATCGTGGTCTCCGCCCTAGAAAGCGCGCGGCGTGCGGTGAGCCTGGGACTCGGCGCGGATCGGATCGTGATCAGTGCCAAGGTGAGCGGCGTGCAGGACCTGATCTCGGTGTACAAGAACCTGGCCGGCCGCTGCGAGCATCCCCTGCACCTCGGCCTCACCGAGGCGGGCATGGGCAGCAAGGGCATCGTCGCATCCACGGCGGGCATCGGAGTGCTGCTGCAAGAGGGAATCGGCGACACCATCCGCGTGTCCCTGACGCCCGAGCCGGGCGGCGATCGCACGCAGGAAGTCATCGTCGCGCAGGAGATTCTTCAGACCATGGGACTGCGCTCCTTTACCCCCATGGTCATCGCCTGTCCGGGCTGCGGCCGCACGACGAGCACCTACTTCCAGGAGCTCGCGCAGAAAATCCAGGGACATATCCGTCACCGCATGCCCGAGTGGCGCAAGCAGCGGGTTGGCGTCGAGGACATGACGGTCGCCGTGATGGGCTGCGTCGTCAACGGTCCCGGCGAGAGCAAGCACGCCAACATCGGCATCAGCTTGCCGGGCACCGGCGAGCACCCGGTCGCACCGGTGTACGAGGATGGTGAAAAGACGGTCACGCTCAAGGGTGAGCGCATCGCCGAGGAGTTCCAGGAACTGGTGGAGCGCTACATCGAACGCACTTACAGCCGGACCTCCACCGTATGACCGACCTCGCCTCGCGCAAGTGCGCGCCCTGCGAGGGGGGCATGGCGCCTCTCACGGCCCGGGAGGCGAGCGCGCTGCGCGTGGAGCTGCATCCCGACTGGACGCTCGCCGCGGATGCCAAGAGTCTGCAGCGCGCGCTCAAGTTCAAGGACTTCTACCGCACGATGAGTTTCGTGAATGCGGTCGCGCACGTCGCAAACGTCGAGGATCATCACCCCGACCTCGAGGTCGGCTACAACTACTGCCGCATCAGCTATTCGACGCACTCCATCGGCGGGTTGTCGCAGAACGACTTCATCTGCGCCGCGAAGATCGACAGACTCTGATCGTGCCGCGTACGGTCAGCATCGTCTTCAGCCGGCCTCGTCTTCAATCCGACGAGGCGTCCTCCATCCTCAAGAACGCCGGCACATCCCCCGAGAGTCCGAGGGCGCGCAGCGCCAGCTCGCGCTTGAGCATGGGCAGCCGGCCCACCGCGCCGAGACCCGCGACGCGCAGGCGCTCGACGAGCGGATTCGAGCTCGAGAACAGCCGCTCCAGCGCATCGAGAGCCGCGGCTGCGAGCAGGTTCTCACTCTTGCGCCGCCGCTCGTAGCGGCGCAAGAGCCGCGGCTCCCCGAGCAGCTCGGCATCGCCCCGTGCGGGCTCGAGCGCCTCGGCGAGCGAGGCGCAGTCCAGGAGACCGAGATTCAATCCTTGTCCGGCGAGCGGATGCACGGCATGCCCCGCGTCCCCGAGGAGCACTGCCCGCGTGCGCACGTAGTCGAGCGCCACCTTGAGCTGCAGAGGGAAACTCGCCACCTCCGTCGTGAGCTCGATCCCGCCCAGTGCCGCATCGCTCGCCGTCTCGAGCGCGGCGGCGAACGCGCCGGCGTCGAGCGAGCGCAGCCGCCGCGCCTCCTCTCGCGCAACGCTCCACACGATGGAGCATCGGCCGTCCGGAAGCGGCAGGAAGGCGAGCGGACCCGTCGGCAGGAATCGCTGCCACGCCGTGCTCCGGTGGGGCTCTGCGGTGCGCACGTGAGCGACCAGGGCATCTTGATGATAGGCGTGGCCGGCAGTCCCGATGCCGAGCAGCTCCCGGCTCTTCGAGGCGACGCCGTCGGCGATGATGACCAGCTTCGCGGCAAGGTCGCGTCCATCCTCCAGACGGATGCGCGCCTGCCTCTCATCGACGCGCAGCGACTGCACGGATCCCTCGATGAAGACGGCGCCCGCGGCGCCGGCCGACTTGAGGCTCGAGCTCGTGAGCGCCCGTCCCTCGACGATGAATCCCAGGTTCGGCTCGCCGATCTCCGCACAGTCGAAGGTCATCGAGCCCGCGCCGGCGGGCGCACCGCTCGCGTCCCACACGCACATGCGCTCGTATGGAAATGAGCGCGCCTGCGGCAATCGTTGCCAGGTTCCGCACAACCGCAGCAGCCGCTGCGAGGCGCGGCTAAGCGCGAACACCCGCAGGTCCCAGTCGTCGGCCGCGGCGGCATCCATGGGCAGGCGATCGGCGATGAGCGCCACGCGGCCCGAGCCGGCGAGCCGCCGTGCGCCGAGGAGAGCGGCCATGGTCGCGCCGATGACGCCCGCGCCGACCACCACGACATCGAAGTCTCGGCTCACGAAGCGGCTCGGATCGGCACGCCGCGCGCGAGCTTGGGTATGCGCCCGCCAGCGCCGGTGGACAGCGCCGACAGCGCCGCCTTCGCGGGCGGCAACAGATCGAAGGTGAGCAGTCCCAAGTTGCGCAGCCGCCGCACCGGTCCCCAGGGGCTCGCAAAGAGACGCACGAGCCCGTCGGTGAAGGCAATCACCTCGCGCCGGTCCGCAGCGCGCCAGGAATCGTAGACCGCTGCGACGGTGTCGAGCTCGCCGCGCCGCTCGGCAATGAGCTCGGCGAGGCTCGCGACGTCGCGAAGGCCGAGGTTGAAGCCCATCCCAGCGACCGGATGCAGCGCTTGCGCCGCATTGCCGACCACGATGCACCGGCCTCTACTCGAGCACTCCGCCCGGCTCAGGGACAAGGGATAGGCGCGCCGTCGTCCCACCTTCAAGAGCCGCCCGAGCCGCCAACCGAAGCGCGCCTGTACCTCAGACAGGAATTGCTCATCGGACCAGCTCATCGCCGCCGCGGCCGCCGCCGGGCTCAACGTCAAAACCAGCGTGCAGCGGCCATCGGCGATCGGCAAGAGCGCGAGCGGCCCCGAGGAAGTGAAGCGCTCGTAGGCCACGTGCTCGTGAAACTTGCCCGGCAGCAGGGTCGTGATGATCGCAGTTTGCCCGTAGTCGCGCGTCTCGACGCCGACACCGAACGCCGCGCGCACGGCCGAGTCGATGCCGTCGGCAGCCACCACCAGGCGCGCGCGCAGGATGCGGTCGGGTACGATCGTGAGCTCGACCGCATCCTCTGCGATCTCGAGGGTCGCCACGCGGGCGGGGCAGAATATGTCTAGATCCGGGCGGCGCGACAAAGGCGACCAGAGCGCCGCGCCAAGCGCGCGGTTCGGCAGGACGTACCCCAGCGCGCTGCGTCCGATCTCGGCTGCGTCGATGCGGGCGAAGCCGAAGTGGCCCCGGTCCGAGACGTGGATCTTCGCGATCCGGGTCGCCGCGTCCGCAACCTCCTGCCAGACCCCCAAGGTCTCGAGAATGCGGCGGCTGCCGTTCGACAGCGCCGTCGTGCGCTCATCGAAGCTCGGTTGTGCGGCCGCATCGTGCGGCACCGCCTCGATGAGGGCCGTGCGCACGCCGAGCCCCTCCAGGGCGACCGCGAGGCTCGCGCCCACCATGCCGCCGCCGACGATGGCGATGTCGTAGGGCTCGCTCGCGGGCCGCGCGCTCATGACGACACCAGACGCTCGATCGCCTCGCAGGTCTTCTCCAGCGCCGCCGTCAACACCTCGGGCGCGCCGCCGGTGACCAGAACGTCGTCCTCGATGCGCGCCCCGATGTTCCAGAACTCCCTCGGCACGCGCGGCGCCGGGCGGATGTAGAGACCGGGCTCGACGGTGAGCGCCATGCCGGGCTCCAGCACTCGCCACTCGCCGCCGACCTTGTAGTCGCCCACGTCGTGCACATCGAGACCAAGCCAGTGGCCGGTGCGGTGATTGAAGAACGGCAGATAGGCCTGCTCCTTGATGAGCCGGGACGGCTTTCCCTTGAGGAGCCCGAGCGCGACCAGGCCGTGGGTTATGGCCCGCACCGCGGCCTCGTGCGGCTCGTTCCAGTGATTGCCGGGTCGCACCTTGTCGATGGCCGCGAGCTGCGCCTCGAGGACGACCTCGTAGACGGCGCGCTGCGCGGGCGTGAACCGGCCGTTCACGGGGAACGTGCGCGTGATGTCGGAGGCGTAGTAGTCGTGCTCGCATCCCGCGTCGAGCAGCAGCAGTTCACCGTCGCGCAGCTTCTGATCGTTGGCGCGATAATGCATGACGCAGGCATTGGCGCCGCCGCCCACGATGGGATGGTACGAGATGTCCGCATTGTGCGAGCGGAACTCATGCAGGATCTCCGCCATGACCTCGTACTCCATGCGGCCGGGACGCACGAAGCGCATGGCCCGGCGGTGGGCACCGATGGCGATCTGCGCGGCGCGGCGCAGCTTCCCCTGCTCGCCACGGCTCTTGTATAGCCGCATGTCGTCGAGCACGTGGCCGAGCGCCACGAACTCCTGGGGGACACCGGCGCCCTGGCGCGCGTGAACGCGCATGCCGTTCACCCAGCCGAGCATGCGCGTATCGAATTCGAGGTGCGTCCCCATGGAGTAGAAGATGCGCGAGCGCTGTTCCATCAAGCCCGGAAGAATCTCGTCGATGTCCGCGATCGGAAAGGCGTCGTCCGCACCGTAGCGCTCGACCGCGCCCTCGGGGCCCGCCCATTCGCCGTCCCACGACTCGCGCAGCGCATCGTGCTCGCGCACGAACAGCAGATACTCGGCGTGCGGACGGCCCGGCACCAGCACCGCCACGGCATCGGGCTCGGGAAAGCCCGCGAGGTAATGAAACTGGCTGTCCTGGCGGTAGGCGTACTCGATATCGCCGTTGCGATGGCGCACGGGGGCGGCGGGCAGCACGGCGATGGCGTCCTTGCCGATCATGCGCATGAACTGCCGCCGCCGGCGCGCGAATTCCTGACGATCCATCCGGCCGCTCGTTACAGGACGTGCGCAACCTTCCTGCCCCACGAGAGTCAGTGCAGCCGCTGCGGGACCGTCGGGTAAGCTTGCTGGCGCAGCGGCAGGAGCTCCTCGAACACCACTTGCGCGGCCACGCGGATGAATTCCACCAGCTCGGCGTACGCCTGCTCGTTCGACTCGTCCGCCTCGGCGGCCTCGCCGGAGGCGCGAGAGATTTCGGTGAAGTCGCGCACGATCTCTCCCACGTCGCCGTTCAGCGCCTCCAGATCCGAGATCTGGCCCGTGCCCAGCCCATAGAGGAATCCCGTGCACCATAATGCAAGCGCATTGGCGCGTCCGTTCAGGGGTTGCTCGTCGTCGGGAAGCAACGGCTCGAACTCCATCCCTTGCTCGCCGAAGGATGCCGCGGTCGCCGTGAATACCCGCTCGATCATGGCGGCGGATTCGTCCGACAGCGAGGCGCCATCCGGCAGTATTTCATTGACCCAATCCTGCATCTTGTACGGCGCCATCGAGCAAAGCGCGCCGCACAACGATCCGTGCGCCTCGGCCGCGTCCGCAAGGCTGCCTGCCGCCGCCAGCACATCCTCGAAATCCTTGAATCGGATGTCCATCATGAGCCTGCGATGATAGCGCGTCGGACGCAATCTGGGCGACGTCCTCCCCCTTTGCATTGCGCAAACGAGCGCTCTATATTGGCGTCATGAACGAAGCCAACAACAACCCCAAATCCGCCGTCGAGCTCGAGCTGAAGCGGCTGGAAAAGCGCCTGGAGGATCTCATCGTCACGGTGAGCCAGGTCAAGGAGGAGAACCGGGCGCTGCGGCAGCGGCAGGATTCGCTGACCGCCGAGCGCGCCACCTTGCTGCAGAAGAACGAGCAGGTTCGCGCACGCGTTGAAGCCATGATCGGGCGGCTGAAGTCGATGGAGCAGGCATGAGCGAGAATCAGGCGAGAGTCAGCGTGCGTATCCTCGAGAAGGAGTACCACATCACCTGTCCGATGGAGGAGCGCTCCGATCTGCTCGACTCCGCCGAGTTCCTGAACTCCAAGATGCGTGAAATCCGCGACAGCGGCAAGGTGGTCGGTCTCGATCGCATCGCCGTCATCGCGGCCCTGAACATGGCGAACGAGCTGATCAGGTTCCGCAATCGTGACACCAGTCTCGACTCCGACGTGGGCGGCCGCTTGCGTATCCTGCGCGAGCGGGTAGAGTCGGCTTTGGAGAAGGGTCGACAGCTCGAGCTCTGAGTCGACCGAGTTCAAGTTTGGCGCTGC
>Ga0302314_10000980_pt1 | contig 53224 bp, 47 predicted proteins | sample III_Palsa_N2_3_FD_200533 | JGI IMG/M metagenome (GOLD analysis project Ga0302314, IMG submission 200533) | Peat permafrost microbial communities from Stordalen Mire near Abisko, Sweden - III_Palsa_N2_3 | ecosystem: Environmental > Terrestrial > Soil > Palsa > Peat permafrost | place: Sweden... | reverse complement strand
CGCCCAGAGCAAAGGCCTCGGTCAGGATCCGCGCCCGGTCCGCATCGCTCCACCGACGCCGACGCTCAGTCCCCGTAATCAACATGCCCTGGGCCATCGAGCACTCCAAAGAGCGCGCTTAAGCGCGTTCGTAAGAGCACTCCGTCACAGGTTCCGACTATCCGTGGAAGGCGGCCGCCGCCGTGAGCTTACACTCCTACTCAAAAAGTTGGGCCAGAGAAAGCTTAGCAAATCCGACCGAGAACACTCTCCAACGAGCTCCTAGCCCGCTCTCTGTAGGCGTTTGGGTTGGCAAAGGTGGGCGACGTGCGGGAGAGTTGGGGTAGTGCCACTCGAGCGGCCAGAGACGCGGACTGCGAAAACGCCCAAAACAGGCCAAGATCGACCGGGAGACGGCGGAGCCAACGAGGGTTACGCGCCGAAAAACGCCCTGTTATCAGGGACATGTGGCGTCAGGTCTGACTGGAGCAATCCGAGGGTGACTGCGTGGCGGTGAGAGAGGGATTCGAACCCTCGTTAGGGTTTCCCCTAAACACGCTTTCCAAGCGTGCGCCTTCAACCACTCGGCCACCTCACCTCACGCCTCATCCGAAAGCCTTACCGGGCGATCAGGTCGCCTCATGCAGTCCTGCGGATGCGGGAAGGCGCTCAATATACTAAGGGCGGGGCGCGCGACAACGGTTTCCGGCGGCGGTGGCGTTTTTGGCGCGCGCGCCTATGTTTAGCCTGCCGCGCCCGCCAGGAGGATCCGCCATGCTGTTCGCCCGCAAATCGCCGGAGCTGCCGACCGCCGAGACCGCGCTCAAAGGGCGGCCCGACGCCATCCCCACCGCGCGGACCCATTTCGTCAGCGGACGGGCGCTGAAGGGTCCGTATCCGGACGGGCTGGAGCTGGCGCAGTTCGGCATGGGCTGTTTTTGGGGCGTCGAGCGGATCTTCTGGAAGCTGCCGGGGGTCTGGGTGACCGCGGTGGGCTACGCCGGCGGCGTGACGCCCAACCCGACCTATGAGGAGACCTGCTCGGGCCGCACCGGCCACACCGAGGCGGTGCTGGTGGCCTTCGACCCCAAGATCATCAGCTACGAGACGCTGCTCAAGACCTTCTGGGAGGGCCACGACCCGACCCAGGGCATGCGCCAGGGCAATGATATGGGCACTCAGTACCGCTCGGCCATCTACACCTATTCGGACGATCAGGCCGCCGCCGCGCAGGCCAGCAAGGTCGCCTATGAGAAGGTGCTGAAGACCCAGGGCTTCGATCCGATCTCCACCGAGACCCGCCCCGCCGGGCCGTTCTATTTCGCCGAGGACTATCACCAGCAGTACCTGGCCAAGAACCCGGCCGGCTATTGCGGCATCGGCGGCACCGGCGTGGTCTGCCCGATCGGGCTGGGCGTCGCCACGGGCGCAGGGGCGCCGTGACTCCTGAAGCTTTCGAGGCGCACTGCCTCGGCCTTCCGGCCGCCACCCTCGTGATCCAGTGGGGCGGAACATCCGTCTTCAAGGTCGGCGGCAAGATCTTCGCCCTGGCGAACGGCCTGGTCGATCGCCGGGCGAGCGGATACATGTTCAAGGTCTCGGACATGGCCTACGAACTGCTGATCGAGCAGGGACTAGCACGGCCGGCGCCTTATCTCGCCCGCGCCAAATGGATCCAGCTGGTGGACAACGACATCCTGCCCGACCACGAGCTGGCCGCCTATCTGAGCCAGGCCCACGCCCTGATCGCCGCCAAGCTCACGCGGGCGGCGCGCAAAGAACTGGGCCTAAGCTGACCCTTCCCGTTGGCGGATGGGGGAAGGGCAGGGTTGGGGGTGCACACGCGGAGGATTGGGCGAAAAACGCGTAAGGCGTCTAACACGATATTTTCGTCACCGGCTGTGGACGCACCCCCACTCCAACCTCTCCCCCATCGAGGGGGAGAGGCTTTAACCCCCAAAACTGGCCTTGGCGGCGGCTGGCGTGTAAGGGCATTGGCCCTGAGTCCTCGGAGGTTCCATGCTGAACGCCACCCGCGCCGCCAATTTCGCCGAATGGTACCAGGCCGTCGTCCGCGACGCCGACATGGCGGAAAACAGCCCGGTGCGCGGCTGCATGGTGATCAAGCCGTGGGGCTATGGGGTGTGGGAGCTGATCCAGGCGCAGCTGGACGCCCGCATCAAGGCCACCGGCCACGAGAATTGCTACTTCCCGCTGTTTATCCCCTTGAGCTTCTTCGCCAAAGAGGCCGAGCACGTCGAAGGGTTCGCCAAGGAGATGGCGGTGGTCACTCACCACCGGCTGAAGTCCATCGACGGCAAGCTGCAGCCCGATCCCGACGCCGAACTGGAGGAGCCGCTGATCGTGCGGCCGACCTCGGAAACCATTATCGGCGACGCGTTTCAGCGCTGGATCAAGAGCTATCGCGACCTGCCGCTGCTGATCAACCAGTGGGCCAATGTGGTGCGCTGGGAGATGCGCACCAGGCTGTTCCTGCGCACCAGCGAATTTCTCTGGCAGGAGGGCCATACCGCGCACGCAACGGAGGCCGAGGCGCGCGAAGAGACGCTGAAGATGCTGGAGGTCTATCGCGAGTTCTCCGAAACCGTGCTGGCTGTGCCGGTGATCGCCGGCGAAAAACCGGAGAACGAGCGCTTTCCCGGCGCCGACAACACCTATTCGATCGAAGCGATGATGCAGGACGGCAAGGCGCTGCAAGCCGGCACCTCGCATTATCTGGGCCTGCACTTCGCCCAAGCGCAGAATATCCGCTACCAGAACCAGGCCGGCGAACTGGTGCATTGCCATACGACCAGCTGGGGGACGTCGACGCGGATGATCGGCGGCGTGATCATGACCCATGGCGACGACGAGGGCCTGCGCCTGCCGCCGGCCATCGCGCCCAAGCAGATCGTGATCGTGCCGATCCTGCGCGACAAGCCCGAGGACGCCGAGGTGCTGGCCTATTGCGAGTCACTGGCGAAAGACCTCTGCGCGGGCGTGGTGTTGGGCGCCCCGGTCCGGGCTTCGGTGGACAAGAAGCCTGGCCGCTCGGCGGACAAGCGCTGGGACTGGGTGCGGCGGGGCGCGCCGATCATCGTCGAGATCGGACCGCGCGACGCCGCCGGGGGCCAGGTGACCTTCATGCGCCGCGACGCGCTGAGGACGCCCGACGAGAAGCTGGCCTCAAAGGCCTTGCCGCGCGCCGAGTTCGTCGCCGCGGCGCCGGGGCTGCTGGCCGAGATCCAGGCCGGCCTCTACGCCGAGGCCAAGGTGCGGCTGGACGCCAGCATCCGCTCCGACATCAAGTCCTTCGACGAACTGGCCGCCTATTACGGCCCGGCGGCGGATGACGATGACGCCGCGGCCGCCTTCAAAGGCTGGGTGCGCGCGCCGTGGTGCAGGCCCTCGGGCGAAGCGCTGGAGGCGGTGGACCAGCGGCTGAAGAGCCTGAAGCTGACCATCCGCAACGCGCCGATGGACCAGCCGGCCAGCTTCGGCCCCTGCCTGTTCACCGGCGCGCCGGGGACCCAGGAGATCCTGATCGGGCGCTCCTACTAACGAGAAGCGGTGGCCTGCTTCTTGAGGCGGTGAGCCAGGCTCGTCCCACAGCGGGACGGCTGCATATCGAGGCGCCGCGCCATGGTCCCGTTCACCGCCTTCGATTGGCGGCGCGTCGTCGCCATGCTCCTGGGCGCGCTCGCCCTCTGCTGGGCGGCCGCGGTCAATGGCGGGCCGTTCCTGCATCCGGACAGCATCGGCTATGTCCGCGGCCCGGACGTGGCGGTGATGAAGCTGGTGGGCGAGAAATACGCCACCGCCTGGGCCCGGTTCGATCCCGGCTCGGTCGACCAGAGGCACGCGCAGGTCGCTCCCGCCGCCCGCACGGCCTCCTACAATGACAATGAAGTCCTGGCCGGCCGATCGATCTATTACGGCATCCTGGCCTATCTCGGCGCCCTGACCGGCGGCTTCTGGCTGACCATATTCGTCCAGGGCCTGGCCGTGGCGTGGCTGACCGAGATCATCCTGCGCGCGCTTTCGATCACCAGGCTGGCCGTGTATGCCGGTGTCATGGCGGTTCTGGCCTTGGGCACGCCGGCGCCCTTTTTCGTGGCCTTCCTGATGCCGGACATCTGGGCCGGGACGGCCATCGGGGCCGTCGCGATCCTGTTCGCCGCGCCGCGGCGGCTGCGACCGCTGGATATCGCGGCCCTTGGCGCAATGACCCTGTTCGCCGCGCTGGCCCACAATTCGGTCCCGCCTGTTCTGCTGACGATGGCGGTGATCGGCGGCGGCTGGAAACTGCTCCGCCGCGCCGCGCCCAATCCCGGCCTTGGCCTGGCCATCAGCGCGCTCGCCCTGATCGGGGCGCTGGCCGGCAATCTGGCCTTCACCCAGATGGTCAAGCACACCGCCGGCCTGCCGCCGCTGATGCCGCCATTCCTGAGCGCGCGCGTGATCGCCGACGGGACGGGAACGCGGTTCGTCCGGGAGCGCTGCGCCGGCGCCTTCGTGGTGTGCCGATACGGCGATCACTTCCCAACGAGCGTGGATGACTTCCTGTGGGCCTCGGGCAAGGACGGCGTGTTCGAGACGGCCTCGTCGGCCGATCGCCGGGCGTTGGGCGGCGAGCAGACCCGCTTCGCGCTGGCCGTCGTCCGCGCCTATCCGCTTGATCAGGCTTTAGCCTCGGCCCGCAACGTCGCGGCGCAGGCTGTCGCCACCGACCTGTCCGATTTCAACTACAAGCCCTCGGTGGGCGCATCGCTCACGGCGCGGACGCCGCCGGCAGCTGCGCGCGTCTTGCGCCAGAGCCTGGCCTACCGGCAAGGCTGGCCGCTGGGTGGGTTGTGGGCGTTGCAGTCGGTTCTCGTGCTGGCCTCGGCGGCCGCGGCGATAGGCGCCGGCGTGCACGCCGGGCGGTCGGATGCAAGGCCGCGGGCGGCTGCGGCGACCCTGCTGGTCGGTCTGGTCCTGGTCGGCGTCTTGGCCAATGCGGCGGTTGCGGCGTGCTGTCGAGTCTCTACGGCCGCTACGAGGCGCGGGTGATATGGACCTTGCCCCTGGCGGCCGGCGCCTTGATCCTCGCGGCCTGGCCGCGCCGCGCCAGCGCTTCGCGCGACGCGCATCGCCCAGTCCAAGCGCGCGCAGGCGGCGCTATAGCCGCCGCAGGATCCTGAGGCTCTTTACGGCCTGGACCTCTTCGAACAGTCCGGAGGCCAGGGCCAGCTGGAAGATCTCGAACGGTGGCCGTCCGCCGTCGGCGGGGTCGGGGAAGACGTCGTGGATAGCCAGCCGGCCGCCGGGCATGATGTGGGGGCTCCAGCCACGATAGTCGCCGAGCGCCGCCTCCATCGTGTGGCCGCCGTCGATGAACAGCAGGCTGATCGGCGTGCCCCAGACCCGCGCGATGACGGCGGATCGGCCGACGACGGGAACCACAACGTCCTCCAGTCCGGCCAGGCGTAGCGTGCGGCGCAGGAAGGGCAAGGTGTCCAACGAACCGGCCTCGGCGTCCCACACCTGGGGGTCGTGATAGTCCCAGCCGGGCTGGTTCTCCTCCGAGCCGCGATGATGGTCCACGCTGAACAGCATCCCGCCCGCCGATTGGCAGGCGGATCCCAGATAGACCGCCGATTTGCCGCAATAGGCGCCGATCTCGACGCACGGCCCCATGGGCGCGCGGGCCAGGGCGGCGTCGTGGAGCGCGCGACCCTCGGCGGGATCCAAAAAGCCTTTGACGGCGTCGATATCGAGCGGAAGGTGCATGGCTTAACCGTGATACTGGGTGGCGGTTCCGGCGACCATGTACCAGGTGAGGAACAGGCCGCAGATCAGGGCTCCCGGCGCATAGCTGTTGGTCCGTCGCCAGGTGAAGGTGCTGACCAGTCCGACGATCGCCATCAGGGGCAGGAACTGGATCGAGATGACGGCGTTGAGCGCCTCGATGGGAAGCAGCAGCCGCCCGTCCACGAATAGCGGGATGTATTCGGTGGCGATGAATAGCGCAAAGCCGAGCGCCATCGCTCCGACGCCGGTCAGGTATTGCTGGATAACGCCGTCTCCCCGCACCATCAGATTGGCGTGCAAGGCGCGCAGGGCGACCAGGAAGAAGGCGGTGAAGGCCGGCAGATAGGCCAGAAAGGCCAGGAACTGCGCCTGGCTCATCGGCTTCAAGGCCACGACCCAGAAACGGAAATCGATCTTGAACAGCCGGTCGGCCAGCACCAGAGACCCATAGCCGATCGCCACGACGGCCAAGGCGATCGCGATCGAGGGCGCCCAGCGCGTGTCGAACCGCGGCGGGCCGGCGCGGAGGACCCGGTTCACGGCCAGGGTGATCGCGCCGTTGAGCATCGCCCAGACCATGATCTGGTTGGTGATGGACTGGGGCCAGACCGGGTTCGGCGGCAGGCCGAGCATGCCCATCAGCATGAAGGCGTAGAAGGTGATCACAGGGATGAAAACCGTCAGGGCGAAAGCGGCCCACCAACCGCCGTCGCGCCTCTCCCGCGAGGCCGCGCCTGGATGGACCAGGCTGGCGAAATAGGACAGGCCGAGCAGCAGGTCGAAGGCGCCCAGCAGCAAGGCTGTGAAGCCGGCGAAGGCGATCAGCGTGCCGATCTCTTTCCACATCCAGATCTGATCGCCGGCCGGCCGGGGTGTTCCGCCGCGCAGGGTCTTGCCGAACCAGTCCAGGGCGTCGCCGATCGCCTCGGTGGAGAGGTGATCGCCGGGATGGGTGGTGACGGGCGTATAGAGCACGCGCGCCGTACCAGCCGCCGGATCGCCATAGATCCTGCCGGGCGCAATCGGCCCGGGAGCGCCAAACAGCCGGATTAGCTTGGGGCTTGTCGCGACGTCGCGGGCGCGATCGACCCCCCACATCAGTTGGCTGAACTCATCATAGCGGCTTTCGACCACGGCCAGGTTGCGCGGAAAGCGGGGCGTGCCAGGCGCGGCGAAGGGCTTGCCGGTGCTGGATCCCTCAAGAACCATGGCCCGGTAGGCGTCCGGATAGGCCGAGGCCGCCGCCAGGACCGTCCAACCGCCCATGCTGTGACCCTCAAGGCCGATATTGCCCGGGTCGACGAAGGGCAGGCGGCGCAGATAGGCCAGACCGTCAGGGCCGCCAAAGCCGTGGGTGGTCGCAGCGCCGCCGCTGTAACCGTGGCCGGTCTGGTCGATGGCCAGCACCACATAGCCGCGCCGGGCGAATTCGATGGCGAAACCATCCTGGGTCTCGCGGGAATTGATGTAGCCATGCACGGCCAGGACGCCGGGCGCGGGGGTTCGCGGCGTTGCGTCCGGCGGAACGTAAAGCAGGGCGCTCATCGTAACGCCGTCCGCGCCCTTGAAGCGCAGATCCTGGATGCGAATTCCACCGGCGGTCTGGGTCAGCGACGCGATCAGGCCGCCAACCAGGATGGCCGCCAGGCCCAACAGGAACAGCCACACTCTCGACCGCATTAGGTCCCCCGGCGATTGTTGTCGCGGGACTATGCCCGAGCTTGGCCACGGGTGCGATGGAGCCAGTTCGGCGTTGGGCCGAGGCGCCCGACCTCAGCCGGCTTCTTGCAGTTCGCCGTCGCCGTTCGCGGCCTCGATGGTCGGGATCACGCGCTTGCGCTGGTCCCTGGCGATTTCCGACACCAGCTTCAGGATCACGCGGCGCAGGGACGGCGGCGCGGCGGAATAGGCGGCCAGCAACTCCGGCGCGCCGGATTCGCGCAGATGCGCGGTGTCTTGGCGAAACAGCGGGCTGGCGATATTGGCGTCGTCCAGGTCGCCGATCAGATCCACCACCCGGCAGTCCAGCGCGTGGGCGATGTCGACCAATCGCGAGAAGCTGACGCGATTGAAGCCGCGCTCATACTTTTGGATCTGTTGAAAGGTGAGGCCGACCGCATCGGCGAGGGCCGTCTGGGAAACGCCCAGCGATTTGCGGCGCTGGCGGATGCGAAGTCCCAGGGCGACATCCAGTCTGTTCGGGGTATGGGTTTGCACGCGGTCTATCATTGGTTGTTCCTTCGAGGGTGTTTGTGACCCCCAGCATTCCGTGTGTCCATATAGAAACACGCGCTTAAGGCAAAGCTTAGGAGGCAAAATGACGCGGTCCTGCGTTTTTGACTACAGCCAAACGTGTGACGGATGTCAGTATTTTAACATTTATTTGTCTATCTCCTTGCTCGGCGCGGGAACTATACCCGTCACGGGGGAAAATTAGCACGCTGCCGCCGCCGTAACGGCGATCGGCCATGTCCTTGCCCGGCTTGGATGGCTATATGGCGCGTCCGACTCGGGTCTTGAGGTGCGTGATGGCGATCGATCGAAACAGTGTCCTGGACATCATCGCCGAGGAGGCCCTCATCGATCCAGCCAAGTTGACCCCCGAAGCCACGCTGGAATCGCTGGGCATCGCGTCGCTGGATATTATCAGCATCGTCTTCGCACTGGAGGAGAAGTTCGGCCTGGCGTTGGAGCAATCCGATCTGGAGGGCGTGCAGAGCCTCGGCCAGCTGGTCGATCTGATCCTCGACCGTGCGAGCGTGGAGCAACCCCACGCGCCAAATCCATGACCGGGCGCGTCGCGGTCACCGGGCTGGGCTGCGTCTCGGGCCTCGGCCAGGGCATGGCGGCGACGTGGGCGGGGCTGACCGACGGGCGAGGGGGCGTGCGCATGCTGTCGCGGCGGCTCGGCGACGACCCCCGGTTCGCCATGGAGGGGCCGGCGGCCTTTGTCGAATCGGTGGATGGGTCCGCGCTGGAAGCCCACCTTGGCCGGCGCGTGATGGGCCAGCTCGACCCGGTCTGCGCCTACGCCGTCGTGGCGACCCATGAAGCCCTGACCGACGCGGGTCTGCTGGACCAGACGGCTCTGCTGGGCGACGCAGCGATCCTCTATGGCGGCGCCAGCGGCGGCAATGTCACGATCGAGGAGTCCTATGCGCGGCTGTTCTTGAAAGGCCAGGCCGGCGTGCACCCGCTGACCATTCCCAAATACATGGCCAGCGCCGCGGTCGGGCAGATCTCGATGCTGTTCGGCGTCAAAGGCATGGCCTATGCCATCGCCAGCGCCTGCGCCTCCTCCGCCCACGCCATCGCCGAAGCCATGCACCTGGTGCGCGCTGGCCGTTCGAAGATCGTCATCGCCGGCGGCGCCGACGCCAGTCTCACCTTCGGCTCTTGGACCGCCTGGAAGGCGCTCAGGGCGATGGCGCCGGACGCCTGCCGCCCCTTTTCCAGCGAACGCAAGGGCATGGTGCTGGGCGAGGGCGCCGCCACACTGGTGCTGGAAGACCTGGATCACGCCCGCGCGCGGGGCGCGACGATCCATGCCGAGGTGATCGGCGCGGGCGCCTCGTCCGACGCCTTCGACCTGACCCAGCCGGATGGCGTCGGCGCGACCAAGGCGATGGCGCAGGCCCGCGCGGACGCTGGCATAAGGCTGGACGAACCCTGCCTGATCAGCGCCCACGGCACCGGCACGCCGCTGAACGACAAGATGGAGGCCCAGGCGCTGGGCGAGGTGTTCGGGCGTGACCTCGAGCGCCATTGCGTGATCGCCACGAAGTCGGCGCACGGCCACCTGTTGGGCGCGGGCGGGGCGATCGAGTTCGTCGCCGGCCTTGGCGCCCTGAAGGCGGGGCTGGCGCCGCCTATCCTGAACTATCTCGGCCCTGATCCCGACTGCGTGCTGCCGCTGGCGCTGGGACCGCCGTGCTCGATCAGCCACGAGGTGCTGGTGTCCAATTCTTTCGCCTTTGGGGGCATGAACTCAGTGCTCGTCGCGCGGCGTTTCGGCTAGGCGTTGCCGCCGGCGCCGGGTCAGCTAAACTGCGTTCAGTCAATCAAGAACCAGAACCGCGCCGGGGAGCCCTCATGTCCTATCCATCGCGCTTGTCGCGCGCCGCGCTCGTGCTGGCCGCGGCGATCCTCGCCGCGGCGGCCTCGGCCGGGCCGTCCTGGGCGCAGCCGACCCAGGCGCCAGCGGCCGCGCCGGCAGCGGCCACCGAGCTCTTCATCGAGATGCGCGACGGGACGCGGCTGGCCGCCAATGTCTATCTGCCCAAGGGCCAGGGGCCTTGGCCGGTGATCGTCACCCGCACGCCCTATCTGAAGGACGGGTCGTTCATGAGCCGGGGCGTTGAGCGCTATACCGACGCGGGTTACGCCTTTGTGCTGCAGGACGTGCGCGGCAAGGGCCATTCGGGCGGCCACTACGAGGCCTTCGCCAACGACACCGAGGACGGCTACGACACCATCGAAGCCGTCGCCAAGCAGCCTTGGAGCAACGGTCGGATCGGGATCACCGGCGGTTCGGCCATGGGCATCACCGCCAACCTGGCCGCCACCGCCGCTCCGCCGCATCTGAAAGCGGCCTATGTGGTCGTCGCACCGAACGAGACCTTCACCACATCGTTCTTGGGCGGGGTTCCCAAGGATAAGGACACGGTCGGCTGGATGCGGATGCAGAAGGTCAGCGACGATGTGATCAACGCCGCGCTGGCCGGCGGGGTCCGCAGCGTGTTCACCGATCGCCAGACCGGCCCAGGCCTGAAATACGTCAGGATTCCAATGTACAACGTCGGCGGCTGGTACGACATCTTCAACACCGGCACGATCCAGAACTTCGAATACCTGCAGAACCACGGCGCAAAGGGTGCGCGAGGCAATCAGAAGCTCAGCATGGGGCCGTTCGGCCACGGTGAACTCTCCGGCGGCCTGGCCTATCCGGGCGAAGACAATCTGATGAAGCTGCGCAACGGCGAGGAGGTCCGCTGGTTCGACTATTGGCTGAAAGGGATCGACAACGGGATCATGGATGAGCCGCCGGTCAGCTATTTCATGATGGCCGCGGCGGAAAAGGGCGCGCTCTCGCCGAAGAATAGGCGCTTGCAGGCGGCCAACTGGCCGCTGGATCACCGCGAGGTCCGCTATTTCCTGACGCCGGACAAGGGCCTGGCCACCAAGGCGCCCACGGGGGCTGACGCCAAGACGTCCTATCGGTTTGATCCGGCCAATCCCGTTCCGACCATCGGCGGCTCCAATCTGACCTTTGAGCGCGGCCCGATGGACCAGCGCCCGATCAAGGACCGGCAAGACTATCTGCGCTTCCAGACCCCTGTCCTGGACAAGGACGTGGCCATCGCCGGCCCGGTCAGCGTCGAGCTTTGGGGCGCCACCGACGGGCTTGACACCGACTTCGAAGCCAAACTGGTCGACGTTTATCCCGATGGGTACGAGGCCCTGGTGCTGGACGCCCCGATCCGGGCCCGCTTCCGCCACGGCCGGATGTCCGACGACGTCCAAATGATGACGCCGAACGCGCCGGAGGCGCTTACGATCGATCTGTGGAACACCGCGATCACCTTCGAAAAAGGCCACCGGATCGCGCTGCACGTCACCTCGTCGAACAGCCCCCGCTTCGAGGTCAATCCCAACACCGGCGAGGCGCCCGGACATCACGATCTGAAGCCGCGCGTGGCGACCAACACCATCTATTTCGACAAGGACCATCCCTCCGCGCTGGTGCTGCCGGTGATCTATCCGGAGGGGCGGTAGGGGAGGGGCGAACCAGCGCGCGATCTCCTCGGCGAGCCGGAGGCGTGGTATATCAGGCCCATGATTGGCGCGGCGCTCCGTCATCTTGTGATGCTCGCGACCGTATCCTGCACGGCGCTCGCATTTGGGCCGGTCGCGTCGGCGGTTGACGGCGGCGTTCAGCGCGACGTGGTGTTCACCGACTATTCTCCGCTCGCCAAGAACGATGAAATGGCGCGGCGTCTGCTCAGCCCGCTGAATCAGGCGAAACTGGGCGCGGCCTTGGCGCGCGCTGGAACGCAGCTGCGCGAGGAAGCGGTCGACCTGGCGCGGGAACGGTTCCTGGTCTACGCGCCGTCCCACGAGCCGCCGCAAGGTTACGGCGTCCTGGTGTTCGTGCCGCCCTGGTCGGGCGAGCAGTTGCCGGAAGGTTGGGGCCCGGTCCTGGACCAGCGTGGCTTTATCTTCGTCAGCGCGGCCAACTCCGGCAACGAGGCCAGCATTCTGGGCCGCCGCGTCCCCCTGGCCCTGGTCGCCGCGCAAAATATCGCCAAGCGCTACCGGGTTGATCCTGACCGGATCTATATCGGGGGATTTTCGGGAGGCTCGCGCGTCGCCATGCGTATCGCGCTCGGCTATCCGGATGTCTTCCACGGCGCGCTTCTCAACGCGGGCAGCGATCCCGTCGGCGATCAAACGGTTCCGCTGCCGCGCCGGGACCTGCTGCGCCGTTTCCAGGACTCGACCCGCATTGTCTATGTCACCGGCGAACAGGACGCCATCAATCGCGATAAGGACGGCGCCAGCGGTCTTTCAATGCGGGCCTGGTGCGCATTCAATCTGGAATTTCAAGTGCTTCCCCGTGTCGGTCACGAGGTCGCCGGCGCGCAGGCCCTGGCGGCGGCGCTCGACGTCCTTTCCCGTCCGCCAAGGCCCGATCCGAACAGGGTCGGCGCCTGTATGGCGGTGATCGACACGCGGCTGGCCGCCCAGATCAAGGCGCTCGCCGCCAGCGACAGGCGCGACGAGGCGCGAAAGCGGCTGGAGCGCATTGACGCTCAGTTCGGCGGGTTGGCGGCGAGCGCGGTCTCGACCGGCTTCAGCAGCCCGAACGCGCCGCTTCCATCTGGGAGCAATTAAATATTGTGTCCCCGAAACTGCCCGAAACTGTCCACCTCGTCAGGCGGGACATTTACAAACAGAGACGCTCGGAGGTCCTTACCGAGTGGTGGTCAGTCATGGGATAAGACCGGTGTGGGTTTGGGCTCACTCCGTCACACAGAAGATGAGTTGCCGTTAGACTGACACCACCAGCCGCGGTTTTGGGAGCGTCTGCCTCCGGGCGCTCCGCCAAACGGATCGCAAGTTTTCAATCCTAGAACACTGACCAGCCATCAAGCTTAACGCCCCCTTATAACATCTATGTTGCACTGCACGGACCGTGGGGATCGCCGTGCGCCATAACTCGCCATTCAAATGCTTTGCGGGCTGGCCGAGAGCGGCTCGCTACTCGATATTATTGGCCGTTTGCTGCTTGACGGCCCTGCCGCCGGCCCTGGCCAATGCAGGCGCGCCAGCCCGTTGGGAACCCCTGGCGACGGTCCTGTCGGAGCCCGTGGCTCAGGACGACCAGCTGCCCAATTCGGCCATCCCCACGGCGATCGCCAACGACGCCCAAGGGTTCGTCTGGATTGGCACGCAAAATGGCCTGGCGCGTTGGGACGGCCAGCGCTTTCGGATTTTCAATTCCAACGCGGGCCCAGGCGCGCTGCCCGATAGCCAGATCGAATGCCTGCTCACCGATCGTGAAGGCCGGTTCTGGATCGGCACCGCCTCCGGCGGCCTGGCTCTCTACGACCGGGGTACGGGCGCCTACAGGATCTACACGGCGGGGCCGGGAGGGCTGAGCCACGCGGCGGTCCACGCCCTGGCCGACGCGCCAGGCGGGCGGCTTTGGGTCGGAACGGAGGCGGGCCTGGACTGGCTCGATCCCGTCACGGGACGGGTTGTCCAAGAGGTCGCCGCTGGCGGCGCCAGCGCGCAAGCGGGCAAAGCCCTAGCCGAGGGTGTCTACGCCCTGGCCCAGGACCGGGCCGGCGATCTGTGGATCGGCACCCACGGCGGTCTGGTTCGGCGCGACCATCGCGACGGGTCCTTCGCGCTGGTTCCCCTCGCCGGAGCGCTCGATGCGCCCATAAACGCCCTCATGCTGGCGTCCGACGGCCGGCTTTGGGTTGGCGCGGAAAGCCGCGGCGCGTTCGTTCTGGACCCGGCCAATCGGCGCAGCCGCGCCGTGCCCGGCTCCAAGGCGCAAGCGCTGACCGGAGCGGCCGTCATGGCGGGCGCTGGCAAGGCCGTGGGCATGCGGGTGCGCGCCCTGCTGGAGCCAAAGCCAGGCGTGGTCTGGCTCGGCACCTATGACGACGGCGTGATCGCGGTGGATCCGAACAGCCTTGCAAGCCGCCGCGTGCGGCTGGGCGCCAGCAATGTGCTCTATGGCGATCAGAATATCCGCGCCCTGCACCGCATGCCGGACGGACTGGTGTTCATCGCGGGCAACAGCGCGATCACGCGCTATGACCCGCGTGGACAAGCCTTTGCCAGCGTTCTGGGCGGCTTGACGCCGACCGCCGTCCTCACCGGCCGCAACGCCGTCTCCATCTTCGAGGCGCCTGACCATCGGATCTGGGTCTCGCAGATGACCCGCGGCGTCGACCTGATCGATGCGGACGCTCAACGGCTGGCGCACCTGGACCCAAGCCCTGGCGGTCTGCCCAAGGCCAATATCCGCAGCTACGCCGTGCTGGCGGACCGCTCGCTGTTGCTTGGCACGGACGCCGGCCTGTTTCACTCAAGCCTGGACGCGCGCCAGGTTCGACGGCTGGATCAGCCCGGCCGGCTGCCGGACGCCCGCGCGCAGGCGCTGCTGCGTGACGGTTCCAGGCTCTGGCTCGGTGGCCGTGACGGGCTTTGGGGCTACCGGCTGGGACAAGACGGCCGGCTCACCCAGGACGTGAACGTCCCGACCGAGCGGCTGTCGGATCGGCGGATCGATTCGCTAGCCCTCGACCGCCAGGGAGACCTTTGGATCGCCACCGACAACGGTCTCAATCGCTATGATCCGAGAACGGGCGCCGTGCGGCGGATCAGGGCCGCCTCCGGCGATCGGACGACCCCGCGCGGCTTCATTTCCAGCCTCACCATCGATCGGCGCGGCCGGCTATGGGCCTCCACGTTCGGCGAAGGCCTGTTCATGACGACGCCGGGTCCCTGGGGACAGACCCCGACGTTCCTGCGCGTGTCGGCGGCGCAGGGCCTGCCCAACGACAATGTGAACCAGACGCTGGAGGACGACCACGGCAACATGTGGGCCAGCACCGACAACGGCCTTGCCCGGATTGACCCACAGGCGCGCCAGGCGACGACGTTCCGTGCGCCGGAAGGCGTCGCGATCACCAACTTCTTCTACAATTCCGGCGCGCGGACCTCCCATGGGGAGCTGTTGTTCGGCGGCCGCGATGGCGTCGCCCTGGTCCGACCGGATCTGGTCAGGCCCCAGGCGATCTTGGCGCCCCTGGTCGTGACCGAGGTCCGCGAAGGGGGTCGGCCGCTGCCGGGCGATCCTTTCTTCGGCCTGGCCCGCGACAAGGCGCTTGCCGTACCGCCAGGACAGGGCGCGCTGGAAGTGCATTTCGCGGCGCTGGATTATGCCGCGCCGGACCGCATGCGGTACGCCTATCGCTTGCAGCGGATCGACGGCCTGCTACGCGCTCAAGCCGCCTGGGTCGAAGCCGACGCTCGGGCGCGGGTGGCGGCGTTCACCAATATGGCGCCCGGTCGCTACCGGCTGGAAATCCGCGCTTTTGACCCCGACGGCGGCGCCTCGGCCCGTTCCGTGGACCTGCCGATCCAGGTCCTGCCGGCGTGGTGGCAGACCATTTGGTTCAACCTGCTGGAAGCCGTGGCCGTCCTGGGCGTGGTTCTGCTGCTGATCTGGTGGCGGACGGCCTATCTGCATCGCCGCCGCCAGGAACTGGAACAACAGGTGGAAGAGCGGACGCGCGATCTGGCCCAGGCGAGAGCTCGCGCCGAGGACCTGGCGCGGACGACGACGGATTTCCTGGCCAATATGAGCCATGAAATCCGCACGCCCCTGAACGGCGTGGTCGCCGTGGCCGATCTCTTGGCGCGCTCGGACCTGAACCCGAAAGAGCGCCAGATGGCCGAGATCATACGCGCGTCTGGGGACACCCTGCAGCGGCTGTTGTCCGACATCCTCGACGCGGCGCGCATCGAGAGCGGCAAGATCTCCATCGAGAACGCCCCTTTCCAGGCCGGCGACATGGTGCGCGCCGTGGCGGGCCTGTGGCAGCTGAAGTGTGACGAGAAGGGGGTCGGGCTGCAGATCAACGTCGCGCCGGAGATCGACGAAAGCGTGATGGGCGATCTGGCGCGCGTACGGCAAATCCTGACCAACCTCCTGTCCAACGCGGTGAAGTTTACCGAGACCGGCGAAATCCGCCTGACCGCCGAGCGCACGCCAGACGGCGGCGCCCGCTTTAGCGTCGCCGACACCGGCATCGGCTTCGCGGCGGCCGAAAAAACCAAGGTGCTGGGCCGTTTCGAACAGGCGGACAGCTCGATCACCCGCCGCTATGGCGGCACGGGGCTGGGCCTTTCGATCTGCCGCGACCTGGCCGTGTTGATGGGTGGCGAACTCGATTGCGAAAGCGCGCCGGGCAAGGGGTCGCGCTTCTGGCTCGACCTGCCGCTTGCGCCCGTGAACATCCCCGGGCCCGACGTCGTCGCGCAGGCGGCTGGCGGCGCGGATTTTAGCGAGGCGCCGCCGCTGCGCATCCTCGTCGCCGACGACCACCCCACCAACCGCAAGGTGGTGCAGTTGATGCTTGAGGCCTGCGAAGCGGAGCTGACCGAGGTCGAGAACGGGGCGGAGGCCTTGGAAGCCTTCCGCGGCGGCGGCTACGATCTGATCCTGATGGATATGCAGATGCCGGTCATGGACGGCCTGGCCGCGGTCGCCGCCATTCGCCGCCTTGAGGCCCACGAAGCCCGGCCCCGCACGCCGATCATCATGTTGACCGCCAACGCGCTGCCGGAACACGTCGTCAAGGCTCGCGCCGCGGGCGCTGACCTGCACCTGGCCAAGCCGCTCACCTCGGCCGCCCTATTCGAAGCCTTGAACGCCGTGATGACGATCGACGGCGCCGAAACCGCCGCAGCCTAAGGCAAACCAGGGGAGGCGCTAAGGGCGCGGCTTCCTCGTTCACGAGCTGGACCGCGCCGCTGGCGGCCTTCCCGTCACAGGTCGATCAGACCGCCATCGACGAACAGCTCGGCGTCGGTGGTGTAGGTGGCGTCGGCGGCGAGGTAGAGAGCGGCGGCGGCCACCTCGCGCGGCGCGCCGGCGCGGCCCAAGGGAATGCGTGTCTTGGCGCCGTCGATGAACACGTCCTTTTGGGCCGGCGTGAAGCCGTTTTTCTCGAACAGAGGCGTGTCGATCGGGCCGGGACTGATGGTGTTCACCCGGATGCCGCGCGGCGCCAGCGCCTTGGCGAAGGAGCGGCCGAAGGCGCGGAGCGCCGCCTTGGTCGAGCCATAGACCGCGCCGCCGCTGAGCCCGCCCGCCGCGCCCGCGACGGAGGCGGTGAGAATGATCGCGCCGCCGTCGGGGATCGCGGCGACCGCGTGTTTGAGCAGGAAGAAGGCGCCCTTCACGTTCACGTCGAACTGGTGATCGAAGAAGGCTTCGTCAACCTCGTCAATGGGCGCGAACCGGGCGACGCCGGCGTTGACGAACAGGACGTCTATGCGCCCGTGTTTGGCCTTGACCTGGTCCACCAACGCCTCGATGGCGACGACGTCGCCGGCGTCGGAGATCAGCGCCTCGATCCCCGGCAGCTCGGTCTTGGCCAGGTCGATGGACTTCTGGCTGGAGCCGGTGACGACCACGGTGGCGCCTTCCGATTGGAACAGTCTGGCCGTCGCGGCGCCGATGCCGGAGGCGCCGCCGGAGATGAGGGCGATCTTGCCGTCGAGCTTGGCCATGGGAGGCATCCTGGCATTGCAATGAGAGGTCTTGGGCGAGAGATGGTGCGGGCGCCGCGGAACGGAACGGACCGGCCGGCCCACTTGTTCAACGCGTGTCGTTAGAAAATGTAAGCGGCCAGCCGTCGCCGGCTGCTGCAACGAGGCTCGCGAGGGCGCTTAATCCGTCGCCAACACCGGCGCGGGAAACCGGGCAAACCAAAACGCCCGCCGGTTTCCCAGCGGGCGCTTGATCGTCAGGCCGTGGGTCCGCCTCAGGCGGCCGAGCTCTCGAGCATTTCGTGCGGGTCGCGCAGGACATAGCCGCGGCCCCAGACGGTTTCGATATGGTGCTTGCCGTTGGCCGCCGCCGCCAGCTTCTTGCGCAGTTTGCAGATGAAGACGTCGATGATCTTCAATTCCGGCTCGTCCATGCCGCCATAGAGGTGGTTCAGGAACATTTCCTTGGTCAAGGTGGTGCCCTTGCGCAGGGAGAGCAGCTCCAGCATCTGGTATTCCTTGCCGGTCAGATGCACCCGCGCGCCGTTCACGTCGACGGTCTTGGCGTCAAGGTTGACGGTGATGTCGCCGGTCTTGATCACCGACTGGGCGTGGCCCTTGGAGCGGCGCACTACGGCGTGGATGCGCGCGACCAGTTCGTCCTTGTGGAACGGCTTGGTCATATAGTCGTCGGCGCCGCCGCTGAAGGTCTTCACCTTGGTGTCGATCTCGGAGGTGCCCGAAAGAATCATGATCGGGGTGTTGATCTTGCCGACGCGAAGCGTGCGCAAGACGTCCATGCCGCTCATATCCGGCAGATTCAGGTCCAACAGGATGAGATCATAGTCGTAGATCTTCCCCAGATCGACGCCTTCCTCGCCCAGATCAGTCGTGTAAACATTGAAGCCCTCCGACTTTAGCATCAATTCGATGCTTTGTGCGGTGGCGCTATCGTCCTCGATTAATAGTACGCGCATCAGCCCCTCCCCGCACAACGGCGGTGTCGCATCGCGGAAAACCGGCCCCCCGCTTGCGAGGCCTTCACGCAAATTAGGTCTTAAGGACCTTTAAACTTGGTTAATCGTGAACGCCTCGAAATCGAATCTAAGGCGATTTGGATTCGCGGGGCAAGCGTTGGCGTTAACTATTTTCGACTTTGGATTCATTGCGATTCCAGGCTGATTTTGCGGGCCTTCACACCCGGTTAAGGGGCTGCGGACAAAATCATTTTGCGGACTCGTTTCCGTTGGGGAGTCAAGGTTTGCGCAATCTTTTGGCCGCTGTGGAGCGAATCGATCCGCTGACCGTCTACGGAAGCGTGGCGGCGGTGAACGGCCTTTTGATCGAGGCGCGCGGCGGTTTGACGCGGCTGGCGGTGGGCGCGCGGGCCGAGATCGTGCGACGCGCCAATACGCCGCTGGCCGCCGAGGTCGTCGGTTTCCGCGAGGCCCGGGCGCTGTTGATGCCGTTCGGGCCGGTCGAGGGCGTGGCTCCAGGGGCGGAAATCCGTATCGCGCCCGAGGTCGCCAGCGTGCGCCCGACCCTAGCCTGGCGCGGGCGGGTGATCGACGCTTTCGGCGAGCCGATCGACGGCAAGGGGCCCTTGCCTCAGGGGCCTGTGGCCTATCCGCTGCGCAACCCGCCGCCGGCGGCCCATGCTCGCGGCCGCGTGGGCGGGCGGCTGGACATGGGCGTTAGGGCGATGAACGTCTTCGCCACCTGCTGCCGCGGCCAGCGGCTGGGGGTCTTCGCGGGCTCGGGCGTCGGCAAGTCGGTGCTGCTGTCGATGCTGGCGCGCGAGGCGGCCTGCGACAGCGTCGTGGTCGGCCTGATCGGCGAACGGGGCCGCGAGGTGCGCGAATTCATCGAGGAGACCCTGGGCGAACACGGCCTGAAACGGGCGGTCGTGGTGGTGGCCACCTCGGACGAGCCGGCGCTGAAACGGCGCCAGGCGGCCTATATGACCCTCGCCGTCGCCGAATTCCTGCGCGACCAGGATCATGAGGTGTTGTGCCTGATGGACAGCGTAACCCGTTTCGCCATGGCCCAGCGCGAGATCGGCCTGGCCGCGGGCGAGCCGCCGACGACCAAGGGCTACACCCCGACCGTCTTCACCGAGCTGCCCAAGCTGCTGGAGCGGGCTGGGCCTGGGCCGGTGCGGGAGGACGGGACGACGGCGGGGCCGATCACCGGCCTGTTCACCGTGCTGGTGGACGGCGACGATCACAACGAGCCGATCGCCGACGCGGTGCGCGGCATCCTGGACGGCCACATCGTCATGGATCGGGCTATCGCTGAACGCGGCCGGTTTCCGGCTATCGACGTCCTGAAGTCCATCAGCCGGACCATGCCGGGCTGCCAGCTGCCGCACGAGCGCCAGATCGTCGCCGACGCGCGGCAGGTTCTGTCCGCCTACTCCAACATGGAAGAGCTGATCCGTATCGGCGCCTATCGCAGCGGCGCCGATCCGCTGATCGATCGCGCCATCGCCTTGAACCCGGCGCTGGAGCGGTTCCTGGCGCAGAACCAGGACGAAGCCACCACGCTGGAGGCGGGGTTCGCCCGGCTGGACGGCATCTTGAGGGGGGAAGCTGAATGAGCTGGCGTCAATCGCTGATCCGGATCTCGCATCACGAGGTCGAGACCCTGCAAAAGCGCCTGGCTGAGATCGTCGAGCGGCGAAGCCAGGCCGAGGTCAAGCTGGCCTTGCTGGAAGCCGAGGCGCAGGCCGAGACCCGAGCCGCGGCCCAAAGCGCCGAGGCCAGCCGGGATCTCGCCAATTTCCTGCGCGGCGTGAAGATCAGACGAGGGATCCTGCAGGCGGCGCTGGCCGCCATCGCCGCCGAAGAGGCCGGCGCCCGCGACGCCTTAAGCCAGGCTTTCGAATCGCTGAAAAAGTTCGAGCAGGTCGCGGAAATGGCCCGCCTCGCCGACGAAAAAGAAGCCGCCCGTCGCGAAACCCAGGCGCTCGACGAGATGGGGATGCGCGCGGCGACGCGGCGGTGAAACACCGGGGCGTCAGGAACCCTGCTCCTCCCCCATTGGGGGAGGGGGACCGCGAAGCGGTGGAGGGGGCCTTGCCGGAACATGCCACGCGAGCCGAAAGGCCCCCTCAGTCGCTCCGCGCCAGCTCCCCCAATGGGGGAGCAGTAGAGGCTCCGGCGACCCATAGAGGGGTGCGGCGTTTCGCCCACCGCCGCTCGGTCCTGTCCAGCCTCGCCGCGGTCGCCGTCGCGGCCTGCGGGCAGAAGTCGCGCGGCCAGGACCTGCCTGTCCCGGTCGACCCGCCGCCGCTGAAGTCGCTGGTCAGGTTTCCTATCGGCTGCGCGGTCACGGTCGAGCACCTGGCCGACCCGGCCTATGCGAGCCTTCTGACCCGCCATGTCTCCCAGCTCACCGCCGAGTGGGAGATGAAGATGGAATACATCCTTCAGGACGACGGGAGTTTTCGCTTCGACCGGCCGGACACGATCGCCGGCTTTGCGCGCGACCACGGCCAGCGCTTGTTCGGCCACACCCTGGTCTGGTACGCTCAGAACCCGGCGGCGTTTCGTCCGTTCGATGGCCAAGGCGCGGCCTTCGCCGGCGCCTACCGCAACTACATCATCGCCGTGGTGGGGCGCTACCGCGGCCAGGCGGCGGGCTGGGACGTGGTCAACGAGGCGGTGGCCGAGCGCGGCGAGGGCCTGCGCGACTGCCTGTGGAGCCAAAACCTCGGTCAGATCGATTATATGCGCCGCGCCTTCGACTATGCGCGCGAGGCCGATCCGGACGTCGTCCTGCTGATCAACGACTACAATCTGGAAAGCCTGCCGGCCAAGCGGACGCAATTCCTGCGGTTGGTGGAGACCCTCCTCAAGTCCGGCGCGCCGGTGGGCGGCGTCGGGACCCAGAGCCATATCAACGCCGACCTGGCGCCCGGCGCGATCGGGGCCTCGATGCGCGACCTGGCCAGTCTCGGCCTGCCAATCCATGTCTCGGAGCTGGATATCTCGCTCAATCGTGGCCGAGGCCTGCTCACGTCCGACGCGCAGTTGGAGAAAGGCCAGGCGCGGCTGGCCGGCGAGATGGCCGAGGCCTTCATGGCCCTGCCGCCGGCGCAGCGTTTCGCCTTCACCCTGTGGGGTCTGCGCGACAAGGATTCCTGGCTGCGGGGGCCAAAGGAAAATCCGAACCCGCCCTGGGACGCGCCGCTGCTGTTCGATGATGACGGCCACGCCAAGCCGGTGTTCGGCGCGCTCGCGGCGGGGTTTCGAGGATAAGGGCGCACGCACTGGCCGTTGCTTACGGCCCCATCCGCTTAAGCCGCCGCAAGGAAGAGGTCAGGGTCGGCTCCTGGCGCAGCATTTCCTCCAGATGCTTGGTCGCCAAATCATCCAATAGACGCTCGCCCTTGAGGGTAAGCTTGAGCAGGACGCTGCGGCGATCCTCCGATGAGGCTTCACGCTCGGCCAAGCCTGACTTGGCCAGACGATTGACCAGCTGGACAGCGGCGTGATGGGTCAACAGCAGCTGTTCGGCCAGATCTTTGATGGCCATGGTTTCATATGGCCAAGTCTTGATCGCCAGCATCGCCTGATACTGTTGCTGGGTGGTCCCCGCCTCGTGATTGATGCGTTCGCTGGCCGCGATGAACTGGCGCAGCGCGTAGCGGAAACCGGCCAATCCCCTGTAGCGCTCCGAATCCAGCGTCATGCTTTCATCCGTCAGCGGACCCCATGGAGATCCTGATGCTCATACTCATAGCGTCGCTCGCCGCGGCTGTCCGCGCCAGAGCCTAAACTTTCGTCGATCTCTTCGGTTGCGCCCGACCGGCTGAAAATGAACTTCTATATATCATAATATGATATATAACGCCGCGCGGGCGGGGCGATTTTATCGGCGAAGAAAGCAAACGGAACATGACCATGACGACCCCGCGCGCGCCGCGGACGCTGAACCCGATCCTGATCAGCTTGGCTACGGCGCTCCTCGCCGCCTGTGCGTCCCACCCCAAGCCGCTTCCGCTTGCAGCGCCCCAGGCGCCGGCGCCGCAATCACCGCCGCCCGCGCCCTACACGCCTCCGCCGCCGCCTCCGGCCGTTCAAAGCCAGGCGATGCCAGGCACGGTGCAGGACTTCGTGGTGAATGTCGGCGATCGAGTCTATTTCGACTTCGACCAGTATACGATCCGGACCGATGGCGAGTCCGTGCTGGCGGCCCAGGCCGCGTGGCTGAACCGCTATCCCGCCGTGCGTATACGCGTCGAAGGCAACGCCGATGAACGCGGCACGCGTGAGTACAATTTCGCGCTGGGCGCCAGAAGGGCCAACGCGGTGAAGACTTTCCTGACCCAGCACGGCGTGGACGCCAGCCGGATCGCCACGGTCTCCTATGGCAAGGAACGGCCGATCGATTCCGGCGCCGGCGAGACTTCCTGGCAGCACAATCGCAACGCCCACACCGCCATCACCGAAGGCGCGCGATAGCGGGGTCGGGCGCGTGTCGGTCAGGACGCGCGCCCGGCGGGCGGCGGCGCCCCAGTCAGGCGGACGCTGAGTTCCGTGAACGGCTGGACGGGGTCCACAAGGTCGATCTCACCGCGCGGCGTACGCCAGGTCTGGCGCACGCGCGGGAAGGCGCCGAGTTCGGTCTTGACGGCATCCCTGATAAGATTGCGCGGAGGTCCGTACCGACCCGTCAATCTCGTCGTCAGCTCATTGAAGGCGTCGGCCGATGCTCGGTACTCGATGCTCGACAGGCGACCCTTCACGAAAGTGAAACGGAGCCGCCGGGCCTGTAGTCCAGGACCCAGGTCGATGGCTTGCGGCAGACGGAAGCGGCCGTAATGGCTCATATAGGCGCAGATGACCACTCCGGCCCTTCGCGCGGACGCGGTGGCGGCCACCAAGCCCGCTGTGGCGGCAGCGTCGTCCGAGCAGACCGGCTCAACCCGGGAGGACGGCGCACCCGGAAACGGCGCCGCCTTCCACGCGTTCTGCGTCATCCCAATGTGAACACCCGCAAAGTCCAGGCCATCCGGCGCCGGGGCGACGGTCGCCCCGGCCGTCGCCAATGCGGCCCCAAGCATTAGGCATGGCCCTAATGCCGCGGGGGTCGGCAAAACCGCGCGGGTTCGCAGCTTCATCGCATCTAGCCCTCAAAGCCAATCGAGAATATATATCCTGATATGATATTTAGACGTAAAAACGGCGATCCACAGCTGCTCCGCTATCAGCGGCAGAATAGCGCCCAGACGCTCGCGGAAGCATGGCGAATGAAGAGACGCTGGCCGTGGTCGCAGCCGGAGGATTTCCAGGGCCGTCTGGCGAATTTGCGCGACGAGTTCGGCATCCGGGCGGTCTGACGATCGATGATTCGCAATCAGGACCGATTTGCCAGAGCACCTGCGGCCGTGGCTCAATAGCGGACGTGCCAGCCGCCACGCCGTCCAATCCTGCAGATCCTCGACGCCGCCGTGCGGTGTTGGCGCGCCGTCTGCATGCAAGGCGGACCTGGCGCACTGTCGTGATCGTCGGCGTGGCGGTGCTGGGCGGGGTCGTGGCGGCGCTGTTTGCCCGGCTCTGCGATGCGGCGATGGAACTCCATGCGAGCCTCTACGCGGCCGCGCCGTGGGTGACGCTGGCTCTGCTGCCAGCAGGATTCGCGGCGGCCGCTTGGCTGACGCGGCGGTTCGCGCCCGAGGCCGCCGGCAGCGGCATCCCCCAGGTAATCGCCGCCGCCGAGGAGCGCTGGCATGGGCGCTGGGGCGGCCAGCGCGTGACCTTGAAGACGGCGGCCTGGAAGGTGGCGCTAGCGGCGGCGCTGCTGGTCTGCGGCGGATCGATTGGCCGCGAGGGCCCCACGGTGCAGGTCGTGGCAGGCATCATGCGCACCTTGACCCGAGGGCTGAAGGGCGGGCCAGGGCGCCGGGCGATCATCATTGCCGGCGGCGCGGCCGGCGTGGCGGCCGCCTTCAATACTCCGATCGCGGGAGTCGTGTTCGCGCTCGAGGAACTGGCCAAGAGCTTCGAGCGGCGCACCCACACGACGGTCATACTGGTGGTCGTCGTGGCGGGCCTGGCCTCGTACGCGCTCCAGGGCGACTACGCCTATTTCGGGGTGCAGAAGAGCGGGACGGCGCTCGCATCCGCGTGGCTGGCCGCACCGGTCATAGGTCTGGTCGGCGGCCTCTGTGGAGGCGTCTTCTCGCGCTGCCTGGCCTGGTTGATCGGACCAGGTGACAATCCGGCGACGATCTGGCGACGCGCGCACCCTGTCCTGTTCGCGACCCTTTGCGGCGGCGTCGCCGCGGCTGTCGCCATCGCATCCGGCGGCTTGACGTTCGGCGCGGGCTATCATGAGGCCCGGTCCTTGCTGCAGGATCACCCTGGCCAGGGCTTGAGCCTCGCCGTCTGGAAACTTATCGCAACCTTGGCGGCTTCGTCGTCCGGCGCGCCAGGCGGCCTGTTCGCGCCTTCGCTGGCGATTGGCGCCGGCATCGGAGCAGTGTTCGCTCATACTGGCCTGGCGGCCATGGCCGGACGCGACGCGGTGGTGCTGGGCATGGCTAGCTATCTGTCGGGCGTGGTGCAGGCGCCGCTGACCAGCGCTGTCATCCTGATGGAGATGACCCGGGATCCGGGCCTGGTGGGGCCCTTGATGCTGGCCGCGTTGCTGGCCCGCTGGGCCTCGACCTGGGTCATGCCCGAGCCGCTGTATCACCTGCTGTCCGGGAGTTGGCGGCTCCATAGGAAACCTTGACGTCCTGTTGGCGTTGTCTTGGCAGCCTTACAGGACGGAAGCCATGAAATCGTTGCTGATCGCCGGCTTGGCCAGCGCCTTGACGCTCGCGGCGCCGGCCCTTGCGCTCGCCGCGGACCATGAGGCGGGTGTTCCTTTGACGCCCGCGGAGGCGGCGGGTTCCTGGACGCTGGAATCCGGCGGCCGTTCGATCTGCGTGCTGAAACTGGACGCCCAGAAGACCGCCACGGGCTTCGGCGTTCAGGTTCCCGCGAGCTGCGGCGACGCCCTGCCGGCCGGTCTCGCCGGCTGGGCGCCAGCGGCCGGCGGCATGAGCCTGGTCGGCGCGGACGGCCAGCCGCTGATCGGCTTCAGCCGATGGAGCAACAGCCTGTTCGTGTCGCACCGTAGCAGCGGCGTCGATATCCAGCTCAAGCGCGGCGGCCCGAACCCCTAAACCGTCGGCGGCTTGGACCTTAGCGACTCGTCGGAACGGCGCAGGGCGCGCAGGTCGTCGCTGATGCGGAAGACCGCGACGTAGAACTCGCAAACGCCGCGCCACAGCAGCACCAGGGCGGCGACGATCAAAAGGCCGGCCACGGCGATCGGCACGGCCAGCAGCAGGCCCAGCCAGCTCTCCTCGCGCAGCGCCAGGCCGATCGAGGCGCCCAACACGAAGAAACCGAACAGGGCGATCACGCCCAGGCCCGACCAATAGATCAAGTGGATCACCGGCCCGGTCAGCAGCCGATCAAACGTCAAAATATCCCAGAACGAGGCGCCGTCCGGCGCGCGCCGTCTGTGTCCTGTCGGGGGCCGCATGCCGAATTCACCCTCAAGCGGTCAACTCGCCGCCTCGTCGGCTTGGCTAGCAGTGTCCAAGCCGTCCTGCAACGTCCGCCCGTGTCGCGGGTGAAGCCGCGAACCCGGCGTTAAATCATCCCGACGGTCTTCAGCCGCGCCTTGGGATGGATCTCGTTCTGGCTCATCACCACGGTCTGGCCGCGGAAGCGCTCGATGATCGAGCGGACATAGGGGCGGATGGCGGGGCTGGTCAAAAGCACGGCGGCGTCGCCAGCCAGGGCGGAGCGTTCGAAGGCCTCGCGCACGCCGCGAATAAAGTCCTGCAGCCGGGACGGGGCCAGCGCCAGCTGCTTTTCGTCGCCTGGGCCGATCAGGGCGTCCGAGAACGCGGCCTCCCAATCGGGCGACAGAGTGATGATCGGCAGCGCGCCATCCTCGCCCTTGTTCTGCCAGCACAGCTGCCGCGCCAGGCGCGCGCGCACCGCCTCGACCAGGCTGGTGATCGAGCTGTTGTGGGGTGCGACCTCGGCCAGGCCCTCCAGGATGGCGCCCAGGTCTCGGATCGAGACCCGCTCCTTGAGCAGAGCCTGCAGCACCCACTGGAGAGTGGTGGCGCTGACCACCGAGGGGATCAGGTCGTCGACCAGCTTCTTCTGGTCCGTCGGCAGATCCTTCAGCAGCTTCTGGACCTCGCCGTAGGACAAAAGGTCCGACATGTTGTCCTTGAGGATCTCGGTCAGGTGGGTGGTCAGCACCGTGGCCGGATCGACGATGGTGTAGCCCCGGAAGGTGGCCTCTTCGCGCAGGGCGTCGTCGATCCAGGTGGCCGGCAGTCCGAACGCCGGCTCGCGCACATGCTCGCCGGGGATGTCGACCTGGCCGCCGCGCGGATCCATCGCCATCAGCTGGCCTAGCCGCACCTCGCCGGCGCCGGCCTCCATCTCCTTGATGCGGATGGCGTAGCCGAGATTGGGCAGGCGCATATTGTCCAGGATGCGCACCGGCGGCATGACGAAACCGAATTCGGCCGCCAGGGTCCGTCGCAAGGCCTTGATCTGGTCGGTCAGGCGGCGGCCTTCCAGATCGTTGATCAGCACCAAAAGGCTGTAGCCCAGCTCCACCTTGACATCGTCAATGGCCAGGGAGGCGGAAATCGGTTCTTCGGCGACTTCGGCCCCCTTGGCGACAGGCGCGACTTCCGGGCCGGCGCGGATCTTCTGGGCTCGGGTCCACGCCAGCGCGCCGGCGCCCAGCGAGATCGCGGCGAAGGGTATCACCGGCATGCCGGGGACCAGGGCGATCACCCCCGCCGCCGCCGAGACCATGCCCAGCGCCACCGGGTTCATCGCCAGCTGCATGACCAGGGCCTTGTCGGCGGCGCCCTCCACGCCGGCCTTGGAGACCAGGAAGCCGGCGGCGATGGAGATCACCAGGGCCGGCACCTGGCTGACCAGGCCGTCGCCGATGGTCATGATGGTGTAGGTCGAGGCCGCCTGGGCGATCGGCAGATGGTGCTGCAGAACGCCGATCAGGATGCCGCCGACCACATTGATTCCGACAACGATCAGGCCGGCGACCGCGTCGCCGCGCACGAACTTGGAGGCGCCGTCCATGGCCCCGAAGAAGGTGGATTCCTGCTCCAGCTCCTTGCGCCGGATCTTGGCCGCTTCCTGGTCGATCAGGCCGGAGGACAGGTCGGCGTCGATCGCCATCTGCTTGCCAGGCATGGAGTCCAGGGTGAAGCGCGCGGCCACCTCGGCGATTCGTCCGGAGCCCTTGGTGATGACCACGAAGTTCACGATCACCAAGATGGCGAAGACGATCACCCCGATAACGTAGTTGCCCTGCATCATCAGCTGGCCGAAGGCCTGGATAATATGGCCCGCGCCGCCCGCGCCGTCCTGGCCGTGGCCGAGGATCAGCCGGGTCGAGGCCAGGTTCAGGCCCAGCCGGAACAGGGTGGTGACCAGCAGCACCGTCGGGAAGGCGGTGAATTCCAGCGGCTTCTTGATCATCAGCGCGGTCATCAAGATCAGGACCGCGCTGGTCAGCGATATCGCCAGCAGCATATCCAGCAGGAAGGCCGGAATCGGCAGGATCAGAAGGACGATGATCCCGACCACGCCCAGGGCCAGCCCCACGTCTCCACGCGCCACCCAACCCCAGACGTCGCGCGGCGTCGGGCGGTTGGTGCTGGAGAAGGGGAGGAGGGCGAGGTCAGCCATGGGGTTGCAGGATCAGCGGACCCGCTGCTCCCCCATTGGGGGAGCTGGCGCGAAGCGACTGAGGGGGCCTTTCAGCCGTAAGGATTTTCCGGCAAGGCCCCCTCCACCACGCTGCGCGTGGTCCCCCTCCCCCAACGGGGGAGGAGCTAAGATGTCGCGACAGGCTAAGCCGCATTGGCCCCAGCTCCCTGCGGCGCCGGAACGTGGACGCCCGCCTCGGAATATTCTTTCAGCTTATTTCTCAGCGTCCGGATCGATATCCCGAGGATATTGGCGGCGTGGGTCCGATTTCCGAGACAGTGGCTCAAGGTGTCGATGATCAGCGTCTGTTCGACCTGTGCGACCGTCTGGCCGACGAAGGTGCGCGAAGCGGCCTCGGCGGCCATCGAGGCGGAACGCGCCGTCTGCACGTCGGGGGCCGCGCTCATCGGCTGGCCGTCGGGCAGGCGGATGGCGAATTCCTCGATCTCCGGACCGGTCGACAGCAGAACGGCGCGGTGCATGGCGTTTTCCAGCTCGCGCACATTGCCGGGCCAGCGGTGGGACAGCAGCCGCTGGCGGGCCACCGCGGACAGGGGCCGCTCGGGCACGCCATTGGCCGCGGCGTACTTTTTGATGAAGTGCTCGGCCAGGGCGATCACGTCGCCCGGCCGCTCGCGCAGAGCCGGCAGGCGCAGGTTCATCACGTTCAGGCGATAGAACAGGTCCTCGCGGAACTGGCCGTTTCTGACCGCCACCAGCAGATCGCGGTTGGAGGTGGCCAGGATGCGGATATTGACCTTGACCGGCCTTGATCCGCCAACCCGGTCGATCTCCCGCTCCTGCAGCGCGCGCAACAGCTTGGCCTGCAAACGGCCGTCCATTTCCGAGATTTCGTCCAGCAACAGCGTGCCGCCATCGGCCTCTTCGAACTTGCCGATCCGCCGGGCGACGGCGCCGGTGAAGGCGCCCTTCTCATGGCCGAACAGCTCGCTTTCCAGGAGGTTCTCGGGGATCGCGGCGCAATTGACGCTGATGAACGGACGCGAGGCGCGGCGGGACTTTTGGTGGACGTAGCGGGCCATCACCTCCTTGCCGACGCCGCTCTCGCCGGTGATCAGGATCGAGGCGTCGGAGGGCGCGACTTGTTCGGCCAGGCTCATGACCTGCTGCATCGCCGGATCGCGGGCGACCAGCGGACGATTGTCGTCGGCGACCGCGGCCAAAACGGCGGCGATCAGGCCAGCCTCCGGGGGCAGGGGGATGAACTCCTTGGCCCCCGCGCGGATCGCGTCGGCCGCGCGCTGGGGGTCGGCGCCCACGCCGCACGCCACCACCGGCACCCGGATCCGCTCGGCCTCGTTGGCCGCGATCAGTGCGGCGATGTCGAGCAAGTAGTCGACCATCAGAAGGTCGGCGCCCTGGCCGGCGCGCAACGCGTGGGTGGCCGCCTCGCAGGTCTCGACATGGGAGACCTTGGCCCCCGCCACCATCGCCATCTTCACGGCGGTGGACAGCTGCCCGTTCAATCGTCCGACGACCAATAGTCGCATAGCCAATCCTCCTTACCGCCGCGGCCTTAGGCCGCCACGTCGCCGTCCTTGATGATTTCCGTCATGGTCACGCCCAGCCGGTCGTCGACGATGACCACCTCGCCGCGCGCCACCAGGCGGTTGTTGACATAGATGTCGATGGCCTCGCCGACCTTGCGGTCCAGCTCCAGCACGCTGCCTTGGCCAAGCTGCAGCAGCTGGGCGACCGAGAGGTTGGCGCGGCCGAGTACGGCGGAGATGTGCACCGGCACATCGAACACCGGCGCCAGGTCGGACGCGCTCTTGGCGTCGGCGTCGCTGGCATAGTCCTGGGCCAGCGGCGCGCCGGGTTCGAACTCGTTCAGGGTGAGCTGCGCGGCGGGACCCGGCGCGATGGGATCGTCTTCGTTCATGGTCGTGCCTCGTGGGCGGGGGGTTCGGTATGGGGCGCCTCGGCGGCGAGGGCGGTGCGCAGGGCGTCGGCGACGCGTTCGGCGGCCTGGGCCGGGTCGAAGCTGGCGCGTCCGTCGCCCCAGTCGAACACGAAGGCGGCCATGGCCAGGGCGGGGTCGGCCTTGACCACGATCTGCCCGGGAAAGCCGCAGGCCTCGGCGGTCTGGTCCAGCGCGCTCTGCAGCCGCGCGACCAGGTCGGGGGCGGCGCGCACGATCAGTCGCGGCGTCGCCTCGATCTCGTGAGCCAGGGCCTGCAGGGCGGCGGCGGCCGGCGCCTCGGGCAGGCCGTCCAGCGCCGCGCTGGAGATGACCCGGGCCGCGGCCATCGCCAGTTCGGCGCACGCGGCGCGGTGTTCGTGGGCCAGCTGCGCCAGCCGCCCCAGCGCCGAGCGGCTGGCCTCGGCGATCTGGGTCAGAGCCGCGGCGACGGCCTCCTCGGCGCGGACGGTGGCGGTGTGCTCGCCCTCGGCATAGGCCTGGGTGCGGATCCGCTCCACCTCCTCGGGCAGGAACACCCGCTTCACCGCCGGCGGGGCATAAGCGATGCCGCCTTCGCCGTTGAACTCCGTGTCGAAGCCGAACCTTTGATGAGGAGTGGTCATATGCGGCGCCTCAATAGATCAGCTCGTCGTCGCCACCGGCGCCGGCCAACATGATTTCGCCCTTGGCGGCGAGGTCCTTGGCGACCTGGACCATGGCCATCTGGGCGGTGTCGACGTCCTTCAGACGGACCGGCCCCATGCTTTCCATGTCCTCGCGCATGATCTTGGACGCGCGTTCGCTCATATTGGAGAAGAACATTTCCCTGAGCGTGTCCGAGGCGCCCTTCAGCGCCAGGGCCAACTGGTCCTTTTCCACCGCCCGCAGCAGCGTCTGCACGCCGCCGGGATCCAGCTTGCTCAGGTCCTCGAAGACGAACATCAGCGCGCGGATCCGTTCTGCGGACTCGCGATTGCGCTCTTCCAGGGCGGCGATGAAGCGCGCCTCGGTCTGACGGTCGAAATTGTTGAAGATGTCCGCCATCATCTCGTGGCTGTCGCGCTTGGAGGTGCGCGCCAGGTTGGACATGAATTCGGTGCGCAGGGTCTGTTCGATCTTGTCCAGGATTTCGCGCTGCACCGGCTCCATGCGCAGCATCCGCGACACGCATTCCAGCGCGAAATCCTCTGGCAGGCAGGCCAGCACGCGCGCCGAGTGCTCCGGCTTGATCTTCGACAGCACCACCGCGACGGTCTGGGGGTATTCGTTCTTCAGATAGTTGGCCAGCACCGCCTCGTTAACATTGGCCAGCTTGTCCCACATGGTGCGGCCGGCGGGGCCGCGAATCTCCTCCATGAGGTTGTCGACCTTCTCGGGAGCCATGAAGGTCGACAGCAGCCGTTGGGTCTGTTCGAACGAGCCCATGATCGCGCCCGTGCCGGCCATGCCGGCCACGAACTCGACCAGCAGCTCCTCGACCGCCGATGAGGTCACGGTGCCGAGGCCGGCCATGGCCTGGGAGATTTCCTTGATCTCCTCCTCGTCCAGGGCTTCCCAAAGGTGGGTATGGTCCTCGCCGAGCGCCAGCAGGACGACGGCCGCCTTCTCCGGGCCGCTGAGCCGGGACGCGTCTACAACGGCCTTTTTGCCGGCGCGCGCACTCATGCTTCGTGCAGCCAGCCGCGCAGAATTGACACCGACTCTTCAGGGTGTCGTTCGACGAATTCGGAGACGCTCTTGACCGACGAGACGCGCACCTGGCCCTCGATCCGGGCGATGTCGATGCGGTTGTCCATTTCGCTCGGTCCCGGATTGGGCAGAGCGAGCGCTTCGCCGGTATTGGTGTCGTAGGTGATCTGGCCTTGCCCGCCGCCGGCGCCGCCTCCGGAGCCGCCGGGCAGCGCTCGCATGCCGGCGAAATTCATCGGCCGCCCGCCGCCGCCCGCCGTCGAGGCCAAAAGCGGGCGCACGACGAAGAAGATGATCAGAACCGCCACCGCCGCCAAAACCAGCAGTTCGGCGCCGCGCATCAGATCGTTCTTGTCGAAGTCCAGCAGTTTTCCGCCGGTGGATCCGATGCCGGCCGCGGCCGGATCGCGCTCGAACCGGACATTGATCACATTGACCTGGTCGCCGCGGGTGGCGTCGAAGCCCACGGCCGAGCGGACCAGCTGATCGATCCGCTGCATTTCGGCGGCGGTGCGCGCCGTGTAGGCGCCCGGTTTGCCGTCCGCTCCCACCGCCGTGGCGCCGTCGACCGCGACCGCCACCGACAGCCGCTTGATCGACCCGGGCTCTTCGATGGTGGTCCTGGTGGTCTTGGAGATCTCGTAGTTGGTGGTCTCTTCGTTGTGCCCGCTGGTCGAGCCGTTATTGGCGGTGGTGTTGGCGCCGGGCGTGCCTGGAATATTGGCCGAGGCCGAGGCCTGGCCGGAGGTCTCGCCCTGGTTCTGTTTGGCGGTTTCCTCGGTGGTCTGGGTCGAGCGAACCACCTGACCGTCCGGGTCGTACTTTTCCTCCTGGGTGGTGACCTGGTTCAGATCGAGGTCGGCGGTGACCTGCACCCGCGCCTTGCCCGGCCCGACGATGCCTTCGACCAGCTCCTTGATCCGTTTCTTGATGTTTTCTTCTGTCGCGGTCCGCTGGTCGTCGGCCGCGGCGCCGGCCTGCGCCTGGCTGTCTCCGCCGGCCAAGAGTTTTGAGTTCTGATCGACGATCGTCACCCGTTCAGGCTTGAGGTTCGGCACCGCGCCGGCGACCAGGTTCTGCAGCGCGCGGACCTGTTCGGCGGCCGGCTGACGCCCGATCACGCCGATCACCACCGAGGCCGAGGGCTGTTCCGCCTCGTCCTCGAACAGCTGGCGCTTGGGCAGCACCAGCTGGACGCGTGCGAAGGTCACGCCGTCCAGCGAGCGGATGGTGCGCGCCAGTTCGCCCTCCAGCGCCCTTTGGCGATTGAGGTTCTGGACGAAATCGGTCTGGCCCAGCGCATTGCTGTTGTCGAAGATCTCGTAGCCGACCGAGCCGGACGTCGGCAGGCCCTTGGAGGACAGCATCAACCGGGTCGAGGCCACCTTGTCGCGGGGCACCATGATGGTCGTCCCATCGCCCTTGGCCTCGTATTTCACCCCGGCCTGGTCGAGGGCTTGGGTGATCGAGGAGGCTTCCTTCATGTCGAGATTGGAATAGAGCAGCGCCTTGGGCTCGGAGCCTAGGTTAAAAACCAGCGCGAACAGAGCCGCCGCCACGCCGGCGGACACGCCCAGGATGGCGGCCAGCCGCCCAACCCCAAATCGCTGCAGGAAGCCTAAGAATTGTTCCAAGCGGCGCCCTTCCCCCACGGCCGCGGAAATGCGATTCCGCCGCGGCTAGGCAGGATTTACCCAGTGCATGGTAAACGGAGCGTTTATGCCCGGCCCCCTGCGACCAAAACGACAACGGCCGCGCCCGGTCTGGGGCGCGGCCGTATCCATCGCTCTTGCGGAGCCTAGCGGTACTGCTGGATGCGCGTCGTCCGCAGACCGGCTAGGCCGTGCTGTTCGATCGACTGCTGCCAGCCGAGGAACTCCTCATTGGTCAAGGAGTAACGCGCGCAGGCTTCGTCGAGCGTCAGGAGCCCGCCGTGAACCGCCGCCACAACCTCGGCTTTGCGCCGGATCACCCAGCGCTGGGTGTTCGCCGGCGGCAGATCCGACAAGGTCAGGGCCGCGCCGGTTGGACCGATCACGTACCGCTCGCCTTTGTTGTTCAGGCGTTGCTGTTGCAACATGGCCTTACGCCTTTCCCACCATCACTGTACGGAGGGACCATAGCGGGCCAGACATAACAGCCGCTTAATCGCGATAGTAAAAAAACCAATAATCATCGACATGTTCCCGCGTATCAAACCGTTATCAAAAGCTAAACTAGTATAGAGGCCCGTTAACTTTGGATAACAGATAGTAACAGTTCGGCTACTGGATGATTTGCAATAGGACCTGCGACATCTGATCGGCCGTGGTGATAACTTTTGAAGCCGCCGTGTAGGCCTGCTGGGTGGTGATCAGGTCCGTGAACTCCGATGAGAGATCGACGGTCGAGGCTTCCAACTCATTGTTATCAATCTGGCCGGACCCACCTGTTCCCGCCTGCTGCAGGCTGACCAGGCCGCTGGAGTTCGAAGCCTGGTAAGCCGTGCCGGTGACCGCGGTCAGGCCGTCGGAGTCCGGGAAGGTGGCCAGCGGAACCTCGGCGATCACGCGCGAGGACCCGTTTGAAAAGGTCGCGGTGACGATGCCGTCATTGGCGATGCCGACCGACTGCAGCGAACCGAACGCGGTGCCGTTAGCGGTTGGACCGGCCGCGGTATTCGCGCCGGCGGCCTGGATGATGCCGGCGGAGCCGCTGGTCGGGCCCAGGCTCAGATTGACGGTCTGGGCGGCTACACCCAGGCTGGCCGCCCAGTTAACGGCTGGCGCCGTCGGCGTGGCCGCGGCCGATGCGCCGAGGTTGAGTGTCGTATTCAGCGTGGTCGCCGCGGTGTTCAGGCTGCCGTCGGGGTTGAAGGCGAGGATGCCGGCGCTGATCTGGCCTTGCACCCCTCCGGTGCTGGTCGCTAGGTCGGAGGTCGGTACGGTCTGAATCTCGGCGTACCATTCATTGGGCGTGGCGCTTTTCAGAAGATCAAGTTGGACCGTGCGCTGGCCGCCCTGGGAGTCGGAGATCGGCACCTGCATCGTGAAGTCGGGCTTCACGCCCGTGCCCGTCGTAGCGTCGTAGGCGGTCATGCTGTTCGTTGTGGAGTTGTAGGCGCCCGCGCCGACCGGGGTGGCGCCCGCCGCTGTCGCCTGAGGGGTGATCGCCTGGCTGGAGTTCAAGGTGCCTGTCAGCCCGGCCACGGTCGTCGCCGATACCCCCCCGCCAATATTGGTCACATTGATGGGTTGAAGGATGCCGAGATTAAGGCCGCTGTTAGGGATTTGACCCTGCGAGTCGGCGGGCACGCCTTGCAGATAGAGGCCAGCCGGGTTTTTCAGGAAGCCGTTGGCGTCGGGCGTGAACGACCCGGCCCGCGTGTAGAGCACCTGTTGCGCCGTTCCGGCGCCGGTCGCCGTGGTCGTGGTGACGAACATGCCCTGACCGTTGATGGCGAGATCGGTCGCCGAGGAGGTCGCGATGGTCGTGCTCGGCGCGGTGACCAGTTGCTGGACGGTCGCGGTAACGCCTCCCGATGATGCTCCGCCGAGAGAGTTGGAGGCGACGATCGACTGGAAATTAATCTCGCTGCCCTTGTAGCCAACGGTATCCACGTTCGCGATATCGTTTGAAATCGCCGAGAGCGCCACTGAGTTGGCGGAAAGGCCGGACACGCCGGCTTGCAGTGCACTGTTGAGGCTCATTTTCTAACTCCGGCTAATAATTGAGTGGCTCGATTCAGGAGAGTTGAAGTCGCGATTGTCCGTGTTGGGGTCACGCTAGGATCCGCTCGAGGCGTTGACGGCGGTGATCGAACTGACGGGAACCTGCACGCCGGCGATGGTGACCATCGTCTGGCCGTTGACCTGCTCCACCGCCGTGGCGACGCCTGAAACCGTATTGTTGACGGTAACGGCGTTGCCGGAGCTGTCGGTGGCGCTGAATGTGGCGGTGTAGGTTCCGCCATCGGTCTGCTGCTGGCCCTGGGTGCTCTTGCCGTTCCAGGTCCAGCTCTGGGCTCCCGAGCCGCTGGGAACCGCGCCCGAATAGATCAGGTTGCCGCTGCTGTCGGTGACCTGGACGGAGACGTTGGCCGCCGCTCCGCCCAGCGTGTACTGCCAAGAGGCGCTCCCGCTCGCCAGTGTGGCCGCGCTCGCGCCGCCGGTCACCGACTTGCCGATCAGGCCCACCGCATTGGTCACGCCGGAGCCGCTGTTCTGATTGACCAACTGCTGCAGCAATTGGTTCGACAGCAACTGCTGCTCGACCCCGGTCATCTGGGTCAGCTGCGAGGTGAACTGGTTTGTGTCCAACGGAGAGGTTGGATCCTGGTTCTTCAGCTGCGTGGTCAGCAGGGTCAGGAAGGTCTGCGAATTGCTCGCCAGCGAGGCCAATGAGTTGTTGATCGCGCTCGTGGTGCTGGCGGCGGACGCTGCGGTGGGAGTGACGGTCATCGGCGGGCTCCTAGATTGTGATATCCACGCCGGATGAGGCGCGGGGCGCGCCATAGGCGGCGGAGAGGGATGCGAGGGTGTCGACGGGAACGTCGGCCGATGTGGCGAAGGTGGTCGCGGTGGTCTGTGGCCTGGCGTCCTGGCGCGAGAGGTTGGCGCCCTGGCCGCCGACGTCGAAGCTCAGCCCGCCTTGGGCGACGTTGAAGCCGGCCTGCTCGAGGGCGTGCTGCAGGGCGCCGGCGCCGCTTTTGGCCTCGGCGGCGGCGTGGGGATTGTCGAAGGTCATGGCGGCGGTGACCTGGCCGGCCGAATTGATCTGGACGCTGACATTGACGCGGCCGAGGCCCGCCGGATCCAGGGCGATGTCGAAGCGGCTGGAGGCGCCCGTCAGCTTGGCGGCGAGTTGGCTTGCGATCTGGTCGGGGATCGGTGCAGCGGCCGTGGCTGGCGCGGCGGCCGCGGTCGTCGCCGCGGCGCTCTGCGGCGCCTGAGGCGCGGCGGCGGCGAAGGCTTCGGCATTGGCGTCGGCCTTCGGCGCGCTCGCCGCGGAGTCGCTGGCGGGCGGCGCGGCTTGGGATTCGGCGCCGTCATGGCCGGCGCCGTCTTCGGCGCCGTGGGACGCCGCGCTGATGGGCGCTTGCGGGGCCAGGTGGGCGGAAGTCGCGTTGGCGGCGTCGCCGGCGGAAACCGCCGGATCGGTCGCGCTGGGCTTGGCGTCGGATTCGCTGGCGAGCGACGCCTTGGCGTTCGCGGTCACGGCCGAGGTCGCTGGCGACGCCGTGGTCGCCGCCGCGGCGCTGAGGGCCACCACATCCAATCCGGCCGACGCCGCGGCGATAGCGGCTGGCGGCGAGACGGGAGTTGCAGTCGAAGCGGAAGCCGCCGCCGTTGTCGCGCTGGACGCCGGCGCGGCGGCGTTTGCCGCTGAACTCCGCGGCGACGTCGCGGCCGAGTTCGAGGTGGCCGCCGCCGCTGACGCGCCAGGGTTGGACGCCTGTGGCGCGGCCGCGGGAGTAGAAGACTGCGGTCCCCCCGCAATGGGTGCGGGTTTGGTTGGGATGTTCGGGGCGGACCCGCTCGTGGCCGCCTCTACGGCGTCGAGGAGCGCGCTCACCCCCGCGCTTGCCGCCGGCGTCGATGAAGCGGGCGTCTGGACGAGCGCCGCGGCCTGGGCGGTCACCGCGACCTGAGCGGTCGCCGCGGTCGCGAGGCTTGCGAGTGGAGCCTGACCCGCGCCTTGGCCGGACCCAACGGCGGATGCGTCGACGGCCGCGGCCTCGCTCGTCGCGTCGGAGCCGGTAGACGATGCGATCGCGGGATTGACCGCTTCGGTCGCGGCGAGGCTGGCCGTGGCGGCTGCCGCGGCGGCGGATGCATCGAGCACTGATTGAGCCGCGTTCGCGGCCTGCTGCGCGGTCTTGTCCTGCGATGTCGCGGCCGGCGCGCCAGACTTTGCCGATTTGGACTGCGGTTGCGACGGCGCTCCGGTTGGTTGCGACGGAGCCTGGGTGGCGAGCACCTGGGCGAAGTCGCCAGGCGCGCTGCTGGCGCCGACATCGTTCGCGGGCGTCCCCGGCCCGTTCGCCGCGGCGAACGGCGCGGCGGCGCTGTACGACGCACCGCTCGACGGGGCGCTGGATGCGCCGCCGGATGAGGCGATACTGACGGCGATGGGCGCGGCGATCGTCATGCTGACTAGGCGGGTCCAGGGACGCGAGACGAGCGCGGGTTGCGCACGCCTGGTCATTGGCGGTGAAGCAATGCCCGCGCCAGTCCGGATTCCCTCTATAATCAATTGAATTATAACATGTTTTCTTGACGTTGCTGCTCTGCGGCTGGGTCCAGGGCGGCGGATTTTGCCGATCGAGCCTAGGCAAAGGTCGACCCTTTCGCCGGGTTGCGCTCCCTTGGCGACCTTTGACCGCGAACTGGCGCGGGTCTTGCGCATCCTTGCTCGAAGATACGGCCTCCGAATGAGGAACATTATGAAATTCAACAAGTTATTGCGGCCGGTCCGGCGGATCCCGAGGGCGAGCTCGGCAGAATTTGCCGGTCGGCTCGGCGACGCCTGCCGGGCGAAAGGTTAAGCCGTGACCACGCTCAGCTCGATCCTCCAGACCGCCAGTTCGGGGTTGTCCGTCTCCCAGCTTGGCATCAACACGGTCTCGAACAACGTCGCCAATCTGAACACGCCTGGTTACGTTCGCGAGGTCGTTGACCAGGGCACGTTGACGACCCAAGGCGCCGGGGCGGGCGTGTCGGCCAGCCAGGTCGTCCGCGTCGCCAGCCAGTATCTGGAAAACGCCAGCTATAGCGCCGCGGGCGCCGCCGGTCTGGCCAGCGCGGTCTCCAGCACGTTGAGCCAAGCCCAGAGTCTCTTCGGCGACCCCACCTCGACCAGCAGCTATTTCAATCAGTTGAACACGGTGTTCGCCGATCTGTCGTCCGTCGCCAGCAATCCTACCTCCACTCTGTCGAGCTCTCAGGCGATCAGCGACGTCCAGCAGTTCCTCAACCAGTCGCAGAGCATTTCCTCGTCGTTGACCGCGCTTAGCGGCCAAGCCGACACCGGCGCGTCAAACGACGTCAATCAAATCAACCAACTGCTTACCCAGATCAGCGCGCTCAACGGGCAAATCACCGCGACAACCTCAGGCGACGGCCAAGCGGCCGATCTGCAGAACAGCCAAAGCCAGCTCGTCAACCAGCTATCTTCGCTGATTGGCGTCAAGGTCTCGCCGACGCCAACCGGCGGCGTTACGGTGAGCACCACCGGGGGGGCTTTGCTGGTTAGCCAGTTCGGCGCCGCGACGCTAGGCTACACGTCATCCTCAACGTCCACCGGGCAGGTGACGTTCACTCAGTCGAACGGGCAGCAAGCGCAGGCCCTGGCGGTGACGGGCGGCGATCTGGGCGGAATGCTGAGTCTGCGCAACACCCAGATCCCCGGCCTGCAATCGCAACTGAGCGAGTTTGTCACCCAGACCGTCAACGCGCTCAATCAGGCGTCGAACGCCGCTTCGTCCGTCCCGCCGCCGGCGCAACTGACCGGCTCCAACACCGGGCTCGACCTTCCGACCGCGATCAGCGGCTTCACGGGCGATACGACGATCGCCGTCGTCAACAGCTCCGGTCAACTCCAGCAAAGCATCGCCATCGACTTCGGCGCCGGCGGCGTCGGCGGGACGATGAGCGTCAACGGCGGCGCGGCCACGGGGTTTACGCCAGCCAATTTCCTGACCTCGCTGAACACCGCCCTGGCCCCCGCCGGTACAGCGACCTTCACCAACGGCGCGCTCACGCTGAGCGCCAGCGTCGCTGGGACGGGCCTGGCGATTCAGGACAGCTCGACGTCTCCGTCCAACAATGCCGGCCGTGGTTTCAGCCAATACTTCGGCCTCAACAATTTGGTCACTTCCCCCCAAATTACCAACTACAACACGGGATTGACCGCGAGCGACGCCAGCGGGTTCACGCCGGGAGGGAAGATCACCTTCGGCGTCAATGACGCATCCGGCAACCCGATCACCAATGTCACCGTCACCATGCCCGCGGCGGGGACCATGCAGGGGGTGGTCAACGCGTTGAATTCCAGCTCCACGGGCGTCGGCCTGTTCGGTCAGTTCACGCTCAGCAGCACAGGCGCGCTCACCTTCACGCCGAACACGCCAGGCGGCGCCTCGCTGACCGTCGTGTCCGACAACACCCAGCGCGGCGCGGGCGGCGCCTCGCTCAGTCAACTGTTCGGCATCGGCGACCTCCAGCGCGCTAGCCGCATCGGCAGCTATTCGGTTCGCTCCGACATCGCGTCCAACCCCAGCAATCTGATGACGGCGACGCTCAATCTGAGCGCGGGCGCCGGCCAGCCGGTGCTGGTCGCCGGGGACGGCTCCGGCGCTCAGGCCTTAGCCAACGCCGGCGCCAGCCTTCAAGCCTTCGACGCGGCCGGCGCGTCCGCCGCCGAGACCACCTCGGTAACCAACTACGCCTCCCAGTTCGCTGGCTCGCTGGCGGATACGGCCAGCGCGGCCGCGACGGCCAGCACCAACGCAACCGCGATCCAGACCGAAGCCCAGACGCAGCAACAATCGGTGGAGGGCGTCAATCTCGATCAGGAGTTGGTCAATCTGACCACTTATCAGCAAGCCTATACGGCCTCGGCGCGACTGGTGACCGCGACCCAGGACATGTTCACCACCCTCGTCACAATGGTTGGACAATAGCCATGGAGCGCATCTCCACATCCTCCGCCTACAACGGCGTCCTCAACAACCTGATGGCCGCCGAGACGCAGCAGACGAACATCAGCGACCAGATTTCAAGCGAACAAGTCGCGACCGACCTGCAGGGTTATGGCGGAAGCGCGGCGACCTTGACCGCGATGCAGTCGGTGCAGGCGCAGGTGACCGGCTATCTCAGCAATTCGCAGACCACCGCCGCGGAACTGAGCACCCAGGACACCGCCCTGACCCAGATCACCTCGGCGGCCACCGGCGCCAGCCAGGCGATCACCACCGCCCTGGCCACCGGCTCGGGCGACACCCTGATGCAGTCGCTGCAGGCCGAGTTTCAAAATGCGGTCCAAGGACTGAACACGACGTTCAATGGCAACTACGTGTTCGCCGGTGGCAATTCCAGCACCGCGCCGGTCAATGTGACGAGCCTGACCGCCCTGGGCGCCGCGCCGACCGTCGCCGGCGTCTTCACCAACGGCCAATACGTCGCGAACACCCAGATCACCTCCTCGACCTCGGTCCAGACCGGGCAGCTGGCTTCCACTCTCGGCACGCCATTGTTCACCGCGCTGCAGGCGATCGCCGCCTATGACGCGGGGCCGAACGGCCCGTTGAGCGGAACCCTGACCACCGCCCAGCAGACCTTCCTGCAGGGGCAGATCACCGCTCTCAACACTGCGGGCACCGGCCTGACCACCGCGACGGCGCAGAATGGCGAGGCGCAGGCGCAGGTGACCAGCGCCCAGACCGCCTTGACCAATCAGCAGACCAGCCTGAGCGGCCTGATCGGCAACATCACCAACGTCAACCTGGCTCAAGCCTCGTCGCAGCTCGCCCAGGCGCAGCTGGCGGTGCAGGCCTCGTCTCGGGTGTTCGAGGCGCTGCAGAGCAGCTCGCTGCTGGCCGTCCTGCAGGCCACTGGAAGCGCCGGCTAGCGAACCTTCCGCCGGCGCCCTCGCAATCGGCGTCCCGGGTCGCTAAATTGCGTCTCTCGCAGAGAGGACGGCCCCATGCCGCTGGATGTCGCCGAACCCAACGCCGTGGACGCGGCGGCCGCCGCCGTGGCGTTGCCGGCCGGCGCGCGGGTGGTCGTGGCCATGTCCGGCGGGGTGGACTCCACGGTCACGGCGGCTCTGCTGAAGCGCGCCGGCTACGACGTGGTGGGCGTGACCCTGCAGCTCTACGATCATGGCGCGGCGATCCAGAAGAAGGGCGCCTGCTGCGCCGGCCAGGACATCCACGACGCGCGCACAGCCGCCGAAGCCATCGGCATGCCGCACTATGTGCTGGACTATGAAAGCCGCTTTCGCGAGGCGGTGATCGAGGAGTTCGCCGACGCCTATCTGCGCGGCGAGACGCCGATCCCCTGCGTGCGCTGCAATCAGACCGTCAAGTTCCACGACCTGCTCGAGACGGCCCGGGATCTTGGGGCGGCGGCGATGGCCACCGGCCACTATGTCCGCCGCGAAGCCGTGGCGGGCGGCGTCCAGCTGCATCGCGCGGTCGATCCGGCGCGGGATCAATCCTACTTCCTGTTCGCCACGACCCGCGATCAGCTGGATTTTGTGCGCTTCCCGCTGGGCGGCCTGCCCAAGCCGGCGGTGCGACGGGTGGCGGCGGAGCTTGGTCTGTCGGTCGCCGACAAGCCCGACAGCCAGGACATCTGCTTCGTGCCCGAGGGCAAGTACACCACCGTGATCGACCGGCTGCGGCCCCAGGGCGCGATCCCGGGCGAGATCGTGCATGTGGACGGCCGCGTGCTGGGCCGGCACGAGGGCGTGACCCGCTACACGGTCGGCCAGCGCCGGGGCTTGAATATCGCATTGGGCGACCCGCTGTTCGTGGTGCGCTTGGACGCCGGAGCGCGCCAGGTGATCGTCGGCCCGCGCGAGGCGCTGCTGACCCGTTCGCTGGCCCTGAAGGAAACCAACTGGCTGGGCGACCAGCCAGGCTTGGCGCAGGCGGCGGTCGAGGGCCAGCCCGTCCTGGCGCGCGTCCGCTCCACCCGCGAACCGGCGGCCGGGCGACTGGCCGTACACGACGGCGCGCCGGCGGTGGTGTTCGATACGCCGGAAGAGGGCGTGGCGCCGGGCCAGGCCTGCGTACTCTACGACCCGGCCCAGCCATCGCGGGTGCTGGGCGGCGGCTTCATCGCGGGCACCACGGCGGCGGTCTGAGCCGCGGATTAATCCTGCCGCGCGTCCGCCTCGGCCATCGCCTCGCCGACCGTGGCCTTGGCGGGGCCGTCGGCGCGGGCGAGGCCGTCGGGGCCGATCGGCTCGCCACAGGTCTCGCAGATCAGTCTGGCGCTGAACCGCTGGCCGCAGGCGTGGTGGACGTAGTGCGTCGGCCCGCCCAGCGCGCCATAGACATGCCGGTCGCCCCAGGCGGCCATGGTCATCAGCACATCCGACAGATCGCGTCCTTTGGCGGTGAGGACATATTCGAAGCGGGGCGGCCGTTCGCTATAGGGGCGGCGTTCGAGCACGCCGTGGCAAACCAGCGTCTTCAGGCGCGCGGCGAGGACGTTGCGGGCCACGCCCAGGTTTTCCTGCCACTGCTCGAACCGGCTGACGCCGGCGAAGGCGTCGCGCAAGATCAGCAAGGTCCAGGGATCGCCCACGACCTCCGGGGTCGCCGCGACCGAACAGACCTGGCGCGAATAGTCCGCCGTGCGCCCCATGAGCGCGATCGTGCGCGCGGGAATTTCCGATGGCAAGCGGGTTCAGGATTGGGTCCCCGGGGAAATCGATCGTGCGAATACGGAAGCTGAACTACGCTTAAACTTGTAGAACGGCACAATGATCCGGTGGGCGATGAGAACAAATCCCAGCGCACTCCAAATCATGCTCTCGGTTTGCGCCGTCGCGTTCGCGTCGGCGGCCCATGGCGAGGCGTTATCGCCGGTGGCCGCCAAGGCGGACCCTGGCGGAACCACGGTCACCAGCGTGGTCGTCACCGCTTCCCGCGCCGATCTGTTGGGCAAGGCGGTCACCGCCAGCCAAGGTGTGGTCACCAAACTGGAACTTGATCTGAGACCGTCCTATCGGGTCGGGGAACTGCTGGAGACCGTCCCGGGTCTCGTCGTCACGGTCCACTCCGGCGAGGGCAAGGCCAACCAGTATCTGTTACGCGGCTTCAACCTCGATCACGGCGCCGACATCGCTAATTTCATCGACGACATCCCGATCAACCGGCCGACCAACGCCCACGGGCAGGGCTATTCCGACCTCAATTTCATCGTCCCTCTGGCCTTGGCGGGGCTCGATTACACCAAGGGAACCTATTATCCGTCGATCGGAGATTTCGGCGATGTCGCTTCGGAGCATATGCGGCTCGCGGACGTCGTTCCCAATCAGGTATCGGTCAGCGGCGACACCTTCGGCAATGCGGATCTATCCATCGGCGGCGCACGCGGGTTAGGCCCGAATGATCGGCTGACAGGCGCTTTCGAAGCCAGCCGCGTCGACGGTCCCTTCGTCCCGGGCAACGACTTCCGTAAATTCGCCGGCGTCGTTCGCTACAGCCGCGGGACCCCCGCCAACGGCGAAGACCTGACGGTGATGTACTATAAGGGTGACGGCGACTTCATCACCGACCAGCCCTCCCGCGCGGTGCGGGATGGTCTGATCAGCCGGTTCGGCTCCCTTGATCCCACTGACGGAAACAGCTCGGAACGTCTCGGTGTTTCAAGCCATTTGGCGGTGGACCCCGGCGGGCCGCTGAGCTTTGTCCCCAACGCCTACTACGTCCACAGCCGACAGACGCTCTGGAACGATTTCACGCACTTCCTGGAAGACCGGGTCAACGGCGACCAGGAACAGCAGGACGAGACCCGCGATCTCCTCGGCGGGGCCGCGGCGGTCAAGCTGAGGTCTAATTTCGGCGACGTCCAGAGCCTGACGACTTTCGGCGTCCAGGGGCGATATGACGATATCTATGTCGATCGTCGGCATACCGTGGAGCGAAAGGTCCTCGACTACTGCGAGCTGTTGGCCCCCGACGGCGTAAGCGCTACGCAGATCGATGTCGGATTGCCCGACTGTACAGCCGACCGCGTCCACACCGGCGATGCGGGCCTCTACATCGAAAACGCCGCCAAACTGACTCCCTGGCTGCGGACGGACCTGGGCGTCCGCGAGGAATATTACGCCGGCGACGACCGCAACCTGCTGCCGGGCATGCCCTTTTCACAAAGACCGTTTGCGAAGGACACCACCCTCTTCCAGCCCAAGGGCAGCATCATCCTCGGGCCGTGGTGGGACACGGAGTTTTATCTTAGCGCCGGGCGAGGATTCCACTCGGACGACGTTCGCGGCGTATCGGGCGTTGTGCCGCTGGAAGGGCTTGGCGGCGCAAGGACCGCGCCATTAGTCGTCAAGGCCGACGGCGAGGAGGTGGGCGTCCGCAGCGATATCATTCCGAAGGTTCAGATCCAGGTCGCCGCTTTCAACGTCCGCCTCGCCTCGGAGATCGTCTATGATCAGGACCAAGGAGAGGACCAGCCGGGCCCGCAGAGTGATCGGTACGGCGTGGAGGTTTCGGCGGAATACAGGCCGACGCCATGGATCGAACTGAACACCGACCTTGCCTTCAGCCATGCCGAGTTCGTCCAAATCAGTCCGGCGGCCCTGGCGGCCAATTTTGGCGACATGGGAAACCATATCCCGCTTTCACCAGGTTTCATCGGCTCGTTCGGCGCGATCGTCGACAATCTTGGCCCCTGGTGCGGAGCCCTGCAGGTGCGGGTTCTAGGGAACTATCCGCTGGTGTCGGACAATAGCGAGAAGGACAATGGCTATGCGGAAACCAACGGCAGTATCGGGTATAAGTTTTCGGGCAGGCTCAAGGGTCAACTTGAGATATTCAACCTTTTCAACGTCAAGGCCAATGCGGCCGCCTTCTACTACACGACCGTGATCCACGACGGTCCGGGCGGCTCTCTCGGCCCTCCCACCGCCGACCATCAAAACCACCCGCTGGAGCCGATCTCGGCGCGGTTCTCGGTCAGCGCGACCTTCTGAAGACGGCCATCACCGCCCCACGGGCGCGCCCGCGAAGTCGATCACGCACATATAGCGATAGACCGCGTGGGGGCCGCAGCCGGCGCCGGCGATCTGGAGATTTGGATCGAAGAGGGTCTGGCGGTGGCCGCGATTGACGACCCCGTCGTCAAGCACCAGCTGGCGAACCACCCCGGCGGCCGTGTCATAGCCGTAGGAGATCGCCTCGGCGGACATAGAGCGCCAAACGCCCCGGCGGTGCAGGCGTTCGCTGGGGCTCGACCCGTCGGCGCCGCCATGGCCGGTCAGGCCGCGCGCGCCCTGGGACTGGGCCAGTTCGCCAGCCGCCAGCGCCAGCGCCGGGTTCTGGGTCAGCGGCGGCAGCGGCCGCTGCCGCTCGAGAAATTCGATCGCCTCGGCCAGGACGCTCGGATCGCGGCGGCCGTATCGCCCGTCTTCGCCGCGAGAGTCGCGCAGAGCCTGGGCGTACTCGGAGGGGTGGGTGCGGGCGAAGTTGATCTCGTCCAGCACTTCACGGCCCAATCCGCCGGCGGTGGCGGGAAATGCGGCGAAGATCAGCGCGGCGGCGAGCAGAGGCCGCGCGGCGTGTTGTCGCGTCATGGTGTCGCCTTACGGATTGCAGGCGCCCCCCGATCAACCCGGCGCTAACCAGCATGCGTTGCCGGAAAGGGTCAATGCGGCATTTCAGTCGCGCGAGACCGCGGCCCTATCCGGCGTCGTCGTCCAATTCGCCGGCGGCGCTTTGCAGATAGTTGGCCTCGCCCAGGGCTTTCAGCAGGCCGATCTGGGTCTCGAGGAAGTCGATGTGCTCCTCGGTGTCCGACAGAATCTCGACCAGGATCTCGCGGCTGACGAAGTCCTTGGCCGCCTCGCACTGGGCGACGCCGGGGACCAGCGCGGCGCGTCCGGCCAACTCCAGCGCCAGATCGGCGGCCAGAGCCTCAGGCACGGTCTCGCCGATCGCCAGCTTGTGCAGGTCCTGGAGGTTGGGCAGGCCCTCCAGGAACAGGATGCGCTTGATCAGCTTGTCGGCGTGTTTCATCTCGCCGATGGATTCGTCATAGGTCAGCTTGCCGAGCCTGGCGAAGCCCCAGTTCTGGTACATCCGCGCGTGCAGGAAGTACTGGTTGACCGAGGTCAGCTCGTTGGTCAGCACTGCGTTCAGCAGCTGGATGATCGCGCGGTCGCCTTGCATGGCCGCCTCCTATTCGGCGGCGAATTTCAAGGTCTCGCGCTGAGCCTCGATCATGCGCCGTATGTCGTGGACGCATTTGGCGCATTGCGGCCGGCTCTGGCAATGACGGAACACATGCGCCGGGCGATGACCGCCCTGGTCGATCGCGTCGCGGACGTCACGCTCGCGGATGCCATTGCAGTTGCAGACGTACACGGAAGTCCTCTTGCGATCAGGTTCGCCCCCTGATTTAGCGATTGCGAACAACATTGCAACTCATTCTCATCAAATCCGGCGCGACCGGTCGACGCGGCGCGTTGTTCATTGGCGTTGGACGGACCGGGTCGAGCATGGTTTTGTGCCGCCTCTTTGAGTCTAGAAGCGTTCGGGGAGTGACCGTGGGACGTTGGGGATCGGGTATCGCGGCGGCGTTTGGCGCCGGCGTCATGGCGGCCGGGCTGTCGATTTTTGGCGGCGGCCTGCCCGCCTTCGCGGCGCCGATCGTCTTTCAGCCGCAGGACGTGTTCGCCCTGGAATACGCCAGCGATCCGCAGATCCGCCGGGACGGGTCCCAGGTGGCCTATGTGCGCAACACCACCGACATCATGATCGATCGCGAGCGCCGCTCGATCTGGCTGATCGATCGCCGCATCGGCGTCCAGACCCCGATCGTCGCGGGGCCGGGCTCCAGCAGCGGTCCGCGCTGGTCGCCGGATGGAACGCGGCTGGCCTATGTCTACGCCGCCGAGGGCGAGCAGCCGCAGCTCTATGTGCGTTGGATGGCCACGGGCGTATCGGCCAGGCTGGCGACGCTGCCCCAGGCGCCTGGCGATATCGCCTGGTCGCCGGATGGCCGCACCATCGCCTTCACCATGTTCACGCCCGAAACGCCGCCCAAGCTGGGCGCCGCACCACCCAAGCCGGAAGGGGCCAAATGGGCCGACCCGCTGGAAGTGATCACCTCGGTCACCTACCGCGCCGACGGCGCCGGCTGGCTGAAGTCGGGGCATGACCAGATCTATGTCATTTCCGCCGAGGGCGGCGCCGCGCGGGTTTTGACCTCGGGCCCATCGACGGGTCGTGGACAGATCAGCTGGCAACCGGACGGCCGCGCCATCCTGTTCAGCTCCAACCAGGACAAGGACTGGGAACGGCGGTTCTACCGCTCCTCCGTGTACCGGCTCGACCCGGCCACCGGCGAGGCGGTCAGCCTGGTCGCCCGTGACGGTCCTAGCGATGAGCCGGTGATGTCGCCGGACGGGCGGCTGATCGCCTTTGTCGGCTTCGAGGACAAGCACAGGCCGTATCAGGACGAGCAGCTCTATGTGATGGACGCGGACGGCAAGAACCTGCGCGCCGCGGCGCCCAAGCTGGACCGGCCGGTGGAGCACCCCATCTGGGCCGCCGACGGCAAGAGCATCTACGCCCAGATCACCGACCACGCCCAGACCAAGGTGGTGCGGATCGGCCTGGACGGACGCGTCGACACGGTGGCCTCGGGTCTGGCCGGCGAAGGCATCGACCGGCCCTATACGGGCGGGGGCTATAGCGTTTCAGAGCGTGGCGTCGTCGCGTTCAGCGCCGGCGGGCCGAACCAACCTGCCGACCTGGCGGTGGCGGAAGCGGGCAGGACCACTCGGCTGATGTCGCTGAACGACAACCTGCTGCGCGCGCGCGCCCTGGCCAAGCTGGAGCCGCTGGCGGTCAAGTCCAGCCACGACGGCGCCGCGATCGACGCTTGGATGCTGACCCCGCCAGGCTTTGATCCGTCGAAGAAATACCCGATGATCCTGGAGGTGCACGGCGGGCCCTATTCCAGCTACGGCCCCGTCTGGGCGTCGGAGTTCCAGCTCTATGCGGCGGCGGGCTATGTCGTGGTCTACGCCAATCCGCGCGGCTCGACCTCGTACGGCGACGCCTTCGCCGACGGCATCACCTACAACTATCCGGGCTTCGATTTCGACGACCTGATGAGCGCGGTGGACGCCGCCATCGCCAAGGGATCGATCGATCCGGACCAGCTCTATGTCACCGGCGGCTCGGGCGGCGGATTGATGACCGCCTGGATCGTCGGCAAGACCCACCGGTTCCGCGCCGCGGTCAGCCAAAAGCCGGTGATCAACTGGGCCAGCCAGTGCCTGACCACCGACGTCTATATCGGCCAGTGCCCCTATTGGTTCGCCAAGCCCGTCTGGGAGGACGAGCCGGCGTTCTGGGCCCACTCGCCGCTGTCGCTGGTCGCCAACGTAACCACGCCGACCCTGGTCTTGGGTGGAACCGAGGATCATCGCACCCCGCCCAGCGAGGCCGAACAGTTCTACGCCGCCTTGCAGCTGCGCGGCGTGCCGACCGCCTTGGTGCGCGTGCCCGGCGCCTCCCATCACGGCCTGGCGCTGCGGCCCTCGCAGGAGGCGGCCGAGGTCAGCGCCATTCTGGCCTGGTTCGAGCGCTATAAGGGGAGCTGACGGGCGCGCGGCGCCGGCTGACCCGACGCACAGTCCGCGCTTGCAGCGAGCCGACGCGTTTGAGAAGCTTCGCACGGCGGCGAGTCGATCCGTATACGGTGCAATTTAGCGCCGCCGCGGCGCGGCCATTGGTCCGCGGCTGGAGGGCTTGCGCGCCTATCGCTGATGGGCGGAGCCTAGTGGGCGAACTGATTCGAACGGGAGCAGGACTATCGGTGGTGCGATGAAAGGGTTGGCGAAAAAGGCGCGCATGGCGGGCCGGCCCGGCCGGCAATACGCCGCCTTGCCCTATCGCTATTTCAGCAGCCTTGAAATCCTGCTGATCAGCTCGCGCGAAACCCACCGCTGGGTGATCCCCAAGGGTTGGCCGATGAAGGGCCGCAAGCCCCACGCCGTAGCCGCTCGTGAAGCCCTGGAGGAGGCCGGCGTGGTGGGGCGGATCGGCAGGAAGCCGGTGGGATCCTACCAATACGTCAAACGGCTCAGCAACGGCGCGCCCTTGCTCTGCACCGTCGAGGTGTTTCCGATGATGGTCGAGCGCCAGCGCGACCGTTGGCGCGAGCAGGACCAGCGCACCCAGCAGTGGTTCCCCGCCGAAGAGGCCGCGATAGCCGTCGAGGAGCCCGAGCTGCAGGCGCTGATCGACAATTTCGCCTGGAGCGCGGTCAAGGCCCCGCTGGGCGATGATATGGACGAGACCGAAGCGACGCCGACGGGGTGACCCGTCCAGAACCCTCTCCCCGGGCCATACAGAAGAGCGGGGGAAAGGGTTCAAGAAATTGACCAATATCTAGGCCGGGAGCCGCATCGGCGGCGCCATCGGCTCAGGTGTCGTCGTTCAGGCTGCAGCGATGCTCCGCCGATATTTCCGTCGCAACGGGATGGCAAGCAGGGGTAACAGAGGCGAACATGCTGTTCATAGTCATCGAGCGGGTTCGCGACAACGACATGATCCCGATCTATCAGCGCCTGCCAGGCGCGTCGGCGTGACCGATCCGCTCCCACTCGAATTCCACCCCGTTACGCCGCAGCGGCGCGCGGACCTGGAGCGATTTTCGCAAGCCCATGGCAAGTTCCGCTATTGCTCGTGCATGCGCTGGCGGCTGACCAGCGGCGAAATGAGCCGATCGACCAAGGCGGATCGCATCGACGCCCTCGACCGGCTGGTTGAGGACCGCATCCCGATCGGCGTGCTGGCCTATCTGGGCGACGAGGCGGTGGGTTGGTGCTCGGTCGCGCCGCGCGAGACCTACCTCGGGCTGGAACGCTACAAGGCGCTGGCCCGGGTCGACGATGCGCCGGTCTGGTCGATCGTCTGCTTCTTCGTCGATCGCCGGGTACGCCGAACGGGCGCGACCGCGGGACTGATCCGGGCGGCGACAGCCTATGCCGTGACTCAGGGCGCGCGGATCGTCGAAGGCTATCCGGTCGAGCCCGGCGCAAAGCTCTACACCTATATGGGTTCGCCAGCCGCGTTCAGCGCCGCCGGTTTCGTCGATGTAACGCCCGATGGGCGCGACCGCCGCGTCATGAGGAATGTCGCGAATTGCGATGGGTTGATCGAACCTGACATGAACTGACGGGTATCGAGGCGCATCATTCCGCCATCGAAACCCACCGCGCTCGCGAACGACCCCAGGAGCCAACCCGCCATGAGCCAGCCCGACATCACCCTCTACGCCTCGGTCGCCAGTCGATCCTTCACCGCGCGCTGGATGCTGGAGGAGTTGGGCGTGGCCTACCGCGTCCAGATGATCGACATCCGCGCCGGCGAGCAGAAGTCGCCCGACTATCTGCGGCTCAATCCGATGGGCAAGGTGCCGACCCTGACCGACGGCGATCGGGTGGTGACCGAGACCGCCGCCATCTGCCTCTTTCTCGCCGACCGCTACGGCTATGGGGCACTGGCGCCTAGGGTCGAGGACGCCGGCCGGGCGACCTATCTGCGCTGGGCGGTGTTTTCCACGGCCGTACTGGAGCCGGCCTATCAGACCAAGGCCCTGGACCTGCCGGCCTTCCGCCATGGATGGGGTGATCTGGACTCGGCCTTGAACACGGTGCGCCAAGCCGTCACGCCCGGGCCCTGGCTGCTGGGCGAGGCCTTCACCGCCGCCGACGTGGCGCTGGGCGCGGCCTTGACCGTGGGCCTGTTCACCCAGCAGATTCCCGACGATCCGGTGCTCGGCGCCTATAACCAGCGCCTGGCCGGCCGTCCCGCCTACCAGGCCGCCTCCGCCGCCACCTGGCCGCCGGAACTGTTCAACCCGGGCTGAGGCCGCGCCTGCGAGAGCGTCGACATCATCGCCCAGATCGATCGTCACCCGCGACGGGTTGGGGGACAGGATGCGGCGCGGCGCGCTCGATCGCGGCCGGAGGCGCCGACAGATCGAGCCCATGCATGGGAAAGGACGCCTTCTCGCGCTCGCGCCACGGACCGATCGTGGCCATCGCGACCAGGACGATGATACCGGCCCCGAGGATGACCAAGACGACCCCAGAGCGCGCGTTCGAACGCCGCGCGGCTATCCCCAGGGACGAGCCGCGCTGTTCGGCGGCGGCGATCGCGCCGCGAACCAAGAGCCGGACGCCGCCATAGAGGCTGACCGCGCCCAAGACGACGCCAACGGTCCAAACGAGCTGTCTAAGGTCGAACATGGCCTATGCCTCTACGCGGCGGATCATCGCTCGCGCCTTGACCCGGCTCAACCGCCGTGTCGTGCGAAGTTTGCACCTGGCGGCGGCGATTGCTTGACCCGCGCCGCGCGATGATCTGAAATCCAGAACGCGTTATCGTTTTGTCAGGCGGCGCTGGGCGCCCTCGACAGACGAATAAGAACAGGCGCGAGGAGGAAGCGATGCTCACCCTGCCGGAACGCTGCGAGTTCCTGTCCGACGCCTGGCTGGACGAGGCCCGCGCGTTTCTCGAACGGCAGGCGGCGAGCCGGAAAGACGCGCTGGGCGGCCAGCCGTTTTCCTTGAGCGAGCGGTTCTCCAACGCGCCGCCGCATTTGGAATTTCCCGGCGACGTCGCCGCCTGGGGCATGCGCTATGACGGCCAGACGGTTCAGGTCTCCCGCGACTTCGACGAGAGCGCCGATCTGGTCGTCGAGGGCGACTATCAGGCGGGCCTGGCGGGCGCGCAGTTCGTCGGCGTGCTGGCGCCCGGCGCCATGAAGGCGATGCTGCGCGAGACCCGGACTATGTTCGGCAAGGGCGCGGTCCGGGCGCGGGGCGCACCGCCGAGCGAGGCGGCCGGCGAGTTGCTGTCGGTGCTGCACGACCATATGGGCCGCCGCACGGTGGAGAATCCCGACCTGGCCCACCGCGCCGCGCGCCAGGGCCTCACCGCCAAGATCCGCGAGATGGAGGACCAGGGCTATACGGTCATCGAGAACGCCATCTCGCCGGAATTCGCCGACGAGGTGCGCGCCGCGACGCTGCGAGCCCTGCTGCCGCACCAGACCTTCTCGATGAACTGGATGCTGTATCACGGGCGCGAGTTCGAACAGCTGATCCAGAATCCGCTGCTGATGACCCTGATCGACGCCTCGCTGGGGCGCGGCGCGGTGATCGCCTCGTTCAGCTCGATCAAGAAGGGGCCGGGACCCGGCGTGATCCCGATCCACACCGATTACGCTCACGTGCCCGAGCCCTATCCAGAATTCGCCATGACCGGCGTCGGGGTCTGGGCGCTGGAGGATTGGCGCCTGGAGTCCGGCCCCACCTGGATCGTCCCCGGCAGCCACAAGCTGCGCCGCGCGCCCCGCTCCGGCGAGCGGCCCAATGACGGCGTGCCGATCGTGATGCCCAAGGGATCGGTGGTCTTCTTCACCCACGGGGTCTGGCACTGGCAGGGCGACCGCACCGAGCCCGGCGACCGCGTGACCCTGCACGCCCACTTCAACCGCGGCATCCTGCGCAGCCTGGAGCC
>Ga0302314_10000979_pt1 | contig 53246 bp, 37 predicted proteins | sample III_Palsa_N2_3_FD_200533 | JGI IMG/M metagenome (GOLD analysis project Ga0302314, IMG submission 200533) | Peat permafrost microbial communities from Stordalen Mire near Abisko, Sweden - III_Palsa_N2_3 | ecosystem: Environmental > Terrestrial > Soil > Palsa > Peat permafrost | place: Sweden... | reverse complement strand
GCCTATTTCATCCGTTGGAACGACATTCAGGTGCAGGAGACCACCGCCGACGGAGCGTTCATGTTCCAGGCCAACGCCGGCGAAGCTAAAGTCAAGGGAGTGGAGTTCGAATTCACAGCCCACCCTGTTGAATACCTGACTGCCAGTTTCGCCGGATCCTATACGGATGCCTATCTCGCACAGGGCGCCAGCGCCGCCGCGTACAAAGCGAATCCCACGCTCGGTTTGACCGGCGATGTCATTCCTAATGTGCCCAAATATCAGTTCAGCCTCGGATTAACGTACAGGCGACCCCTCGTGAATGGCTGGGATGGCATGGTGGCAACGGATGTGACCTACCGCGACGGGGTGGAGTCATATTTCACCTCCAATTCCTTCAACATACCGCTTGCCCCCTACACGTTGGTGGGCTTGCGGGTGGGAGGCATCGAGGGCCCGTGGAGTGTAACCGCCTTCGCGCGCAATCTGACCAACAAACGCGCTCAGGTATCGGCAATCAATTCCACGCAGGACCCCGACGCGCTTCTGACGGTGCAGCCGCGGACAATCGGCGTTACGCTCACTCGGACCTTCTAGGTAGCTTACAATCGTAACCGCGCCATGACTGCTTCGCACTCATGGTGCCCTGTAGTGCTCGAGGGATTGGGAGGTAGGTCGTGCGTTGGGTCCTGCCGTTTCTCGTTGGGTCGGCGCTGTCGGTAGTTGCCGCTCAGCCGGGGCTCGCTGGTGACCAGAGAGCCGAGGGCATGCCACTCTGGGACTTCTACGATTCAGTTCTGAGTCACGCCAAATACGTAGACCTGACTCACGCCATAGCGCCGGGCGGCCCGATCGGCGAAGGATTTTCAGACTTCAAGGTGGGGCCGGCACTGGCCGGGGTCGCCATGCCGGGCGTCATCGAGAAAGGAGAGCCCTTTTCCTACGAGAAGTTGGGCGTGGCGATTACGGCCTATGAGTTGCCGATGGACCATATCGGCACTCAGTTCGGGCCACCGGCGCACGAGAATGATCATGGAGCAACCATCAGCGATGTCCCGCCTACCGTAGCGCTACGCCCATTAGTGGTCGTCAATGTCGCTGCAAAGGTTGTCGTTGATCCCGGCTACCAGGCGACTGTCGCCGATATAAAGGATTGGGAACGGCGGCACGGACCGATCCCCGCTGGATCCGTGGTCATGATTCGATCCGACTGGTCGCGAAAATGGAATGATCCCAAGCGCTTCACGACGCAGCCGTTTCCCGGCGTCACCTTGGCGGCGCTCAAGTATTTGTATCTGGATCGGCATGTTCTCATGCACGGGCACGAACCGTTGGATACTGACAATACGGCTCCGAAATTCATTGGAGAGACTTGGCTACTGAAGCACAACTTCGCTCAAGCCGAGGGTGTGGCGAATCTCGATCAGGTTCCGGAAAGCGGGGCGCTCATTGCGATCGGCTTCGCGAAGTTCGAGGGTGGCACGGGTGGGTTTGCGCGCTATGTCGCGATAGCCCCCGCAAGCTGGCCTCTAGGCATGACGTTGCAACAGCAGTCCGGCGCCCCTCTGCCGACGCACATTCATCCGCTGCGGCGCGGTGCCGACGGCGTGCTGAGAGAGGCGCGATGAGCGGCGGCGGCACTGACCGCCCGACTGTTGCCAGTCGCAAGGGCTTCTATTACGAGATCAAGGCCGGCAAGCGCTATCTGTGGTGCAGCTGCGGACGCTCGAAGCAGCAGCCGTTCTGCGACGGCTCGCATGCGGGCACTGCCTTTCTCCCGATCCCCTTCAAGGCCGAGCGGGACGAGGAGGTCATCTTCTGCGGCTGCAAGCACACTGGCACAGGACCGTTCTGCGACGGCGCCCACAGCAACCTGGCCGGCGGCTACCGTGAGGACGACCCGCACAGTGCGGAGAATCAGCAGGTGCTACTGGTGTCGGCGGGCACGGGGCCCACGGTCAAACTCGACGGCCAGTGCTATGTCTTCTCAACCGCCCGCGCTGCGCTCTCCCGCCGCGGCGTGATGGAGTATGCGGCGGTGATCAGCCCGGCCATGGGAGCGCTTTACCAATCTCAGTTCTATGCCAAGGTCGACCGCGGCGCATCGCCGGTCATCTCCGCGGACGGCCGGCACACGGTGCTGTTCGTAACGGCAGGTGACGGCGAGATCGAGATTAGCGGGCGCCGCTTCACGGTCGGTCCTTTGACGGGCGTCTACATCCGGCCAAGCGAAGCCTACCGCATGCACGCCGAGACGCCGCTGACGGTATTCATCTCCAATGGGCCGGGCAGCGAGGATCTAGTCTGGCTGGAGCAGATGCCAAGCGGCTTTGAAGCCGAATATCCACAGCGCCGTGCGCGAGTCGATCCCTCGCAGCGCCAAAAGATGGCTGAGCGCTACTATCAGCTGCTCGTCAATCGCGAGCACAGCTCGACAGTGGTTACCCAGTTCATCGGCACGATCCCGCTTTCCAAAGCCGAGCCGCACCGGCACCTGTATGAAGAGGCGCTGATTTTCTTGAACGGCGCGGGCGTTGTATGGGCCGAGAGGACGAAGACGACGGTAGGGCCTGGAGATGTGCTGTTCCTGCCACGCAAGCAGCTGCATTCCGTGCAGTGCACGACACCGGGTGGCTTCGATGTCGTCGGGGTGATCTACCCGGGCGACAATCCCGCCATCAATTACTAAGGATCGGACGTGGCTGGCCAGCCGCGCTGCATCCCACGGACGAGATCCTCGGGCGTCCAAGATGCTTGACATCTAAAGTAAATCCATATACACCTCTTATATGAAGCGCATCGTGTGCGTGGGTGGGGGGCCGGCCGGGCTTTATGCAGCCATCCTGCTGAAGAAGGCGCTGCCGCGGACGCATGTCGACGTCTACGAACGCAATCGGCCCGCCGATACGTTCGGGTGGGGCGTCGTATTCTCAGACCAGACAATGGAGAACTTCCAAGCGGCCGACGCGCCATCGCACGCCGCCATCATCGCTGACCTGCGTCATTGGGACGACATCGCAATTCACCTGCGCGGTGAGCGCTTCCTAAGTCGCGGACATGGGTTCAGCGGCATCGGTCGCGTGCGCTTGCTGACGTTGCTGCAGGAACGAGCGGCCGAACTCGGGGTAGCGCAGCACTTTCAGCATGAGGTGAAGAGCGACGCCGAATTCGCAGATGCGGACCTCATCGTGGGCGCTGACGGCGTCAACAGTGCCACGCGCGCTCGCTACGCCTCCGTCTTTGGCCCCGATGTGGACGTGCGCAAATGCCGCTTCATGTGGCTTGGCACGACGCAGGTGTTCCCCGAATTTACCTTTGCTTTTGAAGAGACCGAGCACGGCTGGTTTCAGATCCATGCTTACCAATTCAGCCGCGATTTATCGACTGTCATCGTTGAGACGCGCGAGGAGACCTGGAAAGCGCATGGTCTTGACCGCGCCGACACGCGGCGCTCGGTCGAGTTTTGTGAAGAGCTCTTTGCCCGTTACCTGGGCGGCCACGCACTGCAAAGCAATGCGGGACACCTGAAGCAGGCGCCGTGGTTGAATTTTCACCGGGTTCTTTGCCGACGCTGGCACCACGGCAAGCTCGCGCTCATCGGCGATGCGGCGCACACGGCACATTTTTCCATCGGTTCCGGCACCAAGCTTGCGATGGAGGATGCGATCAGCCTTGCGCGCCATGCGGCCGGTGCAAGAGAGCTTTCCGGGGCGCTCGTGGCATATCAGGAGGAGCGCAGCGTCGAGGTGTTGAAGCTGCAAAGCGCGGCGCGCAATCGGATGGAATGGTTCGAGAACGTGGCACGCCATATGCGCTTGCCGCCACGGCAGTTTGCTTACAGTCTGCTTACCGGCAGCCAAAGAATCGGGCATGAGAATTTGAAACTGCGTGACCCTGCCTTTGTGGAGGAGCATGAACGTTGGCTCGCAGGGCGCTGCGGCGCGCACACCGAGCCACGCCCGCCGATGTTCCTGCCGCTGACGCTGCGGGGACTTAAGCTTGCGAACCGTGTGATCGTATCGCCCATGGCGCAGTACATGGCGCGCGACGGTCTGCCGGGAGAGTGGCACTTTGTCCACTACGGCAGCCGCGCACTCGGCGGCGCGGGCCTCATCTTTACTGAAATGACCTGCGTGTCCCCGGAAGGGCGCATCACTTATGGCTGCACCGGGCTGTGGAACGCCGCCCAGCGCGATGCCTGGCAGAGAATCGTCGCCTTCGTGCATCAGAACTCGCTCACCAAGTTCTGTCTGCAGCTCGGTCATAGTGGTCGCAAGGGCTCAACGCAGCTTGGGTGGCAGGAACCGGACCATCCGCTCGCGACGGACAACTGGACGATCGTTGCGCCCTCCGCCGAGCCCTATCTTGAAGGCATAAGCCAGACGCCCCGGCCGATGACGCGGGCGGACATGGACAAGGTGCGTGATGATTTCGTGAATGCGACGCGCTTCGGCAGTGCGGCGGATTTTGACATGCTCGAACTGCACATGGCGCACGGATATCTCCTGGCAAGCTTCCTCTCGCCTCTGACGAATCGACGAACCGACGAGTACGGCGGCTCGATCGAAAATCGCGAGCGCTTTCCTCTGGAGGTGTTCGCCGCCGTCAGAGCGTCGTGGCCGCAGGACAGGCCGATTTCGGTGCGCATTTCCGCAACCGATTGGGCGCCCGGCGGACTCACCGAAGCGGATATGCTGCACATTGCCACGGCCTTCAAGAGCGCTGGCGCGGACATCATCGATGTGTCGACGGGCCAGACCGTCGCAGCACAGGCGCCGGTGTACGGCCGGATGTGGCAGGCGCCGTTCGCCGACCGCATCCGCAACGAGGTCGGCATCGCAACGATCGCCGTTGGCAATATTTTTGAGCCGGATCATGTGAACTCGATTGTCGCCGCGGGCCGCGCTGACCTGTGTGCCATCGCGCGTCCGCACCTAGCGAACTCTGCATGGACGCTTGAGGCCGCGGCGCGGCAGCGATACGACGCACAATGGTGGCCGGAGCCCTATCGAGCGGCGAAGAGCCAGCTTGAACGCAACTTGCAACGAGCCTCGCAAGCGGCGGAACCGGTATGAGCACGGGCATCCTTGCAGGCCGCCACGCCGTAATCACAGGTGCCGGGCGCGGCATCGGGGCGGCGATCGCACACGGACTTGCGGCAGAGGGCGCGCGCGTGAGCCTCCTAGGCCGTGATGCTGAGACGTTGCGCGCGGCAGCCGAAAAACTCGCGGCGGCGCAGCCTGGCAGCGAGGCGTTGACGGTTGCCGCCGACGTCTCCGACAGCGCCGCCGTCGGCGCCGCGATGGAGCGGGCGCAGGCGCATTTCGGGCCGATACAGATACTGATTAATAATGCAGGACAGGCGGCCAGCGCGCCCTTCATCAAGACGGACGAGGCGCTCTGGCAGCGCATGCTCGCGGTTAATCTGACGGGCACGTATCTGTGCACTCGCGCGGTACTGCCTGGAATGTTGAAAATCTCGTACGGACGCGTCGTCAACATCGCAAGCACCGCGGGCCTGCGCGGCTACCCGTATGTCACGGCATACACCGCATCAAAACATGGCGTCGTCGGGCTGACGCGCGCACTCGCACTCGAGCTTGCAATGAGCGGCGTCACCGTAAACGCGATCTGCCCTGGCTACACTGACACCGACATTGTGCGTGATGCCGTCAGTACGATCATGAGCCAGACGGGACGCTCGGCCGAAGAGGCACGCGCGGCGCTGGTGCGCACCAATCCGCAACGGCGCCTCATTCAGCCGCAGGAGATTGCACAGGCAGTCCTGTGGCTGTGTGGGCCGCACACTGCGAGCATCACCGGCCAATGTGTCAGCATTGCCGGCGGAGAAGTAATGGTATGACGAAGGCTAAACTTCGGGATTGGGAAGAAGCCGCGCTCGATGCTGAAACACGCGTGACGAGCGATCATCATCAGTCACTGCGCGTTTGGCTGCGCATGCTCGCCTGCTCGAACCTCATCGGCAACCACGTGCGCCAAAAGCTGCAGGCACAGTTCGCCACTACGCTGCCGCGCTTCGACCTCATGGCGCAGCTCGAGCGCGTCCCTGAGGGCCTGAAGATGGGTGAACTCACGCGGCGCCTCATGGTTACCGGCGGCAACGTTACCGGAATCACCGATATGCTCGAAGAGGAGGGTCTGGTCGCGCGCGCCACGGATCCGCAAGACCAGCGCGCCTTGCGTGTACGGCTCACCAAGGCGGGCGAGCAGCAGTTTCAGCGTATGGCGGCCGAACACGAGCGCTGGGTCGTCGATCTCTTTGACGATCTTAGCGTGAAAGAGAAGTCTCTCCTGGCGGATCTGCTCGCGGCCTTGAAGAGGAGCGCGACCCGGCGCCTCCTAGCTGACGGCGGGCCGCGCTCATGAGCTATGCGCAGTTTGTGCCGCAGCACTTTCTGTGGCGCATGGAAGGTGAAGTCGGTGTCGTCACGCTAAATCGCCCGGAGCGCAAGAACCCGCTGACGTTCGATTCCTACGCCGAGCTGTGCGCCCTGTTCCGCGGCCTTGGCGCGACGAGCGAAGTGAAGGCAGTCGTCATCAGCGGTGCGGGCGGCAACTTCTGCTCCGGCGGAGACGTGCACGAGATCATCGGGCCGCTGACGCGCATGGGCGGCGAGGAACTTCTTAAGTTCACACGGATGACCGGGGATCTGGTGCTGCAGATGCGGCTATGTCCGCAGCCGATCATTGCCGCGGTCGATGGCGTCTGTGCCGGCGCGGGCGCATGTATCGCCATGGCCGCAGACCTGCGCCTCGGTACCGCGAATGCCCGCACCGCGTTCTTGTTTACACGAGTAGGTCTTGCGGGCTGCGACATGGGTGCCTGCGCAATTTTGCCGCGGATCATCGGCCAGGGGCGGGCCTCGGAACTGCTGTACCTCGGCCGCGTGATGACCTCCCAGGAGGGCGATGCCTGGGGATTCTTCAACCGCATCGTGCCAGCGGAGGAACTCGACGCCCAGGCGCTTGCGCTCGCGACCGAGATCGCGCGCGGCCCTACACTCGCTCATGCAATGACGAAGCAGATGCTGCATCGGGAATGGAATCTCTCCATTGAAGCAGCGATAGAGGCCGAGGCTCAGGCGCAGGCCGCGTGCATGCAGACCGAGGATTTCCAGCGTGCCTATCGCGCCTTCGCCAGCAAGCAGCGGCCGACTTTCAAAGGCGATTGATGCAAATGCAGCCGCTCGCCCATTTGGAGAGCCCCTTTTTCAGCCCCGCACATCGCGAGCTTGCCGCATGCGCGCAAGATTGGGCGCGTGAGCACCTGGGCGCGGTCGGGCACTCCGAGGAAGTTGCGGCAGTGGACGCACAGTGCCGCCGCGTCGTCGCGGCCTTGGGCCGCGCGGGCTTTCTGCGTTATTGCATCCGCGCCGAAGATGGCGGGGCATTTGCCGATTTTGACGTGCGCAGTCTTGCACTGTTGCGTGAGGTTCTGGCGTGGCACGATCCATTGGCGGATTTCGCCTTTGCGATGCAGGGTCTTGGCAGTGCTCCTATCTCACTCGCGGGCTCCGCGGAGCTGAAGGCCCGTTACCTGCCGGGTGTGGCGGCGGGCACCGCCATCGCAGCGTTCGCGCTCTCCGAACCGCAAGCCGGCTCCGATGTCGCCGCGATGGAGTGCTGCGCGCGCGCGGACGGCGCGGATTATGTATTGGACGGTTGCAAGACGTGGATCTCGAATGGCGGCATCGCGGATTTTTACTGTGTGTTTGCCCGCACCGCCCCGGCGCAGATGCGTGCCGACGGTTCGGCCCGCGCGCAGGGCATCAGTGCGTTCGTGGTGGACGCGGCCGCGCCGGGCCTGCGCATCGAGGAGCGCATCGAGTCAATGTCGCCGCACCCGCTGGCGATGCTGCGCTTCAGCAGCTGCCGGGTTGCCGCCCTCCAGCGCCTGGGCGCGGAAGGGGACGGATTCAAGCTCGCATTGCGTACCCTCGATATCTTCCGCACCTCAGTCGCCGCCGCCGCGCTCGGCTTCGCCCGGCGTGCTCTCGAGGAGGCGCTGCGTTACGTTCGCACGCGCCGCATGTTCGGCCAGGCGCTCGCCGATTTTCAGCTGACGCAGGCAGCGCTTGCCGAAATGGCCACAGATCTGCAGGCGGCGACGCTCCTTACGTATCACGCGGCGTGGCGCCGCGACACCGGCCACAACGTCACGCTCGAGGCGGCCATGGCGAAGATGACAGCAACCGAAGCCGCGCAGCGTGTAATAGACCGGGCGTTGCAGATGTTTGGCGGCCGCGGGATCGAGCGTGGGCACATCATCGAGAGGCTGTATCGGGACGTGCGCGTGCTCAGGATCTACGAAGGAGCAACCGAGGTGCAAAAACTGATCATTGCGCGGGCGCTGTTGAAGCCCCGCGACGGGGCGCCCAACCCATGAAGAGCGCGCCACCGCAGATTTTGCAGCCCGCGCATTGGGCGCGACCGAAAGGGTTCAGTCATGGCATCGCCGCACGCGGCCGGCTCGTCTTCGTCGCCGGCCAAGTTGGCTGGGACAGCGCCGGGCGCTTCGCGACTGCCCACCTCGCAGAGCAGGTGAAGGTGGCGCTTGAAAATGTCATGGCGGTCCTTGCCGAAGCAGGCGCACGGGCCGAGCATGTGACGCGTCTGGTTTGGTACGTAACCAGCCGCGAGGAGTACTACGCTGCCCTCAAGGACATCGGCGCAAACTACCGCGCGGTGATGGGGCGGCACTTTCCGGCCATGAGCGTCGTGCAGGTGGTTGCGCTGATGGAATCACAGGCTAAGGTTGAAATCGAAGCCACCGCCGTCGTCCCGGACGTGGATTAAGGCGCCGGCCAATGTGGCGACCGCCGGAACGAATACGCCATGACTCCGCACCCGGTGTCTGGCCCACGGCCGAAGCTGCGACGAAGTCGCGGCTTTTTTCGCCCATTCGCGTAGGCCCGGTCGTGCTTGCACATCGAACCTGGGTGCCGGCGATGGTCCCATGGCGTGCGACGGAGAATGGCGACGTCACTCCCGAAGTGCTCGGGTGGTATGAGCGCTTCGCGCGCGGGCAGCCCGCCGCCCTGGTGGTCGAGGCGACGGGGATCCGTGACGTTCCGAGCGGACCTCTCTTGCGTATCGGGCACGACCGGTTCATTCCCGGCCTGAGTGAGCTCGTGCGTACCGTACGCGAGGCGAGCGGTGGGCACACCAGGCTCTTCATTCAGATCATCGATTTCCTCTCGATCCGGCGCCGTCCCGATCCTGCGAAATTCTTCGAGCGCTACCTTGCGATAACAGCCGCGCACCGCGCGGCATTCGGGCAACCCGAAGCGGCCGAGGCGGACATTCGCCGTTGGCTGGCGAGTCTGGATGCGGATGCGCTCAACGCAGTGCTGACAGCACGTGAAGTACAGTCATTGCAGACGGGCTATCGTGAGCGCGTGACGGATATCGAGCAGGCGCATATCGAAGAGCTGCCGCGCGTGCTGCCGGCGCTCTTCTCGCAGGCCGCCGAACGCGCGCGCCGCGCGGGATTTGACGGCGTGGAGCTGCACTATGCGCACGCCTATACCATGGCCTCATTTCTGTCGCGCTTGAATGACCGGCGCGATGGTTACGGCGGCGATCTTGAGGGACGCGTGCGCCTGCCGCGAGAAGTGTGCCGGCGGGTGCGCGCCGCCGTGGGCCGCGACAGCGTCGTCGGCTGCCGCATCCTCACCGAGGAATGCATCGCCGGCGGCAGCACCCTTGCTGACAGCGCCTTCTTCGCCTGCGAGCTCGCCGCGGCGGGACTTGACTACATCTCGCTGTCGCGCGGTGGAAAATTTGAGGATGCGAGCCAGCCCAAGGTGGGGGAGGCGGCCTATCCGTACACCGGGCAAAGCGGCTATGAGTGCATGCCTTCCTATTACTCGGATGCGCAGGGCCCCTTCGGACGCAATCTTGCTCCGGCGGCGCAGGTGCGCGCGCGCCTGCATGCGAGCGGCTCGCACATTCCGGTGGTGGTCGCTGGCGGCATACACAACTTCGCCCAGGCCGAAGCGGCGCTGGCTGCAGGGCACGCCGACATTATCGGCTTCGCACGCCAGTCGCTTGCGGATCCGGACTGGTTTCGCAAAGTGCGGCTGGGCCGCGGCCAGGAAGTGCGTCTATGCACCTATACCAACTATTGCGAGGCGCTCGATCAGCGCCATCGGCAGGTTACCTGCTCGCGCTGGGATCGGCAGGGGCTTGATGAGCCGCAAACTGCGCTTAGCACCGATGGCAAACGCAGGCTGACGGCGCCCAGGTGGGATGCATGATGAGTGTATCCATTGGGCGTATATTGATCACATTCCACGCAAAGCCCTAAGGGAGGGCACATGACGAAGGAAGCCAATACCTTAGCTGCGCTAAGCGCAGGTATCCTGACCGGCACCATCCGTGTGGTCGATCTGACGGTTGCGCTTGAGCCGGCGACCCCGGTCATTCGCCTGCCACCGCAGTTCGCGCCTTCCAACGCCTTCTCGATGACCGAGATCTCCCACTACGATGAGCGTGGACCTGCCTGGTACTGGAACAACTTCGCGTGCGGGGAGCACACCGGCACGCACTTCGACGCCCCGATTCACTGGGTGACCGGCAAGGACTATCCCAACAACGCCACGCACTCCATTCCCGTGGATCGCTTTATAGGCCCGGCCTGTGTCATCGACGTGGCCGCGGGTACGCACGCCAATGCGGATTTCCTCCTGACTATTCCGGTCATCGAGGCATGGGAGGCTCGACACGGACGCATTCCTGCGCATGCCTGGGTGCTCGTACGCACCGATTGGTCCAAGCGCACCGACCCCACGGAATTTCTCAACATCAAGGACGACGGACCGCACACGCCCGGGATACATCCTAAGTGCGTACCCTTTCTTGCCAAGGAGCGGGATATATTGGGCATTGGAGTTGAGACTGTCGGCACTGATGCCGGTCAGGCCGCGACCTTCGACCCCATGTTTCCCTGCCATACGATCATGCACGGCGCCAACAGGTTTGGGCTCGCAAGCCTCACTAATCTCGATAAGCTGCCGCCGACCGGTGCCATCGTGATTGCGCCGCCGCTAAAAATCGTAAATGGCTCCGGCAGCCCGCTGCGCGTACTCGCGCTTGTGCCGGCCGGGGGTTGAGCCCGTGGCCGAGCGATCATTTGCACGGGAAGTCGAGTCGCTGCGCCTGGGCGATGGTCAGGAATTTCGCGGCGAGGGGATCCTCGCCGTCACCAAGGCCCTCCTGCAGTCCGGGGTCGCATATGTCGGTGGCTATCAGGGCGCGCCGATCTCCCATCTGATGGATGTGCTCGCGGACTCCCAGCCCATACTGGATGAGCTCGGCGTGCATTTCGAAGCGAGCGCGAGCGAGGCGACTGCGGCGGCGATGCTGGCGGCCTCAATCAACTATCCGATGCGCGGAGCCGTAACGTGGAAGTCGACCGTCGGCACCAATGTCGCCGCGGACGCGTTGGCGAATCTTGCCTCCTCCGGCGTCAAAGGAGGAGCACTTGTCATATTGGGCGAGGACTACGGCGAAGGCGCGAGCATCATGCAGGAGCGCACGCACGCCTTTGCTATGAAGTCGCAGATGTGGCTTCTCGATCCAAAGCCCAATCTGCCGGCGATCGTGCGCGCGGTGGAGGAGGGATTCGAGCTTTCCGAGGCGAGTCACTCGCCGGTCATGCTCATGCTGCGCATCCGTGCCTGTCACCTCTACGGTCGATTCACCGCCAAGGCCAACCGACCGCCAAAATTCTCAGCAGGCGATGCGCTCGCCGCGCCGTCGCGCGATTACAGTCGCATCATCCTGCCCCCGTCCACGTTTGCACAGGAAAAGGAGAAGATCGAGACGCGACTGCCGGCCGCGCAACGCTTCATCGCGAGCCGGCGGCTCAACGAGATGACCGGTGGCGCGGCCGATGTGGGCCTTATCCTGCAAGGAGGCCTCTATAACAGCGTACTGCGCTCGCTGGAACTGCTCGGATACGCCGATGCGTTTGGGACGAGCGCGGTGCCGCTGTACATACTCAACGTGACCTATCCCTTGATTCCGGACGAAATCGTGAGTTTTTGCGCGGGCAAGCGCGCGGTGCTCGTGGTTGAGGAAGGCCAGCCAGAATTCATCGAACAGGCACTGTGCCGCATTCTGCACCAGCACGCTGCCGGAACGCGCATCGTCGGCAAGGAGGTGCTGCCGATGGCCGGCGAATACACGGGCGATGTGCTGAGGAAAGGTCTGGGCGAGTTCCTCGGCCGCTGGCTGCCGCGTGAAATCAAGGCGCCGGCCAGTGCCGCGCCCGCCGCAGGGCGCGAAACTGCACTCGTGCCCTCCGGGAAATTGGCCGCTCTTGTGCCGCAGCGGCCTTCGGGATTATGCACCGGCTGTCCGGAGCGGCCGCTGTTCTCGGCGATCAAGCTCGTGCAGCGCGAGTTGGGTGCGCTGCATATCAGCTCCGATATCGGCTGCCATTCCTTTGCGACGCTGCCGCCTTTCAATATGGGCAATAGCATCATGGGGTATGGCCTCGGGGCCGCCGGGGCATCGGCATTCAGCGCGCCTTCCAAGCGGCGCGCCGTCGCAGTCATGGGTGACGGCGGCTTTTGGCACAACGGCCTCACGAGCGGCATCGGCAACGCGGTCTTCAACCGGCACGATGCCGTCACCGTCATCGTCGACAACGGCTACTCCGCCGCAACCGGCGGCCAGGACATCCTCTCCTCGCGCGCGCCGCCGAAGGAGCGCGCCGCCAATCAGTCGATACTGAATGCCGTCAAAGGCATCGGCGTGAAGTGGGTCAGGCGCGTGCACACCTATGACATGCGCGAGACTCTTGCCGTCCTGCGCGAGGCACTGACAACGAATTACAGCGGGCCCAAAGTGATCGTTGCCGAGGGCGAGTGCCAGCTCAATAGGCAACGCCGCGTGCGCCCGCTGTTCAAGAAGGCCGTCGCCGAGGGCAAGCGGGTGATGCGCGAGCGCTTTGGCATCGATGCGGCGCTCTGTACCGGCGATCACTCCTGCATTCGACTCTCGGGATGTCCGTCGCTCACGGTCAAACCGAATCCTGATCCGCTGCGCACGGATCCCGTCGCGCATGTCGACAACTCATGTGTCGGCTGCGGCGTGTGCGGCGAGGTTGCGCACGCGGCGGTGCTGTGCCCGTCGTTCTACCGTGCGGACATCATCTACAACCCTACTCGTTGGGACCGGCTGCTCTATGCGCTGCGCGCAGGCGTGATCGGCGCGCTGCAGAGACGCGCGGAGCGCGAGCGGCTGCGCTACGCACTGTGAGCGTGACGCCTTTCAAACTCGCTATCGCGGCGCTCGGCGGCCAGGGCGGCGCCGTCCTGACAGGCTGGCTGATTGAGATCGCCGAGGCCAACTCCTATCTCGTGCAGTCGACGTCGGTTCCGGGGGTTGCACAGCGCACGGGCGCCACTCTGTACTATCTTGAGTTCTTCCCGCGCCAGTCGCCCGATGCCAACGGACGCGAGCCCGTCATGGCGCTGATGCCGGTTGCAGGCGACGTCGATTGCGTCGTCGCCGCTGAGCTCGTGGAAGCCGGGCGCGCGATGGCGCGGGGGCTTGTGACACCCGAACGGACCACGCTCATCGCCTCCTCGCACCGCGAATATACGATCAGCGAGCGCAGCGCCATGGGACGCGCGGTGGCAACCGAAGCCGAGATCATCGCCATCGCGCGCCTGCAGGCGCAACGCTTCATTCTATTTGACATGGCGGCCATGGCGGCGCAGCGCGAGAGTGTCATCAGCGCGGTGCTCCTGGGGGCGATCGCCGGCAGCGCCGTGCTGCCCTTCAGCAAGGAGGCTTTTCGAGCGGCAATACGCCGCGGCGGCCTTGCAGTAGAGACCAATCTCGCCGCTTTCGAAGATGCATACCAGGCGGCAGCGGCAGGGACGGTCGCGCAGCTTGCAGCAGCGGCACCCGCAAAACTCGTGGGCGACGTCCCGACGCATGGCCGCACCCCTGGGCTTCAGAATATTCTGAGGCGCCTCGCGGCGCTGCCTGCTGCGGTGCAGCCGCTGGCGCTCGCTGGCGCGCGGCGGCTGGCGGACTACCAGGATGTGGCGTACGCCGGCCTCTACATGGACAGAATCGAGCGGATCGCGCGCCTTGAAGCCCCCCATGCGGAGGCAACGAATGACTGGTCGCTCAGCGAAGCCACGGCGCGCAGCCTTGCGTTGTGGATGAGCTTTGAGGACACGATCCGGGTCGCCGACCTTAAGACGCGCGCAGCACGCATGGCCGAGGTGCGCAGCGAAATGCGCGTCGCGCCGGATCAACTGCTCGCGGTCACCGAGTACATGAAGCCGCGCGTGGCCGAGATCGCGGGTACGATGCCTGCCTCCTGGGGCCAACGGCTGCTGCAGAGCGCGTGGGCCGCGAACTTTCTCGCGCGCTTCACCGGCGGCAGGCGCATCCGCAGCACGACCATCACAGGATTCCTGATGCTGCGTACGCTTGCGCGGCTGAAAATCTGGCGACGCGGCACGTTGCGCTACAAAATAGAAAACTCACGAATCGAATTCTGGCTCGCCCGTATTGATGAGTTGAGCACTGCCAACCATGCGCTTGCCGTCGAAGTCGCGCGCGCGCAGCGACTCGTCAAGGGCTACGGGGACACCCATGAGCGTGGCTGGCGCAGCTTCGCGTGCCTGATGGACCAGCTAGAGAGCCTGCGAAACCGTGCGGACGGCGCCGCCGTCCTCGCCCGGCTGCAGGAGGCCGCTCTCGCCGACGAGGAGGGATCAGCGCTCGCTCTTGAGCTTGCCCAACTGGGCTCTGCGCCGGCGCGCGCTGCGCACTCGGCCGAGGCTATCGAACCTGCATAGCGCGCTTGCGCGGGCTGCGAGCGGACACAAGTGCTGCCAATGCGGCGAGCTGAGTTACGATGATGCCGAGGCGTATCACAAGATTCGACCGCAGGGGGCAGTGGACAGGCTCAATTAAAGGCTTCGCGGTCGTTCGCCCGCAGCATAGTTCTGAGCGCGCATTCGCATTTGAAGATGGAAAAAAATCATGATCACAGAAAAAACCACGATGGCGATTGGCTGGCGCGTCTACGGTCTGGGCGTCATGGCGTTGGCCATGGTCTGCTTGGCGTGGGGGAACTTCGATTCGGGGCAGCCGGTCCCCAAGGGCTTTCCGGACCGCACCGCTCTCGCCTATGCCGCCGGTGCGTTCATGCTGGTTGCGGGCGCAGCCGTCGAATGGCGTCGGACCGCGGCCTGGGGCGCCGCGGCGCTCAGCGCCTACTACGCGCTCATTGTCGTCATCCTGATGAACGGCCCTCTGGTGCTTGCCCAATACACCGAGTTCGGCAGCTACAGCGGCGCCGCCGAGCAGCTCGCGATCGCGGCGGGCGGACTTATCGTCTACGCCGCTAACGCCAGGATCGATGCGGCTCTGGCGGCACGCCTCACGCGCGTGGGCCAACTGGCGTTCGGGGTTTGTGCGCTGTTATTCGGCGGGGCGCATTTTTTCTATATGCAGATGACCGTCCCGCTGGTCCCCAAATGGCTGCCGCCTAGCCAAGCGTTCTGGGCTTATGCGACCGGGGTCGGCCACATCGCGGCGGGCGTTGCGATCCTAACGGGCGTGCAGGCGCGCCTCGCCGCGATTCTGCTGACGGCCATGTACGCATCCTTCACTCCCCTGGTGCACGTGCCGACGCTCCTCGCCAATCCCTCCAGCCATTTTAACTGGAGCGAGAATGCCCTGAACATCGCCCTGACCGGCGTCGCCTGGGTGGTGGCGGACTCGTTGTGCGCGCGCAAAGGCGTCTCATAATCCCCATCCATGAGAGCCGTCAGCGCTGAGCTGTACTGTTCATCAGATCCTGCAGCGGCCCCAGAAATTTCTCGTAGTTTCGCCAACGTCCGGCCGATGTCGCATGGATCTTCTGCCGGACCTGCCACTTGCTCAGGGTGATCACGACGCGATCCGTTTGATGGAAATCCAGACACTTCGCATCCCACGGCAGACCGATGAATTCCAGCATCCGCCGCGTCCAGCCCTCCTGATCTTCGATCAGCGCCTCATAAGGAATCTCCAGCAGAGCCCTCGCGGGAAGCACCGCGCGCCAGTGATCCGTGATCCGGACATATTCGCTGTAATAGTGCGCCAGGTTGTCGAAATCGTTGGCGTAGGGGTGAAGGTGCGAGAAATACTGGAAGTAAATCGACAAGCAGGTGTCGATGGGGTGCCGCCGCAGGTGGATGATCCGCGCCTGCGGGAAGGCGGCCGAGATCAGACCTACGTTCATGAAGTTCAAGGGCATTTTGTCGATCACCCGCTCGGCATCAGCGGATAACGCCGTCAAGCGCTCGAGATAATCGCGTGCCATGCCCGGTATGAGTGCCGCGCCTTCACCGCCTTTAATTTCCGCTGCCTCGTAGGCGGTCAATGCGCTTTGCCAGAAGGTCAGCTCTCCGGCGCCAAATACTGCCGGGTGGGAGGCGAGAATTTGCTCGGTCAGCGTGGTGCCCGATCTGGGCATGCCGACGATGAAGACCGGACGTTCAGAAGCGCTCCCACGAGACTGAAGCTGGCGAATCTGCGCGGCATCGAAGCCTTTGATAATCCGATCGATGCGTTGGCTCAGGCCCACTCGGTCGTAACTGGATCCGTAGCGTCTGGTCAGTTCGTTTGCCTGTCGATAGCTGCTGAACGCCTCATCGAATTGCTTGAGGTCGTCAAAATATTTGCCGAGGGCATAGCGCAGACTGATCTCGTGGCGCAGCGGCAGAGGTTTTGCAAGCAAGGCTTCGGTACCGCGCAGCCACGCATCATCGTCGCGGGTCATCTTGCGATTCGTCGCGATGCTGAAGTACGCAAAGGCAAAGCCCGGGTCGATGGCGAGCGCCCGCTTGAATAGTTCCTCCGCCTCGGAAAATTGACCGCGGTCGGCGCGCAGCTCGCCAAGCAGCGAAATCGCTGCGGCGCTGGCCGGCTCAATGGCAAGCACAGCCTGGGAGCTCGCTTCTGCATCGGCGGCGTGACCCTGCATGCGCAGCGCCGCTGCGAGGCCCAAATGGGCGAGCGCATATTCAGGCTCGAGCGCCAGCGCGCGGCGAAAGCTGGCCACCGCCTCGGCAAAGCGTCGAAATTCAAACAATACATTTCCGAGGTTGCAGTGGCTCTCGGCGCGCGCTGGATCAAGCTCAATCGCTCCGCGAAAGACGGCTACGGCTTCGCGGCGTTGGCCAAGGTCGCTCAGCACATTGCCGAGGTTATTGAGCGCCTCGAGATAGCGGGGATTCAGAGTGAGCGCCTGCCGGTAGCTCGTTACGGCCGCTTCCCGTTGTCCCTGTGCCGTCAGGGCAAGTCCCAGGTTGTTGTGCGCGACGCTTAACCCTGGGTCCAGCGCCAGCGCCCGCCGAATACTGGCGAGCGCCTCATCCAAAAGCCCAAGTTGCCTGAGAGCGTTACCCAGATTGCACAGTACCTGCGCGTCGTGCGGTTTTATCTCGAGCGCAATGCGGTAACAGGCAGCGGCGTCAGCGTATCGGCCAAGTTCCAGGAACGCATTTCCCAGATTGTTTCGCGCCTCGAGGAGTCGGGGATTCTCCTGTAGTGCGCGCTCATAGAAAGAAACGGCTTCGCGGACTTCTCCGAGCGCCTTCAATGCGTCAGCTGCATCGAGGAGTGCGTCCACGGAGCGCGGCTGCAACGCAAGCGCGCGCCGCAGGCTCACCAGCGCCTCGGCCCAGAGCGCCTGATCGTGCAGGGCCGCGCCGAGATTGCCGTGAGCTTCGGCGTCATCCGGCAGCAGCTGTGCCGTTCTGCGCAGCGCCTGCAATGCGTCCTTGCCCTGCCGCATGAGCGCCACACCCAGGATCTTCCAGAGCATTCCGGCGTCGGGGTGCGCATTCAGCAACGCGCGGGCGTTGTCTTCCGCATCGCTCAAACGCCCCGCGTTGACGAGCCCGACGAGCGCGCCGATCTCGTTCGGAGTGAGGATCTGGGTGTGGGGCACCGCCGCAGCAAGCAGACCGCAGCAGCGTTTATATTTTTTACCGCTGCCACAGGAGCACGGATCGTTGCGCCCCGGTTTCAAACCCGTGCTACTCATCGCGATAGCGCTCGAGCGCGTCCCCGAGTGCATTTTTCAGTGGCGCAAGCCACGGCTCGAAATGTTTCCACTGCTCGAGCCCCTCGCGATAGATGGGCTGGCGAACCTGCTCCGAACTGGCCGTGCGCACACTGCGCTCGGTCTTATGAAACTCGATGCACTGCGGTTCGAATTCAAGCGCGCAGAAGTCAAGAATACGGCGCACGTTGCCCTCAAGATCGTCGACCACATCCTCATGATAAATGCGCAAGATTCGCCCGGGGAGTACCCGATCCCAATGACGCATCAGCTCAAGGTACGTTCGATAGTAACGCGCGATGTCCTCGACGCTGTAGGTAAACTCCTGCCCATTGGCAAAGAGCTGCTTCAGATTGCTGAAACAGCAGGCCATCGGTTCACGCCGGGCGTCGATAATCCGGGCATTGGGTAGTATCAGGTGAATGAGTCCCAAGTGCCGGAAGTTGTTCGGCATTTTGTCGATGAAGAAAGGCTTACCGCTGCGGTAGACGCGGGTAGTGGCGAGATAGTGTTCGCCCAGCTTCAGAAACTCCTGTGCAGTCATCTGCGCCAGGATTCGCGGGTAGCGGGGATTGTTCAAATCCGGATCACGGCCGCGAAGATTGCTGACGATGTGCTGGATGTTGGCGAGTTCCTGCGTGCCCTCGACCTGAGAATGCGAGGCCAAGATTTGTTCGATGAGAGTCGAACCTGAGCGCGGCAGGCCGACGATGAAAATGGGATCCGGATTCTGTGCGCCCCAGCCCACGCGACTGGCGAAAAACTCAGCCGTGCAGACCTCGATCTGCTGGCGCGTGTTATTCTCGGTTATTCTGGGGCGATAATTGCTCTCAGCGCGCTTCAGCGCATTACCTTGCTGGTAGTAGTTGAAGGATTCCGCGTATTCACCCTGATCCTCGAACGCCTTGCCGAGCGCAAAAGCAAGGGAGTAGCGATCGGCCGCCCCGGTCGTCGGCGCCGCCAGGGCAGCGCGCAGCCGCAAGAGCTCCTCATCCGTGAAGCGGTAGGTTTTGAGGTTCGCAAGACTCCAATACGCGTCGCCATATTCCGGCCGACAGTTCGCGGCCTTGCGGTAGGACTCGATCGCCTCCAGGCGGCGGCCTAGAGTCTTCTGCGCATGGGCGATCGACAGATGCACATCGGCATCCTCGGGCGTCCCAAGCAGAAGGCTGCGGTAGAGTTCTATGGCCCGTTCGTGCTCGCCGAGTCCGACGGAACTGTAGGCATGTAGGGTGATGAGCAGGCGGTTCTCGGGCTCGTCCTTGAGAAGCAGGTCGAGTTCCCGTCGCGCCTCCTCGTACCGGTGAAGTTCAACGAGGCAACTAGCGTGTTCCTGGCGGGCAGCCCGATAGTCCGGTGTGAGCGCAAGAACTGCCGCCAACAAGAGCTCCGCATCGTCGTACACCTTGCGCGCCATGCCAATGCAGGCGAGGAGCCGCATGGCTTCGACGTGATGGCCGTGGTTCAGGAGATAGGCACGCACCCGTGACTCGGCTGCCTCCAGATCGCCATCCGCGAACATCCCGGCCGCGACCAGCACCTCGGGCGGCAGATTCTGCAGCTTGGCCGCGCGATTTGCCGCCAGTGCAGCGCGGTCAGTCTGCCGCGTCAGACGGTAGAGGCCATCGAGCATGCGCCAGCTCCCCGGCAGCGCGTAATTGATGCTCACCGCCCGCTCAAAGGCCTCGATGGCCGGCGGCGCCTGTTTCATATCGACGAAGCAGCGACCGCGCTCCTCGTAGAGACGGCTGAAGCGCGGATGATGCCGCTCCAGAATCTCGAGCGTGCCCAAGGCGTCGGAGATCCGGTCCAGATACCGCTGCGCAATGGCCACACACAGGAGGACATCCCGGTGGTCAGGCACTGCAGCCAGAAGCGCTTGACCGGCGCTAAGCGTCTCAGAGAACTTCTTCTCTCGGAGCAGCGCGCGTATGCGCGCGGCTTCCGATCCAGGCACCGCTGCAGGTGATTTGGCGTCCGTAGAATCCATGAGCATCCATGAAAAAAAAGGGCGGACACTAAGTCCGCCCCTGATTCTACTGCAACCGGCCGGAGCCGCTTGCGCCGGAGCAATGCCTGCCGATCAGAACTTAAAGCCAATGATCCCCATGATCACACGCGGGCGCAGCGGCACTTCGGACTTGATGAACTGACCCGACGAGGTAAACGTGCTCGCATCCGAGTTCCCGATGTTGGTGCCGTTGAGCTGCAGCGTCCAATTGTCCTTGGCGACGCCGATCGACGCATCGTAGGTCGTGTACGCCGGCATGGTGTAGAGGAGCAGCGTTGTGGTCGGAGGGTTGTTTGCCGGCGCATTTCCGTCCGGGAAACTCGCCGGCTCGTTGCGCATGCTGCCGACATGGCTGGCACCCACACTTACCCAGGGCTTGTATTCGCCGGGAAGAATCCAGTCGTAACGCGCACGTATGTTGAACATCACGGACGGCGAGAACGCGGGCGAGGTGTCGAGCACGCCGTACGGGTTCGTGTACGGCGCACCGTTGATTTGAGTGATGCAGGTACCGGCTGGGGTCGGGTTGTTCGCACCCGCAACCGTGCCTTCACTCGTCAAGCAGGGTGCGTTCGTCTGATTCGAACTATTCCACGAACCTGATCCCTGCACGGTGAGCCCCTGGGTCAAGCGGGCGACGGCCTGCAGCTCGATGCCTTTGACCGTGTAGCTCGGGCCGTTGATGTCGAACGTCGTGTTGCCAAGATGCACCGGGTCAAACAACGGCAGCTGCACGTTGCTCCAAACCATGCGGTAGGCGGATGCGTTGATCTGGACTCGATGGTCCCAGAATTCAGTCTTGATGCCGATCTCGTTGTTGACGAGGTTGTCCGAATCGTAACCGGCTGGCTTCAAGAACTGATCGGTCGTCTTATCGCCGGAGGTGAACGGAGCTTCCCCTTTGAGAACAACAACGCCGTCGGGCGTCACTTTCGTGCGGTTGAAGCCGCCTGGACGGAAACCTTGCGAGTAGGTGTAGTACGCCATGGTATCCGGAGTGATGTGCCAGGTGATGTTGCCGCGGCTCCTGAAGCCGCTTTCCTTCTTGTTCAAGTTGATGCCGAAACCGCAGGCCGCCGCTGCCGTGCAGGCGCCATTGGGGTGATTGATGATGAGGGGGCTTGTGCTCTCGCTGTAGAACTCCGAACCCTGCTCGAACTCATCATAGTGGTAGTAGCGCGTCCCACCCGTTAGCGTCAGTACCTTCGGTATCACGTCAAGATCGACGGAGGTGAAAAATGCAGTCTGCCGGTAACCACGGCGCACGTCCTCGCCAAACGCCGTGTTGGAGTTTTCACGGATACCCGGGTCCGTCGCATAGTAGCCGGGAAAGGGGCCAACGGCCGACAGGCAGTCCGGACCGCCGCCGTTCGAGATCGCAAGATTCGCCGGAGTACACTGCGGGGGCGGCAGATAATTGAAGTTCATCTGATCTTTGATGATGAATTCTTCCCAGAAGGCGCCGACGAGGCCGCGGATCCGGTTGTCCTCTGAGCTGCTCAGCCGGATCTCGTGGCTTTGATGCGTGTTCTCTACCGTGTCGTTCCAGTTGCCGACTGGCGGGTAGCACGATGTCGGCTTTGCCGTTCTGTAGGGCGCATATTTGGCAAACTCACCGGTGCAGTCGTACAAGCTGCCGGCGCCACTGCGCAGGTAGTTGGAATAATCCGTCTGTTGGTTGATGTTGCGGACGAGGTAGCTGCCCGTGTAGACGGCCTTCAGAGGGCCAAATGCACCCAGGTCGCCGAAGGTTCCGTTTAGCGTCCAGGCCGTGCTCTCGTATTTGTCATGGTCATAGTTGGGCTGGAAGGCGACGATCTGGTACGGAGCGAGATTCGCGCCGCTCGGAGCTTGCGGATACTCGTCGAAATAGCCCTCCGCATCCATGTTCTGATAGTTCTGCTGGATCAGCACGTTCCAGTTGTCATTGATCTTGGCCAGCGCCGAGAGCCGCACGCCGGTGTAGGTGACCGGATTGGTGTCATTTCCAACCAGCGACGCGTTGTCAGCCGTGGCGCTGCCGGGATTTTGATGAGGAACACCACCGATGGTCACAATGCTCGGAGGCAGAGAGATTGTTCCGGGCACGTTATCGATGTAGCCGCCGCGACGGTCGCTGAAAATGACCGCGCGAATGGCCAATGTATCCGGGATTAACGGCAGGTTGAGCGTCGCGTTCAACAGGGAGTTGGGGTCGCCGCCCGCAGTCGTTCCGTAGCCCGCATTGACATCGCCTTCGGTGACATCGAGCTTCGGCTTGTTCGTGATGTAGCGAATCGCGCCCGCCTGAGCGCCGCCACCAAAGAGCGTGCCCTGTGGGCCTTCGAGTACTTCGACGCGCTCCATGTCGACCATGTAGACATCAAGATTGCGCGCCGGAAACTGCATCGACTGGTCATCGAGATAGAGGGCCACGTTCGGAAAAGGTGCCGTCGTCGACTGCGACTGGTTGCCGGAACCGCCGGAACTCAAACCACGCATGAAAATGTTGCCGCCGCCCGGTCCGTTGGCGCTCGACGTCACGTTCGGCGTGTACTTCATGAGGTCTTCGAAGGTCGTCACGTTCAGCGCTTTCAGCTGCTCGCCGGTGACCGCCTGGATGGTGATCGGCACGTTTTCGATGGATTCGTTACGGCGCTGGGCGGTGACCGTGACTTCTGCGATCGCTTCGGAATCGGCAGCGGCCGCGTCCGCAGCGCGCGCGATCCCTCCGCCCATGCCCATGCTCATCGCGGAGCCGCTCAAAATCGTGGCAATGGCATAGGACAGCTTCGGATTTGGTTTCATGTTTCCCCTTCCCTAAAAAATATCTGTTGTTTCAAGCCATCAACGTCGCGCGCCATTGATTCTATTTATCTCGCACAGCGGTAAATATCAGCTTTTGAGGCCGCAGACAAGGGAAACACAACCCCTGTTGCGTGGATACGTCAAAAGCAATCGAACCCCCGATTCTCGTGCAACCGAATTTAGCCCGCCCCTTTGGCCACTGCTATGCTATTTATCGATGGCCCCATGCCATTTTGCCACCGATTCGCCCGCCGGCTGGCGAATCGCGAGCACCCCCCAAGTGCGTAGCGTGTCGGTTTTCCAGGCGCTCCGCGTCGCCAAAAATACTAAAGCCGTTACGAAGAAAGCGCTGCAAACGCCCAGTCTATAAAGACTATCCACTCGCGCCGCGGGACCCTGAAGTCGTAAGCGCACGAACTTCAGGTTGCCGTTGCAGCGGTTCTTGGCGCGCAACGATTGGTAAATTACCATCAACTTGGTGACAAAATCGTGACGCTTATCTTCATGACGACGCGCGCCGTCTCAACGATAAGCCGCGGCGAACCCAAGCCCTAAAGTGCGCCTGCGCATACGCCGTCACTCGTGCGCCCGGCGGGGCCGGGGTGGATTACCAGGGCAGCGAATAGGTCTTCGTGTTGCAAAAGCTGCGCATGGCTTCGCGCACGCCTTCCTTGTAGCCGAGTCCGGAGTCTTTGATCCCTCCGAACGGGGTCATCTCCAGGCGATAGCCCGGCACCTCGCGCACGTTGACGCTGCCGACCTCGAGCTCCTGAATGAAGCGCGTGATGAGGTCGAGGCGGTTGGTGCACAGCGACGAGGAGAGTCCGTAGGCGGTGCCATTCGAGATGCGGATCGCCTCGTCTACGGTCTTGAAGCGGATGACCGGCGAGACCGGGCCAAAGGTCTCCTGTCGCACGACCGTCATGTCAGGTGTCACCCGATCGAGTACGGTCGGTGAATAGAGCGCACCGCGGCGGACATTGCCGACGAGGAGCCTTGCCCCATCCGCCACGGCTTCGTGCACGAGCGCCTCGAATCGCCGCGCCGACGGCTCGTCGATCACCGTACCCATGTCCATCGCCGGATCGAAGGGATCGCCGTACTTGACGGCGCGGGTCCTCTCGACGAGGAGTTCCACGAAGCGCTCGGCTACTCTCTCCTGGACGAGGATGCGCTTGACGGCGGTGCATCGCTGGCCCGAATTCTTGTAGGAGCCGCTTGCCGCCAGAGTGGCTGCCTCCTCAATATCTGCGTCCTCGAACACGATGATGGGATCATTTCCACCCAGCTCCAGCACCTGGCGCTTGTAGACGGCTTTGGCGGCAATGTACTTGCCCACCGCCACACCGCCGGTAAAGGTGACGAGGTCAACCTCGGCGCTGGTAAGGAGCTCATCTGCGATCTCGGCCGGATCGCCCGTCAGCACCGAGAGCATTTCAGGCGGCAGCCCCGCCTCATAAAGGATGTCCGCGAGCGCGTAGGCCGTGAGCGGCGTCTTCTCGCTCGGTTTCAGCACGACGCGGTTGTTGGTCGCAACCGCAGGTGCGAGCTTGTGGATCACCTGATTGAGCGGATGGTTGAACGGCGTGATGGCCGTAATGGCGCCGAGCAACGGCTCCTTCAGGGTGTACACCTTGCGGCTCTTGCCGTGAGCGGTGAGATCACAGGAGAACACTTCGGCGTCGTCGACCAGGGCCTGGTTCGCAGCGAAAAGGAGGACGTCCGAGGCGCGGCCGACCTCGTACTGCGAGTCCTTCAGGCACAGGCCCGACTCGAGCGTAATGAGGTGTGCCAGAGCATCGCGCCGCGCCGCAATGATGGCACCTGCCGTCATGAGGATTCTGTAGCGCTCGTGGCGCGTAAGTCTTGCGCGGTAGCCGCGCGCAATGTGCAGCGCGCGTCTGACATCCTCGAGAGTGGCTTTGGGAACCGAGCCGATGCATGCGCCGCTATAGGGGTGACACACCTCGATGACCCGGTCACGCGCTACCTTCTCGCCTGCGATGCGCAGCGACTCGCGGATGAACTCGCGCGCTTTGGACGGGATGACGTTGGCGGACATCGGCTCTCCTACGAGGCCCGAGCGGCGAGGTTGAGCCCCAGGTCAAACGCATCGAAATTGCGCCAGCGCCGCCCCTGGGGCTGCTGGCTGACGCGGCGATTGACGATGAGCGGCACCTTCTGCTCGGAGAGACCCCCATGGGAGCGCAGCGGCACATCGAGCCCCGACAGATCGTGCTTCTCGGCGCTCGTGCCGATGACCGTATCCTGCTTTGATACGACCACGAGGTCGCCGATGCGATCGGGCGGCAGCTCAAAACGCGCCGCGGCCTGAGCACGGGGAAGCACAAGCTCGATGCCGGGAAGCGCCGCGATCCGCTCGGCAAGCGCCGCCTGATCGCAGGAGGCGCCGACGTACACCAGTGCGAAGGAGCCGAGCGCACCATGATGTACGACATACGGGTCGGTGATCGGCAGGATGACCCGCGCGGAGCTCTTTCCAAGCCACGCATCGATGGTGTCCTGCAGGTAGATCACATTGGGCCTGCCATCGGCGCCGTGCTTGGCGTTCATGCCGTGATCGGCGGTGAGGACCACCGTCGCCCCGAGCGCATCGAGCCGCGCGACGTTGCGGTCGATCATCGCGTAGAAATCATTCGCCGCCTTCGTGCCGGGGGCGGCCTTGTGCTGGACATAATCGGTCGTGGACAGATACATGATGTCAGGTCGCTCGCGCTCCATGAGCTTCACCCCTGCGACGAAGATGAATTCCGAGAGCGCCGCGCTGTAGACGGACGGGACCGGCATGCCGACGCGCGCGACCACGTTCTCGATGCCGTTCTCGGCCAGAGTAACTTCGCCCGCCTTTTCAGAGGAGAAGCAGATGTCCTGCATCTGGTGCCCCAGGAGCTTGCGCAGCTTGTCCTTCGCCGTGATCACGGCCACCTTCGCACCGGCGGCGGAAAATGCCGCGAGGATGGTGCCGACGCGCAGATAGCGCGGGTCATTCATCATCACTTCCTCGCCGCGCTCGGCATCGTAGAAATAATTGCCGCAGATACCGTGCACTGCGGGCGGCACCCCGGTCACGATCGAAAGATTATTGGGGTTGGTGAAGCTGGGCATGACGCAGTCGGCCATGAAGGTGGTTCCCGCGCCGGCGAGTAGCCGGCCGAGATAGGGTGCAGCACCTGCCGCGACCGCGGCCGTGATGTACTCGTACTGGCAGCCATCGATGCACACGACGACGAGCGGGCGCTCCATCCAATGGTAGGTACGGCCATTTACTGTCAAGTCGCTAGGCAAGATCTCATCTCCCGAAGAGTCCTGCGGCGCATCAGGACGGTTGGTAATTGTGCGCCTGATCGCCGTTCACAGGAACGACCGGCGCGCTTGCGGCTGATCGCGCCCTTGCTGCCGGAGTCGGCACAGCCGCGCTGATCGCAGCGCCAGCCGCCCAAGCGCAGGGCTCGCGACCGTGTCCGCGACTGGCGCGTCGCGCCGGCGCTGCAACTTCTGAGGAGCCGTAAGTACCTTCGGCACCGCGTCCACCTTATCATCGTGCCGGGGCTCGAAGGCATTCTCGTGTCGGGTGGCGGCGTTGCAAGCTGCCTCGCGCCCCATTTATAAGAACTACGATGGGGGATTGCATGGGCGAGCCGATACTGCTGACTCCGGGGCCTCTGACGACCTCGGCGCAAACCAAGGCCGCGATGCTCAAGGACTGGGGATCGTGGGATAGCGCATTCAATGCGCTGACCGCCTCCGTATGTGGCGACGTCGTCGATATCGTCCATGGCCGAGACGACCACGTGTGTGTGCCGCTGCAGGGCAGCGGCACTTTCGCCGTGGAAGCCGCGCTCGGCTCGCTCGTTCCGAAGGGCGCCAAGGTGCTCGTGCCGGACAACGGCAGCTACTGCAAGCGCATCGTGCGGATCCTGGGGTATCTCGGCCGCGAGGCGGTGGTGCTGGCGCATGAGGAGCAGGAGCCGGCCGACCCGGCGCGGATCGATGCCGCTTTGCGCTCCGATGCGGCGATCACGCACGTCGCGCAGGTGCACTGCGAGACGGGCACGGGCATCCTGAATCCGCTGCCGCAGATCGCGGCGACGGTGGCGCAGCACGCTCGCGGGCTCATCATCGATGCGATGAGCTCCTACGGCGCACTTCCCATCGATGCGCGACGGGTGCGCTTCGATGCGCTGGTCGCGGCGTCCGGGAAATGCCTCGAGGGCGTGCCCGGCGCGGGATTCGTGATCGCGAGGCGCGCGGCGCTCGAGCACTGCGGCGGCAACAGCCACTCGCTCGCGATGGACCTCGTCGACCAGTGGCAGTACATGCAGAAGAGCGGCCTGTGGCGCTTCACCCCGCCCACGCACGTCATTGCCGCACTGCGCGTCGCCATCGACCAGTACCAGGCCGAGGGCGGCCAGCCGGCGCGACTTGCGCGTTACGCAGCCAACTGCGACGCGCTCGTTTCGGGCATGCGCGCGCTGGGATTCAAGACGTTCCTGCCCGATGCCCTGCAGGCGCCCATCATCGTCACGTTCCACGCGCCGGCCGATCCGGCCTACGAGTTCAGCGAATTTTATCGCCGCGTGCGCGAGCGCGGATTCATCCTGTATCCGGGAAAATTGACGACCGTCGACACCTTCCGGGTGGGCTGCATCGGCGCGATTGGCAGCGACATCATGCGTGAGGCGGTGCGCGCCGTGGCCGACGCGCTGCGCGCAATGGGAGTCCGCAGCTTTGCGCCGGGTTGACGGAGAGCCTCGGTGCATCGCAAAAGCAGCGGCATCACTCACCGGATGCGCGCGCCCTGACGCGTGAGCTCCTGCTGCACGGCGCCGATGTTCACCGCGTCGAGGGGTTCGTTGCGCTGCAGGGAGACGGCCGCGGCGACCCCCGCGCCCTGGCCGCTCACGGCGCAGCACATCATGTTGCGCGCCGATGCATGCGATACGGTGTCGCCGCCGATGCAGCGTCCAGCAACCAAGAGGTTGCCGACGCGCCTGGGCACGAGCGCCCGATAGGGCACGTGCCAGTACCGGCCGGTGGTCGGCAGGATCAGAATCCCGTAGCCGTCTATGAATTCCGGGAAGATGCCGATCGCATCGTCAAAGCGCGCCTGCTCACGCACGTCGGTCCCGGTGAGGTTGTACACGGCGTCGATCTTGCGCGTATCGCGCACGCCGAGAGTCATGCCGAAATTGCGCAGCTTGGCAGCCTCGCAGCCCGGCATGAACTTGCGCAGCGCCTCCACCGCGTAGATGGCTTCGCGGCGGCCACGGATCTCACCGATGGTGAGGTCATTGGGGTCGGTGCCGTCGAGCTCGGGAATATGCACGAGGTTGAGGTAGGTCAAATCGCCCTGGTCGGTCACGCTGCCCCAGGTGCCGGCGATCGTGTGCAGGGATGCGGGAATGATGCCGGCCTCGAGCGCTTTCTTGAATGGCTTGCGCAGGAAGGGTGAAAACATCTTGTCCTCCTTGCCGGTCGTCTCGTAGTCCCATTCCTGGTTGCCCGACCAGTCGGCGTAGGTCTGCGGATCGGCCTTCACCGCGTCGATGAAACGGCGCTTGTTGACGCCGGACATGGAGAACATGACCGACACCGCGAGCATCTTCTCCTTCGGCGTCTTGCGCACCGGCGCACCGGCGCGCGTCGCGATGTCCGCATCACCCGTGGCGTCGATGACCCGTTTGGCGAGGATCGCCTCGCGCCCGGCCTTGCTCTCGGTGATCACCCCGCAGATCGCGCTCCCCTCCATGATGGGCGCGACGCCCAGCCGATGCAGCAGCGGCCTGACGCCCGCCTCCTCGACCAGCACGTCGGCCACCCATTTGAACATCTCGGCATCGAGCGCGTGGCTGAGCGACTGCGGCTCCGGCATCGCCGCACCCATGGCCTTCGCACGGCTCTCGAACTCAATGCCGATGCCTTCGCAGTCCACCGTGTGCTCGTGGCGGTACCAGGCAAAGCCCTCGACGCCGACCTGGGTGATGTTGCCGCCGAAGCAGCCGTTGCGGTCGATCAAGGCCGTGCGTGCACCGGCGCGCGCCGCCGCGAGCGCCGCGGCGAGTCCGCCCGGCCCGCTGCCGACGACGAGCACGTCGGTCTCGAGGACGACGTCGACCGAACGGGCGGCCTCAGCGATTTTTTTCATGACGGCGGCACTCCTTCTGGATTTGCGCGTAGCAGCGTCGCAGCTTCGCTTGCAATGACGCTCGCCTCGTCGACTGGAATGACCTCGATCGCAACCCTGCTCGTTGCACTGGCAATGCTCGCTGCGATGCCCGTCGCGGCTGCATTTGCCGCGCCGTCCACCTGGACGCCGGCCCACGCAAGTCCGCCGAGAATGCGGCGGCGAATCTCGGCGCAGTTCTCGCCGATGCCGCCGCCGAAGACGATCACATCGGCGCCGCCCAGTTCCGCCATGTACGCGGCGAGATAGTGTCGCGCACGGCGGCAGAAAATCTCCACCGCCAACGCCGCGCGCGGCTCGGCCTGCTGCTCGAGCGCCAGGAGCTCGCGCATATCTGCCGTGCGACCCGAGAGCGCAAGGAGGCCGCTCTCCTCGTTGAGCGCCCGGCGCAGCTGCGCCGCCGACATCCCACTGCGCTCCATGACATAGAGGAGTGCACCCGGATCGACATCTCCGGAGCGGGTGCCCATGACGAGCCCCTCGAGCGGCGTGAACCCCATGCTGGTGGCGATGGCGCGCGCGCCGAGCGTAGCCGTCACCGAACATCCGCGCCCGAGCTGCAGGCTCACGATGCGCGCCGTGGCGCGCGATCCTTGCAGGCGCGCGCGTGCGGCCTGGCACAGGTAGCGGTGCGCAGTACCGTGGAAGCCGTAGCGGCGCACGCCGAATTCCTCGCGCCAGCGCGCCGGCAGCGCGTAGCAGTACGCAGCTTCGGGCAGATCGGCGTAATAGGCGGTATCAAATACGCCGATCACGGGCAGCTTCTCACCCAGCCGGCCGCGCACTGCGGCGATGACCGACAGAGCCGGCGGATTGTGCAGCGGCGCGAGCGTCCCGATGTCGGCGAGCAAGGCCAGTTCCGGCGCGCCGAGCCGTCTCGGCGCACGAAAGGCATGGCCGCCGTGGACGATGCGATGGACGCTCGCGTCCACGCTCTTGAGAAGATCGCGGCCGTGCAGGGCGGAGTTGGCAAGCCAATCAAGCACGCAGCCGGCGGCTGCGGACAAGGTGCGGATCGGCGTCGTGGGCGGAGTTACGGCCGCGGCGCTGCGCAGCTCGAAGATCCCGGAGCCGTCTGCCGTATCCACAAAGCTGCCCGACTCTAAGCGGCGCACGGCGCCAGTTGCTATCACCTCGAGGAGGTCAAATTTGAGAGAAGAGCTGCCGGCGTTGAAAACTAGGAGCAGCATCTAGGTGGCGCAATGCGCTTAAGAGCAGATCCGCGCGCGAGCGAGCGCAGTGCCGAGCGCTCTTGCCCGCACGTCATGGCCCGGATCCCGTCGGGGCGTGTGCGGAAGACGGCGGCGGGTCTTCTTCCCGCAACGGGACTCGCGAGCCGAGCAGCCGGCGCAGCGCAAACGCTGCCAGCAGCACCACCACGCTTGCAAGGCCGAACACCAGGGGTGCGCGCTGCTCGGGGATGAATGCCATGGCGGCCACGATCGCCAGCATCGCGACGATGGCGCAGCGCGTGAGGTAGGGAAAGCCCCACATCCGCATCCGCAGGCGCTCGGGCATCTCGCGCTCCAGACGCCGCCGCAGCTTCAGCTGCGAGAATGCGATCAGCACGTAGACGAAGATCGCGACCGTGCCGTAGGAGTTGACGAGAAACGCGAATACCTTGCCGGGGGATACGTAGCTCATGACGACGGCGGCATAGCCGAACGCGGTGCCTGCAAGAATCGCGGCAACCGGCACGCCGCGCGGATCGAGTGCGGCAAATACGCGCGGTGCGTCGCCGCGGCGTGCGAGCGCCATCAGCATGCGCGATGAGGCAAAAAGGCCCGAGTTCAGCGCCGAGAGCACCGCGGTCAGGATGACGATGCTCATCACGGTGGCCGCGGCGGGCACCCGCAGCACCTCGAGCACGCTCACGTACGGCTGCTCGATGCGCGCCGTGTCGTTCCACGGCAGAATCGCGACGACGAGAAAGATCGAGCCGACGTAGAAGGTCAGCACGCGCCAGATCACCGACTGCATCGCCTGGGCCACGGCCCTTTCAGGCTCGGCGGACTCCGCCGCGGCGAGCGTCACAATTTCAGTGCCGAAATAAAATCCGGTCGCCGCTACCGCGCCGGTCAGCACCGGCACGATGCCCCTGGGCATGAAGCCGCCGTGCGCCGTGAGGTGCTGCGCGCCACCCGCCCCGCCAGGCCAGAAGCCGAAGACAAAGATGGCGCCCGCGCACAGGAACAAGACGATGGCGAGAACCTTGATCGATGCGAACCAGAACTCCGCCTCGCCATAGGAGCGCACCGAGAGCAGATTGACCACGGTGAAGAGCGCCACCAGGCCGAGCGTGAATTGCCACGGCGGCAGCTGCGGCCACCATTGACCGAGGAGCTTCGCGCCGGCCACGGCCTCGAGCGCAACGACGATCACCCAGAAGTACCAGTACATCCACCCGGTGAGAAAGGCCGCAAGCTCGCCGAGCGCCAGATGGCTGTATTCGTAGAAGCCGCCGACGGCAGGGTAGGCGACCGCCATCTCCCCGAGCATGCGCATCACGAGCACGACCAGGATCCCCGTGATCGCAAATGAGATGACCGCAGCCGGGCCTGCCGCGCTGACGACGACCCCGCTGCCGACGAAGAGACCCGCACCGATCACGCCGCCGAGCGCGATCATCTGCATATGGCGCCGCTGCAGAGTGCGGCGAAGTCCGCTCGGTGGTGCCTCCATCAGCGGCGGCAGTTGGCGGCAGGCGCGAGCGGTTGCCGCGCAGGCGGCGCGGCCGCTTCCCGGGCGGTCATGAATGAAGAGTGGGCATGTTGGCCGCGGCGCATCGCAGGCATATCAAACGTAGGTCTTGTACTTGTCTAGATATCGTACCGGCTTCGTCAGCGCATCGCGGCGGAACGGATCGCCGAGTTCCTGCGTCACCATCACCTCGAGCACCGTCGTCCTTCCCGCGCTCTGCGCCTGCGCCGCCGCCCGCAGGGCAGGGCCCACGTCGGCAAGCCGCTCCACGGTGACGCCCTCGCAGCCAAAGGCGCGCGCCACCGCGGCCCAGCTCGGGTTTTCCAGATTGACGCCCTGATAGCGCCGCGAATAGAAGTCGACGTGATTCTTCTTCTCCGCACCCCACTGAGCATTATTGAACACCACCACCGTGACGCCGATCTTCCGGCGGGCGCAGGTGAGCAATTCGTTGAAACTGATGCCCCAGGCGCCGTCGCCGACATAGGCGAAAGCCGGCCGCCCGGGCGCCGCCAGCTTCGCGCCGCAGATGACCGGAAATGCGTAGCCGCAGTTACCGAAGCTCATGGCGGCGAACATCGAGCGCGGCGCCTCGAAGCGCAGGTAGGAGTTCGCAACCGAACAAATGTTGCCGATGTCGGTGGAGACCATGCTGTGGGGCGGCATGGCCTTCTCCAGCGCGCGCAGCAACTCGCGCGGGTGCATGTGCGGGGAGTTGCGCGCCACTTCGAGCGAGTAGGGATCGCGCTCGTGCGTCCAGCCGTCAAGTTCGCTCTCCCAGGCTTGCTTTTCGGCCGCAATGCGCGCCGCACGCTCGGCGCGATTGGCTTCTGCCGCGAGGGTGCGACCGCGCAGGCGCTCGATGAGCGCGGCGGCGGCCGCGCGCGCATCGCCATGAATGCCGACCGAGATCGGCTTCACGAGCCCGAGCATTCGCGGGTCGGTGTCGATCTGGATGATCTTGGCGCCCTTCGGCCAGTAGTCGAGCCCGTGCTGCGGCAGGGTGCCAAACGGGCCCAGGCGCGTACCCAGCGCAAGCACCACATCCGCCTGCGCGAGGAGCTTCATCGCAGCTTTCGACCCCTGGTAGCCGAGCGGGCCGACGGCAAGAACGTGCGCAGCGGGGAAGGAATCGTTGTGCAGATAGCTGTTGCATACCGGTGCGCCGAGCAATTCCGCAAGGGCGATGGCCTCGGCGGTTGCCCCCGCCATGATCACGCCGCCACCGGCAATGATCACGGGGGATTTCGCAGCGGCGAGCGTGGCGGCGGCCGCATCGAGCGCCGCCGAATCGCCCGGCCCATGGGCAATGCGCAGCGGTGGGCTGACGAGCGCCTCGATTTCGCCGTAGAAGAAATCACGCGGAATATTGAGCTGGGTCGGGCCCATCTCCAGCATGGCGCGGTCGAAGCAGCGTGCCGCGATTTCCGCCATGCGCTTGGGATTATTCACATGCCCCTGGTACTTGGTGATTTTCGAGAAGATGGGCAGCTGCTCGGTCTCCTGGAAGCCGCCGAGTCCCATCGACATCGACCCGGTCTCCGGCGTAATGAATACCACCGGCGAATGCGCCCAGAAGGCGGCCGCGACCCCGGTTACGAAGTTCGTCACGCCCGGCCCGTTCTGGGCGATGCAGACGCCATGCCGGCCGGATGCGCGGGCGTAGCCGTCGGCCATGTGGATGGCGCCTTGCTCATGAGCTACCGGCACGAACTCGATTCCGGCCGCCGGAAAGATGTCGAGGGCATCCATGAATGCCGAGCCGACGATCCCAAAGACATGCGTCACGCCGTTGACGGCGAGGGTCTCAACCAGGGCCTCTGACGGCCCCATCTTCTGCGGCTGACTCACTGGCTTTCCCACTCCGTTGCGGTATCTCGTTAATAGAGACATTACGTCTTCTTATTGCGCTAAAATAACCGTGTTACTGCCCTATGGCAATCGTGGATTCTAATTTAGAGTGCTTTTCGTACCGTTTACCGGAAGCGGAGTCTGATGCATGAATAGCCGCGCGCTGTCGTTCGTGGTGGAACCTGGGGAAATTGCGGGCGAGACCTCCTCCACGCTGAAGGCGTTCGGGGTGCTTGAGGTGCTGGTGCGGGCCGGCCGGGCGGTGACGCTCGCGGAACTCATGCAGGCGACGGAGCTGCCGAAGCCGACGCTGCACCGCACGCTTGCGCTCTTCGAGGAAGCGGGCTATCTCGCCCGCGAGCCCGGCGGGCGCGCCTACGTCATCGGCGAGCGCCTCTCCCAGTTCGGGCTCGATGTGCTGCGCAATGATGGCGCCGCGACGCAGCGGCGCACCATCCTGCGCCGCGTGGTGAGCGAGATTGACGAGAGCTGCAACCTTGCCGTGCTGCAAAGGGGCGCTCTCATCTATCTCGACCGCATCGAAGTGGAATGGCCGCTGCGTTTGCAGCTGCCGGTGGGCGGGGTCGCGATTCCCCCGCACTGCTGCGCCAGCGGCAAACTCCTGCTGGCCCACCGCCCCAGCGCCGAACGTCAGCGCTTATTGGAGCTGATGGCGCTCAAGCGCTTCACCGAACGCACCATCATCGACCGCCAGGTGCTCGCCTCCGAGTTCGACCGCATCGTCAGTTCCGGCTACGCGGTCGACAATGAAGAATACGTGCTCGGCGTCGCCTGCGTTGCGGTGCCGGTGCGCAACGCGCATGCAGAAGTGATAGCGGCGCTCGCCGTGCAGGGTGCGACGGCACGCCTGCCGCTGATGCGTGCCATCGAGTTCGTGCCGCGCCTGCAGGCTGCGGCTTTCGACATTGGCTCGACCTTCGGATGAGACGCAAGCGCGCGGGCGAGCCTGCGACTCACGCTCACGGCAGCGCGCTATAAACGGAGACTGACATGGAATTGACCCTCGAGGCACTCGAACAGCACTGGCTGCCCTTCACCAACAACCGCGACTTCAAGCGCGCACCGCGCCTCTTTGTGCGCGCGAGCGGCATGTATTACTGGAGCCAGACGGGCCAAAAAATTCTCGACGGCAGCTCCGGACTCTTCACCAGTGCCGCCGGCCACTGCCGGCCGGAGATCGCGGCGGCGGTGGCCGAACAGCTGCAGACGCTCGATTTCACGCCGTCCTTCATGCGCGGCCATCCCGGCGCATTTGCGCTCGCGAACGGCATCGCGGCCCTCACGCCGCAGGATCTCAATCACATCTTCTTCTGCAACTCCGGCTCCGAGGCGGTCGACACCGCCATCAAGATTGCCTTCGCCTATCATCTCGCCCGCAAGGAAGCGCAAAGAACGTATCTCGTGTCGCGCGAACGCGCCTATCACGGCGTGAACATCGGCGGCACCGCGCTCAGCGGCATCCTGCGCAACCGTGAAGCCTTCGGGGCGCTGATGCCCGGCGTCCTGCACCTGCGCCACACGCTCCTGCCCGAGAACCGCTTTACCCGCGGCATGGGCGCAAGCGGCGCGGAGCTTGCCGATGATCTCTTGCGCTTCGTGCAGCTCGTCGGCGAGAAGCGCATTGCCGCAGTGTTTGTCGAGCCCATTGCCGGCTCCACCGGAGTGCTCGTTCCGCCGCGCGGATACCTTGAGCGCATCCGCGCGATATGCGACCGCTACGGCATCCTCTTGGTGTTCGATGAGGTGATCTGCGGATTCGGCCGCACCGGCGCGCCCTTCGCGGCGCTCTCCTACGGCGTGATGCCCGATGTCATCACCATGGCCAAGGCGCTCACCAACGGCGCACAGCCGATGGGCGCCGTCGCGGTCCGCGAAGGCATCTATCGCACAATTGTCGATGCGGCGCCGGACGGTGCGACCGAATTCTTTCACGGCTATACCTACTCCGCGCACCCGGCGGCCTGCGCCGCCGGACTTGCGACGCTCAAGATCTACGAGACGGAACAGCTCTTCGCCAGGGGTCGCGAACTGTCGGGCTATTTCCAGGATGCGATGTTCGCACTGCAGGATCTGCCGGTTGTTGCCGACGTGCGCGGGGATGGCCTCTTGGCGGGTGTCGAAGTCAAACCCGGCAAGGCGCCGGGGCTTCGCGGTAGCGAGCTACAGGCGAAGCTCTTTGACCGCGGGCTGCACATCAAGACGACGGGGGATGTTGCAATCGTTGCACCCGCCTTCATCGCAAGCCGCGCGGAGATTGACCAGATGAGCGCGATCCTGCGCGATGCGCTCGGGGAGTACTGAACTGACAGGTTCGCTGCCGCACGCCCAGAAATAGCGTAGCGCCTGGGGCATGCGCGCCGTGTCAGACCGTGCCGGAACTGGGAGGCTCCTCCGCCGGCGCCGGGCGCTCCGCACGTTTGACCCGGGCCCTGCGCTCGCGCTTGCTCGCGCCCTCGGGGCCGCTTAAGGCAAGATCGCGCAGGCGGCTCGGCTGCAGCGCACCGGCGCGTTCCAATACGGGATATGCGGCCGAGCACAGGTGCGAGTGGATCCGCTTCAGGTCACGCAGAATGTCCAGATCGAGCGAAACGGACTCGATTGTCTCCGGGCTGCCTTCGCGCATGCGCATCAGATTGCGCTCCCCAGCTTCGAATTCCGTCGTGCGCAGCTGCGCCTTGGCCGCAATCAGCTGACGCGCGACGTTGATGTCGCCCGACATGAAGATGCCAACAGCGAGCCGCAGGCTGTCGAGGACTTGCTGATGAAATGCCACGAGCTCCGCTTCGCCGTCCCTGGAGAAAGTAATGCCGCGCCGGATCTTCTTGTTGGCGACATCCATCAGATTCTTGTCAATGATGTCGCCGACGTGTTCAAGATTGATGGCGAACGACACAATTTCCATGGCCCGGTGGCCATCGCGGTCATCGAGACTGTCGCGAGTAATGCGGGTGACATAAAGCTTGACGGCTTCATTCAAGCTGTCGACGGCGTCGTCCATGCCACTGATCTCGGCCACAAGCTTGCGGTCGCTCGAGAGGAGCGCGGTCATGCTTTGGCGCAGCATGCTCTCGATGAGATCGCCCATGCGCAGCACCTCCCGGGCAGCGCAGACGAGCCCAACCGAGGGCGTCCCGGTGACGGTGCTATCCAGATACACCGGGATCGACGGATCCGCGGCCTTCTTCTGTTCCGGCAGCCAGCGCGTGAGGAGCGCCGCAAGCGCGGGCAACGGCGCGATGAAGGCAAGGGCAAGGAGGACGTTGAACGCCGTGTGAAAGTCCGCGGCCAGCCTTGCAGGATTGGGCTCGATCTCCAGCAGTTCGCGCGTGAAAAAATTCAGAAACGGCAACACCACAAGGCACCCTGCGACGCGGGTGATTAGATTTCCGACAGGCAGGCGGCGGCTGGCGGGGTTTCCGGGTTGACTCGCCTCGATGAGCGGATTGATGGCGCTGCCCAGATTGGCGCCGAGAACCAGGGCGAGCGCGGCGCTCGGGGTCACGAAGTGCGCGGTTGCAAGTGATATGACGAGCAGCACGACGGCGACGCTCGAGTGTGCTACCCAGGTGAGAATCGCGGCGACCAGGAGGCACAGCACGGGCTGGCCCGTGATGGCGCCGAGGAGCGCGCGCGCGGAAGGCGCGCTCTCCGCCGAACCCATCGTACCGAGCAGGATGTGCAGCGCGAGCAGCATGAAGCCAGCGCCGATGGCGACGCGCCCCAGGTCGCGCGTGCGCGTGCGCGCACTGCGCTTGAAGGCGACGACGCCCACGCACAAGAGCACCGGAGTGAGGAGCGAGATATTGAACGACAGGGCCTGAACGACCAGGGTCGTACCGATATTCGCGCCCAGCATCACGGAGAGCGCAGGAACGAGGTCGACGGCACCTCCCGTAACGAAGGATGCCGTCATGAGGCCCGTCGCAGTGCTGCTCTGGAGCAATGCCGTGACGACAACTCCCGCCAGGACGGCGCGGAACCGATTGCGCAGCGCGACGCCCAGCATGCGCCGCAGCTCGGAGCCGAAGGCGCGCACGACCCCGCTGTGGACCATGTGCAGGCCCCACAGCAAGAGCGCAACGCCGCCCATCAGATCAAGAATGACTGTGCTGCCCACGTCAGAAGGCGCTTTGCCCGGCCTCGGTCAGAATTGATGGCGCTGTGATACCGCGGTCCCCACCCGAGTACAACGCACGGCGTCGCCATTCGCTCGCCCCGCAGGGGTGGCGCCCCCAGGTTGTGACGGGATACCACTTGGCCATGAGCGCGAGCACGTGATGACGGGTTTGCTGCCCGCTGCGCGCGAGCGTGCCTCGACAGGACATGCGGGCGCGTGGCACGCGTCAGCCCCCCGCGGGGCGATTGAGCATGGGGTCCGCGTCTGCTCGTGTGCGCTCGCCGGCGCGCGGGCGCGTGAGCGCGCCTCCGGCGATCGCAAGTACGCCGAAGAGGCCCGCAACCAGGGGGTTGTAGTAGACGATCGCGACCAGCGATACCACCGCGATCGTGAGCGCGATCAGGGGAAAGAACGGGTAGAGCGGCGCGCGAAACGGCCGCTCGAGCTGTGGCTCGCGCCGCCGCAGCCGCATGAGGCTGAGGAGACTCGTGATGTACATGACGATGGCGCCAAGCGCCGACATGGTAACGATGCTGGCGGTCAGCGGCTGGCCCGCGATAGTGACGAGCTGGTCGGAGTAGATGGCCGCGATGCCCACCGCGCCGCCGGCGAGGATGGCGAGGTGCGGAGTTCGCCAGCGCGGATGGATGGCAGCCAGGAGACGCGGCAGGAGTCCGGCGCGCGCCAGCGCGAAAATCTGCCGCGAGTAGCCCATCATAATTCCGTGAAACGAGGCGACGAGGCCGAGGAGGCCGATCCACACCAAAAGGTGCAACCATCCGCTCTTGGCCCCTACCACGATCTTCATCGCCTGCGGCAGCGGATCATTGATGTTCGCAAGCCGCGGCCAATCGCCCACTCCCCCCGCGAAGATCATGGTGCCGAAGGCCAGCGCCACGAGAGTCAGGATTCCGAAGATGTAGGCGCGCGGGATGGTGCGCTTCGGGTCGCGCGCTTCCTCGGCGGCCATCGCCGCGCCCTCGATCGCCAGAAAGAACCAGATCGCGAACGGAATGGCGGCAAAGAGGCCGCCGAGCATGGCGAACGAGGGATGCTGCGCGCCGGCCCAGCCGCCGGCGCTGAAGTGCGACCAGGAAAATCCGCCCGACACCACGCCCATGAATACGAGGAGCTCGCCAATGGCGAGCACGGTGACCACAAGCTCAAAGGTTGCGGCAACCGTGACGCCTGCGATGTTCAACGCCATGAAGAGCGCGTAGGCGCCGACTGCGGCGGCGCGTGCATCGAGGGCCGGAAACTGGACGTTCAGGTAAGCGCCGATCGCGAGCGCGATCGCGGGCGGGGCGAAGACGAACTCAACGAGCGTCGAGAAACCCGCAACGTAGCCGCCGAGCGGCCCAAAGGCGCGATAGCTGTAGGCGAACGGGCCGCCGGCGTGCGGAATGGCGGTCGTAAGCTCCGTGAAGCTGAATATGAAGGTCGTGTACATGAGCGCGATGAATACGGTCGTGACCAGAAACCCCAGAGTTCCAGCCTGCGCCCAGCCGTAGCTCCAGCCGAAGTATTCCCCGGAGATGACGAGTCCGACCGCAATGCCCCACAGGTGTATTCCGCTCAGGGTCTTTTTGAGGCTGGGCTCGCCCTCAGACATCGCGAGCGGCCCGGGTGAGCACCTGTTCTCGCAGCCAATTCCTGATCTCGATGAGCCGCAGCGACTCCTCCTGCATCGCCGGCCCAAGTCCGTGCTTCCATAAGAGCGCCGCATCGGACGGGCTCGCCTGCAGGGCGCGCAATTCCGCGGCGAACGCGGCGATGGCCGCCTCGTCGCGGAACATGCCTTCGCGCACGAGCGTCGTGCCGTAGCGCTCGGCGGCGGCGGCGATATCGAGGTAGTTGTACTCGGGGTGGTACTGCACGCCCCAGAAGGTGCCGCGCCCGTGCGTGAAGACCGCCGCCTGCAGGCCCATGTCATTGGTGGCCAGGGTGACGGCGCCAGAGGGGAGCGAGGCAATCTCGTCGCGATGCACCGTCGGCGCCTCGAAGGCGGCGGGCTTGCCGGCGAAGAGGGGGTGGGCCGCGCCGGCCGCGCTCAATAGAATGCGCCGCGCGAAGCCAAACTCTCGGCCGCGCGGGTTGGCGCGAACTTCACCGCCGGCCGCTGCAACTGCGACCTGCAGTCCCCAGCAGCTGCCGAAGAACGGCACGCCGGCCGCAAACACCGCTTTGGCAAGCTCGATCTGCCGCGTCACCGGTGCGCCACCGTTGTAGATGTTGAGCGCGGAGCCGGTCATGGTCACGCCGTCATAATCTGCAAGGCCGATGCCTGCGGGAAAACGAGGCTCCGCGTCGGCAGCGAGCACGACGTCAACTTGCAGCGCCGGATCCAGATGCCGCAGCACGCGCGCATAGCCGGTACCGGAGTCGTAGCCGAGCGCGGCCGTCTGCCGCGCACGGATTTCCGCCACGTTGCCGTCAATGACGAGGATGCGCGCGCCCGTCACGCCGGGCTGCCTGCGGATCCGAGCTTCCCCTCCACCGCCGCCAGGAAAATGCGTTCGAGGATGGCGGCATCGAGCGCAAGCGGATTGCCGCCCGCCGAGGGATCGATCGCTGCCTCGCGGCCAATGATGTCCGCCTTGTCTACACTGACGCCGATCTCGGCAAGCGAATGTGGGATGCCCAATTCGCCCCGCAGTTGCAGTACCCAATCGAGGAGGCCGCCGAAACCGCGGGCCGGCAGGTCGAGAACGCGCGCGATGACGTCGGCCTTCTCGGCAATCGCCGGCCGATTGAACGCCATGACGTACGGCAGAACGACCGCATTCGTAAGTCCGTGATGAGTGTTGAACCAGGAGCCCACGGGGTGCGCGATGGCGTGCACGCCGCCAAGGCCTTTTTGGAAGGCCGTGGCGCCCATCGATGCGGCGGCCATCATCTGGCCGCGCGCCTCAATATCCGTGCCGTCGGCGCAGGCGCGCGGCAGGAAGCGGTGAATGATGCGCATGCCCTCAAGCGCCACGCCGTCGGCGAGCGGGTGGAATCCGGGAGCGCAGAACGCTTCGAAGCAATGCACGAACGCATCCATGCCGGTGGCGGCCGTCACTCCGCGCGGCAGCCCGACGGTCAACTCCGGATCGGAGATGACGACGCGCGGCATCATCAGCGGGTGGAAGATGATTTTCTTCTGATGCGTCTCCTCGTTGAGGATGACGCCGGCGCGGCCAACTTCCGAGCCCGTGCCGGCCGTTGTCGGCACGGCGACGACCGGCGCAATCCCGGCCGGATCCGCCCGGGTCCACCAGTCACCGATGTCCTCGAAATCCCATAGGTGTCGCGTTTGCCCGGACATGAACGCGACCACCTTGCCGGCATCCAGTGCGGAGCCGCCGCCGAAGGCCACGACGCCGTCGTGGCGTCCGCGGCGGTAAGCGGCAAGTCCTGCCTCAACATGCGAGGCGGCCGGGTTGCCCCGGACCGCGCCGAAGAGTGCTGCATCCTTGAGTGCGCCAAGTGCGTTCCGGATCATGGGCGCCGCGATCAGTCCCTCGTCGGTTACGACGAGAGGTCTTGTGATCCCCGCGCGCGCGCACGCAGCCGCAAGCTCGGCGATGCGGCCCGGGCCCGCCCAGATGGTCGTCGGATAATTCCAGTTGCCGCGCAGTGCTACGCTCATGTCGTTACTCTGAAGTGATAGGACTTCGGCCGCGTCAACTGCTCGAAGCCGACGCGCGAGAGCGTGCAGCCGCGCCCGGAATTCTTGACGCCGGTCCAGGCGAGGGCGGGATCGAGATAGTCGCAGCGGTTCAAAAAAACCGTACCGGTCTCAAGCGCATCGCCAAGCGCCTCGGCGCGCGCCACGTCGGCGGAGAATATGGCGGCCGTAAGGCCGAACTCGCTGTCGTTCATGAGCCGTACGGCTTCCTCGTCCGAAGCGACCCTCATGATGCCCACTGCCGGCCCGAAGGTTTCCTCGCGCATGATGGGCATCGAGTGGTCGACGCCGACCAGCACCTGCGGCCCAAGATACGGCGTCCCGGGAACCGACGCACTGAAGAGCGCTTCATCGATCAGCTGGCTGGCACCGCGAGCGACGGCGTCGCGCACTTGAGCGCGCACCGCGTCGGCCGCGGCCGTGCGCACCACCGGCCCGATGGTCGTATTGGGATCAAGCGGCGATCCCAGCCGGTAGCCTTGGGTGAGCGCGACGACGCCCGACACGAACTCATCATAGCGTGGGGCTGCGACGTAGATGCGTTTGATGCCGCAGCAGGACTGCCCTGCATTGAAGAAAGCCCCGTCGGTGAGCGTTTCGATGGCGTGGGACATGTGGGCGTCGGCGCGCACGTACGCAGGATCCTTGCCGCCGAGTTCCAGGCCCGAGGTCGCAAAGCCCGTAGCTGTTGCCTCGACGACGGCCCGGCCGCCCGCGACCGAGCCGGTGAAGCAGACGCTGGCGACCCGCGCATCTGCCATGAGCTTCGCGGTGTCCGCGTGCGAGAGATGCAGGTATTGGAAAACTCCTGCAGGCACACCGGCCGTGGCGAAAGCCTCGAGGAAGCGCTCGGCGCAGAGCGGCGTCTGATGCGAATGCTTAAGCACCACGGCGTTGCCGGCAATCAGCGCCGGCAGCACGGCATTGACTGCGGTGAGGTAGGGAAAATTCCAGGGGGCGACGACGGCGACAATACCCAGTGGCACGCGCTTGATCTGGCGCTTGAAGCCAGGCTTCTCGCCGGGTTCAACGGGCGCGAGCGCGGTCGGCGCAACGCCGAGCATGTAGCGCGCGCGCTCCTCGAAGCCGCGAATCTCGCCGGGCGAATGCCGAATCGGGCGTCCCATCTGCCAGGTGATTTCGGCGGCGATCTCCGTGCCTTTGGCGACGAAGGCGTCAATCGCCCGCGCAAGAATCTCGCAGCGCCCGGCGAGCGGCAGTGCGCCCCACGCCGCCTGCGCCTGCCCGGCAGCGGTGAGTGCGCGCTCGATGCCGGCGGCCGTCTCGAGCGGGCGTTCGACGTAGATGCGGCCGTCGACGGGACTCACTGTTTTTAAAGTATTGCTCATGGGCCAGCTTCAGATGATCTCGAAATAGCGCGCCAGTTCCCAGTCGGTGACCGCCTTGCGGAATTCGCGTTCTTCCCACTGGCGCGTCGCCGCGTAGTGTTCGACGAATTCATCGCCGAAGAGAGTGCGCGCTGTCGACGAGGCAGCGAGGCGCTCGGCAGCCTCGTAGAGCGTTGCGGGGAGCCGATACGCGGCCGGGTGCTCGCGGTCGTAGGAGTTGCCGACGATGGGCCCGGGAGGCTCGATGCGCTGCTCGATGCCCCAGAGCCCCGAGCCGATGGCGGCGGCGAGCGCGATATACGGATTGATGTCCGCGGCGGCGATGCGGTACTCGACCCGCTGGCTCGAGGGGCCGCCGCGGATCACGCGCAGCGCCGTAGTGCGGTTCTCGACTCCCCAGGTCGCGGACGTCGGCGCCCAGAACCCGGGGACGAGCCGCGAGTAACTGTTCACCGTGCAGGCAATCATGGCGAGCAGCTCCGGCATCAGTGCCTGCTGGCCGCCGACGAACCAGCGCATTGCATCGGACATGTCGTGCGGCTTCGATGGATCGTGGAAGACGCTGTCGCCGTTCAGCTTGCGCAGCGAGATATGCAAATGGCCACTCTGGCCCGGAACGCTGTTCGACCATTTGGCCATGAAGGTGGCCATGAGCCCGTGGCGCTGCGCCAGCACTTTGGCGAAGGTTTTGAAAAGCGCCGCGCGGTCGGCCGCTTCGAGCGCCTCGCAATAGGTGAGCGGGGCCTCGAGCACGCCCGGGCCCGTTTCCGTGTGCAGGCCCTCGATCGGAAAGCGCATCGCCTCGCCCAGATCGAGCAGCTTGTGGTAGAGGTCCGAGTGGACAGAGTTTCGCAGCACCGAGTAGCCGAAGGATCCCGGGGTCAGGCTCTTCAGGTGCCGGTAGCCTTTCTCGCGTACCGACTCGGGCGTTTCGGCGAACATGAAGAACTCGAATTCCGCCGCTGCGTTGACGGCGTAGCCCATGTTGGCCGCACGCTCGAGCACGCGCCGCAGCGTGCCGCGCGGGCACACCGCCTCGGCCCGCCCGGTGAATTCGGCAAGGAACAGCGCCGTCTTCGGCTCGAACGGGATGTCGCGCCGCGTCGCAGGCAGCACCCGCACGGTGGCGTCGGGATAGGCCGTATGCCAGCCGGTGAACTTCACGTTGTCGTAAAGCTGGTCGTTCGAGTCCCAGCCGAGGACCACGTCGCAGAACGCGAGGCCTTTGTCCAAAATGGAGAGGAATTTTTCGCGGCCCAGGTACTTGCCGCGCAGGATGCCATCAATATCGAATACGCCAACTTTGACGTGCTCGATGCCCTGCTCAGTCACGAACGCGCGCGCGGCGCTGATCTCGTCGCGGCGCACTTTGGCGGCCTGCTCTGCGGACGCATCTTGCATGAGTTATCCCCAATAGACATGAATCGAGACGGTGGACGCCAACGGCCGCAAGGCAGCTGCGGGCCGTGCATCATACCGTGGACGGCTCCGCGAGCCGGCGCGGCACCCACGCGTCTCTGTCCGCATTGTCGCAGCGCTGCGCCCGCGCGGCTACGTGAGCGGCGCGAGGCTTGCCGTGAAGCACACCGTGCAAACGCGCGACGCGCTGTCAGGGCGCTCGCGCAAGACTACTCCGATTGCGAAACGGGCGGCGCTATGCGGCGACGCCACCGGGGCGCTCAAGGGCCGCGCGATCCCACTTCGCCAGGTCAGCGGCCTTCTCATACGTGGATTCCACGAATGCGCGGATCGCATCCTCAGGCGACTGCGCGTTGCGTACGGCCTCATAGGGCAGGATGAACTCGCCAAGCCCCTGATGAAAGTAAGCCGCCTGCGGCCGCACCTTGGCATCCTTGAATCCGGGCGGGTCCGGCACCGCGTAGGCATACAGAGCGGGTTCGAGGAGCGCGCCGCTGCCCGGCCAGAATCCGTGGCTGATGACTTCATGCGAATAGGCGTCGCGAGCGAAGGCCGGACCTGACGGCGGCGCCGCGCGCCTGCCCGAAAAGCGCGTCAGCGCGAGGTCAAAGCTGCCCCAAAAAAAATGCGCGGGGCTGCATTTTCCGATAAAGCCGCAGCGCGCATCGGTGAGGAGCTCGTTCAAGCGTGCGACGATGTGCCAAAAGCGGTTCGCATACACAGCATCGTAGGATGCGTGTACGGTGTCTTCTTCGAAGCGGATCGGTGCCGCAACCTCCACCGGCATCGACCAGATTTTAACGCCGAGCGTCATGTCGCCGAGCGTCGCCATGAGCTCGCGGTAAAAGTCAGCGACACTGCGCGGCTCGAGGCGCAGCGTCCGCTCGGCGCCGTCGGAGGTGGTAATTAGCAGCCGGTGCGCTATGAAGTCGAACTCCAATGTAAAAAACCGCCCGGAGTGTGGCAGAGGCCGCGTCGTAAGCCCGCGCGAGGTGACGTGCAAGGCGACCGCCCAGCAATGATTGAGGGGAGGTGCGAGCGCGAGCGCAATCTTTCCCACGATCTGCGTCCACATATGCAAAGTGGCGTAGGTGTCCTTCCAGGCCTCGTAGGGCAGCGCCGGCCAGAGTTCCTCACTCATGATGAGGACATTGTGTCATAACGCGCTCCTCTTTATATGCAGGCGGCTGGCCCGAGAGTGCGGGGGCCGAGTCAAGCGGCCGCGCACGCAGCCGCGGGCACACTTTGCGCGACAGGATTCGGGTGCCGACAAAATGCCGTGCGCGCCGGCGCGACGCAGCAAGTCTCGCGCAAGTCTTCGCCGGATGAAATCGTGGCGAGCGCTTTTTGATGTCCATAATGCTACTCACTCAGTGATAATCCACGCTCAAGACTGTGTCGGGGGCTTCAGTCGGCATGAACACGAGTGCGCGCATTGTAATAGTTGGCGGCGGCATGATGGGCGCAAGCCTGCTGTACCACTTGGGCCTTGAGGGTTGTACCGACACGATTCTCGTCGAGAAAAGTGAACTGACATCGGGGTTCACCTGGCATGCCGCGGGCCAATGCCCCAGCATCACCGGCAGCTACAACCTCGCAAAAATTCATGCCTATAGCAATCAGCTCTACCCACGGCTCGAAGGACTGACCGGACAGTACGTGAGCTGGCACCCGTGCGGCGGCTTGCGCCTCGCGACTAACGCGCGCGAAATGGCATGGCTCAAGCACATCTACGGCTATTCGAAGAGCATCGGCTTCAGCATGGAGATCATCGGCCCCGATGCAATCAGACGCTTAAATCCATTCCTGACGACCGACGACGTGATCGGCGCCGCCTGGACTACCGATGACGGACACGGCGACCCGTCCGGTTTATGCAACGCGCTCGCGAAGGCCGCGCGTGACTTGGGCGCGAGCGTGCAGCGCCACAACCGCGTCGTCGACATTCGCCAGCGCCGCGGCGGGGAGTGGGAGGTCATCACCGAGAAAGGCACGATCGTCGCCGAGATGGTCGTCAACGCGGCGGGCTGTTACGCGCGCGAGGTGGCACGCATGGTAGGCAGCGATGCGCAGATCACGAATATGCAGCACCACTACGTCGTGACGCATCCCATTCAGGCATTTCTCGATCGCAACGAGGAAATTCCAGTCGTGCGCGATCCCTACACCTCCGGCTATCTGCGGCAGGAACAGAAGTCCGGGTTGATCGGCATCTATGAGAACACGGGTTTCAAGGAAGCCTGGGCGCCGCGCGGCTGCCCCGAATGGGAAGCCTCGAATGAGCTCTTCGCGGATGACCTGGATCGCATCGCGCCCTGGCTCGAGAGAGCGATCGAGCGCATGCCCATCTTCGGCGAGGTGGGCATCCGGCGCGTGATCAACGGTGCGATTCCCCACACCCCCGATGGCGCTCCGCTGCTTGGGCCCGCTGCCGGCTTGAGAAATTTCTGGATGTGCTGCGGCACATCGTTCGGCATCGCCCAGGGCGGCGGCTGCGGCAAGTATCTTGCGCAGTGGATGCTGCACGGCGACGCCGAGATCAATATGACGGAATTTGATCCGCGGCGGTTCGGCAAGTTTGCCGACGCAGCTTATGTGCGCGACAAGGTGTTCCAGGACTATCGCCTGACATTTACTACGCGCCTGCCGGGCGAAGAAGAAATGGCCGGGCGCCCGCAAAAGAAGAGTCCGCTGTACGAAAGACTCAAGGCGCAGGGCTGCGTCCATACCGAAACCTTCGGCTGGGAACGGCCGAAGTGGTTCTCGCTCGATGGGCGTGTCGAAGATTACTCCTACGCACGCAACAACGTATTTGACGTTGTGCGCGAGGAAGTCGCGGCGGTGCGTGAGCGCGTGGGTATTATTGACCTTACGGGATTCGCCAAGTTCGACATCTGCGGCGCGCAAGCCGAGGCCTTCCTAAACCGCATCTGCGCCAACCAGGTGCCGCGCAGGGTGGGCGGCATTGCGCTCGTGCACCCGTTGTCGCCCGGCGGACGCATTCTCGGCGAGATGACCGTGAGTCGCCTCGCTGAGGAGCGGTTCTACGCGCTGTCGGCCGCCGCTGCCGAACTGCGCGATCAGGATCTGCTCGCGCAAAGCGTGCAACCGGGCGAGGCGGTGCAAATCGAGAATGTCACGGAAGATCGTGGCGTGCTGGTGCTGAGCGGGCCGCGCGCGCGGGAACTGCTGAGTGTCTTAACCGATGCAGATCTGGGCAACGAAGAGTTCCGCTGGCTCACGGCCCGCGAAATCCGCGTCGCAGGAATCGCGCTGCGCGCGCTGCGGGTGAGCTACGTCGGCGAGCTTGGCTGGGAGCTGCATGCCCCGCTTGCAGCGCTGGGGGAGTTATACGATGCCATCTGGACGCGAGGACGGGCGCTTGGCATTGCCAACTATGGGCTGTACGCGCTCAACAGTATGCGTATCGAGAAGGGCTACAAAGCCTGGTCGATGGAGCTCACCAACGAACTGAACATGCTGGAAGCCGATATGTCGCGCTTCGTCGGCTTCAATAAGGCCTTCGTCGGCGAGGCGGCGCTCGCAGCGCAAGCGCCACGCTTCAAAATCGTGTATGCCGAAGTCGCGGCCACCGATACCGACGCGCGCGGCGGCGAGCCGGTGCTCGCGTTGGATCGGTGCGTCGGCGTGACGACGTCGGGCGCCTATGGTCATCGCGTCAGTAAAAGTCTCGTCTTTGCATGCGTCGAGCCGCAATTTGCAGCGCCCGGCAGCGTCTTCGACGTGCTCCTCCAAGGCGAACCCCGCCGCGCCACGGTGCTTGCCCAGGCGGCGTACGATCCGGGTAATTTGCGGATGAGGGTTTAGCTGATGGCCGTCGATCTTCCAGCTCGTGCGCGCGTCGTCATCGTGGGCGGTGGCGTGATCGGTTGCTCCATTGCCTATCACCTGAGCAAGCTCGGCTGGAGCGACATCGTGCTCCTCGAGCGCAAACAGTTGACGAGCGGCACAACCTGGCACGCCGCAGGTCTCATCGGACAGCTGCGCCAGAGCCATAAGATGACGCAGCTTGCGCGTTACACCGCCGAGCTGTATCGCGGGCTGGAGGCCGAGACCGGCCAGGCCACCGGCTATCGGCAATGCGGCTCGGTTTCGCTTGCGACCACCGCCGGTCGCATGGAGGAATTGCGCCGCAATGCCTCGATGGCCAAGGTGTTCGGCCTGCCGGTGCATGTCGTGGGAGTGGAGGAAATCCGCACGCTCTATCCCCTTGCCAATCTCGATGATGTCATCGGCGGCATTCACATCCCGAGCGACGGCTATGCCAACGCCGTCGATATAACGCAGGCGCTCGCCAAAGGCGCGCGCAGCCGCGGGGTGCAGATATTTCAGGACATCAAGGTTACGTCGATCCTCCACGACGGTCGGCAGGTAAGCGGCGTGGCAACGGCGCAGCGACGGATCGCTGCTGACTACGTCGTGTTGTGCGCGGGCATGTGGACACGGGATCTTGCCGCCAGCATCGGCGTGACCGTGCCGCTGCACGCCTGTGAGCACTACTATGTGCTGTTCCAGGATGTGCCGGGTTTGCGCGCCGACTTGCCGGTGCTGCGCGACTACGATCACTGCAGCTATTTCAAATATGACGCCGGTCGATTGCTGGTCGGCGCCTTCGAACCGCACGCGCGCCCATGGGGTATCGATGGGATTCCCGAGGACTTCTCCTACGGTGAGATCGCGGGCGACCTAGGTCACTTCGAGCCGGTGCTGCTTGATGCCATGCGGCGCGTACCTGCTCTGGAGCAAGCCGGCGTTCAGAAGTTTTTTTGCGGGCCGGAAAGCTTCACGCCGGATGTGCGCTACCACCTTGGCGAGTCGCCCGAATTGGCGCACTGCTTTGTGGCCGCGGGACTCAACTCCATCGGCCTGCAGTCCGCGGGCGGCATCGGCAAAGTCATCTCCGAATGGATCCGCGACGGTTACCCGCCGGTCGACCTGTGGGAGGTCGACATCCGACGCAACATGCCCTTCCAGATCAATCGCAGATACCTGCAGGCGCGCGTTGCGGAAAGCCTGGGCCTCCTGTACGCCACGCACTGGCCGTTCCGCCAGTATGAGTCGGCGCGTGGAGTTCGCAAATCGGCGCTGCATGAGCGCTTGGCTGCAGCGGGGGCGTGCTTTGGCGAGGCTTTCGGCTGGGAACGCGCCAATTGGTACGCGCCGCCGGGCGTAATACCGCAATACGAGTACAGCTACGGCCGCCAGAACTGGTTCGAGTGCAGCGCCCGCGAGCACCGTGCGGTGCGCGCGACAGTTGGCTTGTTCGACCAGTCCTCCTTCGCGAAATTCCGCCTCGAAGGCGCAGATGCGAGCCGCGTGCTCAACCGAGTATGTGCCAATGAAGTCGACGCCGCGCCCGGCACGATCCGCTATACGCAGTGGCTGAATGAGCGAGGCGGCATCGAGGCCGATCTCACTGTGACCCGCCTTACCGAGACGGCTTATCTGATCGTCACGGGTGCGGAGACCGAGAGTAAGGACTTCCACTGGTTGCGGCAGCACATTGATCCTGGCGCTCATTGCGTACTGACCAACGTCACCTCCGGCATGGGCGTTTTGTCGCTGATGGGGCCGCGTGCGCGCGAGCTACTGCAGGCGCTTACGCCGAACGATTTGTCGGATCAGGCCTTTCCATTCGCCACCAGTCAGGTGATCGAGCTGGGCTATGCCCTAGTGCGGGCCTCACGTATCACCTACGTCGGGGAACTGGGCTGGGAACTCTATTTCCCCACCGAATTCATGCTCGACGTGTACGACAGACTTGTCGGTGCGGGCGCGAACTACGGCTTGGTGCATGCGGGTTATCACGCCTTAAATTCGCTGCGAATCGAGAAAGCGTATCGACATTGGGGCCACGACATAACCGACGAGGACACGCCGCTGGAAGCCGGGCTCGGCTTCGCGGTAAAGTTCGATAAGCCGGGCGGATTCATCGGGCGCGAGGCACTTCTGCGGCAACGGCAATTGGGACTGCGCAAGCGTCTCGTCCAATTCAAGTTGAAATCTCCCGAGCCCTTGCTGTATCACAACGAGCCGATCTGGCGGGCCGATGCGATCGTCGGCTCCATTCGATCCGGAATGTACGCCCACTCCCTGGGCGCGGCCGTGGGGCTGGGGTACGTTAGCGTGCCAGAGGGCGCCGCCGATGCCATCGGGGCGGAGGATTACGAGATCGAAGTCGCCGGTGTCCGTTACCCTGCGACCGCGTCGCTGCGACCGATGTATGACCCGCGCAATGAGTGCATCAAACGATGAGTACGGCGATTGCGGAGAAAGATGCGATGAAATACTCGAGTGTGATTGCGCCCCTGGCTGCGCATACCGTGCTCGGCCGCAGCCTGGACCAGCGATTTTATTGCGACGATGCGGTATTCGCGGCGGATATGGAACAAGTCATCGGCCGCAAGTGGATAGTGGCCGGGCACGTCGACCGCGTGCGCAAGAAAGGCGATTATTTTCTTTTCAAAGTCGGCAATGAATCGATCATCATCGTCCGCAGTGACGAAGCGACGATCAACGCATTTTACAACGTGTGCCGGCATCGCGGCTCGTTGATCTGCACCGAGCCGGCCGGAAGAGTCGCTCGTCTGACGTGCGGCTACCACGCATGGACCTATGGACTGGATGGTGCATTGCTTGCCGCCCGCCTGATGCCGGCGGATTTCTCGAAAAAAGACCATGGCTTGCACCGCTGCCACGTGAGGGTGTTTTACGGTTTTATTTTTATCAACCTGTCCGACGAGGAGCCGGTCGACTTCGACGCCTCCTTCGCCGACCTTGCGCCGTACCTCGACTTTCACGGCTTTGCCGACGCGAAGATCGCGCACGCGCAGTCCTATCCCACGACGGCGAACTGGAAACTGATCGTCGAGAACTTCGTCGAGTGCTATCACTGTGCCTCGGCGCATCCGGAATTCTGCTCGATGCATCCGCCGGAGGCGCTCGTGGCCTTCGGCGCAGGTCCGAGCTCCGGTCCGGCCGCTGCGGTGGAGAAATATCTGCCTACGGTGAAAGCCTGGGAAGAGCGCGCAGCCGCACTTGGGCGTCCGATCGGCACCGTCGACGATGGCCCGGAGTCCTCACATCTGCGGCTGCTGCTGCAGCGGACCATCCGCGACGGATATGAAACTGAAACACCGGACGGGCGGCCCGCCTCCTCACTGATGGGCAAGCGCCGAGACTTTGACAAGGGCCGCATGTATTTGTCGTTCAGCCCTTTTACACAGGTCGTCGCGACCAATGACTTCGCGGTGTTGTTCCTGTTCACGCCGCGCAGCACCATGCACACCGACGTGGATCTTTTCTGGCTCGTCGACGGCAAGGCAGCGGAAGTAGATGTAAAGAGGATGATCTGGGGCTGGGATGAAACGACCAAACAAGACAAGAGAATTACCGAGAACAATCAGGCCGGCATTCTTTCGAAGCGCTATCAGCCCGGCCGGTACTCGGAGCAGGAGCGCCGCGTCGTAACGTTTCAGCAATGGTATCTGGCGCAGTTTGGGTACGCACTTGCTTGAGCAGCGAGCGGGGCGCGGCACAACCTTTGCGTCAGCCGCTCGTGCCTGTGGGCATGGCTTCGGGTACAGATCTGACGGGCGAGCTGCTTCGGCCGTAGTGCTTAAGATGACCGCGTGGCGTGATGAGCGTTGATCAATTCAGGTGCGCGCGTTGAACGCCCCCCTGGCGTTACGCACTCAATTCGAAGGCAACATCAGGTAGGGGCTAGGGCGCGCGTGCTCTTGGCGTCTGATTCGGCTTTTATCGCCGCAGCGGCGTCCAGAATGACCTGTTCCAGGACGGCAAGATAATCGAGGTAGCGTTTGCGGCCCTGCAATGTGATCCGGCAGATCGTCTGCGGGCGATTGTGCTCAACACCCTTGGAGACTTCGACGAGTTTAGCTGCTTGCAGAACCTGCAGATGACGGCTGAGGTTGCCATCAGTCAAACGGCACAGATGTTTCAGATCTCCGAAGGGCAACCCCTTGGGGTGGGCTACCAGCGAGGTGAGCACACCGAGGCGTGCTCTCTCATGGATTATCCGATCAAGTCCGTCGTAGGCAAAGCGATGCGCGCGCATGGGGTTTGTGTTACGTCTGCTCATCTGCTTCCCGAAAGTGCAGCACGGTGGCAACGAGTAGCTGTCCAATGCCGAATGGCACGCCCATGGCCCATGGCGATAATGCCCACGCGCCGCCTCCCACGGCGAGACAAGTGATTCCCGCTGCGAGATACCACACGCCCACTGCAAACATCGGCCGCGGTAGAAATTGACATGACGAGAACACACCGAGACTGAATATCACCTGCCACAGGCCGGGAAGCATCCACAGACTCTGCGTTTGGTAGCGCACGAGCACCACGGTGAGCAGCAAGCCAGCGACGATGGCAGGCAGAAACTGGTCGACGGCGGAGTGAATCATCTGCCGGGCAAGACCGGAATGAACGCGCCGCGCCCGTCTGATCGTCTCGATAGCGATCAGGATTACAGAAACCGCGGCGGTTACGATCCAGATCATGAGATAGGCACCGATGTCTCGGCCCGAGTCCCTGACCCAATGTGACTGCAACCCCGACGCCAAAAACGCAAGAACACCGGTTGCTGCAAGCGTGGCAGGTCCGTAGCCGCGGAACTCGGTGCCGCGCGCCATTTGACCGCGAATCGCGCTGATTTCGGCTAGCGCTTTGTACAAGTCGGTCACGGGCGTAGCGACAAGCTTTGCATCGTAAAGTACTTGGGTCCAAAATGATACGCAACCCGCGCGGATTGTGCCATAGCGGAGAGCTGGGGCGAAAAACCGTAAATGCGACTCATTCGTGATTTCGTCAGTAGCGCGCCATCGAGGACTTACGAATTGCAGATCTTGATTGCTCTCAGCGATTTTCGCCGCAGGCGCGCGTGCGAAAGGCGCGAACCGGTGAATGCGACCCGCAAGTGGGCGCCCGGCGTGCTACTCGCCTGCGGCCTTTTCCTGCTCAACGCCTCCCATGCGAGCGGCCCGCT